>OOBU01000713.1_pt1 | contig 12331 bp, 10 predicted proteins | sample 1671501 | NCBI WGS metagenome assembly OOBU01 (sample SAMN06348163, study PRJEB24527) | human gut metagenome | biome: human gut; feature: ankylosing spondylitis patient; material: feces | host: Homo sapiens | place: China | collected 2015-10
TTGCAAGTCTCTGGCTTTAGTTTGAGGCATATTTTTTGTCAGCCTCTTCTTGATTTCAAAATTAATGTTGGTCTCTGCGGAAACGATTCGTGAACAATGGGCTGACCGGCTTGTTTTCATGGATACGCTTGATAGCATCCCCGATAAGCGGACCAACGGATACTTGAACGAGCTTGTCGATTTGCTTTTCTTCCGGAAGCTGAATCGAATCAGTAACAAGTAATTGCTTGATTGGTGATTTTTCGATTCTTTCAATCGCAGGACCGGAAAGAACAGGGTGCGTTGCGCAAGCATAAACTTCGATTGCTCCTGCATCCATCAAAGCCTGAGCAGCCAGCGTGATCGTGCCGGCCGTATCAATCATATCATCAATCAAAACGCAGCGCTTGCCATCAACGGAACCGATAATATTCATGATTTCAGCAACGTTTGCACGCGGACGACGCTTATCGATGATTGCGATCGGCGACTTCAAGAATTCAGCCAGCTTACGGGCGCGCGTCACACCGCCGTGGTCAGGCGATACGACGACTGCATCCTTATCCAAACCATTCGTCAAGAAGTAATCGGCCAAAAGCGGAGCACCCATCAAGTGGTCAACCGGAATATCAAAGAAACCTTGAATCTGTGCCGCATGCAGATCAAGCATGATTGCGCGATCTGCACCGGCTTTTTCGATCATATCGGCAACAAGCTTGGCCGTAATCGGTTCACGGCTACGAGCCTTGCGGTCTTGGCGCGCATAACCATAGTAAGGAATAACAACGTTGATCGTTGCCGCACTGGCACGACGCAAAGCGTCAATCATGATCAAAAGTTCCATCAAGTTGTCATTTACCGGAGCCGATGTTGATTGGATAATGAAAATTTCGTCACCACGAATTGATTCTTCAATGTTGATGCGAATTTCTCCATCGCTAAAACGGTCAACGGACGTCTTCCCCAACGGAACGCCAACTGATTCAGCAATTTTTTCAGCCAATGGTTTGTTTGAATTCAAAGCGAAAATTTTAAGCTTTGAACCTGTATATTGTTCAGACATAGTATCCTCCAAAATAATTATCTATAAATTATCTTATTCATTATCCGAGATAAAATCAAGCCAATGTCACGCTTTTTACTATTTTTTCTCGTTTTTTTCAGTTTCCGCAGCTGCTTTGGCAACAGGATACCGGTCGTAATATCCTTTCTTGTTTACCTGACGACCCCTTGCGATTGCCATGTCATGCGGTTCGACATCGTTCGTAATCGTTGAGCCTGCGGCAATATAGGAATGATCGCCGACTTCAACCGGTGCAATAATGTTTGAGCCGCTACCGATGAACGAATAGTCGCCAACGTTCGTATGATGCTTGTTGATGCCGTCATAGTTGATGAAGACGGTTCCGCAGCCGACGTTGATTTCTTTTCCGAGCGTAGCATCCCCCACATAGGTCAAATGTCCGACCTTGGTGTTTTTGCCAATTTTTGCCTTCTTGACTTCAACGAAATTGCCGATGTGAACTCCTTCTCCGATATCGGCCAAAGGACGCAAATGGCTGTAAGGACCAATGTTGCTTTCCTTTTGCATATGTGCTTCTTCAATCAGAGATGACGTAACGGTTACTTCATCATCCAAAACGCTGTTCACGATCTCTGAATTTGCCCCGATAAAACAATCGTTTCCCACGATCGTTCTTCCTTTAAGATAAACGCCTGGTTCAATTACGGTATCTGATCCGATTTGCACGTCGCAGTCAATATACGTATTATCCGGATCGATAATCGTCACGCCGTTTTTCATATGCCCCTCGTTGATTCTTTGACGCATCACTTTCGTCGCTTTGGACAAAGCAACCCTGTCATTGACGCCCATTGATTCTTCAAAGTTTCTCATGCGATATGCGGCAACGATCTTATTTTCGTTCTTGAAAATCTCCATGACGTCCGTCAAATAATACTCGCCTTGAGCATTGTCGTTTTTAATCTGATGAAGCGCATGGAATAATTCGCGGTTGTCGAAGACATAAACTCCGGTGTTGATTTCCTTGACTGCCGCTTCTTCTTTTGTGGCATCTTTTTGTTCGACGATTTTTTCAACGATTCCGATCTCGTTTCGAATGATTCGACCATATCCAAACGGATTCTCAGCCTGCGCCGTCAAAACAGTCGCAACGGCACCCTTTGATTTATGATATTCGAACAGTTCAGAAAACGTCTTAGCCGTAAACAGCGGCGTATCCCCGCAGGCAATCAGCGTCATCCCGTCAAGATCACCCAAAATGCCTTCAGCCTGTAAAACGGCATGTCCCGTTCCGAGCTGTTCGGATTGCAAAGCATACTCGGTTCGATTTCCCAAAGTCTCCTTGACCTTGTCTGCCCCGTGACCAATAATCGTTACGATTTTATCCATCTCGTTTTTTTCGATCTGCGTCAGAACATGATCTACCATCGGTCTGCCGCAAACGGGATGCAAGACCTTGTACAACTTGGACTTCATGCGCGTTCCCTGGCCTGCTGCTAAAATAATTGCGTATTTTGCTGTCATTGTTTTACCTCTTAACTTTTTGAATGCCTATCCTGATGTATTATAATTTTCCAAAAACTCGTTCGAGATAGTTACCAGGACTGACGTGAATCGTCTTGTCCAAAGTATTGACTTTGTCAACTTTCAAAAGCGAAGTATAGTCATCAACCATGCGGTGTCCTTCAAATGATCCTTCGGCAAATACAGTGATCCCTACAAGCTCGGATTCAAATTCTTCAATCATGGACTTCATGCCGTTAACGGTTCCGCCACCCTTCATGAAGTCATCGACGACAAGCACATGCGAGCCGCGTTTCAAACTGCGCTTTGAAAGTTCCATCTTTTCGATTCGCTCGCTTGAACCGGATACATAATTGACCGAAACGGTTGCGCCTTCAGTAATTTTTGAATCGCGTCGAACGATAACAAATGGCACGTTCAAATAACTGGACACGCTCTGCGCAATCGGAACGCCTTTTGTCGCAACCGTCATGACGGCATCGATTTGCTTGTCGATGTATTGGCGCGCGATTACGCGACCGACTTTGCGCAAGACGTCGGGACGCCCCAACAAATCGGAAAGATATACGTATCCTCCTGGAAGCAAGCGGTCCTTTTCGGACATTTCCTTTGTCATGTCATCGATAAACGCACGTGTCTCTTCTTCCGAAATAGACGGGATAAACCGCGCTCCTCCAGCTGCTCCGGGAATCGTTTCAAGGATGCCGATTCCTCTGAACTTAAAAGTACGTTTAATGATTGCCAGATCTTCACTGATTGATGATTTTGCCGATTCATATCGTTCGGAAAAGAACGTCAGGGAAATCAAGGTATGCGGACGCTCCAAAAGGTAGCGGGTCATGTCGATTAAACGATCACTTCTTCTAGTTTTCAAACAATCTCCTCCATTGCTAAGATTTATTTACGCACAATCCATAACACCAATTATAATGCAATCGATTGTGTTTTCCCAGTTTTTACACTTCAAATTATTGCGAAAGTTCGTTTTTTAGCTAACAAAAGCCTTTATTCCACGCTTATGTCAGACACATAGTTCTAGTATTAATTAACGTTCGGTAATTTCGCAAACTATTATAGAGTATCACTGGAAGAAGTGTTCGTCAACAGTTTTATTTCACTTCGATCGCAAACGCCTCGTATGGCTTTAAAACCTTGGAACCAAGGTCGATTATGCCTTCATCATAATTGGAAATAAATGAAGTTTGTCGTCCGAATTCATCTAAATTGATTCTTCTGAATTCGTTCGTGAAGTTTGCACAGACAAGAAGCGTTTGCCCTTTGTATTTTCTCAGATAAACAAACACGTCGTCCGGGACATCGTCGACCATCTCATAATCACCGTAAACCACGATGTCGTTTTTCTTTCGATAATCAATCAGTTTCTTATAGGTATAAAAAATTGAATTTTCATCTTCCAGGCACGCTTTGGCATTGATCGTTCGATAGTTGGCGTTGACGTGAAGCCACGGTGTTCCTTTGGTAAATCCGGCATTTTCGGTTCCGTCCCATTGCATCGGAGTTCTGGCATTGTCCCTTCCTTTTCTATTAATGCGTTTGATCAGTTCTTCTTTTGGAGTACCCTTTTCAATTTCTTCAAAATACATGTTTCGGCTCTCAATGTCATCGACTTCCGAAATGTCTTCAACCTTGCAGTTCGTCATCCCAAGCTCTTCGCCTTGATAAACGTACGGCGTTCCCTTCAGCAAATGCAGGACGATTGCCAGCATTTTGGCGCTTTCTACGCGATAAATCCCGTCATCTCCATATTGGGAAACTGCTCTTGGCAAATCATGGTTGTTCCAAAAAAGACTGTTCCATCCTTTATCTTCCAGACACGTCTGCCACTTGGACAAAACATGCTTAAGTCCTAAGATGTCCAAAGGTTTCGTAAACCACTTCGGCTTTCCGTCAATCTGATCCAAAGTCGTTGCTTCAAATTGGAAAATCATGCTTAATTCATTACGTTCAGGATCTGAATAAAGCTTGGCGATGTCAGGAGTTGCCCCCCATGTTTCGCCAACGGTCAACAAATCATGATTGCCAAACGTTTTTTGATTCATTTCGTTGATGTATTCATGAAGTTTCGGTCCGTTGCTTGAAATCATCCTGTCAGGCTGTTTGCCGATCATTTCAATGACGTCCATGCGGAATCCGCCGATCCCCTTATCGATCCAAAAGTTCATCATGTCATAGACTTCTTCTCTTACTTCAGGATTTTCCCAGTTCAAATCAGGCTGTTTTCGGCTGAAAAAATGCAGATAATACTGGCCGCTTTGCTCATCATATTGCCACGCTGAACCGCCAAAGCACGATTCAAGCGAATTAGGCTCGCTTCCGTCAACCGGATCTCTCCAAATATAATAGTCACGGTATTTGGAGTCTTTTGATTTTTTAGCTTCGATGAACCATGAATGTTCATCGGAAGTATGATTAACGACAAGGTCCATCACGATTCGGATGCCGCGCTTGTTTGCTTCATCGATCAATTCTTCCATGTCGCTCATCGTTCCGAACTCTTTCATAATATTCCTATAATCAGAAATATCATAGCCGTTGTCATCGTTTGGCGAGCTATAGACCGGTGAAAGCCAGATTGCACCGATTCCCAGCTTTTCGAGATAGTCCAGACGCGAAATGATTCCTTTCAGATCTCCGATTCCGTCATTATTTGAATCCTGAAAGCTGCGAGGATAAATTTGATATACGGTTACTTTTTGCCACCATTTTCTTTCCATTGTCAAACCCCTTCTCTTAAAAAAATATTTCAACTATTACATTGTAAGCGCATACCACTTTTTGTGCAACCGCTTTCTGATTCTGAGAATTTCCTGGTTTTTATTCACTTTTTTTGGATATTTTCAATAAAAAGTGAATAATTAATTATTTTGTGTTGCTTTTTTTGAATATTAGCGTTATTATAAAGACATTAATTTAACGGAGGCTTATGGTTATGGAAAAAGAAAAAGTTGTTTTAGCATATTCTGGCGGTTTGGATACTTCAGTCGAAATCGCATGGCTCAAAAATAAAGGTTATGACGTTATCGCTTGTTGCATCGATGTCGGTGAAGGAAAAGACCTTGAGGAAGTCAAACAAAAAGGACTTGCCGTTGGTGCCGTCGAATCAATCGTCATCGACGCCAAAAAAGAATTCGCCGAAGAATATTGTCTGCCGGCGCTCCAAGGTCACGCATATTATGAAAACAAGTATCCGCTCGTTTCCGCTCTTTCACGTCCGCTCATCGTCAAGCACCTGGTCGAAGTTGCCAAAAAATACGGTGCAACTGCGATTGCTCACGGATGCACCGGCAAAGGCAACGATCAGGTTCGTTTTGAAGTCGGCATTCACGCTTTGGCTCCTGAAATGAAGATTGAAGATCCGATCAGAGAGGTTCATTGGTCAAGAGAAGAAGAAATCGACTATGCCAAAGAAAACGGCATTCCGGTTCCGATTACGAAAAAGAGCCCGTACTCGATCGACGAAAACCTTTGGGGACGCGCAAACGAATGCGGCATTCTTGAAAATCCATGGAACAGCGCGCCTGAAGATGCTTACGCAAGAACAAATGCCCTGGAAGATACGCCAAACGAAGCAGACGTCATTACGCTGACGTTTGAAAACGGCGTTCCGGTCAAACTCAATGATGAAGCACTGCAATTGGACGTTTTGATTCAAAAACTCGACAAGCTGGCCGGCAAACACGGAATCGGTCGAATCGATCACGTTGAAAACCGTCTCGTTGGCATCAAATCACGCGAAGTCTACGAATGTCCGGCTGCTACCGTTTTAATGGCTGCACATAAAGACATCGAAGACATCACGCTCGAAAAATCTTTGGCACACTTCAAGATCTACATCGAAGACAAGCTGGCAGACGTCATCTATAACGGTCTTTGGTTCTCGCCTTTAATGAATTCCTTGCTTGCCTTCATCAAGGAAAGCCAAAAAGACATTAACGGCACTGTGCGCGTCAAGCTTTTCAAAGGCAACGTCATTTGTGAAGGCAGAAAGTCCGCCAACTCGCTTTACGACGAAAAACTCGCAACATACACTTCCGCAGACGAATTCGACCAGGAAGCAGCCGCTGGATTCATCAAGCTTTACGGCCTGCCGACACAAGTTTATGCCCAAGTTCATCAAAAGGGTGAGAAATAATGAGTACGAAAAAACTTTGGGGCGGACGCTTTGAAGAAAGTGCCGCTGCCTGGATCGACCAATTCGGGGCATCGATTTCGTTTGATCAGCTGATGGCCAACGAAGACATCGAGGGTTCGCTTGCTCACGTCAAAATGCTTAATGAAACAGGAATCTTGACCGAACAAGAAGCAACCGAAATTGAAAACGGACTTCTTTCATTGAAGGATGATCTGTCAGCAGGAAAGCTCGAATTCTCAGACCAAAACGAAGACATTCATATGAACATCGAATCCTTGTTGACGGAAAAAATCGGACCTGTTGCCGGCAAACTGCACACGGCAAGAAGTCGCAACGATCAAGTTGCCACCGACTTCCACCTTTATGTCAAAAAAAGAACGACTGCGGTTATTTCAGAACTCAAAAAATTACAAAAGGCACTCGTTGAAAAGGCTGAAGCAAACGTCGAGACGATTATGCCGGGCTACACTCACATGCAGCATGCACAACCTATTTCTTATGCGCACTACCTGCTCGCATATTTTGAAATGTTCAAACGTGATGTCGAACGTTTCGAGTTCAATCAAAAACATACCGACGTTTCGCCTTTGGGATCATGCGCTTTGGCCGGAACGACCTGGCCCATCGACCGCTTCTTCACGGCTAAGGAGCTTGGCTTTGCAGACGTTTATGCAAATTCGCTCGATGCTGTGTCCGACCGCGATTTTGCGCTTGAATTTCTAAGCAATGCATCCATTTTGATGGTTCACCTGTCGCGACTTTGTGAAGAGCTCATCTACTGGTGTTCATACGAATTTTCATATATTGAAATGTCGGATGAATACTCAACCGGAAGTTCAATCATGCCGCAAAAAAAGAATCCTGACATGGCCGAGCTCATTCGCGGCAAATCAGGACGTGTTTTCGGAAATCTGATAGGTCTGCTGACGGTCATGAAGGGCCTCCCGCTTGCATATAACAAGGATATGCAAGAAGACAAGGAAGGAGTCTTCGATGCAGTCAAAACGATCATTCCAAGCATCAAAATCATGACGGGAATGATTGAAACCTTGACCGTCAACAAGGAAAAAATGCAAAAGGCAACCGAAGACGATTTTTCAAACGCAACCGAGCTTGCCGATTATCTGGCCGGAAAAGGCATTCCGTTCCGCCAGGCCCATGCCATCGTCGGAAACCTTGTCCTTCAAGGAATCAAATCACATACTTGCCTTCAAGACATTCCGCTTGAAGAGTACCAGAAAATCGATCCCGAAATCGGTGAAGACGTTTATTACGACCTTCAGTCAAAAGCAGCCATCGAACGCAGAAAATCATACGGGTCGACAGGTTTTGAGCAGGTTCGGCATCAGATCGAGCAAGCCAAAAACAGCCTGAATTAGTTAATTTTTCCATAACCATCAAAGAGTCGGCAATGTCGGCTCTTTTTTTGACAAGCTTAAAGAAGAATGCGACAATCATCAATAATTATTCACAAACGACATTAGCCTGCAGACCAGCCAGCAACTATAATGTAAGTAAGGAAGTGATCCATTGAAAATTTTAATTGCCCCCGATTCATTCAAAGGATGCATGACGGCAAAAGAAGCTTGCGAGGCAATCGAAAAAGGACTTAAAAACATCGACACCGATGCGCAAATCGTCAAAGTCCCGATGGCAGACGGCGGTGAAGGCACTGTTCAGGCTCTGGTCGATGCTTTAAACGGAAAAATCATCACAAAAAAAGTCACCGGTCCTTTAAATAAGCCTGTGACTGCCTTTTATGGCCTGATTGAACAAAAACGGCTCGCCGTAATCGAAATGTCTGCAGCAAGCGGGATTCAATTCGTCAATCATGACACGGCTGATCCGCTGCATGCGACGACCTACGGAACCGGAGAACTTATTTTAGATGCGCTGCAGCGCGGTGCAGAAAAATTCATCATCGGTCTGGGAGGTTCTGCCACTAACGATGGCGGTGCCGGAATGGCGCAGGCGCTTGGCGTCCGTTTTTTGGACGAAGACAATCAGGAATTGCCTGTTGGCGGAATCGCGCTTGAAAAACTCGTTCGAATCGACCAAACGCAGATGTCGCCTTTGCTTGACAAAGCAACGTTTTCGATTGCATGCGACGTTTCATGTCCATTGACCGGAAAAAACGGCGCAAGCATCGTCTTCGGTCCGCAAAAAGGCGCCAATGAGACAGAAGTCAAGCTCCTTGATAACGCACTTGCTCACTATGCAGACATCGTTGCTCCCGAATTAAAAAACGCTTTTGGAGCCGGGGCTGCCGGCGGATTGGGTTTTGCCATGATGGCCTTTTTAAATGCAGTGCCAAATCCAGGCGCTGATCTGGTAATTGATGCGGTCGGTCTGAACGAAAAATCATCTGATTGCGATTTGGCAATCACCGGAGAAGGAAGCATCGATTTTCAAACCGCATTCGGAAAAACGCCGATGGCCGTTACTGAATGCGTCAAGAAAAACTCGCCAAACTGTACTATCGTCGGCTTGTGCGGACATTTGGGAAAAAACGTTGACGTGCTTTACGAAAAAGGCTTCGATGCTTTGTTTCCAATCGTTTCTGGTCCTCAATCGCTTGAAGAAGCAATGGAAAACGGCGAACTGAATTTGACAAGAACGGCGGAAAACGTCTTAAGGCTGATCAAGCGAACTAAATTTTCAATTTAGGCCAAAATCCTGTATAATTAAACTATCAATTTTTTACTAGGAAAGGTGAAATCGGATGGAGATCTCGGAAAAAGCACCGGCTAAATTAAATTTCAGCCTAGATACCCCATTTCGTCACCCGGACGGAAATCCCGAGTGGAAAATGGTCATGATTGCCGTTGACCTTGCCGACTACGTTCACATTAAGACCAAAACGGATTCAACAGACATCACCGTCAGAACAGATACCGGGTTTTTGCCTTGTGATGAACGCAACCTGGCCTTTCAAGCTGCCAAAAAACTGCAGCAGCTTTTCCGCAAGAATGAAGGCGTTGAAATCACGATTGATAAAAACATTCCCGTTTCTGCCGGAATGGGCGGCGGATCATCCGATGCGGCCGCCGTTTTGCGCGGTTTGAACAAACTGTGGAACCTTAGCCTTGAAAAGAGTCAACTGGCTAAAATCGGGCTCGAGATTGATTCTGACGTTCCTTTTTGCATCTATAGCGAACCCGCGCTTGTTACCGGCAAAGGAGAAATCATTACCCCGATCGGCGATCTTGAACCAATGTGTTTGGTAATTGCCAAACCGCACGACAGCGTCTCAACACCGTCCATTTTGAAGAAAATCGACTATTCAAAAATCGTCCATCAAAACGTTGATGGCGTTTTAGACGCAATTTCCAAACGAGACTATACGGAGATGACCAAGAAAATGGGCAATGCGCTTGAACCGATTACGGCTAAAAGACATCCTGATATTTGGAAAATCAAGCAGAAAATGCTGAATTTCGGTTGTGATGCAGCACAGATGAGCGGATCTGGGCCGACAGTTTTTGGCGTTTGCCGCAAATACCAGCGAGCTGTCCGCGTCTATAACGGTCTTCGCGGTTTTTGCAATGAAGTTTATATCGTCAGACCATTTTCTCTTAAAGAGTAACAAAAAGAAGCCAGAAAAAATATGCCTCAAACTAAAACCAGGATAGTTTGCACTCAATTGCAAATTTCATCCTGGTTTTTTCGTAACCGGAAACCGGAATTTAAGGACGCTCTCAAAGAACGGCTTTTGCCCGCAAACCCGTCCTGACGCACAGTTTGAGCAGATGATACACGGCACTGCATTTGAAAAAACAGGTTTCCATGTCTCAAAATTGAAAAAATGCCGGACAAAACCAGTCGCAAATCGACCGCATTGTCCGGCAACCACTCCTAGAGAGAAATGTGACTTTTTTTCAAAGCCCCGTTTTATTCATACAGCATCTCCATGATTTTTTTCAAATCTCGACAATCGTATTGACCAGGCGCAGATTCTTGACCGTAGCTGCCAAAAGTTGCGCAAGATCCGGTCAGAAGTCCCGCAACGCGACTGAATGACCCTAATTTTCCCATCGACATCGTAATAAGAGGAATGTTCAGATTCTCAAAAGCTTTGGCAGAAGCAAGCATCAGGTTCAAAACATCCTGGATCGACTTCGGCATCACGGCAAGTTTGGCAATATCAGCACCGCAGCTTTGCATCTCGCATAAAATCGAGATCATCTTGTCGACAGTCGGAGTCTTGTCAAAGCTGTGACTGCTGACGATCGTCTTAACGCCGTGACTTTTTGCAGCCTCAAGCAGACTTTGAACCAAAGGCTTTCCTTTTGCCAGCTCAATATCGCACGCGTCGCATTCCCCTTCCAAAAGAAACTTGCTGACCGTTTCCGCATATTCTTCGTTTGTTCCTTCAAATTTGCCACCGTCTTCTTTTGTTCTGATCGTAAAAATAAACGGCATGTCCCCTAGCACGTCTCTAAGTTTCCTGGCAACTTTTACAATCTCGGAAACGGCGTGATGCTTTTCAAACAAGTCGACCCGCCACTCTGCCAAATCACAAATTCCCTGATTAAGCTCCTTGGCCTGAGCGATAATTTTTTCTTCGGTCGCACCGGTAATCGGCACGATGATTTTAGAATCTCCGTCACCTAGTTCGACGTTTCTCAACCTAACCGTTTTCACATTTACACCTCATCAAAAACTTGTTTTTTCACATATTCAATCGGCATCTTTTGATTGCACCACAATTCAAACGCAGCTGCCCCCTGATTCAAAACCATCCCCAAGCCGTTAATCACGTGCCTGACGTTCGCTTTTTTCGCAACCTTCATCAGTTTGGTAGTCCTCGGTGCGTACACGATATCACATACCGCCATGTCTTCGTGAAACCATGCAGGATCCTCAATAAGACTCATTTCTTCCAACGGAACCATCCCGACGCTTGTCGCATCGCAATAAACGTCCGCAGTTTCCAAGGATTTCCTGAAATCCTCCTTATCGTTCAGGTCATGCATCGTTACTTTGCAATCAGTTTCCTGATTGATTTTTTCGGCCAATTTTTCAGCATTTTCAAACCTGGCGTTTTTGCGATTAAAGAATGCAATTTCATAAAATCCATCCAATGCGGCCTGCGTTGCAATCGCCGTTCCTGCTCCGCCGGCGCCGGCCAGAACGAGCTTTTTTCCTTTAACTTCGATTCCTTCATCAATCAGAGACTGAACGAAACCGATTCCGTCCGTATTATGTCCGGTCAAAATGCCGTCATCGTTGACGATCGTATTGACCGCCTGGATGATTTCGGCAGCCGGCGAAAGTTTGTCCATGTACTGAACGACCGCTCTTTTATTTGGCATCGAAACGTTTGCCCCGCGCATCTTGAGCACCCTGATCGCATCAACTGCGCCTTTAATCGTGTCAGTATCAACGTCAAAACTCAAATATGCATAATTGATCCCGAGCTTGTCAAATGCAGCGTTGTGCATCGCCGGTGAGATCGAATGGCGGCAAGGGCTTGCCAAAAGTCCCAAAAGCACTGTATTTGCATCGATCATACGTGACATCCAAACACCCCCGAAGTATTTTGAAAAGATTCCATTTCCATGTCATCTTTTCAGAATTTCATATGTTTAATTTAATAATCAATAGTAATTAAATTAAACCACCATTAGAACGATTAGTCAAATCGAAGG
>OOBU01000715.1_pt1 | contig 12290 bp, 10 predicted proteins | sample 1671501 | NCBI WGS metagenome assembly OOBU01 (sample SAMN06348163, study PRJEB24527) | human gut metagenome | biome: human gut; feature: ankylosing spondylitis patient; material: feces | host: Homo sapiens | place: China | collected 2015-10
CCACCGAGATCTACACTCTTTCCCTACACGACGCTCTTCCGATCTGGATATTATAATAAACGTTCGTGTTAATTCAGCGAGCTTAAAATTATTTCGCGCCCTTAGTGTAATGGATCGCACGTGAGATTCCGGTTCTCGAGATCCGGGTTCGACTCCCGGGGGGCGCACTTAAATATAAAAAAGCACTGATCAATCTGATCAGTGCTTTTTTATTACCACGAAGTCAAAACTACATCACAACATATTAAAAGACCTCATCCATAATCCTGGATGAGGTCTTCTTAAACGGAAAAGCAAATTACTTTTCTTCAGCTGGCTTTTGCTTAGCCCACTTGCGAATTGCTTCGATTTTCTTTTCCTTCTTAGCCCGCGTGTAACGGTCTGCGACTGGGCGACGGCCTTGTACGCCGTATGGATGTGCTTTACGCATTGCAATATGCCTCCTTTATATCTAACGTAAATAATCAACATTCCAATTATAAAGGTCAGGTTATTAAAAATCAACAACTATTATTGCAACCAACTGATCAGCAATAAATTTAAAAAAATTTTTGGACGGTCGATTTGAATTTTGGACGTCTTGCTCACTTTTTATCTTTTTCAACACAAAGGCTATTCAGCATCAATTTTGGAAACGGTAGCACTATTTTCACAATTGAAAATTGATAAACGTTTTCCGTTAATTTGAACTATACCAATTTGATTATTAAAACACTAAATCGCCTTAAACTGGCACTTGTCAATAATACCAATTTGGTGTATAGTCTTAGACATCACAGAGGTTAACAATTAATTCATTCACAATTTCAACTAAACGGGGAGATGAGACTTATGTTTAAAAAGAACATGCACGAACTAAACGAACTTAAAAAAATGATCGAAAACGATGATCGCGCAATGCTGGATGCCGAAATCGCCAACCAAGAACTGAGCATGATCTCAGCTGACTTAAAATAATTCTACCTATTTTATCAACCAGTATTAAGGCACTGCTGCTAACGATATCAGCATCGTTAGCAGCAGTGTTTTTTTCTGACAAAACATTTGACCTTTTCTGACCTATCGAGTATAGTATTCACATAAGTTAGCAATCGATGTTGACTACTGCTAATTAAGAGGGAGGCCAAAGCATGAACCTAGTTCCAACGGTCATTGAACAGTCATCGCGTGGCGAACGCGCCTATGACATCTACTCACGTCTGTTGAAGGACCGCATCATTATGCTGTCCGGTCCAATTGAAGACGACATGGCAAACTCAATCGTTGCGCAACTGTTATTCTTAGATGCGCAAGATTCTACCAAAGATATTTACCTTTACATTAACTCACCTGGTGGCGTCGTAACCTCAGGGATGGCCATCTACGATACGATGAACTTCATCAAGGCTGATGTCCAGACGATCGTAATCGGCATGGCCGCATCAATGGCCAGCGTGCTGGTATCATCCGGTGCCAAGGGCAAGCGTTTCGGTTTGCCGCACTCAACGGTTATGATTCACCAGCCTTCTGGCGGCGCACAAGGTCAGCAAACTGAAATTCAGATTGCGGCCGAAGAGATCTTGAAGACGCGCAAGATGATCAATGGTATTCTGGCTGAAAATTCTGGCCAGCCAATTGAGCAAATCGAACGTGATACGGAACGCGATCACTACTTAACGGCCCAAGAAGCCGTTGATTATGGTCTGCTTGACGGAATCATGGAAAACAGCGCCAAACTAAAGTAATTGTTTGACCTAAATAGCTAAAAAAACCACGACTGCCATCCAGTCGTGGTTTTTTAGTTGCTCTTAGCCTGCCGCAGTTCTTCGGCATAAGCATTTAGCTTGCGCAGCCGATGATTAACCCCTGATTTTGAGATCGGGCCGCCTGGTACCAAAACGCCAAGCTCCTTTAAGCTGACCTCTTGATGTGCGAGCCTGGTTTCAGCAATTGCCCGCAGTTTTTCTGGCAAGCTGTCTAAACCGACCATTGAATCGATCAAACGAATATTTTCAATCTGACGATTAGAGGCATTGGCTACCTTATCCATATTGGCATTTTCACAGTTAACCAAGCGATTGACGGAATTACGCATATCTCGAACGATTCGGATATTTTCAAACTTGAGCATGCCGTTAGTGGCACCGATCAGCTGAAGAAACTCCGCAATTTTTTCCGCTTCCTTTAAGTAGACGATATAGCCGCTGCGACGAGCCGTAGTTCTGGCATTCAAGCGGTAGCGATTGATCATCTGAGCAATCATCTCATTATGTTCTTCATATAATGAATAGATTTCCAGGTGATAGCGCGAGGTTTCTGGATTATTGACCGAGCCCCCCGCCAAGAAAGCCCCGCGCAGGTATGAACGAATCATTAAATCATCTTTAAGCAGCGCCATCGGGACCTTTTCTTTGATCTGAAACCCCTCTAAAATCCCCAGATCGCTGAGAATCTCTTGCGCATGGTAGCGAAGCCTTACAACGTATTGATTGTTCTTTTTCAGCTTCATTTTTCGCCGGACGACGATCTCACTTTCGACTTGATAAAACTGCTTTAAAAGCGAATAGATTCTTCTGGCAATGGCAGGACTTTCTGTTTGGACGTTAAGAATCATGTTGCGATTAGCAATTCCTAAAGATCCATTCATCCGAATCAGCGCCATCAGTTCGGCCTTGGCATTATCCAAGTGCACCTGCAGCCCCGTCAGCTCTTTTTTTACCTCGCTGGCATATGACATGCGCGATCCTCCTCTTATTTAATAATGTACGCCATGCAGACGATTCAGCAGTTCGGCTACCACCTTGTCGCGATCATGAAAGGCACCGTTATCTCTTAAGCGCAGGAAATTACTGGAGATTACCCGACACCCCATATCCCGCAATCCTTGAAAATCATGCTTGACTGGCTGGGAAATCTCATTCCATTCCTTAAAATCAATGTAGTCTTTAGGTACCGGTTGGATATTTACCAAAACGGTATCAATAAAGTTCTGTTTCAAATGCGAATTAAGCACGCGTACATGATCGGCATCAGAGAAATTGTCGGTTTCACCCTTTTGAGTCATGATGTTGCAGATATAGACGACTTCTGCTTTGGTTTCACAAACGGCCTTGCCGACGTTTTCAATCATCAGGTTGGGCAAGATACTGGTAAACAGACTCCCAGGTCCCAAGACAATCTGATCGGCATCCATAATGGCATCAATAACCTGCTTAACGGCCGCCGCTTGATGATGGTCATTGTTATTGGACGGCGTAATCCAGACACGCTGAATTCGTTTATGAGCGGCCGTAATCTCTGACTCGCCGCTTAGAGTCGAGCCATCTGTAAATTCAGCGTTTAAGGTTAATGGCTCGTCGGTAACGGGGTAGATATGTCCTCTGATCTTCATCAGCGATGACAGTTCCTGGACCGCCGCAAAAATATCGCCGCCTTTCATCTCAGCCAGCGCCGAAATGATCAGGTTGCCAATTGCATGGCCAGCTAAAAACTGGTCGGTACTGTTAAAACGATACTGAAAAATCTCTAGTTCCAGTTCAGAAAGCTCTGATAAAGCAACCAATGCATTACGAATATCACCAGGTGGCACCACGTTGACATAGTTGCGCAAAATTCCCGAGGAGCCGCCATCATCAGCTACCGTCACGATTGCCGTTACATCAACGTCTTTATCCCTAAGGCCATGCAGAATCTCAGGAAGTCCCGTCCCGCCGCCAATCATTACGATTTTAGGTTTATGGATCATTCAAATACCTCCTTATTTTGCCTTATCAACATCGCGATGATGCAGATTGACCGTATAACCGTCTTTGCGCAGATCTTGATTTAATCGGTTGGCAATCGTCACCGAACGATGCTGCCCACCCGTACAGCCAATCGCGATCGTCAAGCTGCTCTTGCCCTCTTGGATATAGCCTGGCAAAGCAACCTTCAGCAAAGCCTTTAAGTGTGAGTAGAAATCTTTAGCCAGCTGACTCTGCATGACATAATCCTGTACTGGCTGATCATTGCCGGTTAGATGCTTAAGCTCGGGCAAGTAGAACGGGTTGGGCAGAAAGCGGGCATCCATAACGATATCAGCATCCAATGGCAAGCCATATTTAAAGCCAAATGACATCACCTCAACAAAAAAACTGCTGGTCTGGCCATCGCCAAAGTAATCATCAATTCTTACACGCAGATTGCGCGGCGTCAGTTCGGTTGTATCAATCACGACATCGGCCTGACTCTTTAAATCACTCAATAGCGCTCGTTCTTTTTGGATTCCTTCTAAAACGCCGCCTTGCCGCGATAATGGATGTAAGCGACGCGTCTCTTTGTAGCGCGAAACCAGCTCAACATCGCTGGCATCCAAAAATAGAATCTCAACCTGCAGATCAGTACGACTCTTTAAGCGCTGAATGCAGGGCAGAATCTGATCATAAAATTCCTGTGAGCGCGAATCCATTACCATTGCCATTTTGTCAAATTCAGCAGCGTTTTGGATCACGTCGGCAAATTTTTCCGCCAGATTCGGCAGCATATTATCAATTACAAAGTAGCCAAGATCCTCAAAACTTTGAACGGCAACCGTCTTACCGGCACCGCTCATCCCAGTAATGATCACGACTTGCAGTGGTTTTGCCACGGAGCTGTCACCTCTATTCAAAATACGCTTTCCATTGTATCATACCCGGGCGTGTCTTTTAATTTTGAAGTCTTTTTCATCTAAATAAAAGGCACTCTTGAAGCGACCAATGGCTTCCAGAATGCCTAATGAATTAAATTCTTAGATTGGCTAAGGCCTGCCTTAAATCAGCAATGCTCAGTTGACCAGGCGCTGAAGCCGTACCAACCGTGCCAAATGTCAACGCCGATCCAAAAACCGCACCGGCAATCCGCGTTACCTTGCCCAAATCTCCCATTGCCATGGTAATTAAAGGCAGGTCGAGTTTTTCATTGGCCTGGTGAGTGGCCGACAGCAACGTCAAAACATCAGCCGGATTTTGAGGCATCACAGCAATCTTGGCGACATCAGCTCCCAGATCAGCCATCCTATGAAGTCGATAGTAGATTTCACAGTCGGTTGGCGTCTGCTTAAAGTCATGACTGCTCATGATTACCTTGATGCCATGATCATGAGCCAACTTAATGATTCGCATAACGCCTTCTTTTGGATGAAATAACTCAACATCAATGGCCATCGTCAGTTCATTTTCAACTACCAGGCGTACAATTTGAAAATACGTCTCATCATCAACGACTAGATTGCCGCCTTCCTTAGCCGTGCGAAACGTAGTCAAAAGCGGCGTCTCACCCAACGTTTGTCTTAGGTCGAGAGCAGCCGCCTTTAGTTTTTCTGGATCTAAAACACCAGCCAAAAAATCAATCCGCCATTCGACGACATCCGGCTGGGCGGCCAAAACCGTTCGTGCCTGCTCAATTATCGCTGTTTGATCGGCTGCTACGATTGGAACGGCAATCTTAGGGCTTCCATCACCTAAGACAACGTTATTCAGCTTTACTTTTTTCATCTAGTCTTCCTCTTTAAAAAGCAGATTGCGAATGTATTCAACCGGCATATCTTGACCCGTCCAAAGCTTAAAGGCCGCTGCACCTTGTTCCAGCATCATCCCCAGCCCATTAAAAACATGGTTGACGCCAGCGCGCTTAGCAACCTGCATCAGCTTGGTTTCGCGAGGTGCGTAAACCGTATCGTAGACGATCATATCTTGGTGGAACCACGTTGGATCTTCAACCAAAGTCATGTCTTCTAATGGCTTCATCCCTACGGCGGTTGCATCTACATAGATATCACAGCTGGCCAGTTCTTTTTTAAAGTCGGCCTGGTCTTCTAGATGATGCAGCGTGGCATGCGCACCCGTTTTTTCGTTGATGATCTTAACATTGCGAACGGCATTTTCCCATTTATCGTCATCAATGTTGAATAAGGCGATTTCTTTAACTCCCTCAATAGCTGCCTGCATGGCAATCGGCGTTCCGGCCCCGCCAGCACCCGTCAGCACCATCTTTTGACCGGTAATGTCCAATCCTTCATCCTTTAATGACTGCATAAAGCCGATCCCATCCGTCGTGTACCCGGTTAAAATGCCATGATCATTGACAATGGTATTAACGGCTTGGCAGAGTTCAGCTGACTCATCCAAGCGATCAAGGTAAGGGATTACTTTTTGTTTATTGGGCATTGAGATGTTTGAGCCGCGCATATCCAGCGTTCTGATAGCATCAATGGCTTTAGGCAGCTTTTGATTGTCGATTTCAAAACAGAGGTAGGCATAATTAAGCCCCAGCTTGGCAAAAGCATTATTGTGCATGGTTGGTGACATTGAATGACGAATCGGATCCGCCATTAAGCCAATCAAAATCGTATGACCATTCAGTGAGATATTCTTTCCAGTGTGAATATTGTTCAGATCCATCATTAGACCCCCCCATTTTAATTTAAATTTAATCAAATTATAATGGCTTAATCTTAATATAATGGTTTTGCGATTTCAATCCTAAACAGCAAAAAAGCTCAGCGCACCTTCATGCAGCTGAGCTTAAACTTCATTTATATTAAAATCTATTTATTTTTCCTGCTGAGCCTTTCTTTGTCGATCTCGCTCGAGCATTGGCTTCAAGTACTGTCCTGTGTAGCTTTCAGGTACTGCAGCAATCGTTTCTGGCGTTCCGGCTGCTACGACAAAACCGCCAGCCTCGCCACCCTCTGGACCCAGATCAATCAGCCAATCCGCTGATTTCACTACGTCTAGATCATGCTCAATCACCAAAACCGTATTCCCGGCATCAACCAAGCGCTGCAAGACGCCCAACAGCCGCTTGATATCTGCCATATGCAGACCAGTTGTCGGCTCATCAAGGATATAGAAACTCTTGCCATTCGATTGGCGATGCAGCTCACTGGCCAGTTTCATCCGCTGGGCTTCCCCACCAGAAAGCGTTGTTGCCGGCTGCCCCAGCTGTACGTAGCCCAGACCAACGTCCTCAATCGTCTGCAGCTTACGCCGAATCTTAGGAATGGCGCTAAAGAATTCCAACGCTTCTGAAACCGTCATTTTTAAAACTTCGGCAATGTTCTTGCCCTTATACTCAACTTCCAGTGTTTCAGAATTATAGCGCGTGCCATGACAAACCTCGCATGGTACATAAACATCCGGCAAAAAGTTCATTTCAATCTTTAAAATCCCATCGCCCCGGCAAGCCTCACAACGACCGCCCTTAACGTTAAAGCTAAAGCGCCCCTTGGTGTAGCCGCGCAGTTTAGCCTCATTGGACTGAGCAAACAGATCACGAATATCATCAAAAACACCGGTATAGGTTGCCGGATTGCTGCGTGGCGTTCTGCCAATTGGCGATTGATCAATATCGATTACCTTTTCAACGTTTTCCAGACCGCTGATTGACTGATAGCTTCCCGGCTTTGCCGATGCACCATTGAGTTTTTGTGCCAGGATTCGTTTTAAGATCAGGTTGACCAGTGTCGACTTACCGGAGCCAGAAACCCCGGTAACGCATATAAATTCGCCCAACGGAAACTTAACATCGATGTTTTTGAGATTATTGGCGCGCGCACCTTTAAGCTCAATAAAATTGCCATTACCCGTTCGCCGCTTTTCTGGTACCGAAATCTGCTGTTTGCCAGAAAGATACTGTCCAGGCAGTGATTTACGTGAGCGCATAATCTGCTTGGGCGTTCCCGCTGCCATGACCTGACCGCCGTTTTCACCCGCGCCAGGACCAATATCAATAATATAGTCGGCAGCCCGCATCGTGTCCTCATCATGCTCAACGACAATCAGCGTATTGCCAAGATCTCGCATTTTTTTGAGTGAGGCAATCAATCGATCGTTATCGCGCTGATGAAGTCCGATTGACGGCTCGTCCAAGACATACATTACCCCAGAAAGGTTCGAGCCGATCTGGGTAGCCAAACGAATCCGCTGCGCCTCGCCACCAGAAAGCGTCCGTGCGGCTCGACTCAGGGTCAGATATTCAACGCCAACATTGGCCATAAAAGTCAGCCGATCCAGAATTTCTTTTAAGATCGGCTGAGCAATCTTGGCCTTGGCTGGTGAAAGCTCAACCGATTCAAAAAACGGAATTGCCTTACTGATTGGCAGCTCTGAGACCTCACCAATGTTTTGGCCCATGATCTTAACCGCCAGTGCCTTTTGATTTAAGCGATAGCCATGGCAGGCCGGACAAGGAAGCTCAGTCATGTATTTGCGCATCTGTTCGCGTGTGAAGTCAGAATTGGTTTCCTGATAGCGTCGCTTAACGTTATTAATTACGCCTTCAAATGGAACGTCAACATCCCGCACGCCGCCAAAGTCATTTTCATAATGGAAATGGAAAGTGGTTTCGCCATTGCCATAAAGCACTTGTTTTTGCTGTTTGGCAGGCAGTTTCTCAAATGGAACATCCATATCAATATTTGCTGATTTACAAAACTGTTCCAGCATTTTGGGATAATATTGTGAAGAGATGGGATTCCAAGGCAGCATTGCCCCTTCACGCAGCGTCTTCCCACGATCTGGCACGACCAGTTCTTCATCAACTTCCAATTTGCTGCCCAGCCCCTCACATTCTGGACATGCCCCCAGCGGCGCGTTAAATGAAAACAGCCGCGGTTCCAGCTCGCCAACCGTAAAGCCGCAAACTGGGCAGGCATATTGTTCAGAAAACATCAATGGCTCGCCACCAATCACATCCGCCGTGGCATAGCCGTCACTCAAGCGCAAGGCCGCTTCAAATGAATCAAACAAACGCGACCGAATGCCTTCTTTGATAATGATCCGGTCAACCACCACATTAACGATATGCTTCTTGTTCTTATCCAGCTCTGGAACCTCTTCTAGATCATAGGTTTGGCCATCAACCTGCACCCGTACGAACCCAGCTTTTTTGATCTTTTCAAAAACGCTTTTTTGAGTTCCTTTCTTGTCACGAACAATCGGCGCCAACACCTGCAGTCGCGTCCGCTCTGGCAGTTCCATGACCCGATCAACCATCTGATCAACGGACTGGCTGGCAATCACGCTGCCATCATTAGGACAGATTGGCGTTCCTACACGGGCCCACAACAGTCGCAAAAAGTCATTGATTTCGGTTACCGTCCCAACCGTTGAGCGCGGATTATGAGAAGTCGTTTTTTGATCGATCGAGATCGCCGGTGACAGTCCATCAATCGAATCAACATCCGGCTTATCCATCTGTCCTAAGAACTGCCGCGCATAGGCCGACAAGCTCTCCACATAGCGCCGCTGCCCCTCTGCATACAGGGTATCAAAGGCCAGCGAGCTTTTTCCAGATCCAGAAAGCCCGGTAATTACGACCAGCTTATTTTTAGGAATCGTCACGTCAATGTTTTTTAGGTTGTGGGCACGTGCGCCATGCACCACAATTTTATCGTTGGCCATTGCCAAATCCCCCTAGCTTCAATGTTTAGCTTGTTTGGTTTTTTTATTCTTGACCGCCGCATTAAGCTCCATGATTGTGTCGCGCAGCGTGGCGGCCTGTTCAAAGTCAAGTCGTTTAGCGGCTGAACGCATCTGCTCAGTCAGCTCAGCCAGCAGATTCTGCTGCTCGTCTTTTGCCAAAGCCTTGAAATCTTTAACCGTAAACTCAGTATCATGCTCGACCTCACCAGCATCCTCAGCCGGCTTAACTGCAGTAATTGCTTCTTGAATCGGCTTGATAATAGTCTTAGGTACGATATGGTGGGCTTGATTATAGGCTTCTTGAATCTCACGCCGCCGTTTCGTCTCATCAATAGCGGCCTGCATCGAGGCAGTAATCGTATCGGCATACATGATGACCTGACCGTTGGCATTACGGGCAGCCCGCCCAATGGTTTGAATCAAGGAGCGTTCATTACGCAAGAAGCCTTCCTTATCCGCATCCAAAATTGCGACCAGCGAAACTTCCGGAATGTCCAGACCTTCCCGCAGCAGGTTGATTCCGACCAACACATCGAATTTACCCAACCGGAGTTCACGAATGATCTGCGTTCTTTCCAAGGTCTTGATGTCACTGTGCAGATACTTGACTTTTAAGCCGAGATCTTTTAGATAATCCGTTAAGTCTTCTGACATTTTCTTGGTCAGAGTAGTAATCAAGACCCGCTCATTTTTTTCGATCCGCTGATTGATTTCGCCAACCAGATCATCAATCTGTCCCATAACCGGGCGAACCTCAACTTTAGGATCCAAAAGTCCAGTTGGCCGAATGATCTGCTGAACGACGTGATCAGTCTGTTCCTGCTCATATGGTCCAGGCGTGGCTGACATGTAGATGACCTGATTGACCCGCTCCTCAAACTCGCTCAGCTTAAGCGGTCGGTTATCCAATGCACTCGGCAGTCGGAAACCATAGTCGATCAGCTGCTGCTTGCGGGCTCGATCGCCATTATACATCCCCCGCACCTGTGGCATGGTCTGGTGCGATTCATCAACGATCAACAGAAAATCCTTAGGGAAGAAATCCAAAAGCGTAAACGGCGGCTCGCCTGGCTTGCGGCCGTCCATGTAACGCGAGTAGTTTTCAATGCCGTTGGTGTAGCCCATTTCACGCATCATTTCGATGTCATAGGTCGTTCGCTGCTGAATTCGCTCGGCTTCCAGCGGTTTGCCTTCCTGGGTAAATTTTGCGACCTGTTCTTTCATTTCAGCCTCGATTTGCGGCAAAGCGGTATCCATAATGTCATCACTGGTTAAAAAGTGTGTAGCTGGGAAGATTGAGACCTGCTCACGATCGCCGATAATCTCGCCAGTCAAGGCATCAACCTCACGAATCCGGTCAATCTCATCGCCAAAAAACTCGACGCGCAGTGCCCGCTCATCGCGTGAAGCCGGGAAAATCTCAACGACATCGCCATGCACGCGAAAACGGCCCCGTTGAAAATCAATATCATTGCGATCAAACTGAATCTCGACCAGATCTCTTAACAGCTGATTACGCTCAATTTCTTGGCCGACATGCAGCGACAGAACGTGATCGCGATATTCGCGCGGATCACCCAAGCCAAAGATACTAGAAACCGAGGCAACGACAATTACGTCATTGCGTTCCAAAAGTGCACTGGTTGCCGCGTGCCGCAGCTTGTCGATCTCATCGTTGATTGAGGCATCCTTTTCAATATAAGTATCACTGGATGGTACATAGGCTTCAGGCTGATAGTAGTCGTAATATGAAACGAAATACTCAACTGCATTATTAGGGAAAAATTTTTTCATTTCACCATACAACTGACCAGCCAGCGTTTTGTTATGCGATAAAATCAGCGTTGGCTTATTGGCTTTGGCAATAACGTTTGAAATCGTAAACGTCTTGCCTGTTCCCGTGGCTCCCAGCAAAATCTGAGCGTGCTCGCCTTTTTTTAGCCCTTGCGTCAGTTGCGCGATGGCTTCGGGCTGATCGCCGGTTGGCTGGTAGTCAGAAATCAATTCAAATGGTCGATCTGGCTGACGATAAATCAAAGTTTTTCCCCCTTGCAGACGGTTGATGGCTGTTACCTTAATAAAATCGGTACAAGTCTATCACACGAACGTTTATTCGTCTAATGATTTGCACTATCATTTTCAGATCATTTCAAAATAAAAAGCTGCCTTTGTTCTGGCAGCTTATCTTGCTTAGTTTGACTGGCGTCCAGCACGTTCTTCCATATCTGGCGCCACGCGTGCGATATAGTCCGGCAATTTCTCCAGAGTCGGCAAAGCCTTGTTATGCTTGTACATCCGCGAGTTGGCCATTGCCTGACGATTGATCCAGACATTATGCCAGGAACGATCCGCAGCCGGCTTAATGTCTTGCCAATAGTCGCTGCCAATGTGAGCATGCGCTTGATGGTCAAAATCAAGTTTTTCAGCAACTCGCTCAAACAAGGCAGCTTGCGGCTGGTAGGACTGTGCCTGTTCAGCCGTTAAAATACCATCCAGCCATTCATCAAGCGCCTGCAGCTGAGCCTGCGCAATATCATTGTCAGTGTTGGCAACTGCATATAGCTTATTGTGGCGCTTGAGCAGCGGCAGCGCTTTTAACGCATCATCAAATGGCGACAGTTCTTTTTGGGCAGCCAGCAGTTCTTCATAGTGACGAGCAAACCAGCCCCGATCATTAAACTGAACATCCATCAGCATCAAAGTCTGTTTTAAAATCGTCTTGGCATCTTGATAGGCCTGGCCATACTGCAGACGGGCCTGATAAAAACGATAGGCAAAAGCCACCTGTTCTGCATCCAGTTTTGGTTCTTCAGCAAGTGCTTTTAATTTTTCAAAAAATGGCGTTTCATCCAATAGCGTGCCATTGAC
>OOBU01000718.1_pt1 | contig 12273 bp, 8 predicted proteins | sample 1671501 | NCBI WGS metagenome assembly OOBU01 (sample SAMN06348163, study PRJEB24527) | human gut metagenome | biome: human gut; feature: ankylosing spondylitis patient; material: feces | host: Homo sapiens | place: China | collected 2015-10
GCTATGTGGAATCCAGCAAGATGCCCGCAGCTGATGACAGCCAAGTCGATGAAATTCGCGGAGAAGCCCTTACATCTCAGTCCAGAGCTGATGAAGCTTCCTTCTATGAAGGCTTGAAGAAGCTCTACAAGATGGAAATCCTGAAGAAGGAATATGAATATCAGGCTCCGACAGTTATGAAATAAGGAAAAGAGCGGTGAAAGAAAACACCGCTTTTACTACCTCGGCCGCAGTTACAATTGAACGTACTGCGGTTTTTTTCTATTTCAAAATCATGGAAATTTTTGACGTTCCCGGACTTACATTGAGGCATGAGCTAAAAGCCGGTGACCTCGGCAGGCTGATTGAGTTTTCCGGAATCTATGGGCATTCGGATTTCGATTATCCGATCGCCTTTGAAGGCTACGTTGCAGAAACTTTTGCAGAGTTCGTCATTGATCCGAAACCGTTGAATCGACTGTGGATGGTTGAAGACGAGCAGGGACTTGTCGGCACCATCGGCGTTGTAGATCGAGGAGATACTGCGCAGCTCAGATGGTTTTCCGTCAGACCGGATTGGAGAGAAAACAATCTCGGAAAGTTTTTGTTTGGTGCCGCAATGGAATACATCCAAGAAAACGATTTTCAAAAAGCGTGGTTATCGACGTTTTCTGAAAGCGAGATTGCCGTTGCGCTCTACAAACGGAGAGGCTTCCGGATAATGGTAGAGACCGATGTTGAGATTGGCGGGAAGAACTATCGTGAAATAGTCATGGAAAAGTCATTCCTGACCTAGATCGATAAAACCAAATCGTATCGCTAAATCTTTAGTTTGTTTTTGAGTACTTATTTCGGAGAGATTTTGCGCATTCCGCAACAGTGCGTGGATATATTAACTGACCGGAGAATCCGGTCATGGTTGATTTCATCACCTATTTGTGGGCGGCTTTTAGCCTAGTCATTCTTTGCTGGCTGATATACCTATTTGCGAGGAAAAGAATAGGAAAGATCACTTTTGTTTGCCTTTTAATCTTTGTGGTTGCCGGAGCCGCCGGTCTCACTGGCTGGCTGCAAGTTGTGTTTCAGGCGGCTGCTTAGATCCTAAAAATCCTGTAAGCCAAGCGGATTAAGCCTTTCGGACGAGGCTTTTTCGTAAACTTTTTGCCAACTTTCAGGCGGTATCGTTACAATGTATTTGTAGTTTTTGATACCGACAATTATTCTATGCAAAAGAAAATTTGGCACAAGGTTGCAGAAGAGATCTCGCTCCAAGTTTCTTTAGGTAAATGGCCAGTTGGCTCGATCATCCCCGGAGAAATTGAACTTGCCAAACAATTTAATGTGAGCAGGGATACCATGCGCAAAGCGCTGGCGTACCTTTCTCAGCAAGGATTGTTTGAGCGCAAAGCACACGTTGGAACCCGCGTAAAAGCTAGAACACGCACAGGTCGGTTCTTAAATGAATACAACGATATTCGAGGAATCGATCATTACGGCAATCTCTATCCTCGGTACATCCAAAACGTCGAACGTTTGGTTCTCAATGAAGAAACCGCGGATCGTTTGGGTTTAATCCCTGGTGAAGAAGTCATTCGATTCAAGAATATCCGCGTAGCATCAGAACGCCATCCGGAAGCGGTGGTCGTCACCTACGTTTATATCTATCCGAATGCCTTGGAAGTGCTGGATCTGATTAAAAAACGATCCGATGACCTCATTATTACTTTGGCAGAAGAAGTGACAGGGCAGGAATGCGTGGAAGTGAAGCAGGCGTTTTCAGCGACAACGATGCCCAAAGAAGTCTCGGATATTTTCCATGTTCCAGAGAACAGCCCGTCGCTTAGAATCATTCGAAACTATTACGACTCGAGAGGCCTCTCAATCGTCGCTTCGGAATCTTTCCACATGGCTGAAAGATTTTCTTTCTCGGTTCGAAGCGTCAAACGTTCCTAAAAGAAAAGGAGGCCGGAGCCTCCTTCCGAATCCTATCTGTTATTCGAATTAGCCGACAACATTAAGAATCAATCTTTCCAAAACCTTGACACCGTTTCTCAGAGATTCGGGGTTCATGGTCATGCGCGGATCATGAAGGCCCGGTGTAACGCCAGTGCCGACGCCGATGTATGCAGCATGAAGTTCAGGCTTCTTCTGTTTGAAGTAGTGGAAGTCTTCTCCGCCGCCACCGCAGTCTTTAGCAACTTTGTCTTCACCGAGTACTTCGCCGATGGTCTTGCGAACCTGGTCGACTAAGTCTTCGTCGTAAACGGCTGCAGGAATCACGCCGCCCGGGAATGTGATTTCGCAGGTGACGTTGACGCAGGCGCAGGCATTGGTGATGGCTGTCTTGAGCTTTTCAAGCAGCTCGTTCATGGTTTCATTGTCTTGGGCGCGGATATCAAGAATCATCTTGCCTTTGTCCGGGATAATGTTGGTGGCTGTAGAAGCGCAGTCAATGGAAGTGACTTTAGCAGACCAGGCCTTGTTCGGGTTGACCCAAATGGAGTTCACAGCATTAGTTGCGAGAACGGCTGCTTCAACAACGCTGGCGCCGAGGTGCGGACGGGAGCCGTGAGCGACTTTGCCCTTAAGTTCGACGATGCAGAATGTGCTGGAAGTATGACGAACAGCTGCGCAGACGGTGCCGTCAGGAATGTCCTGGATCGGACGAACGTGAGCACCGAAGGCGTAGTCAACGTCATCTAAGACGCCGTCATCATAAGACTTCAGAGCGCCGAAGAGGGTTTCTTCAGCTGGCTGGAAGAAGAGTTTTACGCGGCCTTTCTTGACGTGACCGATCAGCTTGGCAGCTGTCGCAAGAACCATAGCGGTATGAGAGTCATGGCCGCAGGCGTGAATGCAGGCGTCCTTTCCGTCGATGACAAAAGGAAGGGCGTCCATGTCGGCACGCAGCATGACTGTGGGTCCGGGTTCTGTACCGTCAATGTAGGCAACGACACCGGTTCCGCCGATGCCGCGGATCGGCTCAAGACCCATTTCCTTCAATTTGGCAGCGACGTAGTCACTGGTCTTGTGTTCGTTGAAGCCGAGTTCCGGGATCTGGTGAAGATCGGTTCTCATGGCTACTACATCAAAATCTTTAGTGTCCATCTTATTTTCCTTGTTGAGGTTATCCTCGAAGATTTATAAATCAGAAGAAGCTTCCTTTTGAGAGACATCTTCCTTTCGGTTGGATCCCGCTGTCATGGCGAAGCGGAAGAAACGGCACTCGAGGGGGCCGTTGAAAAAAACGATTTTTTTAGACTCTTTGAGCCGCATCTGGCGAGGCAGTTCTCGGTCGCTTGTGAGCATCCAAACCGTCCAGCCCGCGAAATTGCGTTTAAGGTTATCGGCCACGTTCTTCATCATGGAAGCAACACTGGCAGATTTCGGATTGGATTGTTCACCGTACGGCGGGTTCGTCACGATTAAACCCGGCGTCTCGGAGGAGGGCTGAACTTCACGGGCGTCGCAAGCCGTGAAGCGAACTTTTCCTTCGTTGACCCACTGAGAAATACCGGCTAAGACGGCATTCTTCTGAGCGCGATCGACGATTAATGTCGAAATATCACTTCCGGCCAAATTAACCGGAACATCAAAATTCACTGCCATTCGGGCTTCTTTCTTGATGCGCTGCCAAGCTGTGGAATCAAATCCGCGGAAGCGCTCAAAACCGAAGCGGCGGTTAAGTCCGGGAGCCATATTGCAGGCAATTGTAGCTGCTTCAATGATGATGGTGCCAGAGCCGCAGAAAGGATCCTGCAGCGGTGTATCCGGTATCCAGCCGGCAAGTCCGAGAAGGCCTGCGGCGAGGTTTTCTTTCAGAGGGGCTTCGCCTTTGGCTTCGCGCCAGCCCCGCTTAAAGAGAGATTCACCGGAAGTGTCTAAATAAATAATGCAGTTCTTGTCCGTTAAATGGACATAGATGCGGATGTCCGGATCGTGTTTTTCTACGTCCGGGCGCTGACCGTCGGTCTCGCGAAAATAGTCGCAGACGGCATCTTTGACGCGAAGCGCGGCAAAAGCGACGCTTTTAAGAGGAGAGCGGCGGGAAGAAAGTTCGATTTTGAAGGTATTTTCAGGTGTGAAATACTGTTCCCAGCGGAAGGATTTCGCTAATTTATAGATATCTTCTTCCGTACGATAAGGTCCTTCGGTCACCTTCAAGAGAATTCTCGAGGCGTAGCGAGTCCAAAGGTTGACCTGCATCATTTGGCTCATTTCTGCGCCGAACCAGCAGCCGCCTTTCTCTAAACGGAATTTTTCAATACCGAGCTTTTTGAGTTCCTCAGCGAAGAGCTCTTCTAATGAGAGAGGAACGACTGCATAAAAAGGTTTAAGCAAAGTATTCACAAGAATTCCTTCTTTATTTGAATTGAATTGTAGGCCTTTCGGCCTGCGGCCGTAAGATGGTTTACCATAAGGAAACTCTTACTTGCGAAGTTCGCCGTGGCCGAAAACAACATATTTTTGACTGGTTAAGCCTTCTAATCCCACGGGTCCGCGGGCATGAATTTTGTCCGTAGAAATTCCGATCTCGGCGCCTAAGCCGTATTCAAAACCGTCTGCGAAACGTGTCGAGGTGTTGAGCATGACGGATGAAGAATCCACTTCACGCAGGAATCTTTCGGAATGCTCAAGATTATTCGTAATGATGGCATCCGTGTGGTGAGAACCGTACGTGTTGATATGATCGATAGCTTCTTCCAGCGTATCGACGACTTTAATCGAAAGAACAGGAGCGTTGTATTCCTCAGACCAATCATCTTCTGTCGCTTCTTTCACCCGACCGAAATTTTCCAAAATGGCCTTAGAAGCAGGATCGCAGCGAAGTTCCACGCCTTTCTTGAAATAGACGGCGCCGATCTTGGGTAAGAACGTTCCGGCAATTTTACTGTTGACCAGCAAAGTTTCCATCGCATTGCAGGGAGAATAACGCTGAGTCTTGGCGTTGTCGCAGACGGAAACCGCCATATCGATATCAGCGCTCTCATCCACATAGGTGTGGCAGATGCCTTCGAGATGTTTGATCATCGGAACGGTTGCTTCCTGCATTAAGCGGGAAATCAGACCTTTGCCGCCGCGGGGAATTAAAACGTCGATGTATTCACGGGCAGTAATCAGCTCGCCCACCAGATCGCGGTCCGGATCTGTGATGATCTGAATTGCGTCGGAGTTAATACCGTTTTTCGAGAGAGCCTGCTGAACAAGGCCTGCTAAGAAAGCGTTGGAGTTTTTAGCGTCCGAGCCTCCGCGGAGCACAGCAGCGTTTCCGCTCTTGAGGCAAAGTGCAGCCGCATCGATGGTTACGTTCGGTCGAGACTCATAAATAATGGCGACTACACCCAGAGGCACGCGCATTTTGCCGACTTCAATACCGCTCGGCTGCGGACGAACATCAGTTATTTCACCGATCGGGTCTCTTAGAGAGGCTATCTGGCGAAGTCCGGCGGCCATTTGTGCCACCGTATCGACTGTGATTGTCAAACGATCGATAAACGCTTTAGAAAGACCGTTCTTTTCTGCTTCAACAATATCCAGGTTATTCGCTTTGAGCAGATCTTCCAGATTCTTGCCAAGCAAATCCGCCAAGGTCAGAAGAACATCGTTTTTCTGTTTGGAGGAGGCCTTAGCCATGATCAAAGAGGCTGCGCGTGCTTTTTTGCCGATGGCGGCGATTTTGTCATGGGCCGTTTGGCTGACGTTCGTAGAAACCATAGATTATTACTTCCTTTTTAGGGAGAGCATGAGGCAGACAGCCTTTAATTCCTGCCAGGCGTCTCCGTCACTGCTTTCGACAAAGAGTCCTTTACTCATTCGATCCACATCGCTCAAGCGATGAAGCATCAGTTCAAGGAGTTTAGGATTGGCTCGGCGCGCTGCTCGGTTGAGCGCACTGCGGTGAGCTTCAGAGAGTCCGAATGTTCTGGCGGCAAGTCCGCGATTAAGCAGGAGCAGATTGCGGACAACATCCGTCAGCATCCAGAGGAAAGAAGGAATTTGGACATTTTCCCCTTGCAGGGAATCTATAATTTTGGATACCTGTCCGGCGTCGCCTTCAAGCATCGCAAGAAACAGCGATTCCTGATCAAAACGGGAAACGTCGGAAACAGCGTCGAGCACATCGCTGACATCAATTTCCGGTTTATTGACGAGCAAGGCGAGCTTTTGAATTTCCTGTGATGTCGCTAAAAGATTTCCTTCGGTTCTTTCAGCGATGAGGTTGGCTGCATCAGGTGTGAGCGTTTGACCGTTTTTCTCTTTGGCGCGTTCCATAATCCAGCGCGGCAGAGCGTTACGGTCGATCGGATCCGTACGGATACAAACGGCCGCTTTCATGAGATGGTTAAACCAGTCTTTTTTTGTCGCGGTCCAGTCGTAATCAAAGAGCGAGACAACGACCATCTTGTCTTCGTCGGCATGCTCAATGATGGCTTCCACTGCCGCAGGACCGTTTTTACCGATCGTTGCCCTGGGGAAAACAACCTCAATCAGATTTTTTTCGCCGAAAAGGCTCTGATCGCCGAGTGCCTCGTAAAGAGGCGAGTAATCGGCGTTGCCTTCAAAAACAAAAGATTTACGTTCGGAATAACCTGCTTTAAAAGCAGCGGCTCGGATGGCGTCCTGAGCCTCGATGGCCAGCAAGGGTTCCGAGCCCAATAAAAACCAAAGCCGAGGAAGATTACCGTTTTCGTCGGGCCTTAATTTTTGCGCAAGAAGACTACTCCAGCTCATGCATACCTTTTCGGACAGCTTCTTCGGAAATGTGGGTCATACGGCTGACCATTTGATGGATACAAGACTGTTCCATTTCTTCGTAAAGAAGTCTTTCCTGATTGGCTCTGCCGTTTTCGTCACTTTCGTCGCGAATCAGTTCGCGAGTGGCGCTGACCGTTGTTGTGGGCAGAAGTTCGACGCCGTTCTGCAAAACGACTCGGAATGTATTCGTTAAGCGAAGACTGTAGATACGGGCTCTGCCGTCAGTGTTGTAAGCCAGGACATTGGAGCCGCGGGACTGTCCCAGCAGCTCAAAAATCGCTTCGGCTTCTTTGCGGTCATTGACAACCTTGACTTCTGTTTGGGCTTCAAGGTTGCGGCGGATGGTTGCCCGAACCGCAGAGTTCTCGCCAAGAGCAATATAGATTGTCTTGAAAGGAACGTTTTGCTTGCCGCGCAGATGCCATCCGCAGCCTGTCAGGCCGAGGGCCGAAAGACCGAGAATGAAACTGCGGCGAGTCAGTCCTTTGTAATTCATAAGCACAGAATAAAACTAAAAGAATGAAACCGCAGGCCCCTTGAGGACCTGCGGCATTAAGCCTTATCAGACCACAATGTTGACCAATTTCTTCGGCACAACAATGATCTTGCGGACAGGTTTTCCGTCAATGAATCGCTGTGCGTCGGGGTTGGCCAAAGCTGCGGCTTCGATTTCAGATTTCGGTGTTTCGGCCGGAACGTTGATTTCTCCGCGCAGTTTGCCGTTAATCTGAATCACGTACTTCACTTCATCGGCAACCATAGCCTGAGCATCAATCTTCGGCCACGGTGCATCAACGATGGAAGTGCCGAAACGCTGATCGTAGCCTAGATCTTCGAAAAGCTGAGCCGTGATGTGCGGAGCGATCGGGTAGAGCGTGCGAAGCAGGATGGACATGCCTTCGTTGATCACGGCGCGTGTGCCTTCGGATGTGTTGTCCTTGAGGGTATCAAGGGAATTGAGCATCTTCATGGCAGCCGAGACAACGGTGTTGTACTGCATGCGGTCTAAGTCGAATTCGGCCTGTTTGAGCGCCGTGTAAATATCGCGGCGAACAGCCTTTTCTTCGTGATTCAGCTTGGAGGCATCCAGTTTGACATTTTCTTTAATGACATCCTGATGCGTGAATCCGAAGTTCCAGAGTCTTCTCATGAAGCGGAACGTACCTTCGGCTCCGGAATTGCTCCAGGCGGCGCTCTGGTCGGGAGGTCCTGCAAACATCACGAATGCGCGGGCGGTGTCGGCACCGAACTTGCCGATGATGGCAGACGGTTCCACAACGTTGTTCTTAGACTTGGACATCTTTTCGATACCGCCGGACTTGACGGGTAGACCGTCTTCCTTGGCAGTGATCTTTTCGATTCTGCCTTTGGCGTCGTAAACAATATCGAGTTCGCTCGGGTAGAACCAGCGTTTTCTTCCGTCCGGAAGTTCACGATAGAAGCATTCTGCGGTAAGCATGCCCTGGGTGAAGAGGCGCTTGAAGGGTTCGTCAAATTTGACGAGGCCCAGGTCACGCATGACTTTGGTCCAGAAGCGGGCATAGAGCAGGTGAAGCACAGCGTGTTCGATACCGCCAATGTACTGGTCCATTGCCATCCAGTAGTCATTGCGTTCGTCGACCATGGAAGTTTCGCAGTCTGGCGAGCAATAACGCATGTAATACCAGCTGGAATCGACGAAGGTGTCCATTGTGTCGGTTTCGCGCTTGGCGTCTCTGCCGCACTTCGGGCACTTGCAGTTAAGGAAGGCTTCGTCCTGATTCAAGGGGTTGCCGGAGCCGTCCGGGATTAAGTCTTCCGGCAGGATGACGGGAAGATCTTTTTCAGGGACAGGAACCGGACCGCAGTGCGGGCAGTTGATCATCGGGATCGGAGTGCCCCAGTAACGCTGGCGGGAAATACTCCAGTCGCGCAGACGATACTGAACCTGAAGTTTGCCTAAACCGAGGGCTTCAAGATCTTTCGCAACGGCGTCGCGAGCCTGTTCGAAATCCATTCCGTCATATTTGCCGGAATTGACGCAGAAGGTGGCTTCTTTTTCGCCGTACCATTCATGCCAAACTTTGTCATCGAAGACTTCGCCTTTCTTGCCGATGACTTGTTTGATGGGCAGACCGTATTTAAGCGCGAAAGCAAAATCGCGTTCGTCATGAGCCGGAACGCCCATCACAGCGCCTTCGCCGTAGGTCATTAAGACATAGTTGCCGATCCAAACCGGAACGTCGGCGCCGGTAAGCGGATGCTTGACGCAGAAACCTGTCGGAACGCCTTTCTTCTCCATCGTGGCCATATCAGCTTCGGAAACTGAGCCCTTGCGGCATTCGTCGATGAAGGCCTGAAGTTCGGGTTTGTCCTTTGCCAAGCGAAGAGCAAGCGGGTGCTCGGCAGCGATGGCAGCGAACGTGACGCCCATGATCGTGTCGGGGCGAGTCGTGTAAACACGAAGTTCTTTCTTTTTACCGTCGAGTTCGTACGGGAAGGCGAGGTTGACACCGTAGGACTTGCCGATCCAGTGTTCCTGCATACGGCGGACCTGTTCGGGCCAGCCCTGAAGCTGGTCGAGGTCTTTCAAGAGTTCTTCGGCGTAATGAGTAATTCCGAGGTAATAGCCGGGAATCTCACGCTTTTCAACAATAGCGCCGCTTCGCCAGCCGCGTCCTTCGATCACCTGTTCGTTTGCCAGCACGGTGTGGTCGACCGGGTCCCAGTTTACTGTCTGGGTCTTGCGGTAGGCAACGCCTTTTTCAAGCATTTTCAGGAACATCCACTGATTCCAGCGGTAGTAGTCCGGTTTGCAGGTCGTAACTTCGCGAGACCAGTCAAAGGCCAGGCCGAGCGGCTCCATCTGAGCTTTCATGTCGGCGATGTTGTCGTACGTCCATTTAGCCGGAGCGACTTTCTTGGCGATGGCGGCGTTTTCAGCCGGCAGGCCGAAAGAGTCCCAGCCCATCGGGGTCATGACGTTCATGCCGCGCATACGCAGGTAGCGGTAAAGGACGTCGTTTAAGGTGTAGTTACGAACGTGGCCCATATGCAGTTTTCCGCTTGGGTACGGAAGCATCGGGCAAACATAGAATTTCGGTTTTTCGTTACCGTTGGCGTCGAGTGCGTGTTCGACGGCGCGGTAGATATCTTTAGCACGCCAGTGGGCCTGCTGGACGGATTCAACTTCCGCCGGATCGTATGTTTCTCTCATGAGAGTTCTTTAGTTAAAGAAGCTGGAAAATGTGTCAATTATAGGTGATGGAGCCGAAAGTTTCGGCTTTGCGGCAAGTAAAGCCGCGGCGGGCGCCTCTATATATTAGAGAGAGGAAATCTAGAACAAATTTTTAAGTCGTAAGCGTTCGTCACTGCGTCTGCAACGTGCAGATGCGTTTGCTAGACTTCTCACTCCTTTGGATGAGAAGAAAAGAATGCAATCCATTACTGAATCGCTTAATAAGCAACAAGCCCAGGCAGTGACTGCCGAACCTAAGTCCGCACTGATTCTTGCAGGCGCCGGTTCGGGGAAGACGCGTGTCTTAACAAGCCGCATTGCCTACCTGCTTCAACAGAATATGGCTCATCCGAGCGAGATTCTTGCGGTTACCTTTACCAATAAGGCCGCTAAAGAAATGCTGGCTCGCCTGCAGAACATGATTCCGATCAACCCGCGTGCTATGTGGGTCGGCACCTTCCATGGCTTATGCAATCGCTTACTGCGTCTGCATCATCAGGAAGCCGGCCTTCCCGCGACGTTTGCTATTTTGGATATGAGCGACCAGCTCGGCGTGATCAAACGCGTGATGAAGGCAAACGGCATTGATACGGAAGAGTTCAAGCCTCGTGAAGTGCAAAACTTCATCAATCGCTGCAAAGAAGAAGGCAAGCGCGCCTCTGAGGTCTATTCAAAGTTCTCTAAAGACAAGGCATATATCCAGATTTATGCCATGTACGAAGCCGTGCTTCAGAGAGAAGGTGCCTGCGACTTTGCTGAACTGCTCTTAAGAGCTTATGAGCTTTTGAGCCGCAACGAAATGATTCGTCATCATTATCAGGAACGTTTTCGTTTTATCTTGGTTGACGAGTTTCAGGACACCAATGTCCTTCAGTATGAATGGCTGAAGCTTTTGGCAGGTCTGGGAGAAAAGAATCCTCCGAATGCAGTTTTTGCTGTCGGCGACGATGACCAGTCGATTTATGCTTTCCGCGGCGCCAACGTCGGCAACATGATGTCCTTTGTCCAAGAGTTCAGAATCGGAGAACCGATTCGACTTGAACAGAATTACCGTTCTCAAGGCAACATTCTGGATGCTGCCAACGCTTTGATTTCCAACAACTCCGAGCGTATGGGCAAGAACTTGTGGACGGATGCAGGCAAGGGCGAAAAAATCCGAGCTAACCGTTCGGATAACGACTTTGATGAAGCCCGCTTTGTTTGCTCTACGATTCAAGAATACATCGACAAGGGCGTCTCTCCCAAAGATATTGCGATTCTTTATCGCTCTAACGCTCAGTCACGTTTGTTTGAAACTGAACTGACCAGACGCGGCATACCGTTCATGGTTTACGGCGGTCTCCGATTCTTCGATCGTGCTGAAATTAAGAACGCCATGGCCTACATGCGCTTGGCAGAGAACCCTTCAGACGATTCTGCATTCTTGAGAGTCGTGAACGTTCCGGCCCGCGGAATCGGCGCGAAGTCCATTGAAAATCTTGTGGATTTTGCGACGACAAACGGAATTTCATTGTTTGAATCCATGCAGTACATCCGCGGAGCAGCAGCCAATAAATTTGCTGCTTTCAAGGAGATTATCGATACCCTGCGCGTTGCCAAGGATGAGATGCCGCTTCCTGCCTTCGTTGACTTTACGGTTGAGAAGAGCGGATTGAAGAACATGTACGAAATGGATCCGAACGGCAGCGAGCGTATTGAAAACTTACAGGAATTAACTTCTGCGGCTCAGGGCTTCATTAAAGAAGAAGCGATCGATACGGAAAATTCCGACGGCACTGCGGTTGAGAATCTTCCTGCTTTAGCAGGATTCGTTTCGCACGCTAGTTTGGAAGCCGGAGAAAACCAGGCGCAGGTCGGTCAAGATGCTGTTCAGCTGATGACCGTTCATGCATCCAAAGGTCTGGAGTTCGACATTGTCTTCATTACCGGTTTGGAAGAGGACATGTTCCCGCACTTCCGAAGCAAAAATGATAAGAAAGCTCTTCAGGAAGAACGCCGCTTAATGTACGTGGCAATCACTCGTGCAAGAAAAGAACTTTATCTGACGCTTGCCGAAGAACGCATGCTCCAGGGCAGAACTTTCTCAAGCTATCCGAGTTCCTTCCTCACAGAAATTCCGGGAGAGACGCTCAAGTGGCTGAGCAGAAATCCGTTCGAGTCACGTTACGAAGCGGAAGATGAAGACTCTTGGGGAAGCCGATCCGGCTCGAATAAAAATTATTCAAGTTCTTATCGCAATTCTTCTTATGGTGGATCTACAAAACCGTCCGGCCATAGATTCGCTTCAAATGTTCCTGAATGGGCGAAGGGAATTATTGAAA
>OOBU01000730.1_pt1 | contig 12110 bp, 12 predicted proteins | sample 1671501 | NCBI WGS metagenome assembly OOBU01 (sample SAMN06348163, study PRJEB24527) | human gut metagenome | biome: human gut; feature: ankylosing spondylitis patient; material: feces | host: Homo sapiens | place: China | collected 2015-10
CCTGCGGCGGCGTCTCTCCACGGGAAAGCGTCTCACGTGATTTTCAGGTCGCTGTCGCTCCCTTACAAATCACGTTCGCTTGCCACCCCGGAGGGGGAGATTTTAGCGCTGCTATGCATTGAGGTGCTTATGAGCCTAAAAGTTGAGTGGAGAGCAAACTTCCCCCTCCGGGGTGGCAAAGGAACTGGATTCGTAGGGGAGCGAAGCGACCTGAGAATCCAGTGACATGCTTCCCTTTAGGAGAAGTACCGCCGTAGGCGGGGATAGGGGTGCATTTCCAGCGCGCCGCAGGCGCGGTTGTTTGGTTTTCCCTGCCGCCTAAAACGGTCAGCCGACAAAAGGAAGGCCCTTTTATGGGCAGGCTAAGGGCCAACTTCGGCTGACTTGGAGGTCCTATGCAGGACCTCCACAGCATAAATCTCATCGCCCGAAGGGCGATACCACCACCCTCTGAACCTTCACGCCCGTAGGGGGTGTCCAATGGCGATACCACAACCCTCAGCCACGTAGTGGCTGTCAAACCTAAGAAACTTCAGAACCCTCGGCCCGCCAGGGCCGTCAACCCTCACGCCATAGGCGTGTCAAATGACAAAGGAGAACTATGATAACCATTCAAAATCTCATCTGTGATTTTCCTGACGGAGACGGGAAGACTCTCCGGGCCCTTTCGGTTCCCTCCTTTTCGCTGGAAGACGGCGGCATGGCGGTGATTACGGGCCCTTCGGGCAGCGGGAAGACCACCTTTCTGCACTGCCTTTCCGGGCTCCTCACCCCGACTTCCGGAAGCATCCGGATAGGGGAGGTGCAGCTGTCCTCCCTGTCCCCCTCTGAGCGCTGCGATTTCCGGGCGGCAAAGGTGGGGTATGTATTTCAAAAGCCCCTCCTTCTCTCCTATCTGACGGTGAAGGAAAACATCCGCCTCTCCGCCTCCCTGTCAGGAGGAAGCGCCGACGATGATACCATTTCCTCCCTCCTCCATCGGGTGGGCCTTTCGGGGCTGGAGGAAAGGAAGGCGGACCATCTTTCCGGCGGTCAGCAGCAGCGGGTGTCCTTCCTTCGGGCCATCGTGCGCCGGCCGGCCCTGCTTCTGGCGGATGAGCCTACGGCGGCGCTGGATGAGGAAAACGGGAAGAAGCTCATGGATTTCATGCTGGACTACCAGAGGGAAACGGGCTGCTTCCTGCTCTGCGCCACCCACGACAAAAGGGTGATGGACCGTTTCCCCCTGCGTTATGACGTACAGAAGGGGGCGTTCCTATGATTCGACTGGCCTTTCTTTCCCTGGCGAGACGGCCGCTTCGGCAGTTTCTTCTTTTCCTTCTCATCCTTGTGACTGCGGCGGTGCCGGTTTTCATTCTGCAGACCGCCGGCGGCCTTTACGGCGGCATCAACAGGGCGGTGAGCCCCTTTCCCATTCTGGCGGGAGCCAAAGGGTCCGCCTACCAGCTGGTGCTGAATACCGTATTTCTAAGGGATCGGCCGGTGGGAAATATTCCGCTGGATGAAATGAAGAAACTGGAGAGTACCGGGAAGGCCCAGGCGGTGTATCCCCTGGGATTTGGGGACAATTACCGGGGCTTCCGCATTGTCGGCACCGATGGAGCCCTCTTCGACTACCGCCCTGTGAAAAACAAAGACCCCTGGCTCACCCTGCAGGAAGGAGCCGTTTTCAAGGAAGAGGGGGAAGCGGTGATTGGCAGCGAGACCGCCCGCCTCACGGGACTCCACGTGGGGGACACCTTCCGCTCCGTCCACGGCACCTCCCCCAAAGGCCATGCCCATGACCATCCCTTCCGGGTCACCGGTATCCTTGCGCCGGTGGGCGGCCCCTACGACACCGCCATATTCATCGACATGAAGGACCTGTGGGCGGCCCATGGGGAAGTATCCGAGGACAAACGGGAAGTGACGGCCCTTCTGGTGGTGCCCAAAGGCTATAAGGAAGCCATGCAGCTCCTTTCCTCCTACCAGAAGAACCGGGATGTGCAGATGGTCTTCCCCTCCCAGTCCGTCATCTCCCTCTATGCCATGATGGGACAGACCAGGCATTTCTGGGAAATCTTCGTCACCGCCCTTCTTGCCATGTCCCTTCTCATTACACTTCTTGTCATGTACTGGAGCGGTCTTTCCCGCATCGGTGAACTGGCCCTCCTGGAAGCCCTGGGCGCAGGGAAATCGAAAATCCGCCTCTTCCTTCTGGCGGAGGAGGGCATGCTTCTTCTTGCAGGAAGCATCGCAGGCTGGCTTGCCGGCTATGGAGCAAGCCTCCTCACGGCCCGCATGGTATCCGACACCGCTGCCATCACCATGGTCACCACCCCGGACTGGCGGGGCATCCTCATCATCCCCGCCGTCACCATCATAGGCACCGCAGCGGGCCTCCTGCCGGCCCTCCTTCTGGGAAGAAAAGACGTGTCGCCCTATTTGTGAGAATAAGTGGGCCTTTGTCCGCTGTCGGCTGCCCGCTATCCGTCTGTTCCCTTCCCGCCTTCCACCGTCATCCTGAGCGAAGCGAAGGATCTCGGGACAAGACGTTAGTATCGTTTTCGCTGGTAACTGCCAGTTGGCGGGAAGACGGCATAGGGAAAACGGGGCGCCGCTGGCGCGGCAGGTTGTGTAGAAGGGTTGTGTTCGCTGGCGCTCAGGGGGCGGATGGGGAAATTGTATTTCTGAATGCAGGAGGGTTCAGGCGCCTTACGGCGCCCGGGTTCAAGCCGCCATCGGGCTGGCGCCCTGGGCGGCTCAGGTTCTGCCCACAGAGCGGGCTGGTTCAAAGGGAGTTATAAATACTGCCTGTCGGCAGAGCCTCCTTTGGCAGCTGGCGCCACCACCTTCCCGCCTATTCAGGGGGCACTATGGGGGCTTAGCAGCGGTGTCAATTTGAGTTTATGACAGTAACGGAAAGAAAACCATACAACCGGGCTTCGCCCGAGGAAATGCACCCCTTTTGGTGCTGCGCACCACTTCCCCCGGAGGGGGAAGTTTTAGCGGTGCTATGCCTTAAGATGCTTATGAGTCCAAAAGCTGAACGGAGAGTAAACCTCCCCCTCCGGGGTGGCAAGCGAACGTGATTTGTAAGGGAGCAAAGCGACCTGAAAATCACGTGAGACGATTTCCCGTGGAGAGGTGCCGTAGGCAGAGGGGGGTGCATTTCCATCGCGCCGCAGGCGCGATTGTTTGGTTTTCGCTGCCCGAGGCAGCGCTGCCGCCGAAAACGGTCAGCCGACAAAAGGAAGGCCCTTTTATGGGCAGGCTAAGGACCAACTTCGGCTGACTTGGAGGTCCTATGCAGGACCTCCACAGCATAAATCTCATTGCCGCGAAGCGGCGATACCACCACCCTCTGAACCCTCTGAACCTTTTGAACCTTCTGAACCCTCACGCCCGAAAGGGCGTGTCCAATGGCGATACCAACACCCTCAGCTGCCGAAGGCGGCTGTCGCCCCCCTGAGCGAAGCGAACACAACCTTTTTACACAACCCGCGGCGCAGCCGCGCCCCCCTTCACCGGCGCAGTCGCAGATTTCCCTTGACAAAAGAGCTCTCATGAGCCTATACTAAGCTAACTTCTAACGAAAGGAGAGGGAAACATGAGACTTAGTTCCATGAACGCAGGAATGGCATATGATGTCTTTGGCTGGAGCTATTATTATGGCTTCGGTTACTTTTGCTGCGCCGGTGATGAGTCTCGTTTCCTTTCCAAATAAAGTATTTCCAAAATGAAAGGACAGACTCACGGAGCCTGTCCTTTTCTTTTTAGAAGGATGGAAGGATAGGAGTTAGAAGAAGTGGGATACATATCCCGGAGAATTGAAGGAGCCTGTACAGGCAGAGGAGGAACATCATGATTATTGTAATGAAACAGAACGCACCGCTTACCGCTATCGAGCAGCTGGAACAGGAAATGAGGGACCGCGGATTCCAGGTGGACCGCAGTAAGGGCTCCAGCAAAGTGGTGCTTGGTCTTGTGGGTGATACGTCTGCCCTGGATGAAAGGGATTTCCTCAGCAATCCATGGGTGGACAAGGTCATGAGGGTGCAGGAGCCCTACAAACGGGCCAGCCGTGCCTTCCACCCCGCCGACACGGTGGTGGATGTGAAGGGCGTGAAAATCGGCGGGAAAAAGCTGGTGGTCATGGCTGGTCCCTGCTCCATTGAAACGCCGGAGCAGATCGGCGGCATTGCCAAAGCTGTGAAATCTTCAGGAGCAGCGGTGCTCCGTGGCGGCGCTTTCAAGCCAAGAACTTCTCCCTACTCCTTCCAGGGGCTGGGAGAAAAAGGACTGGACCTTCTCATTTCCGCTGCCCACAGGGAAAACATGCCGGTGGTAACGGAACTCATGAGCGCCGATAAAATCGGTATGTTCCTGGAAAAGGGCGTGGACATCATCCAGATCGGTGCCAGGAACATGCAGAACTTCGACCTCCTGAAGGCCGTGGGCCGTCTGAACGTGCCGGTGCTCCTGAAGCGGGGCATGTCCGCCACCATCGAAGAATGGCTCATGAGTGCGGAATACATTATGTCCGAAGGAAATCACAACGTGATTCTCTGCGAACGGGGCATCCGCACCTTTGAAAAGGCCACCAGAAATACGCTGGACCTGTCGGCGGTGGAAGTGGTGAAGGAAAGAAGCCACCTGCCCATTATCGTAGACCCCAGCCACGCCACGGGCCATCGGGAAATGGTACCCGCCATGGCCATGGCTGCCATTGCAGCCGGCGCCGACGGGATTATGTGTGAAGTTCATAATGATCCGGAACATGCATGGTGTGATGGAGCGGAATCCATTACGCCAGAGACTTTTGATGACCTCATGGGACGGCTGAAACAGCTGGCTCCCATTGTGGGAAGAGAACTGTAATCAAAAGCCCTGCATGCTCTTTCGGAATGGAGAAAAGGCAGGGCTCTCTGGGGGCTCTGCCTTTTTGTGGTACTAGCGAAGAGGAGTGGCACTTCGGTGGCTGCCGGTATTCCCGGACGCAAAGGGGTTCAGGCGCCTTACGGCGCCCGGGTTCAAGCCGCCATCGGGCTGGCGCCCTGGGCGGCTTAGGTTCCGCCCACAGAGCGGGCTGGTTCAAAGGGGAGTTATAAATGCTGCCTTCGGCAGCGGCTAAGGTGGGCGCCTTTAAAAATGAAATGAAAGACGCCATTATGATAAAGCCATACAACCGCCCTGCGGGCGAGGGAAAACAAGCAAACCTCGCTGCGCTCGCGGAAATGCACCCCTTTTGGTGCTAGCGCACCACCTTTGCCCCGCTGGGAAGCATGTCACTGGATTTTCGGGTCGCGATGCTCCCCTACAAATCCAGTTCCTTTGCCACCCCGGAGGGGGAACTTTGCTCTCCGTTCAGCTTTTGGATCCATAAGCATCTTAAGGCATAGCACCGCTAAAACTTCCCCCTCCGGGGGAAGTCCCGCGTAGCGGGGATAGGGGTGCATTTCCAGCGCGCCGCAGGCGCGGTTGTATGGTTTTCCCTGCCGCTGCAAGGCGGCATATAAATCTCATCGCCCGAAGGGCGATACCACCACCCTTTGAACCCTTTGAACCTTCTGAACCCTCTGAACCTTTGCAGAATCCAGTTTCCCGTCTCCAATCGAAACGACCATTTCTATTCTCAATATATACAACATACAAAGGAAACCATTATGAACAGTGACTTTAGCAGGATTCCCATTGCTGTCATCGGTCTGGGCCTCATGGGAGGCTCCTTTGCCAAAAGGCTGAAGGAGCTGGGCCATCCGGTGATTGGCCTGAACCGCACGGAAAGCGTGGCACAGGAGGCGCTGGCCATGGGAATCGTGGACTCCATTGACCCCATGGATTTGAAGAAGGCGGAAATCGTCATCTTCTGTACGCCGGAGAAGGGGACCCTTGCCTTTATCAAAGAGCATCTCGCTCTCCTCCATGAAAGGGCAGTGCTCACCGACATTGCCGGCGTGAAGAACGGCTTTGCCAAGGAAGTGAAGGCCCTCCTTCCGGAAGGTTTGGATTTCGTGTCCGGCCATCCCATGTGCGGGAAGGAAGGGGCAGGCCTTGCCCAGTCGGACGGCGCCATTTTCGACGGCGCCAATTATGTGCTCATTCCGGAGCCCTGGAACAGCCCTGCCCACCTTTCCCTGGTAAAGCGCATGGCGGAGGAGCTGGGCTGTGCCCATGTGCCGGTGGTGACGGCAGAGGAGCATGACCGGGCCATTGCCTACACCAGCGACCTTACCCACGTGGTGGCCACGTCCCTCATGAACAGTGCCTCCTATTCGGAAAAAACGAAGTATTTCATCGGCGGCTCCTTCAGGGACGAAACCAGGGTGGCCGATATTAATGGAAAGCTCTGGACCTCCCTTTTCCTTTCCAATCGGGAAAAGCTCCTGGAGGAAATAGACCGCTTCAGCGCGGCGCTCTCGGCCATACGGAAAGCCATTGACGAAGGAAATGAAGAGGAAATCACCGCCTTTCTGGAAGAGGCGGGCAGAAGAAGAAGGGAAATGATACATCGTGGCAACAGTTAATGTAAATCTTGGGAAAGATTCCTATCAGATTGAAATCGAGCGGGGCCTCCTTGACAAGGTGGGCCGCAAAATCCGCGCTCTCACGAAGGCGGAAAAAATCGCCGTCATCACCGACGACCATGTGGAACCCCTCTATGGCGAGCGCATCCGGAATGTGCTTACGGAAGCGGGGTTCGACGTGCGGGTCATCGCCATTCCGGCCGGAGAGGAAAGCAAGAACATGAAGGTCCTTGCCGACGTGTACGACGCTTTATCGGAGTTCAATATGTCCCGAAGCGACGCCCTTGTCACACTCTCCGGCGGCGTGCCGGGGGATTTGGGCGGCTTTGCGGCAGCCACCTACATGCGGGGCATTCCCTTCTTCCAGATTCCCACCACCATCCTGGCCCAGATTGACAGCTCCGTAGGCGGCAAGGTGGCGGTGGACCTGCCCAGCGGGAAGAACCTGGCCGGCGCCTTCTACCAGCCCAAAGGGGTATTTATTGACCCGGACCTTTTGAAAACCCTTCCCAACCGCTATGTCCACGACGGACTGGCGGAAGCGGTGAAATACGGCTGCATCGGCGACAGGGAGCTCTTTGAAATCTTTGAATCCCTGGAAACGGAAGAGGATCTGGAGAATCATATAGAAGAAATCATCCTCCACAGCGTCCTGCAGAAGACCAGGGTGGTGGAGGCCGATGAATTTGACAACGGACAGCGGCAGATTCTCAATTTCGGCCACACCATCGGCCACGCCGTGGAACGGTATTTCCACTACTCCACCTTCACCCACGGCGAAGGGGTGGCCATGGGCATGAGCCTTTTGACGGAGCAGACCGAAAGGATGGGCCTCACAGAAAAGGGCACCGCCAGCCGCCTCATCCGGGTGCTTCATAAGCTGTCGCTCCCCACCTCCATCGGCGTTCCGGCGGAGGAACTCATTCCCCAGATTATGCACGACAAGAAAAGAAGGGGAAAGAACATTACCCTGGTGGTGCTGAAGAAAATCGGGGAAGCGGAGCTTCTCACCATTCCTACCGACGAACTTTCCAAATACATTGTGACAGGCTGAGGAGGATTTCATGAAAATCACCATCCACCCGGGCCCCCTCTCCGGCACCATCCGGGTGCCATCGTCTAAGAGCATGACCCATAGGGAAATCATTGCCGCCGCCCTGGCAGAAGGAGAAACGGAGGTCACCGGCGTTACCTGGTCCGAAGACATTGAGGCCACGGTGCGCATCCTTTCCCTTCTGGGGGCACACATAGAAAAGAAGGAAGAAGAAGGAAGCATTACCCTTTCCATCAGGGGAGGACTGAAACAGCAGGAGGGAATCCTCCACGCCGACGCCGGCGAATCGGGCTCCACCCTCCGTTTCCTCATCCCCCTGGGTCTTGCCTCCGGAAATCACGTCACCTACACCGGCCACGGCCGCCTCTCCGAGCGTCCCTTGACCCCTTACTATGACATGTTTGACAGGAAACATATTTCCTACCATACCAAAGGCGGCCTTCCCCTGGAAGTGTGGGGGCCGCTTACCGGCGGCACCTACGAACTTCCCGGCGGCGTGAGCTCCCAGTTCTTCACGGGCCTCCTCTTCGCCCTGCCCCTCTCGAAGGAAGACTCCATCCTCCGGAGTACCACACCCCTGGAATCCAAAAGCTACGTGGACATGACAGTGGACACCCTTTCCCGCCACGGTATAGAAATTCACGAAAAAGAAGGAGGCCTCTATGAAATTCCCGGCCGCCAGCGCTATCAAAAGGGCACCTTTTCTGTGGAAGGAGACTACTCCCAGGCCGCCTTCTGGCTCACCGCCGCCCTTTCCGGCGGCGCCATCACCTTAACCGGCCTTTCCGACACCTCCCTCCAGGGAGACAAAGCCGTCGTCACCCTGCTGAAAGACATGGGCGGCCATATAGAAAAGAAAGACGGCGGCCTAACGGCAGAAAGAAGCAGCCTCCACGGCATCACCATGGACGCGGAAAACGTGCCGGATTTAGTGCCCGCCTTCGCCGCCATGGCCGCTGTGAGTGAAGGAGTGACGGAAATCATCCACGCCGGCAGGGTAAGGCTCAAAGAATGCGATCGCCTCCACGCCATGGCAGTGGAGCTTACCAAACTGGGCGCAGACATAGAAGAAAAACCCGAGGGCCTTATCATCAGAGGGGAACCATCCCTTTCCGGCGGCACCGTCTCCTCCTGGAACGACCACCGCATAGCCATGGCCCTCGCTTCCATCACCCCCAGACTCACCGGCCCCCTCACCATAGAAGGGGCGGAAAGCGTAAAGAAATCGTACCCCCGCTTCTGGGAAGACTTTCGGAAAGTGGGAGGGATGGTAGTAGAGGCATAGCGGCGGTTGACGGTATTCCCGGACGCAAGGGGGGCGCCGCTTCGCGGCAGGTTGTATAGAAGGGTTGTGTTCGCTGGCGCTCAGGGGGCAGCGCGGGAAAAATGTATTCCCGGATGCAAGGGGGTTCAGGCGCCTTGCGGCGCCCGGGTTCGAGCCGCCATCGGGCTGGCGCCCTGGGCGGCTCAGGTTCCGCCCACAGAGCGGGCTGGTTCAGAGGGGAGTTATAAATGCGGCCTGCCGGCAGCGGTGGTGGGCGCCTTTAAAAATGAAAGGCGCCATGATGATAAAACCATACAACCGCCCTGCGGGCGAGGGAAAACAAGCAAACCGCCCTGCGGGCGTGGAAATGCACCCCTTCTGCTGCCTTCGGCGGCGTCTCTCCACGGGAAAGCGTCTCACGCGATTTTCAGGTCGCTTTTGCTCCCCTACAAATCACGTTCGCTTGCCACCCCGGAGGGGGAGATTTGCTCTCCGCTCAGCTTTTGTTCTCATAAGCATCTTAAGGCATAACGCCGCTAAAACTTCCCCCTCCGGGGTGGCAAAGGAACTGGATTCGTAGGGGAGCGAAGCGACCTGAGAATCCAGTGACATGCTTCCCTTTAGGAGAAGTACCGCCGTAGGCGGGGATAGGGGTGCATTTCCAACGGGCGCAGCCCGGTTGTACGGTTTTTCATTCCGCGAAGCGGAATTATAAAACTCATCGCCGCGAAGCGGCGATACCACCCCCTCTGAACCCTTTGAACCTTCTGAACCCTCTGAACCTGAGCCGCAAAGCGGCTCCAATGGCGATACCACCACCCTCAGCCGCTGAAGGCGGCTGTCGCCCCCTGAGCGAAGCGAACACAACCCTTTTACACAACCTGCGGCGCAGCCGCACCCCTTCCCCCTCTGAACCTTCTGAACCTTTTGAACCCTGTCTCTAAGCAAATCACCACCAATGTCTCATCAGCCATTCACAGATACAGCCATACACAGGAGAACACCATGAGCAATACATTTGGAGAAACACTGAAAGTCACTATCTTTGGCGAATCCCACGGCACCGCCATCGGCGCCGTGATTGACGGCCTCCCTGCGGGGATTTCCTTTGACTTCGAGGCGGTGCGGCGGGAGATGGCCCGCCGGGCGCCGGGGAGTTCGAACCTGGCCACGCCGCGGAAGGAGAAGGACAGCTTCGAAATCCTTTCGGGTTATTTCAATGACCACACCACCGGCACTCCCATGGCCATGGAAATCAGAAATGGAAACCAGCATTCCAAAGATTATGACATTTTAAAGGACCACATGCGTCCGGGGCATGCGGATTATACGGGCTTTGTGAAATATGGCGGATTCAATGATTACCGCGGCGGCGGCCATTTTTCCGGCCGCATTACGGCGCCCCTCACCTTTGCCGGTGCCCTGGCCCGGCAGGTGCTGGAGAAGGAGGGCATTTTCATCGGCGCCCATGCTTTGGAAATTCATGGCATCAAGGACAGGCCCTTCCATCCATTAGGAGAGGAAAAGGCTCTTTTTGAAAAGCTGGATACCATGAAGCTTCCGGTGGTGGATGAAGCGGCGGGAAAGGCCATGGAAGAAGCCATCCTTTCTGCCCAGAAGGAAGGGGATTCCGTTGGCGGCGTGGTGGAATGCATGGCCTCAGGCCTTCCGGTGGGACTGGGGGACCCCTTCTTTGATTCCCTGGAAAGTGAAATGGCCCACATCATGTTTTCCGTGCCGGCGGTGAAGGGGATTTCCTTCGGAAGCGGTTTCGGCTTTGCGTCCCTCTACGGCTCCGAGGCCAATGACAGCCTCCACTATGAAGAGGGGAAACCCGTGGCCCTCACCAACCACAACGGCGGCGTGCTGGGCGGTATTTCCAGCGGCAGTCCCCTTCTCTTCACCCTGGCGGTGAAGCCCACCGCCTCCATCGGCAAGCGGCAGCGGACCATCAATATTTCAACAAAGGAAGATACGGACCTTTCCATTGGCGGCCGCCACGACCCCTGCATCATTCCAAGGGCCATTCCGGTCATCGAAAACGCGGCGGCCCTGGTGATTCTGGATTTGATTCTTACGGACAGGAGGAATTCCCATGTCAGATAAAGCGATTCGGGTAGGCTGCTACGGCGCCAAGGGTTCCTATACCTATGAAGCCATGGAGCAGCAGTTTGGAAATAGAAAAAGAGAGGAATCCTATTTCCCCCTCTTTGAAGATGTGGTGAAGGCGGTGCAGGAAGGGGACATCGACTACGGCGTGGTGCCCATCGAAAACTCCTCCACCGGCGGCATCACCGAAGTGTACGACCTCATCCAGCGCTACGGCTGCGCTGTGGTGGGAGAGCAGATTGTGAAAATCGAGCACAACCTTCTGGGCCTGCCGGGGGCGAAACTGGAAGACATCGACACCGTCTTCTCCCATCCCCAGGGCTTTGCCCAGTGCCGCCCCTTCTTCAACAAGCATAGGGACTGGACACTGAAGCCCTATTTCTCCACCTCCCGCAGTGCTGAAAAGGTGGCCCAGGACGGAAAGAAGAACCAGGCCGCCGTGGCCAGCCGCACCGCCGCCCGCCTCTACGGCCTTTCCGTGCTGGCGGAAAATATCTTCTTCAACGCCAGCAACTACACCCGTTTCTTCATCATCGGGCCCAAAATGGAAATCAAACCGGAAGCGGACAAAATCACCCTGGTCATCTCCGTACGCCACGAACCGGGCGCCCTCTACCACGTGCTGGGTTACTTCTTCTACGGCGGCATGAACATGACCCACCTGGAATCCCGCCCCATGGAAGGAAGACCCTTCGAATACTTCTTCCACATCGACGTCATGGGAAGGCTGGAGGACCCCTCCAACGCCCAGACCCTCCGGGGATTAAAGTCCATGTGCACCTACTTCAAGATACTGGGAAACTATCCGGCATACAAGGCGTAGGGGTGTGGAGGCATAGCGGCGCTTACCTGTATTCCCGGACACAAAGGGGTTCAGAGGGTTCAAGGCGCTGTCGGGGCTGTCGCCCCTCAGCGCCTAAGGTTCTGCCCGGGATTGGCTTCGCCTTCCGGGCTGGTTCAGAGGGAGTTATAAATGCTGACTGCGGCAGCAGCCCCCCTTTGGTGGCATACGCCACCCCCTTTCCCCCTGTTCAGGGGGAACTATGGGTGCTGGGCAGTGGCGTCAATTTGAGAGTTTGGCAACAATGGAAAGAAAACCATACAACCGCCCTGTAGGCGTGGAAATGCACCCCTTCTGCCGCCTTCGGCGGCGTCTCTCCACGGGAAAGCGTCTCAC
>OOBU01000735.1_pt1 | contig 12014 bp, 10 predicted proteins | sample 1671501 | NCBI WGS metagenome assembly OOBU01 (sample SAMN06348163, study PRJEB24527) | human gut metagenome | biome: human gut; feature: ankylosing spondylitis patient; material: feces | host: Homo sapiens | place: China | collected 2015-10
CCAAACGGCAGCCTTCCCGCCGACTGGTATTTAATAGCATTTGTCTCATAAGCGGCACTTACCGAGATTCTTCGCCTGCGGCTCAGAATGACCATGATGGCGGGAAGTAAATCCCGTAACGCTGACTATAAAACTTATCGTCGCAGGCGATACCACACCCTTTGAACCTTTTGAACCCGGGGCCGCATCAGCGGCCCCTTTTCCATGCCGGCAGACGGATTGTTCCTCCGGCGGCCCACACGCCCAGGAGGATGAGGGCGGCGCCTGTGAGTTCTCCTATGCCCATGTTTTCACCGAGGAAGAAGTAGGCGAAGATGGCGGCGAAGACCGGTTCCAGGGAGAAAATGAAGCCTGCCCTTTCGGGGGTGGTATATTCCTGGGCCACGGCCTGCACGGTGAAGCCGTAGGCGGAGGAGAAGACTGCAAGCCCCAGGATGGCACTCCATTCGGGAAGGGTGGAAGGGAGCCTTGGCGTTTCCAGGAGGAGGGAGGCGGCGCCGGCTATGAGGCCTGCAAAGCCCATCTGCCATATGCCCAGAAGCAGGCTGTCTACTTTGGAGACGAAGGTATTGGTGAAGAGAATGTCCAGGGCGTAAAGGAAGGCAGCCAGCAGGCAGAGCACGAAACCCTTGTCCAAGGTGATGGAGGTGACACCGTTCAGGATGAAAAGACCGGCGGTGACGATGGCGGTGCCTGCCATGATGGGCAGGGAGGGCAATTTCCGTATGTAGAGACCGTGAAGGATGGGCACCATGATGACGGAGGTGGAAATAAGGAATCCGGCGGTGGAGGCGGAGGTGCCGATGACACCGTAAATGACGCCGATGAAGACGCCGGCAATGAGAAAGCCGGTGATGGCGCTGTATTTCAGTATTTCCCGGTCCGTCTTCCTGATACGCTTCATGAAGAAGGGGAGAAGGAGGAAGAAGGCAAAAAGACAGCGCAGCGCCGCAATGGAGATAGGCGGCATGGTCTCTGCGCCCAGTTTCATAAATCCGTAGGAACTGCCCCACACGAAGGCGGCAGTAAAAAGAAGAAAATCGGCTTTCTGCTGGCTCATAGTGACTCCTTGTAAGAATATTTACTTTCGGTATTTTATCATAATTCCTCTTTAGAAATATATAAGAAAATGGTATAATCCGTATAGAATTTATTAAATGAGAGGAGACCTGCTATGTCTTTTAAAGAAATCCCTGTGGAAGAATGTGGACTGAATCCGTTTACCAATCTGGCCGATTACTGCATCGTCACCGCAGGAAATAAAGAAAAATGCAATCCCATGCTTGTGACCTGGGGCGGCTTCGGTGTCATGTGGAGAAAGCCGGTGGCTTCCATCTATATCCGCCAGAGCCGTTTCACCAAGACCATTCTGGATGCCCAGGACTATTTCACACTGTCCTTCCCACCGGTATCCTTAAAGCCAAAGGAAAGCTACATGGGCTCCCATTCCGGAAGGGACGGCGACAAATTTGAAGGCAGCGGTCTTCACCCCTATGCCATTGGTGACGAAGCGGTGGGTCTGGAAGAAGCGGACCTGATCCTGGTGTGCCGGAAGATTTATACCCATGAAATGAAGGAAGAGTTCTATACGGACAAGGAAACCTACGAAAGATGGAATTCCGGCAGACAGGCCGGCAATAACCACAGCATTTACATGGGAGAAATCGTGAAAGTTCTGAAAAAGTGCTGAGAAGTGAAAAATCCCCGCCGGTCATGAAATCATGACCGGCGGGGATTTTATTGTGGAAAGGCTTCCTATTCGGTTTGAAGCCGATGAGTTTCATAGCGGCAGGAAACTGTTTGCAAAAGGTTTCCTGTCCGGCATGGGGGCCATGTGATTCATAGCAGCAGGAAACTGTATGCGAATAGTTTCCTATCCGACATGAAGCCGATGTGTTTCATAGCGATAGGAAACTATTTGCGAAGGGTTTCCTATCCGGCATGAAGCCGATGTGTTTCATGACGGCAGGAAACTGTTTGCGAAGGGTTTCCTATCCGGCATGGGGGCCATGTGATTCATAGCGGCAGGAAACTATTTGCGAAGGGTTTCCTATTTGGCGTGACGGCTATGTGATTCATGACGGCAGGAAACTATTTGCGAAAGGTTTCCCATCCGGCATGGGGGCCATGTGTTTCATAGCAATAGGAAACTGTTCGCGAAAGGTTTCCTATTCGGCGTGACGGCCATGTGATTCATGACGGCAGGAATCTGTTCGGTCGGAGATTTCTCGACTCCGCTTCGCTCCGCTCGAAATGACAGGGACGGCATGGGGGCCATGTGATTCATAGCAGCAGGAAACTGTTTACGAATTGTTTCCTATCCGGCGTGGCGCCGGTGGTGATTCATGACGGCAGGAAACTGTTCGCGAAAGGTTTCCTGCCCGGCATGGGGGCCATGTGATTCATAGCGGCAGGAAACTATTTGCGAAGGGTTTCCTATCCGACATGAAGCCGATGTATTTCATAGCGATAGGAAACTGTTCGGTCGGAGATTTCTCGACTCCGCTTCGCTCCGCTCGAAATGACAGGGACGGCATGGGGGCCATGTGATTCATAGCGGCAGGAAACTATTTGCAAATGGTTTCCTATCCGGCGTGGCGCCGATGGCGTTTCATAGCAACAGGAAACTGTTCGCGAATGGTTTCTTATTCGGCATGAAGCCGATGGCGTTTCATAGCGATAGGAAACTATTCGCGAAAGGTTTCCTACTCAAACATGACACCACTGCGTTCCATCACCATAGGAAACCTTCTATCTTCTATCTTCTACCCCTAGCACCATATCCGAACTCTTCAAAGTGCCTTCTTTTCTTCTCTTTTCAAATTCCGCCGTAGCGGTGAAGAGGACGTCGCTGGAGCTGTTCAGGGCTGTTTCACAGGCGTCTTCCAGTACGGAGATGATGAATCCCACGCCCACCACCTGCATGGAGATGTCGTTGCTGATGCCGAAGGAGGCGCAGGCTACGGGGATGAGGAGGAGGGAGCCGCCGGCGACTCCGGAGGCTCCGCAGGCGCCGATGGTGGCTACCAGGCAGAGGAGGAAGGCCGTGGGGATGTCCACTTCAATGCCCAGGGTGTGGGCGGCGGCCAGGGAGAGGACGGAAATGGTGACGGAGGCGCCGGCTGTATTGACTGCAGCTCCCAGGGGGATGGAAATGGTGTACATGTCCGGGTCCAGTCCCAGACGGCGGCATAGGGAGAGGTTTACCGGAATATTGGCGGCGCTGCTTCTGGTGAAGAAGGCATAGACGCCGCTTTCCTTCAGGGTGGTAAGTACCAGGGGGTAGGGATTTTTATGAATCCTTGTGAAAACAAGGAGCGGGTTCATCACCAGGGCTACGGTGCCGTAGGCGCCAATAAGGACGGCCAGAAGCTTCATATAGCCAAGGAGGGCGGAAAGGCCTTCGCTGCCTACGGAATTGGCCACCAGTCCCATAATGCCAAGGGGCGCCAGGTGGATGACCCAGCCCACGATTTTGGTGACTGCTTTGGCGGTATCATCAAGCATTCTTTTCGTGTGGTCACTGCCCATGGATTTCATGGCAATGCCGAAGATGACTGCCCAGAGGAGGATGCTGATGTAATTGGCCTTCAAGAGGGCGCTCACCGGATTGTCGATGGTGCTCATGACCAGGTTGAAAAGCACTTCTCCGATACCGCTGGGCGGCGCTGTATTTCCCACTTCCGCACCGGTCTCAAGGGAGAGGGTGGTGGGGAAGAGGAAGGAAAAGGACACGCCGATAATGGAAGCCAGGAAAGTGCTTGTCATGTACAGGGTGACGATGGGCTTCATGCTGCCCTTCTGGTCCGGCTTTTTCTGGGCAATGGCGTTGATGACAAGGAAGAAAACCAGCACCGGAGCTACGCTTTTCAGGGCTTTCACGAAAAGGTCGCCGAATACCTTGAGCAGCGGCACCGACTGTGGCAGGGTCACTGCCAGCACGATGCCTATCACCAGGCCCAGGGCAATCTGGTGAATCAGCTTGATATGGGAAAGAATGGATTGTATCTTGGAAATCAAAGGGGTCCTCCTATATATGTAAAAAGAAACATTACGGTTTTTAATTATACGCGTATAATTCAGGGAACGCAATGAGTTTTAGACGAAAGACGAAAGAAGATAGACGAAAGAAGATAGAAGATAGAAGATAGAAGATAGAAGATAGACGAAAGAAGATAGACGAAAGAAGATAGACGAAAGAAGATGGAAACTTCCGGACAGCCTTCCGTTCTTTTTCCATATAAACTTTCAATCGGATAGTTGTAATTCAAATTTGAATTTGATAAAATAAGGACATAAAAGATGATAGTTTCTTTCATATGCTGCTCATAAGGAGGTGGCGGTATGGATAGGAAAAAGAAAGCAGCCCTTGGCGCAGTTTCCCTGCTGTCGGCTGCTTTTTGCTTGTTTCCCATGGCGGTGGGGGCAGAGGAGCCGGTGAATTTGGAGAAAACTTCCTGGACCGCTCTGGCGGGAATGTACGAAAATCCCTATTTCACAGAAACAAAGGGAGCCTCCCTTTCACCGGAGGTGCTGTCGGAGTGGTGGAAGGTCTTTCACGACGACACGCTGGACTCTCTCATTTATACAGCCCTTGACCGGAACCGTGATTTAGCGCAGGCGGAGTCCCGGCTGAAGCAGGCCCGGGAAGCACTGGGCATGACCAAGGCATCCCTGGTGCCCTGGGTGAATGCAGGCGCCGGCTGGGTAAGGGCACAGGCGCCGGAAGGAGTGATTTCCGACGTGACACCGGCGGCGCTGGAAAAGGTGCCGGGCATGACCATTGACAACAGCCATAACCTTTCCTATGCAGGACTGGATGCCTCCTGGGAGCCCGATTTCTTTGGCAAAAACAGGGCCAAAGTGAAGGCTTCGGAAAAATCGCTGGAGGCACAAAGGGGCATGCTTTACTCTACATGGGTATCCCTTTCGGCGGAGGTGGCCATGAATTACATCACCCTCCGCACCCTGCAGGAAGAGCTGGCGGTGACAGAGGCCCATATCCAAAACCAGAAGGAAAATCTCTCCCTCCTTCAGGTGAATGAAAATACCGGTCTTCTTTCTGCCCTTCCCGCCGACCAGGCCTCCTACACACTCCATGAATCGGAGGCCAAGGTGCCGGAACTGAAGACGGAAATCGCAGCTGCGCTGAACCGGATTTCCATTCTCACCGGCACCGTGCCGGGAGCGCTGAATGAAAAACTCCTGACCCCGTCGCCCCTTCCGGACGTCGACAGCACCCTGTACAACGCCATTCCAGCGGAGGTGCTCCGCCAGCGGCCCGATGTGCATGCGGCGGAAATGGCCTGGGCGGCGCAGATAGCTAAAACCAGGGAAGCCAGGGCGGAAATGAAACCGAAGTTTTCCATCCTCGGCGTGCTGGGCCTGGCAGCCCTTTCCGGCGGCCTCTTCTCCGCCGGCAGCCACGCCTTCGGCATTATGCCCCAGGTGACGTACCCTCTTTTCAATGGCGGCGCCCTTAGAAGAAATGTGAGGGTGCAGAGTGAAAAGGAAAAGGAAATGCAGGCGGCCTATGAAAATACGGTGCTCAAAGCAGCCGGTGAAGTGCGAAGTGCCATGACCGCCGTGAGCCAGGACAAAATCCGGAAGGATTCCCTGGAAAAGGGGCGGGATAAGGCAAAGGAGGCACTGGATCTTTCGCAGAATCAGTTCACCTATGGCCTTTCCGACTACATGAACGTACTGGATGCCCAGCGCCATTACCTCTCTCTGGACCAGAACTATACCCTGTCCAAGGGAAAAGAGCTCACCGACATGGTGGCCCTCTTCAAAGCCCTGGGCGGTGGCTGGAAGCCGCTGGATGAGAAAGAGGGAGAGGAGATAGAGGGGAGAAGATAGACGATAGAAGATAGAAGGTAGAGGGAAAGGAGGCAGCTTTCGACTGTCCGCTTGCCGCTGTCGGCTGACCGCCTGCGGATTTCTGCGAATCAGGTTTCTTCGTAGAGGTTTATTGTCTCGCCGCTTCAGCGGGGGAAGGAGTCTATACACTGCGGCGAAGCCGCCTCCACAACCCTCAGCCCCGCAGGGGCTGTCAAACCTAAGAACCTTTCGGACCCTCGGGCCCGAAGGGCCCGTCCACCTTCCCCTCTGAACCCTTTGAACCCTCACGCCCGCAGGGCGTGTCCATTACGTGTCCATTATATAAAAGAGGTGCATACTATGTTAGACAAAATCAAGGAACACAAAAAGGCCTCCGTCCTTGCAGCCCTTCTTCTTGTGCTGATACTGGGATTTGGACTGTACCAGTACAGGAACCACAAAGCGGCGGAGGAGGCTGCGCGGCAGCTGGTGCTGTATGGCAATGTGGACCTTCGGGAGGTGTCCCTTGCTTTTAAGAACAGTGGCCGTATTTCCGATATCCTTGTGGAGGAAGGGGATGCGGTGACGAAGGGACAGGTGCTGGCGAAGCTGGATACGGCGGACCTGGAGCACCGCATGGATATTACCCGTTCCCAGATCGACGCCCAGCAGGCGGTGGTGGATAAGCTCCACAACGGCACCAGGGCAGAGGATTTGCGGAGCGCCGAGGCGAAGGTGAAGGAAGCCCGGGCAGAGAAGGATTTTCTGGCCTCCGATTTCCAGAGAAAGCAGGATGCCTTCGAGGCTTCCGGCGGGAAGTCCGTGAGCCGCCAGGTCCTTGAGGATGCGAGGACGAAGCTCAACGTGGCAGAAGCCAAAGTGAATGAAGCGGAGGAAGCGCAGAATCTGGCGGTGGCAGGTCCCCGGAGTGAAGATGTGGCTGCCGGGGAAGCCCAGCTGGATGCGCTGCAGAATACACTGAAGCAAGAAGAATACACCCTGTCCCAGTCGGAGCTCATTGCGCCCCAGGACGGCGTGGTCCGTTCCCGCTTAATGGAGGTGGGGGACATGGCTTCTCCCCAGAAGCCGGTGTTCCGTATTTCCCTGAATACGAAGAAATGGGTGCGGGTGTATGTGAAGGAAGGAGACCTTGGCAAAATCCATGAAGGCATGGATGCAGAGGTCTATACGGACAGCGATTCGAAGAGTCCGGTGAAGGGGCAGATCGGCTATATTTCCTCCACCGCCGAATTTACGCCGAAAAATGTGGAAACTTCGGAGCTCCGCACGGCTCTTCTTTATGAGGTGCGGGTATATGTGAGGGACCCGGAAAATAAACTTCGCATGGGCATGCCGGCTACGGTAAAAATCGGACTGTAAAGGGTGATGACATTGGATGAATGGGTAATCAGGGCCGTTGATTTGTACAAGGCCTTTGAAATCAGGAAGGGACAGCTGCTTCCTGCCCTGGACCATCTGTCCCTTTCCGTGAGAAAGGGGGAGCTTACGGCGGTCATCGGTCCCGACGGCGCCGGAAAGACCACCCTCATGCGGCTCATTGCAGGCCTCATGGTGCCCACCTCCGGCAGCCTTTCTGTACTGGGCCTTGACAGCGTAAAGAATGCGCAGGAAATCCAGAGCCGTATTTCCTACATGCCCCAGAAGTTCGGCCTCTATGAGGATCTGACGGTTTCGGAAAATATGAATCTTTACGCCGACCTTCACGGTGTGCCGAAGGAAACGCGGCCTGCCCGTTTCCAAAAACTTCTGGAAATGATGGGATTGGAGCGTTTCACCGGACGATTTGCAGGAAAGCTTTCCGGCGGCATGAAGCAGAAGCTGGGCCTGGCGTGCACCCTGGTCCGTTCGCCGGACCTGCTCCTTCTGGACGAACCGACGGTGGGGGTGGATCCTCTGTCCAGAAGGGAGCTCTGGGAAATCCTGAAGGAGTTCGTGAAGGAAGAGCATCTTTCCATCTTCGTAAGCACCGCCTATATGAATGAAGCGGAAATGTGCCGTCATGTGTTCGTGCTGAACCAGGGCCATATCCTGGCGGACGGGACGCCGGAAGACCTGCGCCGCATGGGCGAGGGCCGCACCTATCGGGTGATGCCGGAGGAAGGGGTGCCCACCCGGATTCTGCAGGCCCATCTTCTGGACGATGATGAACATGTGGTGGATGCCGTGCCCCGGGGCGGGGAGGTTCATTTCATTGCCCGTGAAAGGGGAATGAAAATCCCCTATTTAGAAGAGAAGGGACTTACGGCAGTGGAAGATACGCCCCGGCTGGAAGATGGCTTCATGATACTCCTTCGGAAGGCGGAGTCTTCTGTCTTGAAAGCTTCGCCGGAAAGCGAAAGGGCCCTGGACGCAGGGGGCCGGCCGTCGGAAGAAGTGAATATCCAGGTGAAAAATCTGGTGAAGAAGTTCGGAGACTTCACGGCAGTGGCCAATACGTCCTTTGAGGTGCACAAGGGAGAAATCTTCGGCCTGCTGGGGCCAAACGGCGCCGGAAAGACCACCACTTTTAAAATGCTCTGCGGCTTACTTCCGGAAACCAGCGGATTTCTTTCCGTGGCGGGAGTGGATTTAAGAAAGGCCAGGACCAGGGCTCGTGCCAATATCGGCTATGTGGCCCAGAAATTTTCTCTCTACAGCCATATGACGGTACGGGAAAATCTCAATTTCTTCGGCGGCATTTACGGTTTGACGCCGAGCCGGAAGAAAAAGCGGATAGAAGAAGTGGTGAAGGAATTTTATCTGGAGGACAGGATGGACATGAAGGCGGGAGACCTGCCGGGCGGCTACAAGCAGCGCCTGTCCATGGCCTGCGCCCTCATTCATGAGCCGAAGATTCTATTTCTAGATGAACCCACCTCCGGCATCGATCCCCTGGCAAGGCGCAATTTCTGGCGGCAGATTACCACTTTGGCCGCCAGGGGCACCACCATCATCATTACCACCCATTTCATGGAGGAAGCGGAGTACTGCGACCGATTCATGATACAGGACAATGGCCAGCTCCTGGCCATCGGCAGTCCCTCGGAAATCCGGAAAAAGCTCCATGAGCCTCGGGCGGATATGGATGATATTTTCATTAAGATCGTAGATGAAGCCAGAAGGAAAGGAGAGAAAAATCCATGGAAGGATTCTGCCGGCGCATGAAGGCGCTGATTTACAAGGAATTTCTCCAGCTGGGAAGAGACTCCAGTTCCCTCCTTCTGGGCATCGTTCTCCCCATTATTCTTATCCTTATCATCGGCTATGGCATATCGCTGGATGTGAAAAATGTGCCCTGCGCCGTGGTGCTGGAGGATGCGTCTCCCAAGGCCCAGGATGCGGTGAGCTTTTTGAACGGCTCCGATTATTTTTCGCCCCGCTATGTGACAAGCATGGTGGAAGCGGAAAGGGCGCTGCTTAACCGGGATGTGAATGTAATTATTGATATACCGCCCGATTTCACGTCCTCCCTCTATGAAGGGCGGGCGAAGGTGCAGGTCATCATGGATGGCGTGGAAACGGCCACCGCCATGAGCACCGGCTCCTATGTGGAAAGCTCCCTCTCCGCCTGGATGGCTAAAGAAGGCTTTACCGGCGGCGGTATTTCCATTGTCTCCCGCATGTGGTTCAACGATGCGAACTCCAGTACCTGGTTCTTTATCCCCGGCCTCATTATGCTTATCATGACCATTGTAGGAGTCATGCTCACCTCTGTGGTCATGGCCCGGGAATGGGAGCGGGGTACCTTTGAATCCCTCTTCGTTACCCCTGTAAAGCCTATGGAACTGGTGCTGGCCAAGATGGTGCCCTATTTCTGCGTAGCCCTTCTGGGCATGGGCATCTGCCTGGTGCTGTCCCGTTTTCTCTTTGAAGTGCCCATGGTGGGCTCCCTCATGGCATTGATTCTGATTTCCATGGTGTACCTGCTGGTGGCACTGGGCATAGGCCTTGTGATTTCCGCCGTTACGAAAAGGCAGTTCCTGGCCTGCCAGTTTTCCCTGCTCATCAGCTTCCTGCCCTGCCTGGTGCTGTCGGGCTTTATTTTCGACCTTCGCTCCACGCCGGCCTTCGTGCAGGCGGTGGGACAGGTGCTGCCCTTTTCCCACTACCTTATTTCCATCAGAACCCTATTCCTCTCCGGTACGGACACAGGGCTTCTCTTGAAGGAGGGAGGGCTTCTCTTCCTGTATGCCCTGTTTTTTGTAAGCGCCGCTTTCGGCATGACGAAGAAGAAGGTGGAATGATGGATGAAATCAGACTCTTCCTGCAGCAGCTCCGGGTCATCTGCGTGAAGGAAATCATGGCCATATGGAACGACCCCGCCACCCGGCGCATCGTGGTGATTCCGGTCATCATTCTGGGCTTCCTCTTCGGCTATGCCGCCAATTACAATCTGGAAGACGCGCCCTATGTGGCGGTGGATGAAAGCAGGAGCTATGCGTCCTCAAGGCTCCTTGCCCGTTTTGACGGTACCGGCCTTTTCCACCGCATCGCCACCCTCCAGAATCCCGATGAAATGGGAACTTACATCACCCGGGGCGACGCGGTGATGGCAGTGGTGATTCCTGCTGATTTTGAGCGGAAACTGGATACGGGAGACAAGGCGGAAATCCAGCTGATTACGGACGGCAGAAATACCATGACCGCCGGCCTTTCTTCCGCCTACGCCGCCCACATTGTGGGCCGGTTCAATCTGGACCTGGCAGGAAGGGAAAGCCCGGTCACCATTGAAAGCAGGACCTGGTTCAACCCGAACCAGATTACCCGGTGGTTCTTCCTCCCCGGCATTATCGGCCTTCTGAGCTTTGCCCAGGTATTTCTTCTTTCCGGCTTATCCGTGGCCCGGGAAAGGGAGGAGGGCACCTTCGAACAGCTCCTGGTGGCGCCGGTTTCTCCGGCGGTGATTTTGATAGGCAAGGCGGTGCCGCCTATGATTGTGGGCTTCATCCAGTGCACCATTCTCCTCTGTATCAGCTATTTCTGGTTTCAGGTGCCCTTTGCGGGCTCCCTTGTCACCTTTTATACGGCCCTCTTCTTCTATCTGTTGAGCTCCACCGGCTGCGGACTCATTGTGTCTTCCATTTCCAAAAACATGCAGCAGGTGCTGGTGTATGTCATCGTTTTCATGATTCCCATGGCCCTCCTTTCCGGCATTATCACGCCGGTCAGGAATATGCCCCAGTTCCTGCAGATGATTACCTATGCGGATCCCCTGCGTTTTGCGCTGGAGCTCATACGGCGCATCTATCTGGAAGGGCTCACATTCAGCCAGCTGGCCTGGAATTTCGTACCCCTGGCCGCCATTTCCCTGGTGACCCTCATCATTGCGGGCTACCTGTTCCGCCATCATATGAATTGAAGGTGAATCTATGAAATCCATCAAAAAGAGTACAAGAGAAGACGGAGAAGAAACAAAAGCAAGGCTCATTGAGTGCGCCGGCCGCCTCATCGCGGACCAGGGCTTTGACCGCACCACCAGCAAGGACATCTGCCGCCTGGCAGGAACCAACCTGGCCGCCGTGAACTATCACTTCGGCAGCAGGGAAGGTCTCTACAAAGCAGTGCTGGACGAAGTGTACCACTATGTCATATCCCCGGTGGAAATCGATACGATTTACCATAGGAACATACCGCCCCGGGACAAGCTTATGGAACTTCTGGACCTATACGTCAAAGAAGCCCTCTTCTCCGAAAGCTGGCAGGTGAAGGTGAGCATACGGGAGCTTATCAACCCCTCCGCCATTTTCTCCAGTTTTGCGGAAAGCTGCATAGGCAGGAAACTGACGCCGGTACTGGATATGCTCTCCGCCTATCTGGGCATTCCGGCAGATGACCCAAGGGTGCCCCGCGCCTTTCTCACCGCCCTGTCCCCCTTCCTCATTTTCCTTCTCTCCGGCCACCGCCAGATGGGCCTTGTCATGTACGGCCTCTCCAGACAGGATAAGGAACAGAAAATGGAAGAAGCGGACATGCTGAAAGAATTCGTCTTCGCCGGACTGGACAGGCTGAAAGAGAAATGGGGGAGGGAAGAGAATTGAGGTTTGAGAATTGAGATTTGAGGTTTGAGAATTGAGATTTGAGGTTTGAGGTTTGGAGACAATCAGACGGTCAGACGTTAGGGAAGCGCTGATTAATTCGTTATCGGATTTCATTCTTGTATTTTTATTCAATGCAAGGAATCAGTCGACGCGAAT
>OOBU01000748.1_pt1 | contig 11735 bp, 15 predicted proteins | sample 1671501 | NCBI WGS metagenome assembly OOBU01 (sample SAMN06348163, study PRJEB24527) | human gut metagenome | biome: human gut; feature: ankylosing spondylitis patient; material: feces | host: Homo sapiens | place: China | collected 2015-10
CCAAAATGCTCGGTCACTCCAATATCAAGATGACGCAGCACTATGCAAGGGTACTTGACAGTTCCATTCTGAAAGATATGAATAATGTAAGGGATGTACTTTCAAATTGTCTGTAGCTTATGAAAAGAGAAATTATCCATATGGTGGACGGCAGAATTGTTATTCCTGCTGTCCATCCTGATAAGATTCGTATGGACGAAGCCGAACTTGTCAGCTTGTTCAATGTGGTTGCACCGACCTTACGAGCAGCGAAAAAAAGAATATATAAACTTGAGATTTTGCAACCATTCACCGCAGAACAACGTATTCCGTTAAAAGAGGGGTATCAGGTAGTCTATAACCTGGAAATGATATTTGCGCTTGCCTTTCAGATTAATACTTATCCGGCCCAACAATTACGTGAGTATATAATCAGCAGACTGTTTCAATCTGAAAAGTCAATGATTATCTGCATGATGAATGGTAATCATAAGTCATATCTAAAATGCTGATAAATATTGATTTCACTATTTCATGCGGATAATAAGCCGCAAAATTTGCGGTTAATTATCCGCAAAACCGTATATTTGCAGAAAACAGTGATGCCTATGTATATACATGAACATAAAGAATGGCCTTCTTTTTCGTGGAACAAGGAACTTGTCGGTGAGAAGCTGAACAAGGTAAACAAAGCTGTCGGTTATCTGATGGGACGCCTTAGTGTAATCGGTTTTAACGATAAGATGTATGCCGTAGTTGAATCCATCTCTCATGACATCATTGCATCATCAGAAATTGAAGGAGTGGAATTGAACAATGAACAGGTACGTTCATCTGTAGCCCGCAAACTCGGAGTACAACTACCGAATCCGACCGAATCCTCACGATATATAGACGGAGTAGTGGAAATGGCACTTGACGCAACCGTCAATTTCAACAGTCCGCTTACCCATGAAAGACTCTTCGGCTGGCACAACTGCCTGTTTCCTACCGGATGGAGCGGTCCAACGAAAATAGATGTAGCCCGATACCGCAGTGGAGAGATGAAAGTTATTTCTGGAATGTTCGGTCGGGAAAAGATACATTATGTAGCGCGTGCTCCTGAAAGAATAGACGAAGAAATGAATCGGTTTCTGGACTGGTTCAATTCAGATGCACATAACGGCTATGTAAAATCGGCGATAGCTCATTTGTGGTTTGTATGCATCCATCCTTTCGATGACGGAAACGGACGAATCGGACGAGCCATTGCTGATATGGCACTTTCACAGGCCGAAAACTCAAAGATGCGTTTCTTCAGTATCTCCCATCAGATAAACAAAGATAAAAAACAGTATTACGACATATTGGAGAAAACGCAGAAGGGAGATTGTGAAATTACTGAATGGATTATCTGGTATCTTGACTGTCTGATCCGTTCCGTCGAGCAATCCGACGAAACATTGTCGAAGGTTCTTAACAAGGCCATATTCTGGCAAACCCATGCCGAAACAGTCCTGTCCGAACGACAACGTGAAGTCTTGAATTTATATTTGGACGGTTATCCCGGCAAACTGACGGCTAAGAACTGGGCAAAACGTGTAAAGGTATCACCGGATACAGCAGCACGTGATATAAAAGATCTGGTAGAAAAGGGTATTCTGATACCTCAGCAGGGGCGGGTTCGTGACGTATTCTACGGAATCCGGTGCAGTGACTCTATCCTTGTCATCCCCATGCCGGAAGATGTATAATTGTTCATCATAAAAGCATAAAGGCTGTGTGACATCGGTTCATCCAGACCGGCACACAGCCTTTATTCCTTTCTTTTATTTACTACCCATATATGCTTCCCGATAATTCTCCTGAAGCATTTTCTCAATATCACTCTCCCGATAAAGTATCTTACCTCCCAACTGGTAATAGGATATTCTCCCTTCATTACGATAATCCTGAAGCGTGCGTCTGCTCAGTTTCAATTGCGCCGACACTTCCTTGTCGGTCAGATAGCGTTCACCGCCCAGCACGGGACGGTTTCCGACCGCCAGATTCTCAATCCCGACCAGCATACGGTCAAGACTTCCCATGATACGGTGTACCCGTTCTCTGCTGTCTGTTCTCAGTTCACTCATGTTATTATGGATTTAGTGGTTATTGTTTAACTGTTATATGTTACGTCCTCTGTAAAGAGCCTCTTTTCTTCTGTCCTCAACTTTCTTGATGATACCCTGCACATCTTCCGGCTTATAGAATATCTTGTGATTGATTTGAGAAAAAGGCAGGGTACCGTTATCACGAAGTGTCTGCAAGGTGCGGGGCGAAATGTTCAGATACCGGCATACGTCCTGATTGTCCATCCACTTGTGCAGCGTCCTGTCGTTCTCCCGGTTGCAAATATCCATGACCCGATACTCAAAGTATTCAAACTTACGCACCAATTCTTCAAACAGTTGTTTTTCTATTCCTACAAATTCCATATCGTTTCCTTTTTTTGTTGATTGATGTTTATTCTTTTTTCGTTGTTTGCGACAAAGAAAAGCCATATATTCTGAAAGGCAATGGTTTCCGCCTAACTGGCAGCATGTGGCGCTGATTATCCTAGTTATGAGGCCACTTTCATATCCTTTTCTTCAAATATCCCTATATTCAGGGACTCCATCCAATAATGAATTGCAGAATAAAATATCTATGAACCTGATTCAATAAAGGTCCATAGCAATGGATAAGGAATGGTTTATTTCCATGTAACCTTACTTCATCACTTTTCCAAGCCATTGATTAGATAAGGAAGCAAAGAAGTGTTCCTTCAATAATTCACAGACATGAATGTTTACAACAGTACGACAATACGACATTAAGTCAGTAAATATTCAAGTCAATAAATCAGTAACTGTTTGACTCCCCGGTTCATTGTTTCATCAAACAGGAAAAATACCGCATTCCACACCGATTGCCCTATATGCAAAGTGCAACAGGCTACATTGTTGCCACATCCCGACCAACTGTTTGACTATTGGGAACTTATATTCTTTTTTTGCCAGACAATTCATTCCGAGATATATCGGAACATGGCAAACAAAATGAGAAAATACATGATGAACAGAAACGGAAAAACAGGTCTGTCTCCTCCATAAGATGATACAGACAACGGTATTATTTCTCCCGGATTTATAAGGAGGATATTCAGAGATGCTCAAAATAGCGGGACTCTGATTTTTAGTGGAGCAAGTTTGTGTTTCGGGCAGACCGAAACCGCTTGCTCCCACTACTGGATGCAGTGAGAGGTTCATCCCGCTGGTCTAATCAGTACATTCATTTTATACAACAATAGTCAACAGATGGAAAAGAAACAGAATACAGAAAGAAACAACAAGGGTGGCCGTCCTCCCAAGAGTACGACCGACAAACTGAAATACCGTGTTACCGTGAAACTGGCGACACCGGATTACTATACACTGAAAAGCAGGGCAAGAAGCGCAGGCATATCGGCAAGCGAATACCTGAGAGAATGTTTCCGTAAGGGATATGTCCGTCAAAGACTTACAGCGGAACATTCCGGCTATATCCGTAAGCTATGCGGTATGGCGAACAATCTGAACCAGCTGGCTCATAAGGCAAATGCCGGAGGATTCGAGACGGCAAAGCTGGAATGCCGTGTACAGGTGGCAAGAATCGAAGAACTGCTGAACCATATCCTGCTATGATTGCCAAGATTGTAAAGGGAAGCGGATTCCGTGAGGTTACCGGTTATATCATTGACAATAAAAAGGATGCCAGGATTATCGCACATGCCGGCTTGTTCATTGAGGATGTTGCCACAATAACAAAGGCTTTCGAAGCACAGGCCGGAATGAATCCGAAAGTATCCAAACCGGTCGGACACATTGCACTGGGATTTTCCAAAGAGGATGAAAGCAGGCTGACCAGCCGGATTATGGTAGAAATTGCTCTGGAATACATGGAACGGATGGGCATAAGGAACACACAGTTCTTTATAGCCAGACATTTCGACAAGGAGCATCCTCATATACATATTGCCTACAACCGGATAGACAATGATGGCAGGACCATATCCGACAAAAACGAGCGGTTACGGAGTGCACGCATCTGCAAGGAACTGACCTTGAAATATGGGCTACACATGGCCAAAGGTAAGGATCATGTCAAGACTGAACGCTTAAGGGAACCGGACAAGACAAAGTATGAACTTTACAGTCTGCTTAAAACGGAAGTCAGAAGATCTGATAACTGGAAGGAGCTGATTGCCGGATTAAACGAAAAGGGAGTGGATGTACGGTTCAAATACAAGGGAAATTCGGATGAAAAACAGGGTATCGTGTTCATCATGAACGGTTATTCCTTCAGCGGTTCCAAGATTGACAGACAATTCAGCTATTCCAAGATAGATGCCGCGTTAAAGACACCGCCACATTCGGAAACAGAAAGACAGATAGCTGTTCAGAGTGAACCGGCATATCAACAGGAACCGCATGGCTATGAATTATACAGCGGTTCTTTAGGTCTGTTCACACCTAACCCGCAACCGAAACAACCTGAAGGTTATCCGGACGATTATTTGAGAAAGAAGAAAAAGAAAAAACAACGTAAAATAAGATGGTAAAAATAAGAATCCTATGATTTTTATCTTCATTTCTATTTGTAATCATTATATTTGCAAATAAAGTCAATATTTTAGCTCAAATTGTAATAGATTCAATATGAGAACCGAAAAAATAAATAGGATTAAAGTCGTATTAGTAGAACAAGGAAAGACCGGTAAATGGTTAGCCGAGCAGTTAGGAAAGAATGAGGCAACCATATCACGTTGGTGTTCCAATACCAGCCAGCCTTCATTAGAAATGCTGGTACATATAGCAAATGTATTAAAAGTAAATACTAAAGACCTTATAAACGATATAGAAGAAAAATAATATGGCAAAGAAAAATATACAATCAGTAGAACCTAACATTGCTGATTTAGCAAATGGATGGCTTAAATCATATAAATTAGATTATAAATTAGAGCAAGAGTCTCTTAATTCTGAGATAGATAAAGCACTTACTGATTATTTTACTAAAAACGGTGGTAGTGGTGCTAATCGCCCCGATGCAAAATTATTATTACAGGATAAAAAGTTAAATTATTATCCAATCTTGATTGAATACAAAGGCTACAAGGACAGATTGGTAAAACTTGATGCATCTGGTCATGTTGAAAATAAAACAGCTAAGAATGAGCCAAATTTTAAAAACATAAATTCTTATGCTGTAAATGGTGCTGTACATTATGCTAATGCCATTTTACATCTTACAAGTTATACTGATATCATAGCTATAGGTGTAACCGGACATAAAGATGAATATGGTAAATTACAACATCAAATAGGTGTGTATTATGTTTCCAAAAGTAATTTTGGAATGGGACAAAAGGTAGGAAATTATTCTGATTTATCATTTTTAGCTCCTAAAAATTTTGATGCCTTTATTGAAACTATAGAATCTCTAAATCTCACTCAAGAAGAAATAGAACAAATCAAAGAGCAACGTGAACGAGAAATATCAATTAGTCTAACCAGACTTAATAATGATATTTATCAGAATGAAAAAGGATTAGGAGAAAATGACCGTATCTATTTGGTAGCTGCGTCAATTATAGCAACTCTTGGAATTCCAGGTAAAGTAGCTCCTCTTGAAAAATTAGATCTTAAATCTTCCTCTGAAAAAGGTAATACAGATGGAGATATTATAGTAAGAAAAATAAAAGCATTTTTGAATGAGAGAAATTTACCAGAAGGTAAAAAACAGCTTATTGTTAGAACATTAGAAAATACACTTACAACAGAAAATATCAATAAAGTTGAAAACGGTGAGAGTCAGCTAAAAAGAGTCTTTTCTAAAATTATTGATGACTTAGGTATATATTATAAAATTGGATTAACAACTGATTTTACAGGAAAACTTTTCAATGAAATGTATGGGTGGCTTGGATTTTCACAAGACAAGCTAAATGATGTTGTGCTTACTCCTGCTTATGTGGCTAAATTATTAGTAAAACTTGCTCGCGTTAATAAGGACTCTTATGTTTGGGATTTTGCAACTGGTTCGGCAGGATTATTAGTCGCTGCCATGAACGAAATGCTTATTGATGCCAAAAACAATATAAAATCACTAGAAGAATTAGCTCAAAAAGAATTAGATATTAAAGCAAAACAATTATTAGGTATAGAATTACTTCCAAGCGTTTACATGCTCGCTATTCTGAACATGATTCTGATGGGGGATGGTAGTTCCAATATATTAAACGAAGACTCCCTTAAAGACTTTGACGGCAACTACGGATACAGCGATAAAAAAGATAAATTTCCTGCGGATGCTTTTGTACTTAACCCACCATATTCAGCAAACGGTAATGGGATGAACTTCGTAGAAAAAGCTCTTAGTATGATGAACAGGGGCTATGCTGCAATAATCATACAAGGATCTGCTGGTACGGGTAAAGCAATTGAATACAACAAAAGAATATTACAAAGAAATACCCTTTTGGCAAGTATAAAAATGCCAATTGATTTATTTATAGGTAAATCAAATGTGCAAACCTATATTTATGTATTCCGTGTTAACGAAGCACATAAAAAAGATGAAATTGTAAAGTTTATCGACTTTTCTAATGATGGCTATACACGTACAAATAGGAAGAAAGCAAGTTGTAATTTGCGTGATACTGATCATGCCAAAGAGCGTTATGAAGAAGTTGTAAACTTAGTTCGATTTGGGAAAAGTAAATTACATTATCTTACAGATAAAGAATACTATGAGGGTACAATAGATCCAGAAAGTGGAAAAGACTGGAATCAGACTGCACCTATTGACACCAAACCTACTTTGCAGGATTTTAAGAAAACGGTAAGTGATTATCTTGCTTGGGAAGTGTCAAATCTGCTTAAACACCAAAGTGAAAAGGAGGAAAGCTTGGGAAAATAGCTTCCCCACTCAACAAAATACTGCAAGAAGTTGAGTGGGGAGAGTTTACATTCAACAGCATTTTCAATAAAATCAAACAAGGTAGAAGATTAAAAAAGGATGACCAACAATCTGGAGATATTCCGTTTGTTATGGCAGGAGTAACAAATACAGGCGTTGTTAATTATGTGTCGAATCCAGTTGCCTATTTCCCTAAAAATTCTATTACTATAGATATTTTTGGAAATGTTTTCTATCGTGACTATGCTTTTGGGGCAGGTGACGATACAGGAGTTTATTGGAATGATAAAATTACATATTCTAAGGAAACAATGCTCTTTTTTGCCATTGCTATGAGGAAATCTTTAGAAGGGCAATATTCTTATGGGAAGAAACTAAGAAGTTCTCAAAGTTTACATTTTAAAATGAGTCTTCCTATCAAAAACAATAAAATTGATTTTGCATTTATAGATAAGTTCATAGCGGAGCTGGAAGCGGAGCGTTTGGCGGAGCTGGAAGCTTATTTATCAGTTACAAGCTTGGATAACTATAACCTTACGGATGAAGAACAGAAAGTTTTGAATGATTATGACAACTTGCCATTTGGAGAATTTTCTGTTCCAAAATTGTTTGAGATAAAAAATACAGGTAATATTCTTTCAAAGGATATTGTAGAAAATAGTGGAGAATATCCATATTTGTGTGCAAGTGCTGATAATAATGCTGTAAGTACTTATATTTCCTATGATAAGAAATATATGGATAAAGGCAACTGTATTTTTATTGGAGGAAAAACGTTTGTTGTGACTTATCAAGAAAATGATTTTTTCTCTAATGATAGCCATAATTTGACTTTACGATTAAAAGAAGAATCAAAAAGACGCAAGGATATTCAACTTTATATAGCAACATGCGTAAATAAAAGTTTAGGTCACAAATATTCTTGGGGAGATAGTATTAGTAATAAAAAAATTAAGAATGATGTTATTTCATTACCTTGTATAAAAGATAACCCTAATTATGATATAATGCCTATCTTAATTTCGGCAATTCAGAAATTGGTTATAAAGGATGTTGTTTTATATGCAGACAAAAAAATAGAAGCCACAAAAAAAGTCATAAATAAGGAATAAGTGTTATGGATAATCAAATTAAACAAAATATTTTAGAATGTCAGAATGTTGTGGAACAAATTCGTAAATCCATAAACAATAGTAAATGTGTTATCTGTCAGTACCAAACATGTAAATATTTGTTAGGTCTACATAATGCTCTCACCCAGTTGGCTGAAAGTATTAAACATGATTTGCCAATAGAAGCGCAGCAAATCCAGGTATATTTACCTGGATTAATTGGAGTTTCACGAGTTAATCCTTTTGATTTTGGAGCTATTATCGCTATAATCAATATAATTCAAGCAAGATATAATCTAACAAGCAACAGTAACCAAAAGAAAATCTTTATCAGCCATTCTTCTAAAGACAAACATATTGTTCAATTATTTGTTGATGACATTCTGCAATTAGGGATTGGACTAAAGCCAGAACATATATTTTGTACCTCTATTGAAGATATGGGTATAAAGAATGGAGAGGATATTAGAAAACATATTCACGAAAATATAAAGAATGCAGATTATTCTTTTTTGCTTATATCCAACAACTATAAAGAGAGTGAGATTTGTTTGAATGAAATGGGAGCTGTATGGGCTTATGATAACAATGTTAAGTTATATTTATTGCCTGATGCAAATTTTAAAAATATTGGTTGGTTGTGTGATACAAGAATTGCTGAAAGAATAGATAGTTCTATTTCTTTAGATGCATTACATGAACAGCTACAACGATATTATTCTTTGCAAAATACATCCATTACAAGTTGGAGTAGACATAGAGAAAAATTCCTTCAGGACATTAAACAGATTTAATTATAATACTGTATGTTTCAAGCAAATGTATATAAAATAATGATAGGTGCTCCTTCCGATATTAAAGAAGAAGTTAACATTGCAATAGATGCAATTTACCATTGGAATAATATTAATGCCGAAAAACAAAAAACTGTACTATTGCCATTGCATTGGTCTATTAGTGCATATCCTATAATAGGTATGCACCCACAAAAAGCAATTAATCAGCAAGTAGTAAATAAAAGTGATTTACTAATTTGCATATTTGGAGCCAAATTAGGCACTCCAACGCAAGATTACGCAAGTGGAAGTGTTGAAGAGATAGAAGAGCATCTAAAAGCTGGAAAGCCTGTAATGATATTTTTTAAGCAAGCTCTAAATATCAATGAAATCAATATTGAGCAAATTTCCCGTTTACAAAATTTCAAGAAGGAAATTGGACAAAAAGCTCTATATGAAGATTATAATAATGTTGATGAATTTAAACGAATCTTAGAAGATAAACTTTCTTTATGTATAAATGATAATTTTATAAAGGATAAAATCATTGTAAATGAATTAGAAGTTAATAATGAGATTTCTCACGAAGAGCTATCTGACTATGATAAAGCACGATTAAAATCGTGGACTTCTGTAGATAATCCTGATTTTTTTCAAGCCCATTTTATAGGAGGATGCATATACGGTTTAGGAGCTTCAAACCAGTATGAAATTAGAAGTGGGCGAGAAAAAATAGAATGGGATTCTTTTTTTGATAAACTATTAAAACTTGACCTTATTAAGATTAAAGGTTACGACAAGTACAATCACCCTATTTATCAATTAAAAGAATCAGCATATAAATATGTAGAAACACATAATTTATAAAATTACTTTATGCCAACCGAATCTCAAAACATAGAATTCAAAGAATCTGGGCGTGACGAATTTCTAAAATGGATATGCGGTTTTGCTAACGCACAAGGCGGTGTACTTTACATCGGCATAAAAGACAAAGGTGAAATATGCGGTGTGCAAGATACCAAAAAGCTGATGGAAGATATTCCTAACAAGGTACGTGAGCTACATAGAGTTTATTTTCCCTAACGACAAGCAAAGTTGGTTGCAAAAATATCGCCTTACGGCAAAAGGTTTGGCATTGAAAGTAAGTTTGAAGAATAGCAAATAGCAATTTAGATAATAAACATGAACTACGAAAATAAAATAATATTATATCAGGACGATAACGAAATAACTCGTGTATCGGTACGCTTTGCTGACGAAGATTTATGGCTGACACAAAGCCAGTTGTCAGAGATATACCAAACGAGTAAGTCAAATGTAAGCGAACATATTAAGCATATATTTGAAGATGGAGAGCTTGATAAAAATGTGGTTGTTCGGAATTTCCGAATAACCACTCAACATGGAGCTATAGAAGGGAAGACACAATCACGAGATGTTGCTCATTACAACCTCGATATGGTTATAGCTTTGGGATACCGTGTCCAGTCTCAAATAGCTACACGCTTCCGGCGTTGGGCGACACAACGTTTGCATGAATATATTCAGAAAGGTTTTGCGATGGATGATGAACGGTTGAAACAGGGAGGAAACCGCTATTTCCGAGAATTATTACAGCGCATCAGAGATATTCGTAGTAGCGAACGAAATTTTTACCAGCAGGTTACGGACATATATGCTACAGCTACGGACTATGATCCTCGTAGTGAAATGACTAAAACTTTTTTCGCCACCGTGCAAAACAAACTGCATTATGCAGTTCATGAGAATACAGCTGCTGAGGTAATATATAACCGTGTGGACAATGAAAAACCGTTCGTCGGAATGACTAATTTCAAAGGTAATTACGTAACCAAAGATGATGTAAAAATTGCGAAAAACTATTTGTCAGAAATAGAATTGCAACGACTGAATCTGTTAGTTTCAGGATTTCTTGATTTTGCAGAATTCCAGGCATTAGAGATGAATCCTATGTCTATGAAGGACTGGATAGAAGCTCTTGACAATCAGATTATAGCTCACAAACGAAAAATCCTGATTGGTAAAGGTAATATTTCACATAAACAAGCCATAGAAAAAGCTGAAAAGGAATTTGAGATATACCGCAAGCGAGAAATGGATATGCTTGAAAGTGATTTCGACAAAGAGGTTAAAAGATTAAACAAGAAATAAAGTGATATTATAATTATGAATAATGCAATTGATTTAGCCTTTCTTACGGCAAAAGTAGCTACATTAAAAGATGAGAAAGCAAAAATGATTGTTGAAGGTGCTTCTTTAGCATATAACATAGCTCAAATTACCCGTTTTCGTTCTATGATTGTGGAATTATCACAAATATGCAACTATATTGTGTACAAAGCTAGAATCACAGGAGAATGCACACAAGGAGAATATGATTTAGCTTTGGAGTGCCAACGGCAAATTGAAGAATGCAACAAACAAATAGCCAAACATGAAACAATGACTATGGTAGATGGTATATCTTTGCTTATTGATATGCTTGGTAATTTGAATAAAAAATAAATCGGTTGGAATCCCACACCGAGGTGGAGCAAAAACACAAGGCATCTGCTTGTATTTCAAAATAAAGCGTTACCTTTGCCGTATAATAGGAAATCGACTCCGCAAGACACTGCAAAATATTGCAAGCCTCCGGTGGAGCAATAGCGGGAGATTACTTCTTTAGCTAAAGGATACATCAAAGATATTCAGCCACTTATCATTAAATTACGATTCCTGGTGGCACCACTTTGAAAAGAATAAGAGACAATGAAATCCTGATTTCCAAGCGAAATCGGGATTTTTTGTTTTCCAGCAGCATGTAAAGAACAAAAATATCACCGTTCGGTAAGCATCCGATAAAGTACACATTGTAAAGCCATCCACTCTTCCGTTACTTTGC
>OOBU01000749.1_pt1 | contig 11681 bp, 9 predicted proteins | sample 1671501 | NCBI WGS metagenome assembly OOBU01 (sample SAMN06348163, study PRJEB24527) | human gut metagenome | biome: human gut; feature: ankylosing spondylitis patient; material: feces | host: Homo sapiens | place: China | collected 2015-10
CGTTGCCTGCGCCTGAGCGGTCGGCTGTGCTTGCGCCGCCGGTTGCGGTGTGGTGGGCTGCGGGACGGTGGTTTGCGGAGCTGCCGGTGCGGCGCTATTGGGCAGCGGGACGGCAGCGGTCGGCATCATCTGCGGGGCCGGTGCCATGTGCGGCGCGGAAGACAGCATGGTGCCGTCATCGGATTCCGGCGCGGCTGGCGCTTGCGGTGCCGCCGCGGTCGTTTGGGTGAGCGGTGAGCCGCACGAGGCGCAGAATTTAGCGCCTTCGATGGTCGGCTGACCGCAATTTGGACATGCCATAGGTAAGCCTTTCTCCTTCTTGATGCGCGTCGTATACTCCTGTGACGCGCCATGGTCCTTATTATAAAGGGCCTCTGGCGCGCCGACGGGCTCGACGATGATGCGTGCTATTCGGCTCGCTGCGGTGGAAATGTGTGATGGAAAAGTTCGTGCCGTTGACTGTCGGAGTGGTTGCATTGCGGCAGAATGTGAAGAAAATGTGATTACTTGGATTTTAGGGCGCCATCGCGCCGCATTTTTCGTCGTATGACGCGATGTGCACCATAGATGGCGATTTGCTGAAAACGTTGGAAAATAGCGGTTTTATGATTGCGACACGCCGAAGGTTGCGTTCTTTCCGATTCTGAGTATATTTACTCTATGTGTTCAGCGAGAACAAAAACCTCGCCAAGACCAACGCCCCTTTAGCTCAGTTGGTTAGAGCAGCTGACTCTTAATCAGCGTGTCCAGGGTTCGAATCCCTGAGGGGGCACAGACAAGACCCAAGCCAATGGCTTGGGTCTTTTTCGTATTTCGGACATGTGTCCACCCAAAGCCGCGTTACTTCCTCCGTACGGAGTAAAGTAGTGCGCTGTTGTCCGCCCAGAGCGGAATCGCAATTCATCTCGAATCGCACGAATCGTAAGAATCGTTAGAGAAGAAGCAATAGAGGAAACTGCAGTGGAATACACACTCTTCACCAAGCTTGCCGCGGAATTCGTCGGCACCGCCGTGCTGATGGTCTTCGGCAACGGCGCTGTCGCCAACGCGGAACTGAAAAACACCAAGGGCTACCATGCCGGCTGGCTGAACATCGCCATGGGCTACGGCTTCGGCGTCATGTTCCCGGTCCTGATGTTCGGCGGCGTCTCCGGCGCCCACATCAACCCGGCCATGACCCTCGCGCAGGCCGTCAACGGCATGTTCCCGTGGAACGAGGTCCTGCCGTACATCATCGCCCAGCTGCTCGGCGCAGTGGCGGGCCAGCTCATCGTGTACGTCACCTACCTGCCGCACTACAAGGACACCGACGATGCCGAAGCCATCCTCGGCACCTTCTGCACCACTGACGCGCACAACGACCGCGTGAACTACTTCCTCAACGAGTTCTTCGGCACCTTCATGCTGGTGCTCGGCGCCCTGTGCTGCCTGTCCCTGCCGTGGGGCAAGGCGAACCCGGCCGCCGCATCCATCGTCGTCGGCTTCATCGTGTGGGGCCTCGTGACCTCCATGGGCGGCCCGACCGGCCCTGGTCTGAACCCTGCCCGCGACCTCATGCCGCGCCTCCTGCACGCCATCCTGCCGATTCCGAACAAGGGCGATTCCCGCTGGGGCGAGGCCTGGATTCCGGTCGTGGCCCCGATCGCAGGCGCTATCGTCGGCGCGTTCCTGTTCAAGGTGCTGTTCGCCTGAGCATTACTTTGACGATTGCCGGCATTCGTCTGGCATGCTGGTAAGGCCCGTGATTCTCTCCGGAATCGCGGGCCTTACGCATAGGTGGTATGCATGGCGGTCGGCGGCTTCGGCATGTTGACTGAGACTGGTACTGTTGCCGAAGAGAGAAACATCACCATATTGGGAGGCTGGATTGAAGCGGATTCGTCGTATCATACGTGCGCTCGATCCGAAAGCCGACGCCACAATGGGCCAACGGGAACGGCTTGAGGCGTTTCGCATCCGCAGGGCCGCCGTGCTGGTGCTCGTGCTGTTCCTGCTGATCGCATCGATGACGTCCTGCAGCGTGCACGCACTGCTGGTCCGCATGACGCCGAACACGCAGACGACGGCACAAGCCACGCATTCGACGTCGGCCAAGAAGCCAGCCAAGAAAACAGCCAAAACCAATCAGCATAAGACGGCTAAAAAAACCAAACCGGAAACCAAACAATCGCAGGAAGAGCAGGCCGTCGCCAAAGCGGTGAGCGCGCAATCGGCGGCACTGGGCGACGACGAGAAAACCGCGATTCTGAACAAAGCGCAGGAAACCGCGCAAAACAGCGGCAAACCGGTGACGCAATACCATTACTGCATCGCGACCAAAGGAAACGTCGGTTCGGCCGACGAATTCGGCAACGCGGCGTTCCGCATCCTCAACGACGAACACGGATGGCCACGCGCCGGAGCCATATTCGACCAATCCACGGACGGCAACTGCGATTTCAATCTCGTGCTGTCCCAAGCGTCGGAAATGACGTCGTTCTCGCCATCATGCTCGGTGGAATACAGCTGCAGGGTCGACAACAACGTGATCGTCAACGACGACCGTTGGAACGGCGGCACGCAACAATGGCTCGCCGCCGGCGGCAACCTGGCGCGATACCGCACGATGGTGATCAACCACGAGGTCGGACACCGGCTGGGGCACATCGACAACGAAACGACCTGCGCCGGCGAAGGCCAGTTGGCGCCGCTGATGCAGGAGCAATCCATGCATTTGGACGGCTGCAAGGTCAACGAATATCCGCTTGACTCGGAGCTGTGGATCGGCTGAACGTCGACTGCTTCCCGTTATTTTCTGCTGCTTTCTGCTGTTTTCCGGACTGACCGGGTCGTCTCGGCAATTCGGCGATACCCGGCCAGCCGTTGTCACAAGCCGAAATACGCGTCGAAATCGTCTTGGCTGATACTGCGGTCGGCAGTATCGGCCCGTACCTTACCCCAATCGAACTCCTGCAACGCCTCGACGGCGCTCATCGGCTGCGGACTGGTATGCGCGGAATCGCCCTGCAAACCAAGCAGCCACGCGCAATAGCCGACAACCTGTTCCGCGGTGACGCCATGCGCGCGCAGCACCCCCATATCCAAAGAGCGCTCGCGTTTGGCGAGCCTGCGGCCGGCCGCGTTGTCGATAAGCGGCAGATGCGCGTACCGTGGGTTTTCGGGGTTATATGGGGTGTATTGCGATTGTGGTGCGTGCTGCGATGGTGCAGAAGCCTGCGTTTTCGCCTTGCGGAATCCCGCCTTGATAAGCGCTCGGCGAATGGCGATTTGCAGGGCGTTCGACCGGAGCAGGTCGCGGCCGCGCACGATGTCGTCGACGCCCATGTCAAGATCGTCCACGACCACCACCAGCTGGTAGGAGAACAGGCCGTCGGCGCGGCGCACGATGGTGTCGCCGACGTCGTGCGCCAGATTGAATTCCTGATGGCCGAACACTGCGTCATCGAATTGGACGGTTGCGTGCGGGTTTGTGTCGGCGGGCATGGCGATGCGTAGCGAATGGCGGTCGCCGTTGGCCAGCCGCTGCCGGACGGTATCCGGATTGCTGGCGATAAGCCGGCGGCACGTGCCGGGATACACCATGAAACGGTCGCCTTCCTGCGGTGCGGAGGCTGCGCGGATGTCGGCGCGCGAGCAGAAGCAAGGATAAATCAGCGGGGTTGTGCCAGCGATTGCGTTGTTGGCTGCGCTGCCGACTGCGGGGGTGTGGTCGTTGCGCTCGTCAAACGGCGAATCGTATGCGTCGTCAATCGTCAGGTTTTCCAAGCAATGCAGCGCCTCACGGTACAGGTCGTGCCGAGCGGATTGGAACACCGGATCGCCGTCCCAATCCAAGCCAAGCCAATGCAGATCGTCCATCATCAGTTCGGCCGCGCCGGGCACCACGCGCGGTTCGTCGATGTCTTCGATGCGCAGCAGCATGCCGTCGCCGCGGCTGCGCGCGGACAGCCATGCTCCGAGCATCGCATAGATGTTGCCGATGTGCATGCGGCCTGATGGGGTGGGTGCGAAACGACCTGGCACGGGGTCCCTTCCTGTCGTTGGCGGGCGGTTCGGTGTTGCCGATGCGGAGACCGGTTGCGCCGATGCTTGCAACTGTACCTGCATCGGCGGTCGGAACGGCGGGTTTCGTGGGACGCGATTGTGGAATGCGTTGCTGGACGTGCGGTGACGTGCCATGCCGAGGTTGCAGCGTGCTCCGGAAACGTGCCGTCGCTGTGAGATATCTCACAGTGTGAGAAGGATATTTAGCGCATGGTGATACGGGCCGCGCGTTTCGTTTGGGGTGTGCGTAAGGTGGTGTGCGTCATCCGGTATTCTGGGTGGTGATTTCGGCAATTCGGTCTATGCGTTATCGGTATGGCCGGTCAAAAGGGGATTTACAAGGGGCGAATATGACGAAGCGACAGTTCAGTAGAGCGGAAATCGAATACCTGCGTACATTGCCGTCGATCGACGCGGTGACGGACAGCAGAATCACGTATGCGAGGGAATTCCAAATCGACTGCATGAGGCGGTATCTGCAGGGGGAGAAGCCAACTGCGATCTTCATTTCCGCGGGATTGAGCCCATCGGTCATCGGGCACAAGCGCATCGAACGCAATATCGCACGCTGGAAGCGCGACGAGGACATCATGCGCAAGGCGGCCGAAGAGCCGGAACCGCATGATACGGCTGTGGACAGCCACAATGCGATGTCGGAAGTGCCGTTGGGCAAGATTCAATCGCTGGTATGCCAGGTGATGGTGTTGAGCGATCGCGTCGATAAATTGGAGCGTTTGGTGGAGGGGCTGCGCAAGGGGGATAGAATCTGAAAAAAAGTTTTCAGATTTATTGGTTTTTTCCGGCGGTTTGCGCGCATTTATCTGATACATTAAATGCGTAGACGGAGTCTTTGAAGTCCCCCTTCTACTGCCGTCTGGTTTTATAGCCCGCGCGAATTTATGACCGCTTTATCGCTTCACTTCAGGTCATCGCGCGGGCTTCTTTATACGTTGTCGGCGGTTTTCTGGTAACACTGGTATCGAAATATCAGCCGACATGCCGGAAACGGTGGTGCCGGCCGCGGACCGGCGGTCGAATGAACTTGCGAGAGGTGGACGATGACTGCATACATGGATCACAAGAACCTCGCCAACGAGGTGATCGACGATGCGCGCGCACGTGAGATCACGGACGGCGTGCATCGTGTGCTCGACCGCATCGCGGCAGCTGAGGAACAAGCCGGACGCGAAGCCGGCTCCGTGCGCCTGCTGGCCGCCACGAAGACGCGCGACATCGGCGAAATCATGGTTGCGATTGATGCCGGCGTGCGCATGATCGGCGAGAACCGTCCGCAGGAAGTGACGGCGAAGGCCGAAGGGCTGGCACGGCGATGCGCGGAACGCGGGTTTTCGCTGGGCGTCGCAGGCGCCGCGCCGGATGCTGCGGCGGAGCATATTCCATTCCACCTGATCGGCCAGCTGCAAAGCAATAAAATCGGCAAAGTGCTGCCGGTGGTCGACACTATCGAATCGGTCGATTCAATCGATTTGGCAGAAAAAATTTCACGTAGAGCCGTGGCTCGCGGTATTACTGTCGGCGTGCTGCTGGAAGTCAACGAATCCGGCGAGGAATCGAAATCCGGTTGCGATCCGGCGCACGCCATCCGCATCGCGCAGAAAATCGGCACGTTGGACGGCATCGAATTGCGGGGACTGATGACGATCGGCGCGCATGTGCACGACGAAACGGTGATTCGCCGCGGTTTCTCGCACCTGCGCAAGACCCGCGACCTCATCCTCGCATCCGGCGAACCGGGCACGGACCGTTGCCGGGAACTGTCGATGGGCATGACCGGCGACATGGAACTGGCCATCGCCGAAGGTTCCACCATCGTGCGCGTCGGCACTGCGATTTTCGGTGAGCGTGCGTTCATCTGAGCGCTTTCTTTGACTTTTTCTGTTTTTTTAAGGATTTGCGGGGCTCGTCCGCCTGGATTGCATTCGTCTGACTTGCATTCGTCTGACTTGCATTCCTCTGAAAAACGGCTTGTCTGAGCTGCGTTCCGCCGGTAGGTGGGGTGCTGCGCGGTTTGGTGCCAAAATTGCCGGTTTCGTGCCTGAAACCGTTGTCTTTCTAGGGGTAAGCCCTCCTATAGGGGGCAAGGGCTTTCGTATGGCGGGTGTGAACATGGGTGTGTTCGAAGGAGAAACCCATGTTTTGGTCTGCCTCTCGATTGATGAGTAAACCCGTCCGTCTGCTCGCCCGCAGGACGGATTCCTACGTGCATGCGCATGCGGTGCTGCGTTCGCCCATGCGGCTGTTCGGTGCCGTGGCGGGCGCCTCGGCTGATTCCTATGATGCCGGTGATGATAACGATGGCATCGGCAATGGCGCCGGAGTCGGATCTGATGCCGATGCAGCTGCCGACAGTGGTCATGCCGGAACTGTTGCGTTCGCTGGAACGTCTGCTGGAACGTTCGCTGGAACGCCGTCGTTTTACGAGGCGATTGACATTGCCGATGTGGTTCGCGCGCGCAGGCTGCGGCGGATTCGTTTCATATTGGTGCGGTGCGTGTCCGTGCTGCTGATCGTGGGCGCGGTGGTGGTCGCGTCGTTGCCGTTCGCCATGCAGGCGCATTCCGCGCGGCGCTTGGCCGAGACATCCGATTCGGCGGCTCGCACGGTTGCCGGATGGCCGTATCCGATGGCGATGGAGGAGTTGGAACGGGCGCGCGCATACAATCGGCGGCTTGCCGTGGAAGGACAGCCGGTATTGGGCGAGGCGGCCGATCCGTTCACTACCAGACCGGCTGGCACTGCCGGAGATGCTGATACCGCCGACGATTCGGCGCCTTCCGGCGGTTCCGGGCTTTCCGCTGCGGACACGGACGCGAACTATCAGGGCCTGCTGGATTCCGGCGCAGGCATCATGGGCACGGTATTGGTGCCCAAAATCGGCGTGGAACTGCCGATTCGGCATGGTACGTCCGAACCGGTGCTCGCCGTCGGCGCAGGGCATCTGTACGGCACCAGCCTGCCGGTCGGCGGCACTGGCTCGCATACGGTGGTCACCGGGCATCGCGGCCTGGTCAAATCGTTGATGTTCACACGGCTCGACGAACTGCACGACGGCGATTTCATGTACATCAAAGTGATGGACGAGACGCTGGGATACGAAGTGGACCGAATCAGCGTGATCGAACCGGACGACGTCTCACGGTTGAAAATCGTGCCCGGCGAAGACCGGCTGACGTTGATGACCTGCACGCCATACGGCATCAACACGCATCGGCTGCTAGTCTCCGGGCATCGCGTCGCAATACCGCTGCCCGCGCCAGATCCGGCCGACGTGTGCGACGAACGCGCGACCGAACTGGGCGTGCTCGCCGTGACCATCGTTTGCACGATGGACGGCATGCTGTTGTGCTGCATGGTCGTGCGGTCGATGCGGCCCCGACACCGAATCATGCGGCACGCTTCCGCCTGGCCGCGTAAAGGATAAGGGGGAAGGCCGCGATTTTCGCGGGTCCGCACGTTCCCCGAACCCATCAATGGAGGGGACGGGTTTCAAAACGTTCATCCATAAGGTTCAAGGCATGGAGGCGCATAGGCAATTCGCCGCAGCGCCATGAGAGATGGGCATGTCATGAAGTGGATGAAGGACCCGCTTGCCGGCTTCATAAGCCGGTGTGGCGCGCGGATGGGAAAATTCACCGCATTGCTTGTCACGATTGCGATGCTGGCCGGCACCACGGGAGCCGGCGCGACCGCGTTCGCCGACGAAACGGTGACGGATGGCGGCAACGTGGCCGCCGAATCCGCAGCGAGCCAGCCGGAATCGACACAACAATCCGATGCTGAAAACGCAGTCGGATCGGACGTTGCCGACATTGCCGGGCAAGATGTTGCCGGACAGTCCGCAACGGACGATGACGACGCACAATGCCTTACGGACGACGGCGAATCGCAGCAGCCATCGAACGAACAAGCGCAATCGCAACTGCAGTCGCAATCGCAACCGGAACAACCGTCGGAGACGATGCCGGAACAGCGGCAGCCGTGCGATAAGACGGAACAGCCGAATGAGCAGAAGGAGCAGGAACGGCAGGTGGTTAGGCGGCCGACGGCTGAGAACGCTGACGTACCTGCAAATGGTGCTGCACCGGCTCAAGACGGCGATCGAAACGACCATGCCGGCGAAAATCGCACGGATGCTGTGGCGAATGGCGATGCGGGCGCGACAGCCGATGACGGCAAAACCGGCGATGCGGACGATGCTGACAACGATGGCAACACTGCTGAAGATGCCGACGATGCCGACAAGAACGGTAAGAATGACGCCGACAAGGATAACGCCGACAAGGCTTTCGCGTCGGCTCAAAACGGCAACGATAACGACAAGAATGATGCTGCCAAAGACGATGCTGCCAAAGACGATGCCGACGCCGACGAACACATCATGCACGATCGCTTCACCTTCAATCGCAAAACCGTGATGCGCGCCGCGCGTAACGTCGCCGTGCCGGAGCCGGACTGGCGCTCGTGCTGCGCTTCCGCGAATCCGATACGCCGATGGCGGTCTGAGCGGGCCAGCAGACAGGCAACGGGGCTTGTTCGGGCGGGTGAGTCGTTGAGCGATCAACGGTTCACCCGCTTTTGTTGTGACGAATACGGGTGATTTAGGGTTTAGTACCGCCTGAAATGGTTGGAAAAACGCCATTCGTACCGGTATGATGGAACACGAAGCGAACAACGGATCGGATTGCTGCCTTGCATCGCAAACACGTATCGCAAGCGCGCATCGCAAACCGAATCGCAAGCCGAACAGGGGAATGGCATGACGGAGGCCATTCGACTGCCGTGCGGTGGAAGGGAGCCGCCGCACGCCAAGCCGAAAGGGAACATCATGTGCAACGGTGGGGGAGCGTTCAGTCCGGAAGAAGTCGAATATCTGCGCTCGCTGCCGGTGGTGGCCGAAGCGACGTCGCGACGCATCACCTACACGGAATCGTTCAAACACAACTGCATGCGCCGGTACCATGCGGGCGAATCGCCGGTCGAACTGTTCCGCGAAGCCGGACTCGACCCATCGCTGATCGGCTATAAGCGCATCGAACGTTGTTTCGCGCGCTGGCGCAAGATTGCCTGCCGTATGGGCACGGACCGGCTGGTATCGGTTGATGGGAATGGTGGAGTGGTGCCATCGGCGTCGGCGGGTGTGGTTCCGTCGGCGGACTCGGCGGAGGTTGCTCGATCTGCGGTATCGCAGCCGGTGCAGCCAACGCAACCGGCGGAAACGCAAAGCAATGCGACGCTGCCCGCGCCGCGCAACGCAGCCGAGGTCCCGATTCTGTCGGGAGGTGACGTGCGCGACCTGCTCATCGCCCAGCAGGTGCGCCGCATCGACGAGCTGGAACGCGAGGTGGCGGCGTTGCGGGCGGAACTGCATCGCAAATAATCGCAAAAATCGTAAAAAATGCGAGCAATCGGCATCGTCCGCAAAGCGACGCATGTCGAGAACGGCGGGCGTGGCGAGCGGGTAGACTTGCGGGTATGAGAATCGCACGTTTTACGCATAATGATGTACCGCAGTACGCCTTCGTTCAGACCGACAAGAACGACGGCAAGGACTATCTCGTGGCCTTGAACGGCTATCCGCTGTCCGGCCAGGCCGTCGAGCCGACCGGCGAGCGCTATCCGGTGGATGGTGACGGCATTCGTCTGCTGGCTCCGGTGATTCCGTCGAAGGTGTACGGTTTGGCGAAGAATTATGAGGCGCATGCGCGGTTCATGCATGAGGCCGGTCATTCCGATATCAAGCATGCGCCGGAGGATATGGTGATTTTCACCAAGCCGAGCACGTCGGTGATTGGTCCGGATGATCCGATTGTGATTCCGCTGTGTTCGAATGATATGAATTTCGAGCCGGAGTTGGCTGTGGTGATGGGTCGTATCGCCAAGAATGTGCCGGTGGAGCAGGCCATGGATTATGTGCTGGGTTTCACGTGCGTGAATGATGTGACGTTGCGTGATCTGCAGGGTCTTGATCCGACGTGGACGCGTGCGAAGGGTTTTGATACGGCGTGCCCGTTGGGTCCGTGGATTGTGACGCGTGACGATGTGGATTGGAAGGATGCGAAGATTTCCTTCACGCTCAACGGTGAGGATGTGCCGATGGCGTCGGGTACCACGGCGAATCTGATTCACGGCATTCCTGAGCAGATCGCGGCGATTACGAGTTTCACCACGCTGCTGCCGGGCGATGTGATTATGACGGGTACGCCGAACGCGTCGGGTCATCTGGATCCGGGTGACGAGGCGATCGTGCACGTCGAGGGCATCGGCGATCTGCGCAACGTGGTGGTGCGCGGCTGATTTTCGGCTTGCTGGCGGACTTTGGATTAGGCGGGTTTGCAACGTTTCGTGATTTCGTTACGTTGCTGCCCGCCTTTTTCGTATGTATTGCGATTGCCGGTGAGCGCTGGTGATTGTCGGTGACTGCCGTCCTGTGTCGAAAGACGGTTTTGAGAAACGCAAAAAGTTGAGTGTGTGGGACTCAAGTTTTGGGAATATAATGGCGATGAAGTCGGTTGAGCATATCAGACAACGACATATGCGTCCGAACGCCGGCCCGGTAGCGAAGGCCGGGCGGCCGGGCGCGAACCATGGAGGATGATATGGAACAGAAGTTCACGCAGATGGCGCAGGAAGCGCTTTCGGACGCCGTTCAGAACGCGGCGGCGCTGGGCAATCCGCAGGTAGACACCCTGCACCTGCTGGACGCGATGCTGCGTCAGGAAAACAGCATGGCCCGCGCGCTCATCGAAGCGGCAGGCGGCAACGCGCAAAACGTGAGCGCCGAAGTGCATCAGGCGATGCAATCGCTGCCGAGCGCCAGCGGATCGACCACAACGCAGCCGGACGTCAGCAGGCAGCTGTCGGCGGTGCTATCGCAAGCCGAAAAAGAAATGCAACGGAGGGGAGACGAGTACGTCACCGTCGACCTCATGCTGGTCGCAATCGCGGCCGCGAAACCTAATCAAAGCGCGGACATCTTGGAAAAGAACGGTCTTACCGCGGATAAGCTGCGTAACGCCCTGACCGCCGCGCGCGGCAGCGACCGCAAGGTGACCAGCGCCGACGCGGAAGGCTCGTATAAAGCTTTGGAGAAGTACTCCACCGATTTGACGGCCGCCGCGAAGGAAGGCAAGCTCGACCCGGTGATCGGCCGTGACCAGGAAATCCGCCGCGTCATCCAGATCCTGTCCCGCCGTACCAAGAACAATCCTGTGCTGATCGGCGAGCCTGGCGTCGGCAAAACCGCCGTCGTCGAAGGCCTGGCGCAGCGCATCGTCGCCGGCGACGTGCCGACCACCCTGCAGAACAAGAAGCTTATCTCGCTTGACCTGGGCTCCATGGTGGCTGGTTCCAAGTACCGTGGCGAATTCGAGGAACGTCTGAAGAGCGTGCTTGAGGAGATCAAGAAGGCCGACGGGCAGATCATCACCTTCATCGACGAGATCCACACCATCGTCGGCGCGGGCGCGGCCGAAGGCTCCATGGACGCGGGCAATATGCTCAAGCCCATGCTGGCCCGTGGCGAACTGCGCCTGATCGGCGCCACCACACTGGACGAATACCGTGAGAACATCGAAAAGGATCCGGCGCTCGAACGTCGTTTCCAGCAGGTGTTCGTC
>OOBU01000763.1_pt1 | contig 11529 bp, 10 predicted proteins | sample 1671501 | NCBI WGS metagenome assembly OOBU01 (sample SAMN06348163, study PRJEB24527) | human gut metagenome | biome: human gut; feature: ankylosing spondylitis patient; material: feces | host: Homo sapiens | place: China | collected 2015-10
ATAAAAGGAGACCTATATCGTGGTTCGTTGCTCAATTTCTGGTGCGTCCGTCCTGCACACGGATAAAAATAGGCAAAGGAACCGTCTTTTTGTGCCAAAGGCGTAGCCGGCAGAAACATTTCTTAAGCCGAGGCTTTGCCGTTAGAATCCCTCCATTAACAAATCCAGGCGGCAATACAGCCGTTGTTTGACCTAACTTCAATTTTCCAAGCGGTGTTTCTGTGCTTTTTCGTTATTGCGTCCCTAAGGCTGTTTCGTCCACCGAGTTTTATCCGATTCCCTATTACGAATCGGTTTATCTGGAAAACCAATGCTTCACGATCGAGGCCGATAACCAATATCAAGCGGACGAAAAAGCTTATCGGTTTCTCGCCAACCTGCAAAAGAAACATGATTTAGCTTACGAGAAGCTTTTGGATGAACAGGGCATTCGCTTTCGTAAAAGAGAGGAAATCATTGAGCGTCGTCTGATTTATCTGAGAGATCTGCGAAGGCCGGGAGATCCGGATAGTTTCGGAAGCCAAAAGGATCCGAAAGTTTGAAATGAGTATCGGCTCAACGACTACTATCGAGAAACAGAGCTTCCTGAAAACTTCCAAGTCTCAGGCTATCGATATGAACAGAATCCGTCGGGTGGCCACTACCGTTTCTTCAGGCAGTTAACGGATCATCAGTTTGCCTACGGTCTGGTCTTTCTTTTGATTATTGTTTTGTTAATTCTGCTTCTTCCTCAGTTCCGCGGACTCGGAATGCTGGATGTGCTTAATTTAGATTGATATTTTTAGTACCCGACGGCCGAAATCAAATATCTCCACTCTGAGCGATCCTAGGACTTTGTTAGCAGCCTCAACAATTACAATCCAGCATAAATAGGATCAACATTAATTAGTTGAGGCTCAAAATTACTACGAAGAACAAAACCACCCAGAAGTCTGCGTTGACTTCTGCTAAGCCGCAGCGTGCCACCCCGGCTGCCGGAGTGGAAGCCGCTGAAAAGGCAATTGAACGGGAATTGAGGACGGCCGGGTTCCCGATGGAAATGGACGACCTGAAAGAGTATGTGATGCTTTCCCATAAAGGCATCTCTTCTGAGGTTTTTGATCGCGCTTTCAATAAATTAAAAGAGGCAGGAAGAATCTTTACGAATCGAGAAGACATCGTTCTTCTGACTTCCTCCGCCAAACTTCATACTGGGGTGGTGCAGGGGCACCGCGACGGATTCGGATTCCTGATTTGCGAAGAAGACGGTCCTGATATGTACATTCCTCCGGAAGAAATGACGAAAGTTCTTCCCGGAGACATTGTGGTCGCAAGAGAAGCAGGAACCGACTACAGAGGTCGAGGTTTAGCCGATATCGTCGAACTCGCCGACCGCAAGTTAAAACGCATTGTCGGCCGCTTTGAACTGAGACGCGGCGTCGGAATTGTGGTGCCTGAAGACGCAAGAATCTGCAAAACGATCTTAATTGCACCGGGCCGCTCTTTAGGCGCAACACCTTCTCAGATCGTCGTGGTCGAACTTGAAGATAAAGGCCTTCTCACCAATAGTCCAGTCGGCCATGTGGTCGAGATTTTGGGAACCATCGACGAGCCGGGAATGGAGACGGAAATCGCGGTTCGTAAGTTCGATCTTCCTTACAAGTTCTCCGAGGAAACAAAGAAAGAAATTAAGCGTTTCTCTGACTCTGTAACGAAGTCCGATCTTCGAGACAGAGTAGACCTTCGTGATATTCCGTTTGTGACGATCGACGGCGCCGATGCAAAAGACTTCGACGATGCGGTTTACTGCCTGCCTTTGGAAGACGGCAAATTCCGTCTGCTCGTAGCCATTGCCGATGTTTCTCATTACGTTAAACCCGGTTGCGCCATTGATAAAGATGCTCAGTTAAGAACAACGAGTGTCTACTTCCCGAGACGCGTTATCCCGATGCTGCCGGAAGAGCTTTCTAATGGCTTGTGTTCTTTGAATCCACAGGTTGACCGCTGCACCATGGTGTGTGACGCAATCATCGGCGCCAACGGATTGGTAGAAGCCTACCAGTTCTATCCTGCCGTGATTCGTTCGGCCGCACGACTGATTTATGACAATGTCTGGGCCGCACTCTGCAATCCTAATGGTCCTGAAGCCAAGGTCATGGAACACGTGCTCGGCAACGTTCAGGATCTCTATGATCTCTACAAGAACCTGATCAAGAGCCGTGAACTGCGCGGCGCGATGGATTTTGAGACGGTTGAAACTTATATTGTTGCCAATGAGCAGGGCAAGATCGAACAGATTCTGCCGCGCGAACGCAATGATGCCCATCGTCTTATCGAAGAAATGATGCTGGTAGCAAACACCTGTGCAGCTGACTTCCTGCAGAAGAATAAAGCTCCGTGCCTCTACCGTGTTCATGAACCGCCCAGTCAGGATCGTTTGGAAAAAGCCAGAGCAACTTTGGCGCCGTTCGGCGTGACGCTGCCCGGCGGAGATTCTCCCACTCCGGGAGACTATGCCAAGGTGCTGGAATCAATCGCTGATCGACCGGACAAAGCGATGATTCAGACGATTTTGCTGCGTTCCATGCAGCAGGCCGTCTACAGCCCGCATAACGTTGGTCACTTCGGCCTAGCTTATGACGCTTATACACACTTCACCTCACCGATTCGCCGTTATCCTGACTTGCTGGTGCATCGCGCCATTCGAGGTATCTTACGGCGCCGGAAATACGTGCCGAAGATTTTGGTTGAACCCAATGAGGCCGAGGTTCCTGTTCAGACAAGAGAAATCATCTGCAAGGCGAAACCCGACGACAAGAAGAAGGTTGCGCATATCGACTTGTGGGAAAAGCTCGGGTTGCTTTGTTCTGCTCATGAACGCCGTGCCGATGAAGCCAGTTACGATGTAATGGCTTGGCTGAAATGCAATTACATGCAGAAGAAACTTGGTCAGGTTTTTAAAGGCGTGATTTCAGGCGTCAGCCCCTTTGCAATTTTCGTTACGCTTGAAGACTTGTATGTCGAAGGCGCGATCCATATTTCCGGCCTCGGTGACGATTACTTCGTCTTTGATGACAAGTCCAATGAAATTTACGGCGAAGACTCCGGCTTGCGTTATCGCCTGGGCGACGAGCTCACGGTTAAGGTTGCCCGCTGTGATCTCGACGCAAGAAGAATAGAATTCGCTTTGGTTTCGAAGAATCGTCAAAGCAGACCGAAGACCGAAGCCAAAAGGAAAACCGTAAAATCTTCTGCCGCGCCGCGTAAGCCGGCAGCGAGAAAAACAAAGAAAGCACCTTCTGCTCCTAAAAAACGCTCATGAAAAAAGAAGATACAGTCCTAGCCGGCTTCCACGCCGTGTCCTCGAGAATGAAACGCGATCCTTCGTCGATTCGCATCGTCTACTATGATCCGAAACGTCGTGATCAACGTATGCGCCGGATGATTGAAGAGATAGAAAAGGCCGGCATTCGTTTAATGCAGGCCGACAACAATCGCCTGGACGGCTTTTCTCATGAAGTTCCGCATCAGGGCTTGATCGCTCTTGCTGCTCCGATAGATATCGGAATGTCTTTCGATACATTGATGGATAATCTGGCCGGTAATCCGCTTCTGCTGCTTTTGGACGGCGTGACCGATCCGCGCAATTTCGGCGCCTGCCTGCGTGTCGCAGATGCAGCCGGAGTATCTGCCGTGATCACGCCGAAAGATCGCTCCGCAACATTGACGGCAGCGGCTGTGAAAGCCAGTGCCGGTGCATCTGAAACCGTTCCGATTGTGCGGGTCACGAATTTGGCCGGTTCGATTGTGGAGCTCGTTGACGCTGGAGTTCCGATCATCGGCACAGCTGGCGAAGCCCAAAAGACTATTTATGAATTCGATCAAAAGGGCGCTTTCGGCTGGGTACTCGGCGCCGAAGGCGACGGTCTGCGTCAGCTGACCCGCCGCCGCTGCAGTGATTTGGCCAAGATTCCGATGCTGGGAACGGTGGAAAGCCTGAATGTTTCCGTTGCCGCGGGTATCTGTTTGTTTGAAACCGTGCGCCAGCGTACGGTTGGCTGATCAGAATCCGCCTTAAGCGGAATCTGAAGCTCTCAAAATCCGAGGTCGTTCAAACTACGGCCTCGATTTTTTTGAGCTGCTGCAAGTCCTTGTCTATGAGTTCCGGCACGGGGTCCAATCTGATGTGAAAAGCAGCTTCTCCACGAACGGGAGAGTGATTCAATGTGTTTGCTGCAGCGGTCAATGGACGTCGAGAGAATATTTTTGTCCTTAGGAGAACTCTGGGAAGACTCAGTTATTAGGAAATTTCTAATAAGTCGCTTCGAACATTAAAAACACAACCCCTAAGTTTGGCAGATTCTGATTGACCTTCTGGGCGGCAACGCCCATGAGGTCTATATTTTGGCCCTTTGCTTATTTATTTGTAGATATGTAGTAGATATGTTATAATTGAACTCAATATTTGAGGTGGTCTATGTATGTCTCTACTTGCAAAGGCGGAGCCACCGGGCAATACACTTATGTCCGGCTCATGGAGTCTTATCGGGATGAAAACGGAAAGGTTAAGCACAAGGTCGTGCAGAACCTGGGACGGCTCGACATCCTTTCTCAGTCAGATCCGAATTACTTGGAAAATTTAAAGAAGAAGTATCAGGAAGACTATGCGGAAAAGAATCGCCTTCAGTCACTCAATCGACTCGCTCAAGTTCAAAATCTGCTTAGTTTTGACAACAATTCTTCTGCCGGCGCTCCGCTCCCTCTGCTGCAGTACGGGCATTACCTCATAAAAAAGATCTGGGACGATCATCTTCATTTGGATAGAAAGTTCAAAGACATACAGCACAGACAAACAAAAGCAAAATTCGACTTAAACGCTGTCGTCTCCTACCTCTGCTTCTTGAAAATTCTTGATCCGCACTCCGTTTTTTACTCATTCGGAGATCAGGATGGTTTCTTAGGAGCCCCTGTCCAAGGCATCGGTTTAGACAGTTACTACAACTCTTACGATTATTTGTTTGAGCACAAGGACTCGATCATGAAATTCTTCAATCGCTCAATCAATAATCAGCTTGGGAAAACAAAGGCTACGTTGATTTTTTATGACGTGACCAATGTCTACTTTGAAACGGCGCTTACTGACTTGGAATGCGGCAGACAGCAGATGGACTTCCAAGACCGACTTCAGGAAGAGGTGCAGCTGGCCTATGAAAGCGGCGAGCTGGATGCTGCATGCTTTGACAAGGAAGGAAGACTGGTGCCCGGCCAAAAAACGGATGATTTCATTAAGAAAATTCAGGCTCAGAAAATCGAATACCTTCGAATGAGAGGTCCTTCAAAAGAGCATCGCTTTGACCTTCCGTTAACGTCCATCGCGTTGGTAATTAACGAAGAAGGAATTCCGATTGACTTTTATGTCTACGCCGGAAACGCATCCGAATTCAAAACTATGGCTGCTTCGATTGAATCTCTGAAACAGAAATACAACGTTAAAGAGAGCATCGTGGTAGCCGACCGGGGTCTTAATTCTGCAGCGAACTTAAAGATGCTGCAAAGCAACGACCTCGGGTTCCTGATGGCACAGAAAGTAAGCAATCTGGATCAGAAGACTACAAAAGCAATGTTCGATCCTGAAGGTTATGTCCCTATCATCAGGCAGGGAGAGGAAGTCGCCCGCTTCAAGGTCGTAAAAGACTGGACTAAGAAAGGAAAGCGCAAGGCTGAAGATACGAAATGCACTTTAGTTCTGACCTTTGATAAGAAGAGACAAAAACGGGATCTGGCAGTGCTCGAAGTCTGGAAGCAGCTCGTGCTGAAGAAACAAGCTCAGGGAATAAAAGTTAAACCCAAGAGCTCCGGCTGGGCTTCCATTGCAAAAACTTCGGAAAAAACAGAGGCAAGAATAGAAGGAATTGATGAAGAGACGTTTGAAGCTAAACGCCGTCTTGCCGGGTACGCTGCCCTCGTTTATAAAAACGCCCCCAACTGTCAGGACAATGACGCTGTGCCGGATGGACGCCTGGCCGCTGCCTATCACGAGCTTAACCAGATCGAGAGCTGCTTCCGAATTATGAAATCTCATCTGGGCTTACGGCCCATGTACGTAAGGAACTCAAATCACATTAAGGGCCACATCCTCATTTGTGTGATTGCGTTGGGGATTCTGAAACTGCTGCAGTGGAAATTGAATAAATCAGGAACTCCGCTGACAATCTCGGAAATCATACGTGCATTGAATTCTGCGACGACCGTGCCCATAAAAAGCGGCGATGAACTAATGTTCCTGCAGTGCTCGAGACCGCAAAATATCAGGAAGGGCTTAGAGAGACTGAGCCAAGAAGAACTTAAGGCTGAACTTGCAAAACGCAGAAAGCAGCCAAATCAGCTCGAAATACTCTTTAAGACAGTGGGACTTGTGCCTCCGGCACGCTTAGTTAATCTCAAAGAGATGGGGCGCTGCTTAGGAGTAAGACTTACAACAGAGGAGGCAATTCCGGAATTGATTAAAGACATGCTCTAGCATGTACACAAGACAATAATTTAAAAAAGCTCTGAACTCGCTGATAATCAAAGAGTTGAGAGCTTTTTGTTTGCCGGAATCTGCCAAACTCGGGTTTCTAATAAGTCGCTTCGAACATTAAAAACACAACCTGCGGCATTCAAGCCGAGGGTCCGTGTGGCGGCCTAAGCAGGCAGCTTATTTTCGTTAAGTCCCGTTTTGGCTTCTTTTTCGTAACTAATTTAGTAATCAGGATTTTTTCTTATGAAAGTGGTGTAGAATCACGCACTTTCTAGTCCTTGTCACACCGGAAGACGCTCCGGGCGACTATTTCCCATAAGGAGGTTCAATGCGTCACTATGAGATTTGCTTCATCGTCCATCCTGATCAGAGCGAACAGGTTCCGGCGATGATTGAGCGTTACAAGGCTGCTGTGGAAAGCCACGGCGGTAAGATTCACCGTCTCGAAGATTGGGGCCGTCGTCAGCTGGCTTACCCGATCGAGAAACTCGTGAAAGCCCACTATGTTCTGATGAACATCGAATGCGGCCCCGAAGTTCTTGAAGAACTCGAAAACAATTTCCGTTACAACGACGCCGTTCTTCGTCACCTCACCGTGAAAATGAAGAAGGCTGAGACAGAACCTTCTCCGATGATGAAGGCTGTCGAGAAAGAAGAAGCCCGCAAGGCTGCTAGCGCCGCTGCTGAAGCTGCTGCTCCCGCACCTCAGGCTGCTGAAGAAGCCCCGGCTGAAGCCCAGGCTTAATTTAGGACTGCGAGGTGAACTCGTTCGAACTAGACGGAATTCTGGAAAAGAAAGACGTCATCCGCTACACCTTAGCTTCTGTTCCCATTCTTGATCTGACCATCCGCCATATGTCGGTGGTCCAGGAAGCCGGATCAGACAGAAAACTGAGCTTTTCCGCAGAAGCGGCGGCAGTCGGTCCGGCTGCTAAGGCTCTCAATGAGGTGGAGCTCGGAAGCCGTTTGAAATTCAGAGGGTTTCTGACAACATCTTCGGCGCGTTCACGCAAACTTGTCCTGCATATAACGGAATTCGAAAAGGAGTAAATCATGGCTTTTGGTGCCAAAGGAAAGGGTAGACCTCGTAACCCTAATCAGCAGAACGCGCTTTTCAAGCGTAAAAAATTCTGCCGCTTCACAGTTGATCATGTTGATCAGATCGATTACAAAGATATCGACACACTTCGCGACTTCATCCAGGAAAACGGCAAGATCATGCCGGCTCGCCTGACAGGTACGAAGGCTCACTATCAGCGTCAGCTCGACACAGCAATTAAGCGTGCTCGCTTCCTTGCTCTTCTTGCTTACACCGACAATCAGTAATCGGGGGAAATCAACATGCAAATCATTCTGCTTGAATCTATTCCTCACGTCGGTCAGCTCGGCGACGTCGTCAAAGTTAAAGACGGTTTCGCTCGTAACTACCTGATCCCGACAAAGAAGGCTAAGCGTGCTACAGCAGCTGCGATCGAAGAATTCAAAGCTCACAAGGCTGAGCTTGAACGCGCTCAGGCTGAACGTCTTGCTAAGGCTGAAGAGCTCAAGGGCAAGATCGATGGTCTGACCATCACTATCGCTTCCAAGGCCGGCGTCGACGGTCGTCTGTTTGGTTCTGTGACCAACATGGACGTTGCCGAAGCCCTCGAAAAACTTGGTTACGATATCCACAAGAGCCAGGTTCGTACACCGCTGGGCGCTATCAAAGCCATCGGCGAGTACTCGCTGCAGATCGACCTGCACCACGACATCGTTGCTAACGTCAACGTTCAGGTTGTTGCTGAAGCCTAATTAAGGAAGAAATTCCTGAAGACTTCGGTCTTCAAAATGCCTCTCAGAAATGTCACATTTTTGGGAGGCTTCTTTTTTTCATGTCTCTGCTCTTTCAGCTATAGTTTTCTCATCTGCTTTTGAAAAAAAGGAAGTTCATAAATACGATGCCCGATATTCGCAGCGAAGATCGTGAAGTCCAGCAATACCGCACTCCGCCTTACTCTAAGGAAGCCGAAGACGGTGTTTTGGGCGCACTCCTGATTGATAACAATACGTTCGACCTGATCGGCGGAAAAATCGATTCGGAGGACTTTTATGACTACGGAAACCGCTTAATTTTCGAAAACATTAAGCGCTTGCTCTCGCAGGGCAAGCCGGCCGATATTCTGACGGTCCACGACATCCTGCGTGAGGGCGGTCTCGAAAAAGAGACCGGCGGCCTCGAATATCTTAACCGCCTCGCGGATTACAGTCCGGGTGCGGCTAACGTTCTGCGCTACGCGGAAATTATTCGTGATCGCTCGATTCGCCGCCGCTTAATTACGACGGGCAACGACATTATTAATGACTCCATGAACCCGGGAGCACGCGAAGCCAAAGACTTGCTTGACGAAGCTCAGGCCAAAGTCCTTCGCATCAGCGAGGATTTGTCCCGTTCGTCCAGCGGTTTCCAAAAAATCGATGCCGTCTTGGCTGATTACACGGATCATCTGCGTGAACTTTCAGAAATTGACAATCCGAGCAATGTCTCGGGTATCAGTACCGGCTTCCCGGATCTGGACCGCATGACAAGCGGTATGCATGAGGGTCAGCTCATCATCATCGCCGGTCGTCCGGCCATGGGTAAAACCGCTTTTGCTTTGAATATCGCGCTGCACGTCGGCAGCAATCAAGGTTTGCCCGTCGGTGTGTTTTCTTTGGAAATGTCGGCCGAAGAAGTGACCGGCCGTCTGCTGAGCGCCAAGGGAGAAATTCCTCAGGGAGAACTCAAAACCGGTCACCTGGAAAACTGGCGCGGTTTTTACGACGCGGCTGAATCCCTCGAGAAAGCCCCGATCTTTATCGACGACACTGCCGGTATTTCCATTCTGAATCTGCGCAGCCGCGCCCGTCAGCTGATGAGCCGTGTGGGCGGCAAGCTCGGCTTGATCGTGGTGGACTACCTTCAGCTGATGTCAGGCGAGTCCGGCGGCCGCAATGACGCGAACCGTGCTCAGGAAATTGCTGAAATTTCCCGCGGCCTCAAAGGTCTTGCCCGCGAACTGAAGGTTCCTGTGATTGCGCTTTCTCAGTTAAAGCGTGAAGTGGATACCCGTCCCAACAAACGTCCTCTGATGAGTGACTTGCGAGAGTCCGGCTCTATCGAACAGGATGCTGACGTCATCATCTTCCTGTACCGTGAGGTTGCTTATCAGCAGAAGACCGACGACATGGGAGAAGACGGACAGCCGATGCCGGCCGTCGATACCAATGCGCCAAGTGACGCCGAAGCGATTATCGCCAAGCAGAGAAGCGGTCCTACCGGTACCGTGAATCTGATCTTCCAAGGTATGTATACGCGTTTTGTCAGCAGAGCCACACAGGCACAAATGCACGCAGGTTACTAATCAATGCTGGATATTATTCTTTGGGTCATCGCCGCTGCCCTCATGGTCATCGGCTTTGCAGGCACCATTGTCCCGATGATTCCGGGACTCCCCCTCATCTTTGCCGGGGCCTGGCTGGCCGCGTTCATCGATCACTACGACGAGATCAGCGTAATGACGCTGGTGATTCTTGCAGTCCTAACGGTTATCGGACTGATTGTCGACTGGGTCGCTCAGACCCTCGGCGCACAAAAGGCCGGAGCAACCAAACTCGGTATTTTGGGCTCCTTCATCGGCACACTCATCGGTATCTTTACCGGTTTGTGGGGGCTGATTTTTATGCCGCTGCTCGGCGCCGCCATCGGCGAATTTATTGATCACCGCGACCTTCTCAAAAGCGGGAAGGTCGGTTTTGCCACATGGCTCGGAATGATGATCGGGATCGTTATTAAGCTCGGACTGGCCTTTACAATGATCGGCATTGTAATAGCGGCTCTCATCATTTGATCGAGACGGCGAGCATCAAAGTAAGAAAAGATTTTTAAGCCGCTCTCCTTTTAGAAGAGCCCGAAGGAACAAATATGCCATTACCAAAAGCCCCGACCGCTAAGGGATCCGTCCTCATAGATATCCCGGCCGAACTGCCGACTCAGGCACCTGCACCGAAAGCAGCCCGAGCACCTCGCAAAACCAAAGCAGCAGCGGTTAAACCTGCTGCAGCAAAGACTCCGAGTACAAACACCAAAGTTGAACCGATTTCCGCTAAAGAAGCCAAGCAGGAGGTCAAAGCTGCGGCGCCTGCTGAAACCAAAGAAGTTCTTAAAGAAACGACGCTTGCGCACAAAAGAAACAAAAATCTCAAGCACGACGGCAAGAACAAGCTCTATGTGCTGGATACCAACGTACTGCTGCACGATCCGACGAGTATCTTCCGCTTCCAGGAGCACGACATCTATCTCCCGATGATGACGCTCGAAGAGCTCGATAACCATAAGAGCGGCATGACCGATGTGGCGCGCAATGCGCGTCAGGTCAGCCGTACGCTAGACGGCATCCTGCAGAATTTAGAAGGCCCGATTGATAAGGGCATCCCTCTGGATACGCTGAATCACGGTGAAGCAACCGGTCGTCTGTTTATTCAGACCAAGCCCTTTGATGTGAAGCTTCCGATGCTGCCTCAGGGCAAAGCCGACAACCAGATTCTGTCCGTGGTGGAAGGTCTGAAGGAAAGCGTCAAAGACCGCGACGTCGTCCTGGTGTCCAAAGACATCAATATGCGTCTGAAGGCTGCCGCACTCAACCTTGTCGCTGAAGACTATTACAACGACAAGATGATTGAGGACAGCGACATCCTTTACTCCGGAACGCTGAAGCTCCCTGCCAACTTCTGGGACGAACACGGCAGAAATCTCAAGTCTTGGCAGAAGGACGGCCGTACTTGGTATCAGATCGAAGGATCGCTGGTTCCGAGCTTCCTCGTTAACCAATTTATTTGGTACGAACAGGAGGGTGCCACACCGTTCTATGCACAGGTCATGTCGGTTGAAGGCAACCGTGCCACTGTGCGTTTGATTGACGACTATCTCAATCCGAAGCACACCGTCTGGGGCATCAATGCCAGAAACAGAGAGCAGGCCTTTGCGCTCAATCTCCTGATGGATCCGAACATTG
>OOBU01000766.1_pt1 | contig 11437 bp, 8 predicted proteins | sample 1671501 | NCBI WGS metagenome assembly OOBU01 (sample SAMN06348163, study PRJEB24527) | human gut metagenome | biome: human gut; feature: ankylosing spondylitis patient; material: feces | host: Homo sapiens | place: China | collected 2015-10
AACCCTGACGGATGCCTTTATACGCAAGATTCAGCACAAAATCAACCGCAGGCCATGTAAAAAACTAAATTTTGAACCCCCAAAGGATGTTTTCTTCCGACAAATTAATAATTTTGCAGTTGCCGGTTGAAAGTAGGATCCGACAAAAACGGATGTCTTTTAGCGATTATCTCTTCATAGATAGCCTCCTATCAAAAATAAATTTGTAATTTTGCTATATGAACGACCTTACAGTATCAAATATCGAGCGGCAGAACGTGTTGAATAACCGCTACGCCGTGGATGCTCTTCAGGAAAATCTTGGTTTTACTGGGATGCTTTTTGAAGGTGAATATCGTTTTACCAAGAAAATGGTGGCGGATTTCTATGAGGTTGAAGAACGCACAATAGAACGTCTTTTAGAAGAATACGGCGATGAGCTAAAGCATAACGGTTATGTTTTAAGTAAAGGTAAGCAGCTGAAAGAATTTAAGTTACAATTTGCTCCCGTCATAAATGTCGGGAGCAAAACAACTCAGCTGGGTCTATTCAATTTCAGAGCCGTTCTTAACGTGGGTATGCTGCTCACAGAAAGCGAGAAAGCCAAATTGGTTCGTGCTAGAATACTTGATATAGTAATCTCTACAATAAACAATAGGGCCGGTGGTGGAACAAAGTATATCAACACTCGCGATGTAGATTTCCTTCCAGTTGCCATTGAAGAAGACAATTACCGTAAGACCTTTACAAGTGCCATAGGTAAATGCGTACAAGGCCATAAGACCTTCAAATATGCTCAAATAACAGATTTAATCTATCAGGCTGTTTTCAAGGAAAAAGCGAAAGAATACCGTGCACTGTTACGTCTTAATAAGGATGACAATGTGCGCCGGACTCTCTATGTCGAGGTTTTGCGTTGCATATCATCTTTTGAGAATGGTATAGGTTTTGCGATCGAGGCGGAATACAAAGCAAATGGAGGTGAACAACTATCTCTCGACCGAGTGAAAGAACTCATTACTGAACAGGAACAATTACCGGCCATGCAACCGTTCATCTATGATGCCCGTACCAAGATGGCCTCTCGTGATGTGGCTTTCTGCGATGTATTCCATAATAACATTGCAGGCTATCTTCGTGCAGTGACTCCAGAAGAGTTCGACCGTTTCATTGGAGATAAATCTATAGACTTCGATGAAATTATGGAACTGCCTGAAAACCGCGAAGTGCTCAAACGTCTAAAGCAAGCCGAAGATGGGTGAGGAACTGAAATACATTGACTACGACGAGGCGTTGGTGGTCTACAGCAAGACCGTGGCTGCCAGCGGTGGAGGTCTGCAAGGTGTGAAGGACGAAGGAGGTATCCGCAAGGTTCTTGACTTCGTGCAGAATGACCTGTATTATCCGACATTCGTAGAAAAGCTGACATATCTGGTCTTCGGCTTATGCACCGGCCATTATTTCGAGGATTCCAACAAGCGTGTTGCCTTGACAATCGGTATGTGGTTTCTCGTTCATAACGGATATTATTGGCACGCCTACAACTTCATGCAGTGTATGGAGGCGATTATATACCACGTCGCCGCCGGGCGTATAGACAAAGACCTTCTCCAACGCATCATCTCCTGTTACATGACGAACAAGGACTACCCCGAAGACCTTAAACTCGAAATCATTCACGCAATCGATAATCAAGGAATAGGTATTAATGAATAAATTGCATCATGAACAGTTTTTGGACCTCACCAACATTTAATCTGCTTTCGATATTAGTTACAATCATTGCGATTGTATTTATCGGATTGAAATATGGAACATCGCTTAAAGATAAACGGTTGCATTTAGGTTATATATGCGGCATTTGCATATTTCTTATTGTAGAGCTTGCAACGTATATCTGCATACAAAGTGATCACTCGGCAGAGATTGTATCATACATTTCCTTTGCTTCAACTCTTTCGTCATTAATCCTTTCCGTGGTTGCAATAATTTATGCAATCGTGTCTAACAATAAAGGTGAAGTACAATATGGCAAGATTGACAACGCATCTTCAAAAATAACCGACTCCCTTTTTGAATTTTCAAAAAAATCAGAAGAATTGACACAAGGGATGTCAGATGTTTTAGATCGCCTATCAGAAGTTAGGAGTATTTCAATCGAGACGCGAGAACAAGTTAGCAGAATGAATAGTGATGAGTTTAGAAATCAGAAGGATTCACAATCAAACATCACACAGAATCTTCCACAATCATCAACAACTACTGATAATGGAAATAGCGAAAAGCCAGAGACTGCTGAACACAATGATGAGGATATAGAAGAAAAAATAAATAAAGCTTCTCAAGATACGATTGATAGAGTTGCCTTTAATTTTGTTAATGCCGGATCCTTTATTGGTAATCTTGCATTATTGGCGTGCATATATTCTCATGACACAAACAAACCATTTAATGCTTCTGATATCTTTCCTCCATCAAATCAAGATTATGAGATGTATATTTTTGGTTATATAATAGCTTCTTCCGCCTTAGGCGTTATTTATGCTCAAAATATAAATGGAAGATTTCAAGTGATAAATTATTATGCCCTTATAAAACCCATACTAGAGCAAAATATTCAAGCCTATTTAACTCGCCCAAATGATCCGGCGCAGCCCTACAATAAGGAAGCCTACGATTTTATGCGAAGTTATTTTGATTTGCCAGATATAAAGTAACATTATTCTCACATTTCCCGAATGCCATCTAAATCTATTCAAATAGAATATTCTACCATACAAAATAATCTGGATACTCCCTACCGTCATGAGTATCCAGATTATTTCTAATTTTACCAAGTGATTACTTTATCTACTGACCCGAAAACGGGTTGCAACTTGGGACTGTACACGATAACCAAGGGCAATTATCATATCAAGATTATAGTGGTCAATACTACGTTTTTCCTGATGATTACCTTCCTGACGAACTAACAAGAAATTCTTGTTGGTTGCTTCTGTTATAAGTTCTCCATCCTTGTATCGAGGAAGTGGTTGATTTGATGAATACAATATTTATGTTAAACCCAAAACGGTCATTATGTCGTTAATATAACTGCATGCAGTCTTTTGTCTTTTATAAGGCGTCTTTAGTGTGTTTTTAATATTACTCATTAAAAGCCAAACAAAATCAACTCTTCTAAAAGAACAAAATCCAAGCAAACCCAAATGACCGATTTGGGTTAAATGAGTATTTTCAAAAAGGGCGGTCTTCTATTTTAGTGTGAAGCGAGCCTTCTGTGTTATATGGTCCGAGGCGTTGCCGATGAGAACTTCAAATACGCCGTTCTCCGACTTCCATGAGCTTGACGTTTCGTCGTAGAAAGCGAGGGCTGTATTGTCTATGGTAATGTCCACGTCCTGCTGTTCGTTGGGATTGAGCCATACCTTCTTGAATCCTTTGAGTTCCTTTACGGGACGGTCCACCGATGCTTCCACGTCCTTTACGTAGAGCTGTACGATCTCTGCGCCGCGCTTCGTGCCGGTGTTCTTGACGGTCACGGTAAATGTCAGCTTGCCGTCGCGCGTCATCTCTTTGGCAGACTGGCGCAGGTTGCTGATGCTGAAAGATGTGTAACTCAGTCCGTGTCCGAAAGCAAATGTCGGCTTGATGCGGTTTTTCTCCGTCCATCGGTAACCCACGTATATGCCTTCCTTATATTCCTCATCTATTATCTTGTCAAAACCAGCAGCTGTGTCGTCTGTCTCGCGCCACGTGCCAGGATAGGTTTTCAGAGCGTGTGCGCCACAGTCGTTGAGGCTTCCGTACCATGTGAATGGCAGCTTGCCGCTCGGATTGGCGTCGCCCGTCAGCACATCGGCGATGGCGTTGCCTGCCTCTGAGCCTATAAACCAGCTCTGCACGATGGCCTGCACTTTGTCTTTCCAAGGCATTGCCACGGCGTTGCCAGAGACGTTTACGTAAACGAGGCGGTCAGTAACCTTGGCGAGAGCCTCGATTAAACGGTTTTGCTCGTATGGCAGATTATACTGCTTGCGGTCGTGTCCTTCGCAGTCCTGATAGTCCGATTTGTTCAGTCCGCCCACCATAATGACATAGTCGGCGTTCTTTGCCTTCTCCACAGCCTCGGCAATGAGCTGGTCAGCGGAGCGGTTATCCTTCAGATTCTGACCAGTCTCCACTCCATTATATTCGCCCGTCACGTCTCCCACGTAGCCTCGTGCATAATCAATCTCTGCCGAACCTCCGAGTTTCGCTCTCAGTCCGTCAAGAGGAAGCGTCTCACGCTGCACCTTCAACGATGACGAACCACCGCCGACGGTCATCATCTTGATGGCGTTTTCGCCCACTACGAGTATGCGCTTCGCCTTGGTGCGGTCGATGGGCAGCACGTTGTTGCGGTTCTGTAGGAGCACGATTCCCTCGTCAGCTATCTGACGGGCTGCTTCGTAGTGCGATTCAGAGCAGAGGAAGCCGTGAGGACGCTGTCTGTTCATAGTCGTGCGGAAGAACAATCGCAGCACACGGCGCACCTTGTCGTCAAGTTCCCGTGTGGTGTACTTGCCGCTCTTGATATCTTTAAGATATGGTGTGGCAAGATAATAGTTCTCGTAAGCGTTGCTTGTGCCTGCAGACAGACCATTGGTCCAGGATCCGAACTCCATGTCCAGTCCGTTCTTTACAGCCTGGTCAGTGTCGTGACATCCGCCCCAGTCGCTTACCACCACGCCGTCAAATGCCCAGTCGCCCTTCAGAATGCGGTTTAGCGTATACTGGTTATGGCAGTTATGCTCGTTCTTGTAGAGGTTGTATGCGCCCATAATCGCCCAAGCCTTTCCTTGTTCTACGGCAGCCTTGAATGTAGGCAGATAAATCTCATGCAGAGCGCGGTCGCTTACAATGACGTTCACCTGATTACGATATTCCTCGTCATTGTTCAGACAGTAATGCTTGACGCATGCCGAAACTCCCATCGACTGTAGCCCTTGTATGTAAGGCACCACCATCGTGGAAGCCAGATAAGGGTCTTCGCCCATATACTCGAAGTTGCGTCCTCCGAGCGGAGTGCGATAGATGTTGACGCCCGGTCCGAGAATCATGTCCTTGCCACGATAGAGAGCTTCCTCGCCGAGACTCTTGCCATAGAGTGCGGCAAGGTCTGGATTCCATGTGGCGGCAAGGCATGTCAGCGCAGGAAACGCCACGCATGAGTCGTTGGTCTGTCTCGCCTGTTCCCATTCGTCCCACAGTACGTCAGGGCGTACACCGTGAGGACCGTCGTCTGTCCAGAAGTCGGGAAACCCCAAACGCGGTATTCCGGCAGACGAGAATTTGCTCTGCGCATGTATGACGCGTATCTTTTCCTGAAGAGTCATGCGTGAGAGAGCATCGTCAATGCGCCGCTCTATAGGCTGTGTCTCGTCAAGATAAACGGGAGTGTGCTGAGCAATGGCTGTCATAGCACACACTGCAATCAAGCAAGATGTTATGATATGTCTCATGATAATGTGTAAGTCCTTAATTCTGCAACACTATTATAAATTAAATTTTTAAACGCCTGAGTAACAAAAAGTTCTTAGACTGGCCAAGCGGCCCAGGATTTTGCCATGTCGAAGAATTAATTTGTCTTAGTGTTGCGAAAAGAAAACAAGAAAATCCAACGATAGACATAGCAAAAATACAAATTAAATCTGAGAAGCACACTCCTTTTGAGGAATATTTTCGGGTCATGGAGCAATTTGACTCCAATTTGGACACTGCACCTACAGCAAATGATCCTTCCGTAAATTTCATTAATCAGGAACTATTTTGTACCTTTGTCATTATATTAGATATATTGTATATAATAATACCAAAAGCAAGAATGAATGTAACACTTGAGAATTATCGCTCTCTTAACTTTGATACAATTAGTGTCAAAGAAGAATGGAATATGCCGGCAGAACGGGAAAGGCGTATGCATAGTATACATGCATATCCAGCTAAATTCCCTGCATTTATCACAACAAAGGCAATCCATAAAGCTGAAGAATACAATATATCGGTCAAAACTGTAGCAGATATTTTCTGTGGTTGTGGTACGGTAGCATTTGAAACTGTAAGGAGTGGTAAACATTTTTGGGGATGTGATATAAATCCTGTAGCAACATTGATTGCAGAAACTAAGAGCAATGTATACCAAGATAAACAATTAAAAGATATTTTTGACCAAATAATAGCTGTGTACAAAACGAGTGGCGTAGATAAAAGCAATCGTGTTTATTCTAATGAGCGTATACGCTACTGGTTTGATGAAGTGCACATTGATGACCTTTTAAAACTTAGGTCTGCAATATATCAGGTTACAAATGTAGGATTGTATCGCAATTTCTTTCTGTGTGCTTTTTCTAACATACTAAAATCTTGTTCACGATGGCTTACAAAATCAATTAAGCCGCAAATTGATCCTAAGAAGCAACCCAAGGATGTGCTTTCGTCATATATACACCAAGTAAATATGATGCGAAAAGCAAATATGGAAAACATAAATGAAGAATATGGAGAGGCGGATATTATAAGAACTAATATTTTGGATATCAAAATTGATAAACCATTTACAGACTTGATTGTAACCAGTCCTCCATATGTAACTTCATATGAATATGCAGATTTACATCAATTATCAACGCTTTGGCTTGAATATACTGATGATTTCAGATCACTTCGTGAAGGCACAATAGGAAGTTTATATCATTCACAAGAGTTTAATGAAAACTTAAAAAAACTAAACAAAGTAGGTCAAGACATAGTATTCAAGATGTATTCAATAGACAAAAGGAAAGCACGTTCTATTGCACAATATTACATTGACATGCAGTCAACTGTGCATAAAGTGGCTGAAATGTTGAATACTAGAGGAGCCTGCCTATTTGTTATAGGTAATACAGAGTATAAAGGAGTAAAAATTGATAACGCGAAGCATTTGACAGAATGTTTGTTGGCAGAAGGATTCGTCAATATAGAAGTAGATAGACGTAAAATTTCAAACAAAATACTTACCCCATATCGAGATACTAATGGGAAATTTGCCAGTGTTAAAGGCAGTTGTAGGAAAGTTTATTCAGAAGAGTTTGTCATTTTTGCAAGAAAATGTAATTAGTATGGCTAAGAATGTAACAATCAGACCATTTGCTCGGCTGCTAACCATGTTGGGTGATCAACTAATTAAGAACGAGCAGATAGCAGTTATTGAATTGATAAAAAATGCCTATGATGCAGATGCAGATTGGGTTAGGGTCTCTTTTGAGGGATTCACTGAGTCTTTAAATATTACATCAGAATCTCGGATTATTATTGAAGATAATGGATGTGGCATGACATCTGAGAGGATTGAAAAATCCTGGATGAGTCCAGCTACTCCTAATAAGTTTTCTAAAGATGGTTCAGAACGGAGGACTCCTAAATATAATCGTATTATTCAGGGAGAAAAAGGTATCGGTAGATACGCTATGCTAAAACTAGGCAAAACAGTAAATTTAACAACTAGACCTGCAAATTGGCTCTTAAATTCAAGAGGAGAATCCGAAAGTAGTAAAGAATATACTTTGTGTTTTGATTTAAGCTCATATGATAGTGATTTTATAGACGGAGCTAAAGATGGTAATGAAGGGCTCTATCTAGACGAATTGAATTTTAAATTAGAGGATCAATCTCCTAATGTGTTTGTGGAGCATGATGTTGCTATTAATAATTTAAAATTCAACAAATGTGAGAATAGTCATGGAACTCGTATTGAGATATCAAATCTATCTGGTTCATGGTCTTTGGCCAAACTTAAGCCAATCAAAGATAGTTTTCTGAGATTTGGAGATTTGTTTAATGAAGTAATAAGTTCGGATGAAAAGCATAACAGTTTTACGATTGGGCTATATCTCAACGGAGCTACTTTGGTTAATGATGAAAAATCAAATGACATTACTTTACGTAATTTAATAGAGACACAAAGTGTTCTACAAATAACAAATGGGCACTATTCTTCAGAATCAGGATTATTCACATATAAACAAAATGGTATTATTAAATCGGTGAGTATCCAAGAAGATGCCTTGAGGGGGCTGAGTGTCTTTAGAAATCATTTTCAAGATAAAACAACTAAAATATTCCGCAAGGTTTCTGACTTTGGTAATTTTGAGTTTGATTTTTATGTTTTTGATTTGAATTCCAAGGATGAGACATCAAAATACTACCTACCCAAAGAGGCTAAATCCATAATTAAAGAACACAGAATATACTTATTGCGTGATAACATTCGTGTCCTTCCTTATGGTGATCCTGACGATGACTGGTTGCAAATAGAAGTACGCCGTGGAACAGTACGGGCTGGTGACTTTTTAAGTAATGATCAAATTGTTGGAAGAATCAAAATAACCAAATTCGGAAATCCGCATTTGAAAGATAAAACGAATAGAGAAGGGCTTATTGAAGAGGGGAATTATACAACCGATTTCATCTGCATAATTCAGAGTTTTTTATCATATGTTCGAAACGGAGCTTATGCGGTATATTTGTCCGATAAAGAAAAAAAATCTCAACTTGATAAAGTCAAAAGAGATGCAGTAGGTACAGAAATTTCTAATTTGCGAAATCAATTAAAAGATAATAAGCAAGCATTATCTCTTTTAACACAATTAGAAAATGCATATAAATCAGAAAACAAATATTTAAATTGTAGAGTTGAACGGACTGAATCATTAGCAGCCGTTGGTATCTCTGTAGAAACTGCTAGCCATGACATAATGATGATGTTAAACAAGGGGGTTGATGAGTTAAGATCGCTATATGAAGATTCATTACATTTAAATTTTGATCATTCTAATTTAACATCAGAACTTCAGAAATTGTATGGCGTATTCTCATATATTCAGAACCAAATGAAAGATATGCAGATGTTGTTTACGTCATCTAAACAAAGGCGTCGTCAAATAAGAGTGAAAGATATTTTAGACAAGGTCATTGCTATATATAAGCGAACATTAATCGAGTCTAAGATTGAATATAAAATAGACATAATAGGCTCCCCATTAGTTGCAAAATGCACTGATGCAGATCTTTTGCAATTGCTAATTAATCTCTTGGATAACGCTATTTATTGGCTAGAAGAAAAAGACAATAAAATAGTGATTATTACTTTGGATGGTAACAATTGCAAATTAACATTTTCTGATAACGGTCCGGGAATTAGAGATGAAGATAAACCATACATTTTCGATGCTTTTTACTCAGGAAAAGGTCAAGAAGGGCGTGGCTTAGGTTTGTATATTTCAAGAAAACTTATGGAGCGTAATGACTACTCTATTGAATTGGCAGACACTGCTGAAGACAAAGTTTTAACTGGAGCAAACTTTATTGTGAATTTTATAAAACAAGAGCATAATGAATATTGAAGAGCTTTTTTCTGGTATTGGAATGGTTGTAGATGATCAAGTATACAATCAAGATAGCAGTGACAAAATCATTCGTATTGTTGAGAATCTTGAATCAAAAGGATTCCCTTTGGTTAAATATGCAGATGTTCCAAATGTAAGTTTGGTTAATATTGCTAAATTTAGCTTTGTTTTGTTGGATTGGGAACTCGTTAGTATATTTGATGAAGAAGGCAATCCTATATCTCGTGCATCGGAATTAGAAAAAAGTACCAGAGCCTCTCTCCTCCAGTTCATAAAAGAAATCTTAAAGAGTTGTTATTTACCCATTTTTATATTCAGTAATAGTGAAGTAGAAGATATAAAAGAAGAACTTCAAAGTAATGAAATAGATATTGATAATGTACCCATTTTTATAAAAAGTAAATCAGATATCATTAGTGATGGGAATGTAAAAGTGATGGAAGTGATAAGTGCATGGATAGATAAAATGCCATCTATATATGTACTAAAAGTTTGGGCAAATGCAGTAGAAAGAGCCAAGACACACACATTTCAACAATTGGGCAACACAAAATATTGGCCATTGGCAATATGGAAAACGGCAGAAGACGATTCGGTCAATCCTAATGAGGAACTTTTAGATGTCTTGACACAAAATATATTTGAGCGAATGCAGCCAATATCTATTGAAAAAGAGCAATTGTTCAAAGTTGGTGAAATAAAATCTACTAAAGATGAAATGTTAAATGTTCTTCGAGCTCAACGATTAGAACTCAACCCAAGTAAGGACTCTTCTATGACTGGTGATATTTATAAATTAAAAGGGAAGTATTATTTAAATATTCGCCCAACATGTGATTGTGTAGGTCGAAAAGAGCAAGTATGTACTGATTGTAAAAAACAGAATTATTGTATTGAATGTTCAAATGCTAACAAGGTTTATCTAATTAAATTCGAAGCATTAAAGCAACAAGAAGAAAAAGATTTGTTTGAACATAAGTATGGAGTTTTTAAAGAACGAAATAATGAAGCTATTTTAGGACCTCTTATAGGCAACAAATTTTACCGCTTCAAATTTCAAGAAATAACAATAAAACTTTATTCTGATGTTAAAGAGTACAAGAAAGGTCGAATTTTACAACCGTTCATAAGACATATAACAGAACGCTATGCATTATACATACAACGCCAAGCCTTACCACGTATTCCTAGTCAGGCAATATCTGATGAGTCTTCTGATCTTATATCAGATGATAGTAATAAAGGATCGGGGTAGTTCAATATAATAAATTGAATTTTATCTCGGTCTTTAAGTGGATAATAAAATGTATATCAATAAAAATAAATCAATTATTTGCCAAAATTAGTCCGGAAAGGAGGACTTAATAATTAGTTAATCCTTAAAAAGTCCATTTCATCGAGCCGTTGCATTCCAACAGCGTCTCGCTAATTTTTTCTATAAGCCACAAAAGAGCTTTCATTGCTCTTTTAAAGTTATAAGCAGCCGCAGCAAGAAGCACGTTTATAGAGTCTCCTGTCACACCTTTATAGAAGTTGTGACCTAAGCGATGATCCGATTTAAGATGTCCAATGGTCGGTTCTATTCCCGCCCGCTTGCAGAACAGTTTGTGTTTCTTTAATCGTTGGTATCGGGTATCAGTCCGTTTGGGGACATCGGGTATTATGATTTTAGTATCGTTCACCTCCTTCTTTCCACGGTAGCCTCTGTCGCCTGCAAGTATTTTGATTTTCCTTCCGGTCAAACGCTCTACTTGTTCAATGGCGGGTTCTATTGTATGTCCGTCATACTCATTACGAAACGACATCGGGCCAAGGATGACGCCGGTTGATGAACGTATGATCGATACCTTGTTTCCAAACTCATGGGTCAGTAGAAATTTAGTGGGGATAAATTTTAGGCATCCAAATGTTATGCCGAACTTTGCGGTATGGAAAACGATTACTTACAGGCACTGGCACAGGTGGTGCTGCCAACCGAGATTTTAGATTACTTCTCGATAACTGGAATTGCACAAACAACTACGGAAATCCAC
>OOBU01000768.1_pt1 | contig 11415 bp, 9 predicted proteins | sample 1671501 | NCBI WGS metagenome assembly OOBU01 (sample SAMN06348163, study PRJEB24527) | human gut metagenome | biome: human gut; feature: ankylosing spondylitis patient; material: feces | host: Homo sapiens | place: China | collected 2015-10
TAGTATAAACCTGTCCTACTTTGTGTGTAGGACGCTTAATATTTACGTATGAAAAATAATTTATTCTTTTTGCTTCCATTAATTACTTTAGCAGCATGTAATGCGCCAATAAAGAATACACAATTTCCAAACGAATTTAAATGTTTTGAAATTGAAACACCTCGTTTTTTTGTCAAATATACTCAACCTGTAGAGGGATATACACTTAAAGCCATGTGGCTGCCTAAAAAAAATTCAAACAGCACTATTATATTAAATCTTAATAATGGGACAAATGAATATAATATACAAATTAGCAGTAATACCTTAATGGAATCAAGTATTCTCAACCTAGATACATACAAAGACTTAGAAGATATTAAGAATAATGAAATTATAATACTTAACGAAATACCACCTATTCATTTTTACGATGTAGATTTTGATGGAAAAAAGGAGTTTCTCATCGAAAATGCAGGTGGCTGGAATGATGGGATATTCTATGAAGCATACAAAATATACTCTAATTCATTAGAAAAAATGACAGGCTATCCATTTACAGAATTAAATCCTACTACTAAATTTGACACAATAAATAAAACATTTACAAATACATTTTCTTGGGGTGGAAGTTGGTATACTTATATCTATAAACAAAAAAAATACCAATACATGAATATAGAATATAATAATTATACTACCCACATCATAGAACTAGATAGTGCTTTTATAGATGAAGGTGATGCAACTCCAGTACGTGTACGCTCTGCTTATAAAAGAAAAGGAAATAAAATGGAATTAGTAAAAAGAGAAATTGTAAATTACGACAAGAACTATGATATATCTGGAAACCATTTAACAGGAGTTTTCACAGATACCATTATAATAGAAAGCTCAAATAATAGTGGGAACTAAATTTAAACGAAGTTTTTTATATAACCTCTCAAAGTTAATTATAAACAGAGCTTTTTCATTGCACAATAAACCAATATTGAGTAACTTTGTGATGCAGGGTAAGACTGCAAAGAGATACATTAATTTATTGTCAAATATCTTGGTTTATTGCCGGATTAAACCATAAATTAAACCAAAGCATAAAGAAATTACAGAAAAGTCTGATAATCAATGATTATTATGCGATAAATATCAAAGTCTGGGGGGCGTGTGGTCGCTGGTTCGAATCCAGTCACCCCGACTGGTAAAAAGCATTGATAATCTGATGATTGTCGATGTTTTTTTTGTTTTTAGAAAGTGTCGCTTAGTAAAACAAATTAGAACTATTTGACACTATGATTGACTCTTCGCGTAAACCACAACGTCAACCGTATTTGATAACTCCACATAAAACCTGAGTAATTCGCTGGCTAAATATAAATTGCTGATCTGAATAGAAAGAATTTGACTCAATCTTGCAGAATCAATTCCCCAATGTACAAAAAATGGATTTAATAAATTCTGCTTAGAGAAATCTATTAAATCCATTTTTCGTGCGCCTGATAGGACTCGAACCTACACGCCTCACGGCACCAGATCCTAAGTCTGGCGCGGCTACCAATTACGCCACAGGCGCAAAGTAAAATATAACTTAAATCAGTATATATTTCCTTTTTGCGGTTGCAAAGATAGACTATATTTTTGAATTTGCAAAATATTAGAGCTAATTCTTTAATATTTTACATGCTGTTTCTATAATAGTATCTTTTCCTTGCTGCACATCTTCGCTTGTCATGTCTACTTTCACGTCCGGATCGATGCCAAACTCCAGCTGATTCATTTCCGGATCGAACATCGGACTGGCAGAAAAGCGGATAGACCAGCCGTTAGGTATTTCAGAACTGAACGGCAACCCTGAGCCTCCTCCGGTCTTATCGCCTACGATTGTGACATTCGGAAACTGGTTCATGCTGTTGACAAAATCGTTTGTCGCACTATAAGAGCGCCGGTTGGTGAGCACTACTACCTTTTTCTGCCAGCGTATACCGTCGGACGGTTCTATATAAACAGGCTTTGGTTCGGAAAAGTCACTGTGCCCGGGGCCTGTCTTGTGACACATGTATCCCACAAGCATTTTCTCGTTTGTAAACCGTGCAGCCAACTTCTGTGCTGTCGTCAGGTTACCTCCTCCGTTATTCCTCACATCAATAATCAGCCCGTCGCAAATAGCAAGCTTGTTCAGCGTCTGGTCCAGATTACCATCGCCTATCCCGTTGGAGAAACTGGAGCAATAAATATACCCGATGTTGTTCTCCAGAATGCTGTAAGTCAGTCCGGAAGAATTCGTATAGTCTTTCCCCAGATAAATACTCTGAATACTGTCGCTGAAATTGCGCGGATAACTGTCGAACCATTCCCGATACTGTGACGTAGCAAGTGAACTGGAAAGATTCACATGACCGTCGCGTAACTCGTTTACCATATCCGACAAGACCTCGAACAGGTTTTCCCAAGTCATATCCGACGTGATACGACGGGCATACCGTTCGTGCACTTCATTCCAGTCGAGTCCATACTCCTGGTTCTTATAATCGAGAAAGCAATACTGTTCATCTATAATCTTCCACAGTGCCTCAAAGTTATCTTCAGGCGTATTGCCGGAAATATCTTCCCGTATACAGGAATTAAAAATCAGAAGTCCGGACAAAGCAATATATACAATACACGCAAATCGTTTCATAAGCTAAAAGGGAGTTACTTTAAGTGGCATGCTGATACGTTTCTTCCCGCGAAGCAAATACAGGTTGCGCACGAAGCCTATCATAAAATCGTGTGAATAGGTATGGCTTTTCAGGTTGTTGACCTTTGCCTGCTGAATGTCGCACACATATCCTACACGCATCACGACATTGCGTATCGGAAAGTCCAGCGTAACCATCTGTCGCAGCGAAGGATTATTGTGCAGCGAAGTAAACAGTACATTCCGTCCTCCATTGCCTAACGAAAAGATTTCATAATACGACTCACCGTATTCGGGCGAGAACATAACGCCCAGCAACGGAAGATTTGCCTGATAACGCACCGTCAGCGGATAGCGTGCGATGTGAAATTTGTAGATAACCATACCCGATGCTCCCAACCCTCCGTATGCCTTAGCCTGAGCCGGATTGTTGGAGTTACGCCGGTTATAAACCACACCGCCGTTCAGGTCGAGCATCGGTCCTACAAGGATCTTCAGCTTATCATCGTTCATGCGGAACTGATAATGCAGGGCATAGCTCCAGTTTACCAGTCCGGCATACATCTCAGCAGTCTGAGAAATATTCTTGTTATACGAGGCATTGATCTGAAACAGACTTTGCCCGGATACGTTTCCTCCCAGCATACGTGTCATACGCATGCTTTCGTGCATAAACCTGACTTCCGTTCCGCTATATTCCAGCGGAGAAAGATATGTTTCGAATACGTTGCTGTGTCCCACTCCTGCCATTGTAGAGCGCATTACGTAGCGCGTGGCCCGCAAGCTGTCTTCCTGCGCATACAAAGAAAAAACGGCCCCGAGTGCGATGAACAGCGTAATAAGCTTTCGTTTCATTGTTCCGGTTTTAAAATAATGTCATTTGTTCATTGTCTTCTTCCGCAACATTATCATTTTCCGTTTCTGGTGTATCTGCATCTTCCATATCTTCCTGTGGTTCCGGACGACGGGTAGGCTCCAGCTCCTCGATGCGGTCTACCGTAAATGTAGTCAGACGCTTGCCTTTTGCCTTGAAGCTCTTGACACCTACAAAGTCGCTTGCCTCTATAATCAACGCTTCCCTGAAGCTGTCGTGTCCGCCGAACACAACCTGCAAACGGGGATAAACTTCACCCGAAAGCAGAATCAACTGGTTGTGTTTGTTTTCGCCCAGATAGTTCAACCGTTTGGCTGTCTGCTCGAACGTAAAGCGTTTCAGATATGGATAATTCTGCTGGTCGGCATCATAGAGCACTGCTGTCCAGACCTTCTCAGCATCAAATTTCTCAATAAACTGTATATCGGCGTCGTAGTGGTTATTCAAGTCAAAATCGGTTGTATAGAATTCACCGTTCTTATGCACAACCAGAATGCTTTCCCCACTCTGGAATTCTCCGAGATACTGTCCGCGACCGTCGTAATTCAGACGAAGCACATCATGGTCGAACCATACCTTTCTACCTCCCAGTGTAGAGCCTCCACGCTGTTTCAGACTGATTTTATGCACTTCATATTTGGTCAGCAGATTACCCATCGACTGTCGTCCCTTGATGTTAATGGTACTGAAGTCTTTTTCGAATATCAGCTTCTTGATACGCGGATTCGGGCGGAGTGTCACCTTGATAACCTCAGCTTCCCCGTTCGGATTGGCTGTGAAATATACAATTTTCGATCCGGGAGTTCCCTGTGTCACATCGTATTCACGGTCGCGTATCATCGACGTTACATTGAAACGCTTGATATAGTGGAATCCTTCTTTCCCGTCACGATAAATCACGTTATAGATCGTACGCTTGTCATTCTTCTTGAAGATATTCACGTAGAGAATGTTCTTGCCTACGAACAGCTTGTCCGAAACACGTACGATTTTATATTTTCCATCTTTATAGAAGATAATCACGTCGTCGATATCGGAACAGTTGCAGATATACTCGTCTTTCTTCAGTCCCGTACCGATAAATCCTTCCTCGCGGTTGATATACAGTTTCTCGTTGGCCTCGGCCACCTTGGTTGCCACAATCGTATCGAAGTTTCGTATCTCCGTACGCCGCGGGAAATTCTTTCCGTATTTCTCCTTGATACGTGTATACCAGTCGATGGTATATTCAGTAATATGAGCCAGATGATTGTCTATTTCTTCGATATCCGCTTTCAACTTGGCAATAAACTCGTCTGCCTTATCCTTGTTGAACTTCAGGATACGCGCCATCTTTATCTCCATAAGCTTGAGGATATCTTCCTTAGTCACTTCGCGTACAAACTGCGGATAGAAAGGTGTCAGCCGTTCGTCGATATGTTCGCATGCGGCATCCATATTCTCAGCCTGTTCGAACTGCTTGTCCTTGTAGATACGCTCTTCGATGAAGATTTTCTCCAGCGAAGCGAAATGCAAGGTTTCCAGCGTTTCGTTGCGCTGGATGTTCAGTTCCTGACGAAGCAGCGAAAGTGTATTGTCTACCGACTTACGGAGTACCGCACTGACAGAAAGGAAATGCGGCTTCTTGTTGTCGATGACACAACAGTTGGGCGAAATATTCACCTCACAGTCGGTAAAGGCATACAGGGCGTCGAGTGTCTTGTCCGACGAAACGCCCGGAGCCAGATGTACCAGAATCTCCACCTTGTCGGCGGTATTGTCGTCCACCTTCCGTACCTTGATCTTACCCTTTTCGATAGCTTTCAGGATAGAATCAATCAGTGAAGAAGTTGTTTTTCCGTACGGTATTTCACTGATGCAAAGAGTTTTATTATCTATCTTGGAGATTTTGGCACGTACACGCACTACTCCCCCACGCTCACCGTCGTTATAGCGCGACACATCGATGGAACCTCCTGTCTGGAAATCGGGATACAGATGAAACTCCTCTCCGTGCAGGTAAGCAATGGCCGCATCACACAGCTCATTGAAGTTGTGCGGCAATATTTTCGATGAAAGACCTACGGCAATACCTTCCACTCCCTGAGCCAGCAGCAGCGGAAACTTGACAGGAAGCGTCACCGGTTCACGGTTTCGTCCGTCGTAAGAAGCCTGCCATTCGGTTGTCTTCGGATTGAACACCACATCGAGCGCAAACTTCGAAAGACGTGCTTCAATGTATCGGGGAGCAGCGGCATCATCACCGGTAAGAATATTTCCCCAGTTTCCCTGACAGTCGATAAGCAGATCTTTCTGTCCCAGCTGTACCAGTGCATCGCCGATGGACGCATCACCATGAGGATGGAACTGCATGGTATGTCCTACGATATTTGCCACCTTGTTGTAGCGTCCGTCGTCCAGGCGCTTCATAGAGTGCAGGATACGTCGCTGAACAGGCTTCAGTCCATCGTTGATATGAGGAACCGCACGTTCCAGAATAACATACGAAGCATAGTCCAGAAACCAGTTCTGGTACATACCGCTCAATTGGTGTTTTACAGTTTCGTCGCCCTGGTCGACAGGCTTATAGTCAGAATGTGCTTCTTTATCGCTTGATTGGATATCGTTTTTATCGAAAATATCTTCGCTCATATAAGTGATTTAGTGGAAAAACAACAGACAAAAATACGAAAAAAAATATTCCTATTATATATATTGCTGAAAATAAACCTGTATTTAGTCGAACGAATCTTTCATACGGATGCTATTGTTTTCAAGAAAATATCAGCTTCTTTTCCTAAAAACATCAGCATATTTTCAGGAAAATTTGTACAGAAAATCAGTGTACGGACAGTGGGCCGCAAAGGCTTCCCTGCACCATCCGGCAATGAGAATTTTATTTTTTCATCTCATTCAAAACAGGAATGGTAAGCGGAATAGCAAGCAGGAACGAACAAAGATCGGACACCGCCTGACACATTTCCACCCCCTGCAAACCGAAGAAATGAGGGAGAATCAGGATGAAAGGGATGAAAAACAGTCCCTGCCGCGCAGAAGACAAGGTGACGGCACGTACAGGCTTGCGGATAGTCTGCAACATCATGTTACACAAAATGACCCATGCTCCTAAAGGTAAAGTAATGAGCTGCCAGCGTAAGGCACGTGTTCCGGTTTCGATAACATGCGGATCATCGCGGAACCACGATACGATCTCGGGAGAGAAAATGTAACCGATAACCGAACAGACAGCCAGAAACACAACTCCTGTCTTGACACAGAACCAGAAGCCTTCGCGTACACGGCGGTAAATGCCTGCTCCGTAATTGAATCCGCATACCGGCTGGAAACCTTGTCCGAAACCAATCACAAAAGAGTTGATAAACATACAGATACGGGTAACGATAGACATTCCGGCAATGGCTGCATCTCCATAAGCTCCGGCTGCCACGTTCAGCAGAATGGTAGAAAGGCTGGCAAGTCCCTGACGACAAAGCGAAGGGCTTCCGCCGAATACGATTTCTTTCAAATATGCCGGTTTCAAGGTAAAATTTTTGAAACGGATGCGGATATTTGTACCTCGGCTGTCCATTACGAGCAACACCAGAAAACTGCATATCTGACTCAGCAAGGTAGCCCACGCAGCTCCCGAAATACCCATATCGAATACAAAAATCAGCAGCGGGTCGAGCCCGATATTCAGAACCGCTCCTACAATGATACCCACCATGGCGTATACCGCATTCCCCTGAAAACGCATCTGGTTATTCAGCACCAGCGAAGAAGCCATAAAAGGTGCACCCAGCAAAATAGTCCCCAAATACTCCTCTGCATAAGGGAGGATAGTAGGCGTAGATCCCAGAGCAACACAGATTTGAGAAAGATACAAATGCCCGAACAAGGCTATGATGGCTCCCGACATGAAAGCATAGAAAAAGCCTGTAGATGCCATTTTTTCTGCACTTTCGTAATCTTTGGCTCCCAGCTTACGAGAAATATAATTACCCGACCCATGCCCGAAAAAGAATCCAAAAGCCTGAATGATAGCCATAACAGAGAACGAAATTCCGACCGCAGCCGTCGACTGTGTGTTAATCTGCCCCACAAAATAAGTATCAGCCATGACATAAAAAGAAGTAACCAGCATGCTGATGATGGTAGGCACAGCCAGTGAACCGATAAGACGGGGAATCGGAGCTGTGGTCATAAGTGTATATTTATCTTTCGTACTCATTGTTTTTTCACGGATGTTTCTGCAAAAGTAGAAAAAAATAACCACCTTTCCTTACAGATTCCCTCCATTCATAAGATAAATTAAGACAGCTATTCTTCTTTTTTGCTTATAAATACCTATCTTTGTGACCTACTATGTAATGAAAATAACATACATCAAAAAAAATAAGAAAGAAAAATGGCACAAGAAGACGTTTTCAAGAAACTTGTTTCACACTGTAAAGAATATGGTTTCGTATTTCCTTCAAGTGAAATTTACGATGGACTGGGAGCCGTATATGACTACGGACAAATGGGTGTGGAACTGAAAAACAACATCAAACAGTACTGGTGGCAGAGCATGGTATTGCTGCATGAAAATATCGTAGGTATTGATTCGGCTATCTTCATGCATCCTACTATCTGGAAGGCTTCGGGACACGTGGATGCGTTCAACGATCCTTTGATCGATAACCGCGACTCGAAGAAACGTTATCGTGCCGATGTGCTGATTGAAGACCAGATTGCTAAATACGACGAAAAGATCAATAAAGAAGTCGCAAAAGCCGCAAAGAAATTCGGTGACGCATTCGATGAAGCTCAGTTCCGCAGCACTAACGCACGTGTACTGGAACATCAGGCTAAACGTGATGCTTTGCACGAACGCTACTCAAAGGCTATGAATGCAGGACCAGACTTGAACGAATTGCGTCAGATCATCCTGGACGAAGAAATCGTTTGCCCGATTTCAGGAACTAAAAACTGGACTGAAGTACGTCAGTTCAACCTGATGTTCTCTACCGAAATGGGATCTACTGCCGACGGTGCTATGAAAGTATATCTGCGTCCGGAAACTGCTCAGGGTATTTTCGTAAACTACCTGAATGTTCAGAAAACAGGACGTATGAAAGTTCCTTTCGGTATCGCTCAGATTGGTAAGGCTTTCCGTAACGAAATCGTTGCACGTCAGTTCATCTTCCGTATGCGTGAGTTCGAACAGATGGAAATGCAGTTCTTTGTAAAACCGGGAACTGAACTTGAATGGTTCCAGAAATGGAAAGAAACTCGTTTGAAATGGCACAAGGCACTGGGATTCGGCGACGACCACTACCGTTACCACGACCACGAAAAACTGGCTCACTACGCTAATGCCGCTACCGATATCGAATTCCTGATGCCATTCGGATTCAAGGAAGTAGAAGGTATTCACAGCCGTACTAACTTCGACTTGAGCCAGCATGAAAAATATTCTGGCAAGAGCATCAAGTACTTCGATCCGGAAATCAACGAATCATATACTCCGTACGTTATCGAAACATCTATCGGTGTAGACCGTATGTTCCTGAGTATCATGAGCGCTGCTTACCACGAAGAAACGCTGGAAAACGGAGAAACTCGTGTCGTACTGAAATTGCCTGCTGCACTGGCTCCAGTAAAACTGGCTATCATGCCGCTGGTAAAGAAAGACGGTCTGCCTGAAAAGGCTCGTGAAATCATGGACGATCTGAAGTTCCACTTCCACTGCCAGTATGATGAAAAAGACAGTATCGGTAAGCGTTACCGCCGTCAGGATGCCATCGGTACTCCGTATTGTATCACTATCGACCACCAGACACTGGAAGACAACTGCGTAACTCTGCGTAACCGTGATACAATGGAACAAGAACGCGTGGCTATTGCCGATCTGAATAGTATTATTGCCGATAAGGTTAGTATCACTAGTCTGTTGAAGACTTTGCAATAAAAATTTTGAATGTGCATGAATAAAAATATATTATGGTTGTTAGGCATCCTTGTTTCACTGAGTGCAGGCTTTACTTCTTGCAGTGAAGATACACAAACGGCCGATCCGTATAGTGACTGGGCAGTGCGCAACGATGCCTATATCGACTCTATCGCCTCCGTTTGCGCGAATCCTCCTGCCGGAGAACATTGGGAAAAAGTATTGAACTATAAGTTACAGAGCGATGCTTCAGAGGATCTGGGCTATCAGGACTACACTCCGGGTAAAAACGATTATGTGTATATGAAGCTCTTTCCGGAAGATAATATCGAACCTCTGGGAATTTCTCCTATGTCGACTGATATGGTAAGTGTCCACTATCGCGGAAAATTAATAAACGGAACGGTCTTCGATGAAAGTTTCTCTGGAGAATGGAATGGAATGGTAAACGAACCCAGATCATTTGCGGCTTCAGGTGTAATTACAGGCTGGACAACTGCTCTGTTGAAGATGAAAGAAGGACAGCATGTCGAACTGTATATCCCTAATGGTATGGGATATGGATCGGTAGAGCGTGATGTTATTCCTGCATATTCTACGCTGATATTCGACCTTCGTTTAGAAAAAGTCATCCACCCGAAAGGACCGGATGACAGATCGCGGAAAATGAAACAAGAATAAAATTTATTATATCTTGACATGACAAAAAAAGAGAGAACGCCGATTTGACGTTCTCTCTTTTTTTATGCTTTATCGTTGTGCAGCTTTATTATTCTTCGTCAGCATCAACCTTTGCTTCTTCTACTATTTCATCAGGAACTTTGTCTACGCGTACGTATTTAGATACCTCAGTACCTTCTTTTACTGTCCATACCATTGAGCCTGACTGCATCAGATCTGTTACGATATATTCGTTGTTCCAGTCGCCGTTTTCATAATCATACTTTCCGCTGAGAACGTATCCGTAATGGCCATCTTTCTCAACCGAATAAGTACCTGTGATATAACGTGGATACATGCTGTCATGCTTCTGATACATTTCAAAATTTCCTTTGCGGTCGAACTCTATATAGATATAGAAATCTTCGGGCAACTGTTCGCCATTCAGTTCTGCCAGCTTCCATGTGCCCTGAAGTGTAATAGGTGTTACTTCAAGAGAAGGCTCCAATACTTCGTCTTCGCTACATGAGAAGGTTGTCAGCGAAATGACAAGCAACATCAAAATCTTAACTATTTTACTTTTCATAATATCTTATCAATTATATTTTTACTATTTCATTTATCGATTAAATTAATCTCAATACTGAGTGGCCTGTCGCTTGGACGTCCTGTTACTCCATCCAGAATCAGCGGAGCATGAAACTTTTCAGGCTTTCCGACAAGTTTCGAAGCGTCGACGCTTATCACGATATCTGCTTCCTGTCCGGGTTTGATAACCTCCGGTTACGTTCTGAATTCCATATATTTAGGCAGATTCATAACAGAAAGCCGCAAATCGGTCTTCCCGCTATTGCCACATAAGATTCTTTGTAAGTTAAAGAGAGGAAAGAAAATTTTTTTGCACAGAAAATGAATTAAAATTATTATATTTTTGCCTTCTTTATCAAGAATACCTCCTGACATCTAAACAAACAGGAGATTCGAATACACATAGAAATAGTAATTTGAATAAACAAAATATAATCCTCAAAAACAAATATCACATCTAATAATAACACATGCCAACTTCACTTACGGCTGACAAGAGTCCATATACGGCAAAGAGATACACCATGCAACTCTCCCAAAAAGTACATTCAGAAAGCAGTATCAAACTGTACCAGAATTAAAGAATACTTCAAACTAGCAATATTCAGATGATTATGGTTTAGGCAAAATATTTAAACAAATCAACAAAATTACGAACAGACTACTATCATATTATCGAGTAGGAGGTAAACATTAATCATAGGTGTTTATCTCCTATTTTCATGTTCA
>OOBU01000771.1_pt1 | contig 11366 bp, 9 predicted proteins | sample 1671501 | NCBI WGS metagenome assembly OOBU01 (sample SAMN06348163, study PRJEB24527) | human gut metagenome | biome: human gut; feature: ankylosing spondylitis patient; material: feces | host: Homo sapiens | place: China | collected 2015-10
AGTTTCTTCATGAGAGGTAAGTGATGATGTCGGATTCACAAGCCATTTTGCTGCTGGGGCCGACCGCTAGCGGAAAGACGGCACTGGCGCTTCGCTTAGCCGAGGAAATTCCCAGTGAGATTATTTCAATTGATTCCGCCTTGGTCTATCGACATATGGACATCGGTACAGCCAAACCGACAAAAGAAGAAATGGCCGCAGTTCCGCATCATCTCATCGACATTATCGAACCGACGGAAAGTTACTCTGCTGCAGATTTTGCACAGGACTGCGTACGACTTGTTGCAGAAATACGAAATCGCGGAAAAGTGCCTCTGATTGTAGGAGGAACCATGCTTTACGCAAAAGCCGTCCGAGAAGGCCTTTCTCCGCTGCCGGCAACCGATCCGGCGGTGCGTGAAAAGATCGGCGCAGAGCTGAATGAAAAAGGCCTCCCCGCACTTTATGAAAGATTGAGGTCGGTCGATCCTAAGACCGCGGATCGACTGGCGCCGGCGGATACTCAGCGCATTACAAGAGCGCTGGAAGTTTTTGAGATGACGGGCAAACCGATTTCGGAACTTACGGCTCAGAAAGGAGAGCCGCTCCTGAAACTTAGCTCTTATGCATTGCTTCCTCCGGATCGAGCGGCGCTTCACGCAAGGATCGCAGAACGATTTGAGCTGATGATTAAAAACGGCTTTTTAGACGAAGTGAAAAAGCTGATGGCAATGCCCGGCATGCATGCGGATCTTCCGAGCATGCGTTCCGTCGGGTATCGCCAGGCGTGGAATTATCTGTCTGGTTTGACGACGTTTGATGCGTTCAAAGAAGCCGGAATCGCTGCAACCCGACAGCTTGCAAAGCGTCAAATGACATGGATGCGCTCCATGCAGGGCACACTGCTGCTCAATCCTGATGAAAAGGTTGCCTCTTTAGCCGTGCTTAAAAAAGAAGCCGAACAAATTTTGTCCGGCTTGCCGCAATAATTTTTGAGTTCTTAGAACTTCGGGAAGAGCTTGTCTTCTTTAGAAGAAAGTCCTTTCAGTAAGGCTAAGCCGCCTGTTCCGTGCCTGCCGAGGACGGAAACATTTGCGAGATGTTTGCCGTTGCCTGAGATGAACACAATGGCATGCATCTTGTTATTGGCGCTGACGTAAGCGAAACGATAAGCATTCTGCCCAGGAATCTGAACCGGATTGCCGATCACTCTCATTCCCTGCTGCTTGTAGTTATTTGCCATGATCTGAGCAGCTTCTTTTGGAGCTTTATCCGAAGGAATGACGGTAATGAGCACGCCTTCACCGGCCTTGCGGCTGGCAAAAAGTGTCGCGAAAGTATTCGGAGGAACCGAGCCCGGCTGCATTCTCTGCTGAGCCCAGTCTCCGGTCAGCGGTAAAGAGAAGTAGGGGCAGGTGAAATCAGCCGCAGCTGCAGGAAGGCAGAAAAAGGCTGCACAGGCGGCAACGGCTGAAGTAAAAGCAAGAATTTTTCTTCTTAGCACGATGAACATCCTTGAGGTTGTTTGTAACAAATTATTTCTTATTTTAGTGCTTTTGATATGAAAAAAGCGCCGGATGACCGACGCTTTAGAACAAACACTCAGAATTGCTAATTACCTGATGCAACGTTCAAAACATTGCCTTCCAAGTCTTGTCGAGAACCGCTGTTGAGTTTTGCACGTTCTTTGTCGCGAATCTCTTCAGCACGCTCGCCGACCCAGTAATTGGCGTTCTTGATGCCGAGTTTTTCCGGGTGGAAAACCGGGTCGAGGCCGATAGCGAGCTGCTTTTCGTAGTCGCGTAAGCAGAGGAAGGCCTTCTTGTTCATCAGCAGAATAGCGATGATGTTCAGCCAAGCCATCAGACCGACGCCGATGTCGCCCACGGCCCATGCCAGATCGGCTGTTTTAACGGCGCCGAAGATGCAGGAACCCATGACAAACAGCTTCAAGATGAAGAACAGGAAGGGACGATGCAGTTTTCTATTGATGTAGGAAACGTTGGTTTCTGAAATGTAGTAGTAGGAAAGGATCGTTGTGAAAGCAAAGAAGAACAGAGCGATGGCGACGAATGCCTGTCCGAATCCGGGCATTAAGCCTTCAACGGCGGCCTGTGTATAGGCAGGACCGGTTGCGATGTCTTTCAGACCGATGAACATCGGAGCATTGTCCGGACCGACAACATTGTAGCTTCTGGTAATGAGGATCATGAAAGCGGTGGCAGAGCAGACGAGCAGCGTGTCAACGTAGACGGAGAAGGCCTGCACCAGACCCTGTTTTGCCGGATGGCTGACAGAAGCAGCGGAAGAAGCGTGAGGACCGGTACCTTGGCCTGCTTCGTTGGAGTAGATGCCGCGTTTGACACCCCAGGAGACAGCCAGACCGATGATGGCGCCGAAAGCAGCGTCCACACCGAAGGCGCTCTTGACGATGAGAACGAGGACGTCGTCAAGGAGGTCAACGTGCATGAACACGATAACCAGAGAGAAGATCACATAGGCCTGAGCCATGAAAGGAACCACAAGCGTAGTGAATGCAGCAATTCTCTTTAAGCCGCCGAACACGATGAAAGAGAGCAGGGCGGCGATGAAGCCGGCGGAAATTGCCGGAGCGATGCCGAATGCATTTTCCATCGAGGTAGCGATGGCATTAGCCTGCACACCGGGGAGGAACAGACCGCAGGAGAAAATGGTGACGATTGCGAAGAGCCAGGCAAACCATTTGACGCCTAAGCCGCGTTCAATGTAGAAGGCAGGGCCGCCGCGGTATTCACCGTTGATTTTTTCTTTATAAACCTGGCCGAGGGTGGATTCGACGAAAGCAGAAGAAGCGCCGAGGAAAGCAACCATCCACATCCAGAAGATGGCGCCGGGACCGCCGAACGTAATGGCAGTTGCCACGCCGGCAATGTTGCCGGTACCGACACGACCTGCAAGGGTCATGGACAGGGCTTGGAAAGAAGATACACCGGTGACGTTGTCTTTCGGCTGAAAGAGCAGCTGCCACATATGTTTAAGATGTCTGAGTTGTAAGAAACCGCCGCGCAGAGAGAGGAAGAGGCCGGCGCCGAGGCAAAGGTAAACCAATGCCGGGGACCAGACAATTCCGTTGACGGTGTTAATAAATGATTCCATTTGGCCAAACTCCGAAGGCTTTAAAGTTATTTCTAAAAAATAAGGTACCGCAAATTAAATCAAGTTCACGATACAAAAATTAGTTTTTTTTTGGTTTTGCAAATAAAAATCCCGCGAAAATCTCGATTTTCTCGGTTTTTTTGCGCTATATGGACAAAACAAAAGCCGGGCGGACCCGGCTTCGGTCGAGAGCTGAATTGAATTCAGCTTTGAAATGTTACAGCAAATTAAGGCTGTACTTTCTCGAGGATCGGTTCAGAAACACCCTTCATGCCGACCAGAGTGAGAGCGGTAAGGAAGGCGACCTGAGGACCTTGGAAGGCGTCTTTGGCGTTCCAGCGTTCGGAGAGGGAGTGATTGTTTTCTTCCGTTCCGCCGGCTCCGAGCGTTGTAGCAGGCAGGCCATAGAAAAGAGGCACGTTCTGGTCGGTTGCGGCCAGTGTGTACTTGTCCAGAGAGATGCCTAAAGACAAGAGAGAACCGTAAGCAGCTTGGATCACTGAAGCGTCGTCGGCGTTCATGCCGGCAGGACGATCACCGATCTGTTCGATCTTCAGAGAGACCATGCCGTCGCCTTCAAGGCCCCAGCGCATGTTTTCTTCGTCGCAGGCAGCTTCGATGGTTTCAAGAACGGTCTTAACGAAAGCTTCGAGTGCGGGCTGATTGAAGCTGCGGATGTCGAGTTCTGCTTCAGCGCGTGCAGCAATGGCGTTCACGCTGGTACCGCCCTTGATTACGCCGAAGTTGAAGGTGCACTTCGGATCGGTCGGAACCTTGAGTTCGTCCACGCGGACGATAGCGCGGGACAAGCCGTGAATAGCGGAGCCGACGATGCCGAACTTGTGGAGACTGTGTCCGCCTGGGCCTTCGAAAATGATGCGGAAGCGTTTGCAGCCGACAGCACCGCGCAGGATGCGGTGAACGTTGGCGGAGTCAATGGCGATCATGCCGTCATAGTCATTCTTTTCTTTGAAGAGCGCTTTGCAGCCGCGTAAGTCGCCGTTGCCTTCTTCGCCCAATGTGCCGACGAAAACGATGTCTCCGACGGTTTCAATGTTGTTTTCGTTCAGGCAGCGGATAACCTGCAGCATGGAGGCTAAGCCTGCAGCGTCATCAGAGATTCCGGGTGCGGCGTAGACGTCTCCGTCTCTGTGAACTTTGCAGTCCGTGCCGGCGGGGAAGACGGTGTCGATGTGAGCGCCGACGACGAGTGTGGGACCGCTGCCGGTGCCTTTTCTGCGGCCGATGACGTTGCCGATGGCGTCCTGTTTGACGTCCGTCAGACCGTACTGTTTGAACATGCCCAGAAGGACTTTGGCTCTTTCTTCCTCATGGAAGGGAGGGGCCGGAGTTTCAGTCAAAATGATCTGGTCGGCAATGCGCTTTTCCTGCTGCTTGACGGCCAGCTCGAGAGCTGCCTCAACTTGAGCGTTAGAGCGCAGGGTTTTGATGATGTCTTGTGTTTTTTCTGTGCAGACGGGACGCGGATCGGTCATATCTTTCCTTTGAGGTTGTTCGATAAAAAAACAGGATGCCTTGGTTCACCAATAACCCTCAATTGTTTCAGAAAGTTGCCATCGTGAAAAGATGGGGGAGTGGCAAAAGATATTTCAGGGAGAAGTTCACAATAATCATCGAAAAATTAGAATAAACGAGTTTGGCTGAAAAAACAAAAAGCGGAGGCCTTTCGGCGCTCCGCTCGGTATTGCACGCAGGAAATCTTAGAGGGCGGTGATACGTTCGATCTGTTTGCCCGGATCGACGACGATTGCCTTCATGCCGCGTTTTTCAATAGCGTCTTTACCGTGTTCGGTACAGATGACGGTTGCGCCCTTAGAAACTAATTCTCCGTTAAAGAGAACCTTGCGGCCTTCAATGAAGGAAGCCACAGGCATCTGAGTGGCAAAGTCGTACACGGTGATATCAGCGTCTGCGCCGACAGAAAGGTGACCCTTGTTTGCCAGACGAAGCATACGCGCCGGGTTCAGAGAGGTCTTCTGTGCGAACTCACTGAGGCTCAGAATATCGAGTTTTACGAGAGACAGACCCTGAGAAAGGATGACGTTGCGGGGAATACAGCCCCCGTCGGTGGAAATCGCATCAACGACGAAGGAGCCGTCATCGCGTTTGGCCTGAGCCAAGGCGATACGGGGCAGCGGCGGATTGATGTTGAAGCTTCCGCCGACATTTGTGTCTGCTGCTTCCCAGCGGCGAAGGGCTTCTTCGCCGGTCATCAGGTCGGAATAACCGCCGGCGTCGTAAACCACGAAGGCTTTACCGGCTAAGAGTGCGGCTCTGACGCCGTCTTTGTCTTCGGTGAAGCCGAAGGCTCTCAGGCAGTTGCCTGTCACCTTAGACTGGATCTTGCCGTCCTTGTCGCAAGTCAGGCGTGTGCCGTTCTTCGGAGAGACATAGCTTTCGCAGAAGATGTTGGGATTGGCTTTGAGCAGGTCAATGGCGATAGCTGTTTCTTCCATGGCGTCTTTGATGGCGCCGCGGCAGTAGGCGTTGATGTGAGCCAAATGCATCGGATAGCCGTCGGCCATCTTCACGGCTTCAATCATGCCGTTGATGTTGGAGCCGTTCTTCGTTGTGCCGGCATGCCAGGCAACGTAGGCTCTGCGTTCCAAGGCGGTGCGGATGAGCAGAGAAGAGACTTCGGGTTCAAGCGGATAGTGGCCGCCGAGGAGTTTGACGCCGAGCGCGCCTTCTTCCAAGGACTTATCGATCAGGTCGATCATTTCCTGCTGGGAGGGATTGGCATCTTTGAATGTAAAAGGAGGGGAGGCGAACTGCAGGATCGCCATGTTAATGCCGACGCCGTATTTAGGGACGTTGTCAAGAATGTTATCCAGAGGACCGGCCATATCCAGGCAGGTCGTGACGCCGTTCATGGCCAGCATTCTCGGGCCGAAGGGAGAGCCCCACATTTCGCCGAGGTGAACATGGCTGTCAATAATGCCGGGCTGAAGGGTTTTACCGGTGAAGTCGATGACTTCTTTAGCTTCTTCCGTAATGTCGCGCTGGACCTTGGCAATTTTGCCGTCCTGAATAGCGACATCGGCAACGCCGTTGACGGAATTCAGCGGATCGACGACCCAAGCATTCTTGAGAAGTAAGTCGTACATGTTTTCTCCTTAGGATTAATTGATCAAAGGAAGATCAATATGTTTTGAAGATCTCTTTAATTTTTTCCTGATCAAGCCCGAACTTCTTAAGGCTTAACTGAAGCAGGATTCTTGCTTTTTGAGGATTTAAGGTTCCTGAGGGAATAATACCGTTGACTTGCCACCGCGTCATCCCCTCTGTTACAGGTCCGCTTCCGGTCCTGCTGGAACGCACGCAGATGACGTTCCGGGCCTTCTGAAGGACGGGTTCGAATACCAACGGAACGGAACCGTTTCCAGTGCAGCTTAAAACAATGCCGTGATAGTCCTTGTCAATGGCTGCTTCGAGAAAGTCTGAGTTTTGGTCGGCGCAGCAAAGAAGCGCGCAGACTTTCGGATACTTGTCAGCAGTGTCTGTTTCGTCGACTTCGAAGCAGGATTGAAGCGTGTGCGGTTTGGCGGACTCGGTCAGAAATTCAATTTGATCTCCGATGATGTATCCGAGCGGGCCGCTGTTCGGAGACTTGAAGGTTTCAACGGCTACGGAGTTGGTTTTGACGACGTCGCGAGCCCCGTGAATGGCGCCGTTAAGCGCAACGAGGACACCTTTGCCTTGCGCTTTGGGAGAGCCGGCCAAACGCACGGCGTTTAGAAGATTTAAAGGTCCGTCGGCAGAGAGGGCCGAGGCCGGTTTCATGGAGCCTGTGAAGACGACAGGTTTATCTGTCTTCAAAGTCAGATTCGCAAAGAATGCGGTCTCTTCCATGGTGTCGGTCCCGTGCGTCACGACAAAACCGTCGTAGTCGTCCTCAGACAGCTTATTGATGAGACGCACGAGTTTGAGCCAATTAGAGAGGTTTATATTGCTCGAACCAATATTGAAGACTGAGAAAGTGGCAATTTCAGCGATGTCATTGAGCTCCGGCAGAGCCGTCACAATCGTATGAATATCGGCATCCGTGATGCTGTAGCCCGTCATTTGTGTTGCAGTCGAACCGCTGCTGACGATTGTGCCGCCGGTGCCGATGACTGCGATTTTAGGTTTTGTCATGACTGACCTCGCTGGTTTGAGGTGTAGTTGTGAAGCGGGAAGTTTTTTCTTCCCGCGCTGAGAAGTTCTTTTTATCTCATAAAGATGGCAAGGAGAATGACGGCGACGACCATCGGAAGGAACGTTCTCTTTGAAACATCGAATGGGTTGGCTTTAGCCAAGCCGGCAACAAGAATGGTGATACCGGCAATCGGGGAAGCCGTACGACCAGCGGCGCCGGCCAAGAAAGCCAGAGAGCCGAGACTGTGGATCTGCATTCCGAATTCCTGAGCGTGCGGTGTAACGGCACTGTTAAAGGCCATGGCACCTGCGTCGCCGCTGCCCATCAGAACGGAAAGGACGAACGGTCCGATGGAGCCGCCCCACTGAGCAATTTCCTTGGACTGGACCATCAAAGCGATGAGGCCTTTAATCAAGCCGGAAGCAGTTAAACCGGCCGCCAACACGCCCGCCGCAATGATGATGCCCATGATGCTTCCGTAAGAGTCGCCCATGCCCTTGAAGAACTGCTTGGAGAACTTCTGCGGGTCGCACATGGCAACGATCAGACAGACGATCGTACCGATCAGCATGGCTTGTGCGACGCCCATCTTGACGGAAGGAATCCAGAACGTGAAAACGAGCATGAGGATGATCGGGATCAGCGGAACGAAAGCCTTGATGGGGTTGGCTTTGAAGTTAGAAGGTTCTGCATCGGAGGCGGGGTTGGCTTCAGCGATTTTTTCGCCTTAGTTGTCGCCCAAAACCCAGCAGACAATGCACAGGCCGACGGCACCTACCACACCGATCATCAAGGAGTAGATGCCGTGGTAGCTGATTAAGTCCATGATGGACATATGAGCCATGTCGGAAACGTAGGCATTGTGAGACAAGCCCGGAGAAAGCAGGGAGCCCGTGGTACCCATCAGAACGGCGGCTGCCGCGGCAGCTGGTTTGAAGCCGGCCCTAAGAAGCAGAGGAATCAAAGCCGTACCCACAACGGCGCCGACACCGGCAGCAGAGGGAATAGCGATGTTGATCGCAAAGGTGAGCAGCGAAGTGATCGGAATCATCAGAATACCGACGTTGCGGATCGGACGGGTCAGGTAATGCACTAAAGAACGGTCGCATTCGGTGAACGTGACGCAATAGGCAAAACCGGTAGCCGAGCAGATGGCCATGATCAAAGCGCCGTTGGTCATGGTTTTGGCAAAGGCGTTTAAGCCTGCCATCGGGGTGAGGGAAATGCAGCAGAGAATGAAACCGCCCCCGAACAGCACCATACGAGTTTCGTACTGCTTGATCAGCATGTAGCACATGACGATCAGGACGAGGATGGCAATCCAGCCTGTGATTGGCATAGTTTTCTCCTTTTTGGGATTTTTGGTTGGAAACCTCTTTTGTGGTTTGAGGCTATACCAATATTTTAGGATTCGGCTTCGGAAACCGAAGAATAAGATCTATGCCGTTTTGGAATACTTTAGATTTTCTAAATTGTCATTTATTTGTATGGAATCAATGAAATAAGTTTCTATCCAACCGTAAATCCATCTTTGACCCAAGGCGCAAATTTGAGACTTTCGGGAATAATATTCTCTTGCACGAACTGTTTGGCAATTTCAGCAATGACCTCGGATTCCACGACAAATTCTTGTTCCCGTCCAATTAAATACACTTCGCGGCTAAAGTTTGGTTTCTGCATTTCACGGACGATGAAATGAGAATGCATATGGATGTTTTCAATCACGGTTGTCGGCCGCGAAAACCCCCAGCCGATGCCTTGAGAGACGAGCGTGACCAGAAGAGAGTTAGTGTCGACAGATATTTTGTCGGGGAATCTTAGCCCGTGCGTTTTCATGAACATCTCATTGATCTCACCGGCGCCGCTCTCGTTCCAATAGCGGATCAGCGGCAGCCCGCAGACGGCAAGACGCTGCCAAGTCCAGTTTTGATCCGGGTCTTTCTCAAAAGGTTTGGGAAGAATTAAAACGGACGGTTCATGAAAAAGCAGTTTCCTAAAGACATGTGAAGGTTCGGTTGAAACGTCATTAGTGATAATGAGGTCGAGCTTTCGTTCGATGAGTCTCTGTATCAGAACATTGGCGCTGGCGGTCAGCATGACGATCTGAGACAGATTCGGCAGAAGATTTTTGAGGATCGCCAGGCCCAAATTTAAATGCAGGCTTTCCAAGATTCCGATGCGCAGAATCGGCTTAATGTAGTTTTTGCTCTGCAGAGAGAATAAAGAGCGCGTCATCTCGCCTTTGAGACCCCGAAGCTGACGGTGCAGCAAATGAGCTTCCGGTGTTAGCGTCAGCGGCCGGGAGTTGCGTATAAACAACTCAAATCCGATGGCGTTTTCAAATTTCCGAATGATCTTCGAAACAGCAGACTGAGTGATGCCCAGGGCATGCGCAACTGCAGAAAAGCTTCGCAAGTCGCAGCACATGAGAAAAACTCGGGTTTCGCTGCTCAAGATGAAGTCGGTGATAGGTTTGCTCATGGTCGTCCTCGAAGCCGATTACTTTTTCAGTGTAATGAAACTAAAAACAAATGAGCCTCCCGAAGGAGGCTCAATTAGCGAGAATACTAATGCTTAGCGAACGACGCAGGGTGCTTCGCCGGCAGGCAGGGCTTCGATCGCTCCGATGCGATAAACCGTTTCGCCGGCAGCTTCCAAAGCTTTCTGAGCTTTTTCGGCATCTTCGGCGGCGACGATGACGGCCATGCCGATGCCGTTATTGAAGACGCGATACATTTCATGATCTTCGATATGGCCTTCCTGCTGGAGCCAGTCAAAAACAGCCGGACGCTTCCAGGAACCTGCTTTGATGACGCACTGAGTGCCTTCGGGCAGGACGCGGGGAATATTTTCAAGCAGTCCGCCGCCTGTGATATGGGCCATGCCTTTAATGGTTACGCTCTTCATGGCTTCAAGAACCGGTTTGACGTAGATGCGGGTCGGTTCCATGACGGCGTCAGCTAAGGTCTTTCCGTCGGAAAGTTCGGTTGTCCAGGGCTTGCCGGAAACTTCCACAACCTTACGGATTAAAGAGAAACCGTTGGAGTGGGGGCCGCTCGAAGCCAGTCCGAGAACAACGTCACCCGGTTTGATATGGCTGCCGTCAATAATTTGGCTCTTTTCGACGATACCTACGGCAAAGCCCGCAAGGTCGTATTCTCCGGCCGGATACATGCCCGGCATTTCAGCGGTTTCACCGCCGATCAATGCGCAGCCGGCAAGTTCGCAGCCGTGTGCGACGCCTTTGACAACGCGTTCGGCAACGTCAACATCAAGATGACCGCAGGCGAAGTAGTCAAGGAAGAATAAAGACTTAGCGCCTTGAACCAGGATGTCATTGACACTCATACCGACCAAGTCCTGGCCGACGGTGTCGTGACGATTCAGCAGGAAAGCGAGTTTCAGTTTGGTGCCCACGCCGTCTGTTCCGGTAACCAGAACCGGTTCTTTGTAATCTTTGGAGATTTCAAATAAAGCGCCGAAACCGCCGATAGAACCGAGAACGCCGGGAATCAGCGTTTTTTTAGCGAAGGGTTTGATGCGTTCAACTAACTCGTCGCCGGCGTCGATGGAGACTCCGGAGTCTGCATAGGAAAGAGTTTTTGTCATCTTTAACAGCTTTGAGATTGAAGATTGGGAATTGCTCAATTTTAGAGGAGAAAAGGCCTCTGAGCGGTAATTCAATTCCGCCGATGCGGTTAATTGCTAACAAAGCTATCCTGCAGGTGTTTTGTGAAGCAGAGAAAACAAAAGCCGGCGATGAGCCGGCTCTGAGAAACGAATGCAAATTAATAATGTTCGGCAGAAATGATCTTGTGGGTAAGAGCTTTGGCGCTCATTGCTCCGAACGGTCCGCGACCGTCGGATAAAAAGATTGCGGGCGTCCCTTGAAGACCGAGGTAATCAGCCAACGCGATGTTCTGTTCGATCATTTCTTCCGAATATTCATTCGACATTCCGGTGGGCATCTGATCGTATTCCATCCAGCGGACTAAGGCGTCTGCCTTGTCGGCGCTGGAGTAGATGCAGCCGGCGATCTCTTTGGATTCTTCGCTTAAGAACGGCCAAATGTAGCAGTAGATGGTGACGTTCA
>OOBU01000774.1_pt1 | contig 11307 bp, 13 predicted proteins | sample 1671501 | NCBI WGS metagenome assembly OOBU01 (sample SAMN06348163, study PRJEB24527) | human gut metagenome | biome: human gut; feature: ankylosing spondylitis patient; material: feces | host: Homo sapiens | place: China | collected 2015-10
TAGGGAAGCGCAGCGACCCGAAAATCCAGTGACATGCTTCCCTTTAGGAGAAGTCCCCGTAGGGGAATAGGGGTGTATTTCCTCGCGCCATAGGCGCGGTTGGCTTGTTTTCCCTCGCCTGCCAGGGCGATTATAATTATAAAGGTTTTATATAAACTGGCGGCGGAGCCGCCCACCACAACCCTTTGAACCTTCTGCACCCTTTGAACCCTTTGAACCCTCACGCCCGCAAGGGCGTGTCCATAAAGTCGAATAGGAAACTTCATAGCTCCAGCCTATTGCGTCCTTTCTTTATAACAGGTATACTAGTAGGGAATTGTGTATAGAAGTCAGAAAAGCCCGATAAATACGGAGAAAACGGGGCATTCAAAAGGGCCTAAAATGGCATTTACCCCACGATTTACCCCACTAAACACCTTTTATCAATCTGCAGGCAGAGCGCCGCCGGTGATATCCATTGTGATAATTTCCAGCGGCGTTTTTCTTTTGGGCAGATACCAGGGGAGCGCTGCCGAAGGGCGGACCTTCCGACGGCAGGCACAAGGAGATAGTGGGAGCTATCCGCAGGAAGGTGTGGACCTGCTGCAGGAGCAGGCGCCAGGTTATCCGCTTTCCATTCCTGTGATGCGGGCAACGGCAGCCAGGGACACAAGGGAGTAGGAGCGGGAAAATAAAAAGGCCCCCCGGCTTTCATTTCCGAAGGCGCCCGAAGCATGACCGGGCGGGACAGGTAGTTTTTATCAAAACTGAAAATTTGAGTTTTTTCCGGCCCTGGAAAACCGAGGACCGGGGTAGAGGGTGTAAAAAAGCCGCCACCCTTTCCTGGATTAAGGCCGCTCACGAATATTTCCACCTGTGACCATGCAGGATTGGAGAAAATGAACACAAAAGGACCGCCTGAGGAAAAGGCGGCCTTTTAAAATGGCCCTATTAGGCATTTTCTCTATCCAGCCCATTAATTTGTCATGAGACAGGCGGGAACGCCTAATAGGTGCCGTATAAGCGAAATTTGAGCATTTAGCAGATTTACCGGCATTTCCGGCGGCTATTTTCACCTGTGACCATGCATGACTGGCCGCCGGTGAGGGTTACCATGGTTCATGATAATCGGGTGCCTCTTGCTTGTAGTAATAACTAAAAGAAACATTATTCACTGTGGTGAAGTCTTCCCCGCTGGCTGATTCTTTATTTACCTTTTCAAGTTCAGAGTTCATATAGCGGGACTTGCTTTCTTCTGATAAATCACTTGCACGAAGTTCAAGAATGTTCTTTATGAAGGTGAAGATTTCATCTGTTTCCTTGTATTCTATTACATCGTCCCCCTTGAGGAAGTACCGGGGCATGATTCGAATATAAATAGGGCTGGGATAGTCGATTATATCCGGCCCTTCCGGCGGCCCCATATACGGGATATCTTCATAATATTTATCAAGTTCCTTCTTTTCCTTCTCAAAAGGAATGACCTTTTTCTTTTCCCGCAGTTCCCTTGTGCCCTCTATATTAAGCAGGCCGGAAGTAAGCATATGCATAAAGGCCTTGCATACATCGTATGCAGTAGGGACCATAGCGGCCTTTTTCTGCTGGACTACACCGGAAAAAAGTTCTGCAATGGGTGTATTTGTCTTGACCGCCACGTTAATGACTTTAACAAGGTTCAAATGCCCACCTTTCATACGTGCTATTTCATTACTTTTTCCGTCCGGGGTAAGACCTGTACCAGGACAAAGAAGGTCATAGAACTGTGGGTTCGTAAGGTTCAGCCTTTCTTGAATCTTTGCAATATTGTCCCCTATCGTCTTTTCAGAGATAGTGGGCGGTCGTTTGCCTGCCTTCTTCATTTTTTTCTGTGAATCCTTGTTATCTGTTTCCTTTTCCATGATATGCACCGCCTTGCATAGTCGAAAATAATCAAAATCCGATGATATAGGGCGAAAGTGATGATGATTAAACCATTTAAAGTGAAAGATTATCATATCACCATTTTAACGCTATCATCATTATAGACCGGTCACCAAACGCTGAGCAACGGAAAACGGTTGTTCACAAGGATTATTTTCAGCAAAGGAGCAAAAGAAAATGGAAAACGTACTGTATCCGAACAAGAGACTTTTCAATATTAGGGAGCTCATGGCCTATACCGGCCTGGGAGAAACGAAGGCCAAAGGCTGGGCCCGTGAGATTGGAGCCGCCCGCAAGATTGGCCGCCGGACGGTATACGACAGGGCGATTATCGACAAATCTATTGATGAACTGGCACGCCAGGAAGCATAGAAGCAGGAAGGCGGTATTATGAACAAACTGATAGAAGAGCTGGCAGCCCGTTCCTGCTGGCTGCCCTGGAAAGGGAAAACAAAATTTGAGAACGGCAAGCCGGTAATAGAGCCGAAGACAGGCAAGCAGAAAATTACTAAAATCCCCTATTCTGCAGACAAGAATAAACACTATGGGGCTGCTAAATGGCATAAGCCCGAAACCCGTGTACCTTATGAGCAGGCTAAGAAAATAGCAAAATTTCTGCAGTCACATATTAAGGGGCCCATAGGTATGGGGGTAGTGCTGGATAAAGAATTTGGCCTTGTTTGTATTGATGTTGATGATTGCAGGTATCCCGATACCGGGAAAATCGAAGAATGGGCACAGGATATTATGGAGCTTGTGAAGGAAGCAGGCGGCACCTATATAGAGTTGAGCCCTTCCGGTACGGGCTTTCATATTTGGGGCCGGGGAAGGCTGCCCAATGACCGGGGCATAAAGCGAACAATGAACAATGGGCACGATATAGAACTTTATAACAATGACCACTATATAACTGTGACCAAGAACGCTATGAGCGATACCCCATTGAATGACATTCAACCGGCCATTGATACAATTCTTTCAATGCTGAAGAATTCACCGGCGGCAAGTAAGAGCGGCGGCCCTGCTGCTACGCCCTATTGTGAAGGTCCTAAACTGTCTGATGAAGAAGTGATAGAGAAGATTAGAAAAGCACAAGGCCCTAAATTCCATTCCCTCTATGACCTGGGAGATGTAAGCGCATATATAGATGGACAATGTACCGGGGTAAGCGAGGCAGACCAGGCACTTTTATCTATACTTGCCTTTTGGACAAAAGACGCTGAACAGATAAAGAGAATTTACCGTTCCTCTAAACTGTATGAAAACCAAAACTGGAAGAAACACAATGAAGAGGATTATTTGAATCGTTCCATCACAAGGGCCCTGGAAACTGTCACGGGGGGATTCAACCCAAAGGCCTACGCCGCCAGGAAGCAGGCAGAAGAATTGCGGGCCGAGTTTGAAAAGGCTATGAGGGAGCAGGAAGGCGGTTTGTTATGAGTGAACTTGTAGAAGAGAAGCAGGAAAAGGCGGTTCCTTTTGATAGGCAGGTTAGCGATTTCAAGAAAAATGATTCTGAAAACGCCGATAGGCTGGCCGCCCTGTGCGCTGGAAAATTTCTGTACTGTGCCGATTTGAAAACGTGGCTGAAGCATGACGGCAAAAAGTGGTGCAGTGCGTCCCCGGTAGAGCTACAGGAGCCCGCCAGGCTGGCGATACTTAAAGAAATTGCAGACATGGCGGCGGCCTACGCTGCATTTACACAAGGTGGGGGCGAATTAAAGGGGGATATGCCGAAAGCCTATACCTCTATTCTTAACTATCTGAACGGGACCGCCCAAAATAATATGGCTATCCAAAATTCTATCAAGTTGGCCGCCGGTAAGCCCTCTATGAAGTGCGAGGCGGCAGATTTCGACAATGACCCCTACTTGCTGAACTGTGCCAATGGTGTATTGAATCTCAAAACCTTTGAGCTCATGCCCCATTCCCCGAAGCAGCGGTTCATGAAGTGCACAAGGGCGGCATATAGCCCGGAAGAACATTCTTCCCTATGGCGGGATACCGTGCGGCAGATTGTGCCGGACAATGACACCTATGATTATCTGCAGCGCATGGCGGGATATTGTCTGACCGGAAGTGCGGCAGATGAAAAATTATTCTTTCTTTACGGTCCCGGCGGCACCGGAAAAGGCACCTTTATAGAAACGCTGGGGCATGCCCTGGGAGACTATACCGCAAGTGTACCGGTTGAAATCCTGCTTTCCAGTAAAGGAAACAAGGAAGGCAACAACCCCACGCCCTACAAAGCAATGCTAAAGGGCGTACGGCTGGCCCTGTCCAGTGAGAGCGGCATAGGGAACTATTTCGATGAAGCTACTTTGAAATATCTGACCGGGCGGGACGCAATAACAGGCCGTTTCCTGCATAGCAACCCTATCACCTTTACCCCTTCTCACAAGTTGGTTATCAGTTCCAACTATATGCCCTCTATCCGTGATGCGTCAGATGAAGGAGTCAAGCGCCGCCTTGTGATTATCCCGTTCGATGCGGATATCAAGGACAGGGATACAACTTTGAAGGATAGGCTATTTACACCGGAAAATCTTTCTGACTGCCTTCTGTGGGCAGTGGAAGGCTGCCGGAAATGGCAGGCAGAAGGACTGCAGGAAGGGACATATTCACAAGGTATGAGGAAGGCTATAAATGGTTATTACCTTGAGAATGATACCCTGGGCGAGTTCATAGACACAAAGTGCCATTTAAAAGGGTATGTAGAAAGCCAAACCCTCTATAAGGCGTACAAAGCTTTTTTAATAGAAGCGGGGGAAGATGCTGGAATAAGCCATTCCATGTTCACAAGGCAGCTCAAAGGGAAACTGGGAGCAACCATAAAATCTGTAAGAAGTAGTAAAGAAAGAGGATTCGAAGGAATATCCCTGGAACATCTCTAGCCTATTTCAGTGACACAAAATGACGGATTTTAGCCATTTTTAAATAACCCCTATAGGAAAATTCTCTATAGGAGTTATTTGAAAAACCGCATTTTCCGTCATAATGTGTCATTCACCCACTGTGATTATGAGAAAGGAGCAAGATTTTTATGAATTTTGTAGATACAATTCGTCAATTCACTATACACCAGGAAGGATATTCTGAAGAGCTTAACCGGAAGGAGAAGGAGAGCCGGAAGGCGAAGCAGAAGGCCGCCAGGGCCAGCCGCCGGAAGAACAGAAGGAAATAGCACACCTGTGACCATGACAGGGACGCCAGGCGGGAGCCCTCCATAAAGGAACGTTAGTTTGTGGCAGGAGTTAAACGGGCCATGATGGACCTGCTGCAGAGGGCCTCTTTTTCCGGCGGACAGGATAGGGCCCATAAAACGGAAAAGGCCAGGCGCACAAATTGCGCCCGGCCATACTATGGGTAAACAGGCACTATGGGGGATTATCGGCGGTATGTTTTGTACCCCTTGCCTGTTTCCTCTATTATACCACGAATTGCGGGGACATACTGGCCGCCGGAAAAGAGCGGTTCCCCTTCCGGGACACCGGCAGGCGGCTATAGAATCCCTTGTGAAATTAAACAAGAAAAATTTTATAGCAGAAATTGGCCGATTCCATTGGTACCAGGTACTAATTTTTTCGAAAGTCAATTTTCAAAAATGGCCTTTTCCGGTATGCTTTTACCCCCTAAAGGGCTGGAAATGGGTGTTTGAATTATCACCTGTTACCATGGAAACGGCTCATTCCTTCCCTTATTCTGTAGTTGTATTCGATATGCGTTTATTCCATGAAAGGAGATACCGGCAATGCAAAGGAACGTCATGAAAATTATAGAGGACAACCGGGGAACTATCCCCATTAGATATGATTTGTCCTGGGGCGAGGTAAAGGACCTAATGGAGTGTGCGGCAAAGAAGAACAGTGAACTTGATAGACTGTACACCGCTATTTATTGCGCTTTCTGCGTGGGGTTCGTGCTGGGCAGCCGTGCCACGCTGAAAGGCGTGTTCAAGGAAAGGAAGTGACCGCCATGAAGGGAAATCTAGAGGACGCCGCCGCAAGGGTTCATGACTTGATACCCCATGAGTATGAACTAAACACAAGGGGAGAAATGCAGGCACTGATTCACCAGTGCAAGTATGAAGGGGCCTATGAGTTTGATTCTATATGGGACACCCTTCTCAAGGCTTTCTCTTGTGGCTATGCCATGGGGCACCTTGCCACGATTGAAGGCAAGTACAGGGAAAGGGGGCCGAAGGAATGAAGGACACAAGGAAGAGAAGGCCAGGGCGGCCAATGAAGCCGGAAGGTGAAAGGCTGAAAAGCTACGGCATACGGCTGAGCAGGCCGGACCTGGAAAGGCTGGATAGATACTGCAGGAGAAACGGCACCACCAGGAGCAGGGCCATAAGAAGCCTTGTGAAAATGCTGGGCCAGTAAGGAAGGGGGGCGGAAGCTATGGGCAAGCTGAAAACAGGCGAGAGAAAAAGGCCGGGCGGCGGTTATGAGAAACGCTTTACCATAAAGGGCGTGCGGTATTCTGTCTACGCCGAACGGAAGGAAGATTTACAGGCCAAAGAGGACGCAAAGCGGGCACAAATCAAGGCCGGTATCTACCATACCAATGAAACCATAACCCTAAGCCAGTATTTCGATGAGTGGATAGAAGGAAAGGCGCTTTCTGTACGGCCCATCACTGTATATCTGTATCAACGATTATTTAGAAAATTCATTCGTAGGACGTTGGGGCGGCATAAGGTAAGGACATTGGAGCGGCGGCAGATAGTCAGCTTGATGAATCATGTAGCCGATACGGCAGGAATAGCGACGGCCAACAAAGTGCATACATTGATAGGTTCCATACTCAAGGGCGCTATGGCCGATGACATTATCCAGCGCAACGTGGCCGCCGGTATTCCAGCCATAAAGCAGAAGGGGCCAGCCGCCAGGGAAACCATTCATAGGGAACTTACGGATAGCGAGATTGAGAAAGTTTTTTCCATGCTCAAAGGTTCCATATACTATACGGCCTACAGGTTCCTGCTTAATACCGGCACCAGGGCGGGAGAGTGTGCCGCCCTGCAATGGAAAGATGTAGACCGGACGCACAATATCATTCACATACGGCGCACGATGACAAAGGACAAGGCAGGAAAATGGATACTAGGCGAAACGGCCAAGACCAAAACATCAGTTAGGGATATACCTATGAATCAGACGGTAAGGGAAATCATAGATTATCAGTGGAATTTGTACCGGGACTTGAAAGGCATTATTTCCCCTTGTGATTTCGTCTTTCCTTCCAGCACCGGCGGCCATACCAACACAACGGCATTAGAAGGATCATTGCGTGCTGCCATAAGGAAATATAATGAACATTCCCCTGTGATACTGAAATTCTTTTCCGTTCACGCCTTCCGGGATACGTTCGCCAGCCGGGCCATAAGGGCAGGCGTGCCGCCCAACACCTTGAAGGAAATATTAGGCCATGCAAGCCTAAGCATGACAATGGACCTCTATGCACACGTCAGCCAGGGAGACAAAAGGCAGGCCATGGAGAGGCTGCAGGAAGTGAGTTTTTAAAAGTCGCTTATTCGTAAATCAAGGCGCTTGTTTTATCCGATGATTGCAGGGTAAAGCAGGCGCCTTTTCATACCCCGCAATTTACCCCACAAAATACCCCACTAAACCACCCCAAAAGGATTTTACACTAGAAAATGACGGGCAACGGCTGGCAATGGCCAGTGCCCCAAAAGCGGCATAAATACTAGGCAAGCGGGACTTTTTTCAATCATTTAAAAACGTTGCTATTTATTATTTAACGGCGTCATGGTAAAATAGTAGGGAATTGTTTATAAAGGAGATGGACGTTTTGAATTTTGGTGACGCAGTTGTGGCCTTCCTGAATATTGGCCTTTTCAGTTCCCTTGTCAGCCGTTTTACAGGAGCAAATACGGCCATACTTGTTTTCTGCTCCCTGCTTTATCTGGGCTGTGAGCCGGTGGAAACGGTGGGTATCATGCTGACCTACCTGGTATTCATGAGGCTTACCATTTATACCCAGAAGAAAAAATTGAATTTCAAACACCTCCAGGTGTTTAAGGGATATAAAGTCTTTGTTCCGGTATTCTTCATCATCGTATCCCTCTTCATCTACCCCTTCGCCGCCCTGGCTATTTTCCTTCTTCTCTTCATGACGGAAATCCTGGCGCAGATGTGGGACGACGTGCCGGAGGACAAAAGAGCCTCCCGGGGCCAGATTACCGGGTGGGTGGCAGCAGGCTCCATCCTCACCACCCTTTCCATGATTGCGGTGAAATTCATTCCTGAAGATTTCTACTACATCATCGGCGGCATTGCAGCCTTCCTCATCTGTGTATTCTTCTACTGGCTGGGCCAGGACAGAGACCGCCTCTCCGGCATCTGGGACAAAATCGTCCTCCTGTCCTTCATCCCCCTGGGCCTCTTCGGCTTCGACCTGGCCGACTGGCTGGATGATATGCGCCGCCATGTGAACTCCACCCTCATCGCCTATAACCTGCCCTTCATTTTCCTGCCGGTCTTCTTCATCGGCTTCCTCATGGCCAATATCCTCTTCGGCATCTTCTCCCTGTCCGGACTGGTCATTACCTTCTTCGGCGCCCTGGGCCTGCGTCTCTTCGGCTACTATGAAATGTCCCGCAAAGGCAAGGCAAACCTGGTATCCCTGGGATTCACAGTCCTCGCCATCCTGCTGCTCCTCATTACCGCACCGGAACCCACCGGCGTATCCAAAGCAGTAGATGCCTTCCTCCCATCCAACCACTACGGATTCACAGGAATCCTCAATATGTTCTGATAAGGAAATCAAAAAGCTCTCCGTTGTGGAGAGCTTTTTTCATGCTATAAAAAGGTTTTTAAGATGGACCGGCCGTTGGCCGTAGTGACACGCCCTGTGGGCGTGTCCATAAAGGCGCCCACCACAACCCTCGCGCCAAAGGCGCGTCAAACCTTAGAACCCGCGGGGCAAAAGCCCCGTGTTAGAGCCAGGCGAAAATCACCATTTTGAGCCGGGCGTCGCCCCCTTCTACACAACCCGCCGCCGGAGGCGGTTCCAACCTGCGCCGTCAGGCGCGCCCCCACAATCCTCGGTCTCGATCCCCGGTCCCAGCCGCAAAGCGGCTGCGACCGTATCACTCCGGTTTCCAGGGCGTTACCTTCACCGTGCAGGAGGGGCATACATTCTGGAGGAAACAGGTCTCGCAGTCCGGTTTCCTTGCGTGGCACACCCGCCTTCCATGCCAGATGAGCCAGTGATGGGCGGCGGACCAGTCCTTTTTGGGGATCGCCTTCTGGAGTCCCTTTTCCACTTCCAGAGGCGTCGTGCCTTCTGCCAGTTTCAAACGGTTGGACACGCGGAAAACGTGGGTATCCACTGCAATGGCCGGATAGCCGAAAGCCACGCTCCGTACCACATTGGCCGTTTTCCTGCCCACGCCGGGAAGTTTCACCAGTTCATCGAAATCTTCCGGCACCTCTCCGTGATAGTCGGAAAGAAGCATATGGCACATGCCCAGAAGATTCTTTGCCTTTGCTTTATACAGGCCGCAGTCGTGGATTTCCGTTTCCAGCTGGCTTTGAGTAAGGGATGCCATTTTAGCCGGCGTATCCAGCCTTGGAAAAATGCGGCCCGTAATGATATTCACCCTTTTATCGGTACACTGGGCAGAAAGTATCACCGCCACCAGAAGGGTGAAGGGGCTGGTGAAATGAAGCATGGTGCCGTCATTTTTATACACCTCGGAAAGACGGCGGAGCTGCTCTGCCTTGACCTTTTTTGTAACCCTCATAATCCGCTGCGAAGCAGGTATTCATGGGCTGCCAGGGCAGCTGCCGCCCCCTCTCCTGCCGCAATGATGACCTGCTTGTTCCTGCAGTCCGTCACATCCCCTGCAGCAAAAAGGCCATCCACATTGGTTTCGCCATCCTTGTTAGTCATGATTTCCCCAAGGGAATTCACCTTCACGTCGGAAGGGAGATAAGAATTATTCGGGATGCCGCCGGCCTCCACGAAGACACCGTCCACGGTGAGCTCTTCTGTCTTTCCGTCAGCCTTATTCTTAATCACAAGGCCGCCCACCTTCTTCTCCCCTTTCACTTCTTCCGGCGTATATCCCAGATATACCTTCACATTGTCCAGCTCCTTCATCCGCTTCACCAGGATTTCCTGGGCCCGGATACGGCTGCGCACCAGAAGATACACCGTGGGGCAGAGCTTCGAGAGCTCGATGGCCGCCTGCACGGCGCTGTCGCCGCCGCCTACGATGGCCACCGTTTTCTTCCGATAGAAAGGCGCATCGCAGGTAGCACAGTAGCTCACGCCTCGGCCGGTGTATTCCTTTTCCCCGGGAATATCCAGGGTCCTGCTGTGCTTTCCGGCAGTGACGATGCAGGTCTTTCCCCGCGCCTCTTTGCCGTCATCCAGATGGGCCGTAAAAGTACCGTCCGCTTCCTTCACAAGGGACTTCACCCCTGCATACACAAATTCAACGGGATACTGCTTCACATGGGCCTCCATCTTATCCGCAAGTTCAAAGCCCGAAATGGACGGGAACCCCAGGTAATTTTCGATTTCATTGGTCAGAAGCATCTGCCCGCCGATATCGGTGGTCACCACCTTCACCGAGAGCTCCTTACGGGCTGCATAAAGCGCCGCATTCAGCCCCGCCGGGCCTGCGCCGATAACCAGTACATCAACCATATCCATATATATTCCTCCTTTTATATCGAACTTTATCGTTTAATGATTCTATTATATCTGAAACTGCTGTTTTATGCAAATAGAAGCTGCAGGTCATACTAAGGAAGCACTGATTAATTCATAGAGTTGACTTTTATAAAAATTTTTATGAAAGCAGACTCTGTGAATGAATCACTGTTTCCCTCAAGTTTCCCGTCATTTCTGCCGCTATAGATGTTAAGTCCTGAATTTCTCTGCTGTTTTTTCAATTTCCACTGAGTTTTTACTATTTTCCGGAAATGGTGAGGGAGAAAGAAAAGTGGTACCATTTTCTGCTTTCCATCACCCCATAGAATCATTTCTTATACGTACTTGAAAACATATGGAGTGATATCCGGTAGAACCGCGTGCTTTTCGTTACCCTCTACTATATACATACCTTGAGAATGAAAAATGAGAAGTAGAAAATTGAAATTTTTTCTTTATCATGTTAAAGGGGCTGAACAGAAATGATACCATTTCTGTTCAGCCCCTTTAACATGATACGGTTATTCAGCTTAACTCCAATAACCACGCAAAAAACAGAAAAGCCCATCAGGGGGAGTCTCCAGGTAAGTTCAACCAATGAATCAGGCGTCCGCGCCTTGGCCTTCCTACATACGTAGGTGCTGCTCGGAACATGTCGTCAGAGAGAGGAAAGTCCTGCGAGCGCTCTTCCTTATTGCTTTTCTGTCTTCTGTTTTT
>OOBU01000786.1_pt1 | contig 11189 bp, 8 predicted proteins | sample 1671501 | NCBI WGS metagenome assembly OOBU01 (sample SAMN06348163, study PRJEB24527) | human gut metagenome | biome: human gut; feature: ankylosing spondylitis patient; material: feces | host: Homo sapiens | place: China | collected 2015-10
TGCCGCTCCTTTTGGAAATCAGCTGGCAGCTTCGGGTAGAAGAGGTGTGGCTGGTGGAGGTGCCCCTGGAGGTGCAGATTGCCCGGGTGATTTCCCGGGACGGCTTCACCAGGAAGCAGGTCCTGGAGCGCATCGGAAAGCAGATGCCCACCATGAATAAGATGAATTATGCCGACGTGATTATCGACAACAGCCGCTCCGTAGAGGATACGAGACAGCAGGTGCGGGAAGCACTGAAGCATGTACCGGGATTTCAATTTCCCAAAGGAATGGAAGAAGCATGAGAATCGCATTGAAACGCAGGAAAAAAGAGGTACAGAGGCACCAGGGAAACACCGGCGCTATGGTGTTTACTCTTTTGACTGCGCTTCTCTGCGTGCTTTTCCTGTTTCTGGTGGATAATATCCGCTTTTTGAAACCCAGTGAGCAGGTGTCCCATATCATCGTCCAGTGTGCATCGGAGGAGCAGATTTCTCCCAGCCTGCTGGAGGCGGTAATACTGACGGAAAGCAAATTTAACGAAAAGGCGGTGTCCCATGTAGGCGCCGTAGGTATGATGCAGCTCATGCCGGATACGGCCCATTGGATTTCCGAGCAGAGCGGCCTGCCCTCCGACAATCTGGCCAGCCCGGAGCAGAATATCCCCCTGGGCGCCTGGTACCTGAATTATCTTTTGGCAGAGTACCATAATAATGAGGTCTTTGCCCTGGCCGCCTATAATGCGGGCCGCGGCAATGTGGATGAATGGATAGAAAAAAATCACTGGCCGGAGGGCTTTTCCGACATGGATAAGATTCCCTTCCCGGAAACCAGGGAATTTGTGAAATCCGTGGTTTCCGCAAGGGATAGGCTGGAAGCGGAGAAGAAAGGAACGTAGCATGGGAAAAGAAGATAAGCTGGAACAGGAAAGGGCAGAGCGGCGGCAGAAATTCCTGGACTGGGACATTGAAAAGGAGCTGCCCGTCAACATTGAGGGGTACAGGCTTAAACGGCTGGATCGGCAGGAAGGACGGATTTATTTTGCCTTCTGCTGGGAAAATGAAGAAACCGGATGGCAGGTGCGGGCCCTGTTTGACGAGGAAACCATGGATTACATGGTGAAATCGGACCTGCGCCTTGTCACCTTCACGGAGATCGAGCTCATTACCGGCGATTTCGAGGAATTCAAACGAAATATGAAACTCCTGACGCCGAAGTACATTACAAAGGAACTCATCCACCGGGAAAATGTGTCTGTCCTGGTGCGGGGAAAGGGATTCATGGCGTGGGATTACAGTTCCTTCTTTCCGCCGGTCATCGGCCATTATGAACGGGTGATTGAACCCTCCCGGCCCCTCCTGGGCCTCAACGGCTCCTACATTATTGCGTCCTATGAATGCAGGGAAAGGGAGACGGGCATCCTCTTTTTCTACAATGTATATAGAGATGAATATTACGGCGAACTGAGGGCCAAAGGTATTCCGGGCATTATCCACCAGTACGATGCAAAGACCATACCGGATCTGGAAAAAACCATCAGGACCCATCTGGAAAAGGACCTGGAAGAGCTTTACGAACATCCGGAGATTCCGGACTGATTTCATCATAACAAGAAAATCATCGTGATTTCATAAAGGGGAGAGAGCCATGAAGAGCAGTGAAGAAGTGGTGATGGAGTATGTACGGCAGCTGGAAGCAATGGAAGAAGAAGTCTCGAAACTGCTGAGTGAGAACCGCATTCTGAAGGGCAGGCTGGAGGGAGCACGGAAGGCCGGCACGCCCACGGATTCAGAACTTCTGGCGGCAGGAGAGGAAAAGGACCTCTATCCCGGTGAAAGACATGAAATCCTGATGGACATCCTGAAATCCGCCCGGAAGGACATGAAGAAGGGTACCCGGCGGGCGGATATTCTGGATGACCTTATCCATGCCAATCCGGTGAGCGGTGAACCGAAACGGCGCTCCGAAGCGGTGAAGGTGGCGCTGAAAGGATACCGGGGCCTTGATGAGAACACGAAAAGGAAACTGGGAGTCCTTGGCATTGAAGGAAATGAAAAGCACAGCAAACACTACCTCCTTCGATATTACGGCGATTCCCGGTACATGGTCACCATGACCGCCTCCGGCAGCGATGCAGGACGGGGCGGGCTGAACCTGGCCAGCGACATTATCCGTAATTTCTTTTAAGGAATCAGTGCTTCCGTAAATAGGAGGAAATCATGAGAATTCTCATTTTCGGCATGGGCGGTATCGGAAGCTTCATCGGCGGCGCCCTGGCAAGGGCAGGGGCTGATGTGTATTTCTATGTCCGGGGAAAGAACAGGGAAGCCATAGAAAAAGAAGGGCTCCATGTGACCTCGGAAATTCTGGGGGATTTCAAAGTTTGGCCCAAAGGCATGGGACAGGATGGAAAATCCTTTGGAAAAATGGATGCCATCTTCCTTGCCTGCAAAGGAAATGGACTGGAACAAGCCTGCCGTGACATGGCTCCCATGGTAGGGAATTCCACGGTGGTGGTGCCTCTCTTAAACGGCGTTCTTGTATCGGACCTCATGGCGCCCCTCCTTCCGCCCTGCTTTATAGCCGACGGCACTATACGCGTATTCAGCCATATGGAAAAGCCTGGCCACGTGGTGCAGACCGCAGGCAGCGGGAAAGTGGTGATGGGCATGAAGGACGGGAAGAACCGGCCCATTCTCTACGACCTGACGGATATACTGCAGAAAGCAGGCATTCCGGCAGAAGTGACCGATGACATTCGTCTGGACAGCTGGGAAAAATACGCCCTCATGGGAACCAACAGCGCCCTCTTCTGTCTCTTCGACGGCCCCGCAGGCAAAGTGCGCCGTCAGGAAAACTACAGAAAAATCGTGGCAGAAGCGGTGGAAGAAGTGATTACCGTGGCCAGAGCCCAAGGCGTCATTATTCCGGAGACCTATAAAGAAAACTACCTTTGCCTCTTCGACTCCCTCCCAGGCGATACTGTCACATCCCTCTATCGGGATTTAAAAGATGGAAAGAAAACGGAAGATACGGAAACAGAAATGATTCTGGGAAGAATGGTCAAAATGGGAAAAGAGGCGGGCGTGCCGGTGCCATGCTTTGAAAAAGCCTATGAGAAGGCGGCTTTATTGACACGCGGACACGCCCTTTCGGGCGTGCACAGCGAACATGAGCTGCACTAGCGAACTGGATTTGTAAGGGAGCGGCAGCGACCTGAGAACCAAGTGAACCCTTTCCCGTGGAGGAAGTCCCGCGAAGCGGGATAGGGGGTGGCGAACGCAGTGAGCCAATCAGCAGAATGTTTATCATGCCATATGATACGGGAAGGCAATCCCGTAACGCAGGCTCCTTTCTCAGAAAGGAGCTGGGCGAAGCCCTGAGGAACACCGAATTCCCGCCGACTGGTATTTACCAGCAACTGCGACACTATCGGCTTTTACCGAGATCCTTCGCTGTCGCTCAGGATGACAGTTGGAGGCGGGAAGGGAAGCACGTAACGCTGACTTTATACTCATCGCCCGCAGGGCGATACCACACCCTCTGAACCCTGTGAACCTTTTGAACCCTCTGAACCCTTTTTCAATACCCACGCCCCTATCCTCCGTCGCCTAACGGCGTGCACAGCGAACACATTTTGAATGAGCAAAGCGACGCGCAAAATGTAGTGAGTCGTTTCCCCTTTAGGAGCCACCCGCTGGCCGGGCTTTAAGGTGTTCGCTTTGTGTGCAGGCTATGCTCACATATTAGCCCGGCTCAGAAATGTTGCTGATTTCTGCCTAAGGAAGGGGGCTAAATACTGCGGCGGAGCCGTCACCTTCCCCCCTGAGCGAAAGCGAACACAACCTTTCTACACAACCCGCCGCCGTCAGGCGGTCCCAACCTGCGCCGTAAGGCGCGCCCCTTTTTTCAAAAACTGCCGCGAAGCGGCTACCACAACCCTCGGGCCATAGGCCCGTCAACCTTTCAAAGGGAAAAGGCGCCGCACTGCGGCGCCTTTTCCCTTTGAACCTTCCGTCCAATCGTGGTACCATAACATAAAAAAGAAGTATTACAAGGGAGAGATAGGAATGACATTGGATGAACTGCCCCAGGGGAAGGCAGCAGATGTGACAGCGGTTGGCGGAGAAGGACCTCTGCGCCAGCATTTTCTTGACATGGGCCTCATTCCCGGGGCGGAGGTGACGTTTATCAAATTTGCGCCTCTGGGAGACCCTATGGAGCTCATGGTGCAGGGTTATGAGCTGACGCTTCGGGTGGAAGATGCAAAAAAGATAGAAATCGACCATGTGCGGGACCGGGACTTGGAGAAAAAGCCCATGAAGGTTCCGACACAGGTCAAGCATCCGGGCCTTGGGGAACCGGGGCGGGTGCATGAGCTTTCGCCTTACCACGACGCGAAGCCGGTGGAGGGGAAGCTTGTTTTTGCGCTGGCAGGAAATCAGAACTGCGGAAAAACCACCCTCTTTAACCAGCTCACCGGCTCCAACCAGCACGTAGGTAATTTCCCCGGTGTCACGGTGGACCGAAAGAGCGGTTTCATCAAGGGCCATCCGGACTGCGAAGTGGTGGATCTTCCGGGCATTTATTCCCTGTCTCCCTACACCAGCGAGGAAATCGTGTCCCGCAAGTTTATTTTGGAAGAGAAGCCCAGCGCCATTATCAACATTGTGGACGCCACGAATCTGGAACGGAACCTGTATCTCACCATGCAGCTCATGGAGCTGGATGTACCCATGGTGCTGGCGCTGAACATGATGGACGAGGTGGAGAAGAACGGCGGCTCCATCCTCATTAATGAAATGGAAGAAATCCTGCAGATTCCGGTGGTTCCCATTTCTGCCGCCAAGAACCAGGGCGTGCAGGAGCTGGTGCGCCATGCGGTGCATGTGGCCAGGTACAGGGAAAAGCCGGGTATCCGGGATTTCTGCAGTCCCGAGGACCACAGGGGCGCGGTGCACCGGGCCCTTCACGGCATTATGCACCTCATCCAGGACCATGCGGAAGCAGCGGGCATACCGGTACGTTTTGCCGCAGGCAAGCTGGTGGAAGGGGACCATCTGGTGGAGGAGGCCCTCCATCTGGAGGAAAATGAAAAGGAAATGATAGGCCATATCATTAAACAGATGGAAGAGGAAAGGGGACTGGACCACGCCGCTGCCATGGCGGATATGCGTTTCCTTTTCATCCGGCGCCTCTGCGACAAGACGGTGGTGAAGCCGAAGGAAAGCAGGGAGCACGCCCGGAGCCGGAAGATGGACCGCATTTTGACCGGAAAATACACGGCCATTCCCATTTTCATCCTCATCATGGGCCTTGTATTTTACCTTACCTTTAACGTCATCGGCGCCTTCCTGCAGGACCTTCTGGCCAGCGGCATCGATGCCCTGACGGAAGAAGTGGACAGCGCCCTCACGGCGGCGGGGGTGAACGGAGCGGTGAAGTCCCTTCTGGTGGACGGCATTTTCACCGGTGTAGGCAGCGTTTTAAGTTTCATCCCCATTATTATGGTTCTCTTCTTCTTCCTTTCCATTCTGGAAGACGGGGGATATATGGCAAGGGTGGCCTTCGTCATGGATAAGCTCCTCCGTAAAATCGGCCTTTCCGGAAGGAGCATCGTGCCCATGCTTATCGGCTTTGGCTGCTCCGTGCCGGCGGTCATGTCCACCAGGACCCTGCCGTCCCTTCGGGACCGGCGCATGACCATCATGCTCATTCCCTTCATGAGCTGCTCCGCCAAGGTGCCTATTTATGCCTTCTTTACGGCGGCCTTCTTCCCCCATACCGGCGGTCTGGTGATGACGGCACTCTACCTGACGGGGGTATGCATGGCGGTGCTGGTGGCTCTCCTTTCCAAGAACACCTTCTTCAAGGGAGAGGCGGTGCCCTTTGTCATGGAACTCCCCAATTACCGCATGCCGGGAGCGAAAAATGTGGGCCGTCTCATGTGGGACAAGGGAAAGGATTTTCTTGAACGTGCCTTCACCGTCATTTTCGTGGGTACCATTATTGTGTGGTTCCTGCAGAGCTTTGACGTGACCCTCAACATGGTGGAGGACAGTAAAGACAGCATTCTGGCCCTTCTGGGCGGCTGGATTGCACCCCTCTTTTCGCCCCTGGGATTTGGGGACTGGAAGATGTCCACCGCCCTCATCTGTGGATTCATGGCAAAGGAAAGCGTGGTGGCCACCCTTTCCGTGCTCTATGGCAGTGTGGCTGCCCTGGAAACGGCGCTCACTCCCATGGCCGCCTTTTCCTTCCTGATTTTCTGCCTCCTCTATACGCCCTGCATTGCCACCATTGCCTCCGTGCGCCGGGAAAACGGCACCCGCTGGGCTTTGGAAATGGTGGCTTTCCAGTGCGTGGTGGCATGGATTGTATCCTTTATTGTTTGGCATGGAGAGATTCTCCTTTTTGGAAACTGAGAGAACCCAATGAAAAAAATCTACCTCACAGCTCTTTTGACGCTCGTTCCTGCGGCAGCGGGAGCAGAGGTCTATACCCTTCCCGGCATCGTGGTGACGGCGGAGAAACAGAAGGAAATCAAAGATACCGCCTTTCTGCCCCATGAGACCATTACAGAAAAGGACATGGAGCGCATGGGCGCCTCCAATGTGGTGGAAGCCCTTTCTACGGCACTGGGCGTGGACCTTTCCTCCGGAAGCCAGGACAGCCGGTCCGTCATGGGCAGCAACCAGCTCATGCTGCGTGGCATGAACAGCAGCCAGACCCTGGTCCTTATGGACGGCCACCGTCTGGCCGATGAGGACACGGCGTCCTCCAAAAACATGACCCTTCTGCAGCGCTTTGACCTGTCCCAGGTGGAGGAAATCAATATTATCCGCGGCGCCGATGGCGTTTCCTACGGCTCATCCGCCATGGGCGGCGTCATTAACATTAAAACGAAGAAACCGGGCAGTAGTGAAAGCAGCGGCGGATTCCGTCTGGGAGAAGGGGAAAATACACTGTATTTCCATGAGGATCCAAAGGGAGAGGGCCCTTTCCATCTGGCCGTCAGCGGAAGGATAACCAAAGTAAGGCCCCTTTCTTTCCGGCGGGACAGCTATTCCCGAAGCATTCACTACGACATTCACTACGACGGCTTTGACGTGCCTTCCTACGGAATCCGCCGCTATGCGGGGCTGGACGGGCTCTATGATTTCCAAAACAGCGCGAAAAATACACTTCGCTTCAAGGCGGACTATTTTGACGAGGACACGGACATGCGTTTTTCCGATGCCTTTATGAATATCCCTAACAGAAATGGGGTGCTTCAGAATGTGGCGCTTCAGAAAGATGAGAAAAGCCGCACCGAAAGGACCCAGTGGGACACCTCCCTTACCTACGAAGGAAAGACAGAAAGAAATGAATACAGCGGCCAGGCCTACTACAGCCGCCTCAGGAAATACAGCGAAACCTGGAACGGACGGCCCGATTTCAAAGGGGACATGGCCCTGATGCTGGATAATCTCTTCAAACCCTGGGACTACGACCGCGCTTTCTATGAAATCTGGGGATTCAGTGGAAGAAACACCATGACCTTCGGCAGCCACAGCCTCATCTTCGGCGGCGAATGGGAAAGGAGCACCTACACCGGCACCAGACTTTCCCATGAAACCTACTCCGGCAGCGGAAGCAAGGGCGAAGAAGGCCATGAACAGGCAGGCGGCGCCTTCTATATGTCCGATATCTGGGACATAAACTCCCGCCTCACCTTCCGCCCGTCCCTGCGGTTTGAGCGGGACAGCAGTTACGGCTTCATCGGCGTACCGGCGGCGGGCCTTTCGTACAGGGTGAATGATCACATGACATGGAAGACCAATTACGGCAAAGGCTTCCGGGCACCCACCATCAGCGAAAGGTATATCCACCTGGACCATATGGGGGTCACGGTGGACGGAAATCCGGACCTCAAAGCGGAAACCTCCAAAAGCTTTGACACCGGCCTTTCCTGGCAGGCGGGAAAGACGGCGTGGACCGTTTCATGGTTTGACCAGAAGGTGAAAAACCTTATCGACTATGAAGAAATGGCAGGCGATGCCATGGAATACAGATATGTAAACAGGAAACAGGCAGAACTGAAGGGCCTGGAAGCAGAAATTTCCCATGCCCTTTCTCCCCGCTGGACAGTGCGGGGAACCTACACCTACCTGGACGGCAGGGACAGTTCCGAAGACATCCGACTCCCCAATCGCAGCCGCCACACCGCCATGCTGTCCCTTTCCTACGACAGTAAAGACCCCTACGGCTTCTCCGGCATGGTCTGGTCCACACTTAAAAAGGACTTCTACTTCGATGACAGAAACTACAGCTGGAACGAAGTGAACCTGTCCCTCCAAAAACAATGGGGCAAAAGCCTTACCGCCGCCTTTGGACTCTATAACCTGCTGGACAGGGAAATAGACACACTCTACATCCACGGCCGTTCCTGGTTTATGGGCATGGAAATGAAGTGGTAAGGACACGGCCTTTCGGCCATGAGGGGTGACGGCTCTTCGGGCCGAAGGTTCTAAAGGGGCTAAAGTTTGACACGCCTTTGGCGTGAGGGTTGTGGTGGGCGGCTTCGCCGCCAGTATGGATAAAACCTTTGAAACCGGGCCTTCGCCCGGGGAAAACAAGCAAACCGCCCTTCGGGCGCTGAAAATGCACCCCTTTTGGTGCTGTCGCACCACCTTTCCCCCGGAGGGGGGAACTCTCAGCGCCAATATGCTATGAGCTGCTTAAGTTAGCACTAAGAAAAGCGGAGAGCAGACTTCCCCCTCCGGGGTGGCAAAGGAACTGGATTTGTAGGGGAGTGAAGCGACCCGAAAATCCAGTGACATGCTTCCCTTTAGGAGAAGTACCGCCGTAGGCGGGGATAGGGGTGCATTTCCGACGGGCCGCAGGCCCGGTTTTATGGTTTTCGCTGCCTCTGGCAGCGCTGCCGCCAAAGACGGCATACAAACTTCATCGTCCACAGACGATACCACCCCCTCTGAACCCTTTGAACCTTCTGAGCCCTATGAATACTATTTCCCCAAAATTTCCTTCAAAAAAGTACTTGACAGAGTGAAAAGTGAGGGGTATGATATACACATCTTCAGACAACCAAACGAACTGAAACAAGCTATGAACGAGACAAAAGGTCTGCTGAGTTAATCTTCAGAGAGCCGGTGTATGGTGCGAACCGGTAGATGGCAGCATTCATAATATCCCTCGAGAGCTCTTACACCGAAACAAGTAGGTGCAGGCGTTCATTCACGTTACGAATAGGACTACAAGTATAATGTAGGGTGGTACCGCGATAATCGCCCCTATCTTCTGACGAAGGTAGGGGCTTTTCTTATAGGTGCCGGTTAATTTGTGGTCCGTAAGTGATAAGTGGGAGTGGTACCGCGCATAAAGCGCCTCCGCCGGTGGAAACACCGGCGGAGGTTTTTATTTTCCCGTTTCATCTACGTTTGGTATTATTTTTTTGAAAGAGGGATAAACTATGCAGAAAAAATGGTTAAAAGGAATGGCAGCAGCTGCTGCATTAACAGTAATGGCAGGCGCATTCGCAGGATGCGGTGGAGACAAGAAGGCAGCCGCCAGCGGCGCTGCCGGTGGACAGACTGTAAAACTTGGTTTCGTAACCGCTTATACCGGCCCCGGCGCAGCTTATGGCCAGGCCATGAAAGACGGCGTTGATCTGGCCGTTGAAGAAATCAACAAGGATCCAAACACTAAAGTAAAAATCGACCTCAAGACCTACGATACCAAGCTGAATAAATCCGAAGCCATCAATGCTTTTAAGAAATGCATTGAACAGGATAAAGTTCTTGCTATCGAAGGCCCCATGACCTCCGGCGAAATGTTTGCAGCTGGCCCCATTGCCCAGCAGTCCAAAGTCGTAGCCTTCGGCACCGGCACCACCGCCACCGGCATCACCGACATCGGCGACTACATCTTCAGAAATGCAATCCCCGGCAAACTGGCTATTCCGGTTACCCTGAAAAAAGCGCATGATAAACTGGGATTCAAGAAAGTAGCCGTTCTTTATTCCAATAACAACGACCAGATGGTTCGTGAAAACGATATTTACCAGGAAGAACTGAAGAAGATGGGCGTAGAAGTAGTAGCTACCGAAACCTTCGCAGATAAAGATACCGACTTCTCTGCACAGCTCACCAAGATTCAGGCTGCCAACCCTGATGTGATCTGCGTAGCAGGCCTCTATCAGGAAGGCGCCCTCATCGTTAAGAAAGCCCGTGAAATGGGCATGACCCAGCCTGTCATCGGCAACAACGGCTTTAACAGCCCGGCATACATCCAGCAGGCCGGCGATGCAGCAAACGGCACCCTCGTAGCTACACCGTGGAATCCGGAAAGAAAGACCGACAAGGCCCAGAACTTCCGCAAAGCCTTCGTTGCTAAATACGGTCACGAACCGGATCAGTTCGCTGCCCAGGCTTATGACGCTATGTACGTCATCCACCAGGCTGTGGAACAGTCCGGCACCACCACCGATAGAAAGAAATTCCGTGACACCCTGGCTAATATCAAAAACTTCGAAGGCGCTACCGGCAAATTCGAATTTGACCAGAACCGCGATCCGAAGATGGACCTGGACGTACTGGAAGTTAAAGACGGCAAATGGGTTCCTTTCGCTTAATGGTTTAAAAAGCGCATAGCCTATCCTAGGAAAGCACTGATTCATTTGCAGAATCGAATTTCATAAGTATTTTTATCCAATGTTTTGTCATAAGTCTCCTTAAATAGCTTGCTGTTCGCGTCGACTTATTCCTCGCATTAAATAAAAATACAAGAATGAAATCCGATAACGATTTAATCAGCGCTTCCCTAAAAGGAAATGAGGAATCCGTGGATAGGACAGGACGAGCACTCCCTGACGCTGCTATGTCCCTATCCATATAGTTTTTCCCCAGACAGAACCGCAGTGCATCCCTACGCACTGCGGTTTTGTAGTGGACAGGCCTTCGGCGTGAGGGTGGTGGTAGGTGCCCTTCAAAAAGAAGGGGCGCCAGTTTGGATAAGACCTTTACAACCGGGCTTTCGCCCGTTGGAAAACAAGCCGACTTCCCTGTCGGGCGATGGAAAAGCGGCCCCCTTTGGTGGTTGGCGCCACCACCTTCCCCCCGCAGGCGGTGGGACAATAAAGCTCCGCGAGGCATTTCATCCATAAGTTTCTCTATAGTAAGCACGGGTTGTTGTGCCCCCGCACAGCGGGG
>OOBU01000791.1_pt1 | contig 11075 bp, 9 predicted proteins | sample 1671501 | NCBI WGS metagenome assembly OOBU01 (sample SAMN06348163, study PRJEB24527) | human gut metagenome | biome: human gut; feature: ankylosing spondylitis patient; material: feces | host: Homo sapiens | place: China | collected 2015-10
GAATAAAAATACAAGAATGAAATCCGATAACGATTTAATCAGCGCTTCCCTAGTGCTGCATAACGAAGAGGGATAGCAGGCTTTTCATAGAAAAGCCGAGGCCCTGCACATATATTAAAAATCATTTACCCTTCCCAATTTACCCATGATATAATAATACAGATTAATCCTTTGATACGGAGGTATAAACCATTGATTTTTCATAAGAAAATTTGTCTTCTTGCCTTGACTGCCTGCCTCACCGCTTTTGTGAGCGGCGTGGATGCGAAAACGATTCTGCTGGTGCCCCAGGATGACCGTCCTGTGAGCCTTGATTACACCGTTTCCACAGCGGAAAGGGCGGGGTATACTATCCTCACTCCTCCCAGGGCATATCTGTCGGGAAAGAATTTCCGGGGAAGTCCGGACCAGATCTGGCGGTGGGTGCAGCAGAACATGGCTCGTGCCGATGCAGCTGTGATTTCCACGGATTCCCTGATTTACGGCGGCCTTGTGGATTCCAGAAAGCATAATGAGTCCCTCAATACACTGATGGCCCGGGAAAATAAAATCAAAGCCCTCCATGCCCAGTACCCGAAGACCCCTATTTACGCCTTCGGCACCATCATGCGCACCCCCTATGCTTCCGGCAGCGGCGTGGAGCCCTATTACTACACCAAGTACGGCAATGATCTGTACCGCCTGTCGGGACTTCAGGACAAGATGGACGCAGGAAAGCTCTCCACCGATGAGGCGGCGGAGCTCCTTTCCCTGAAGCTTTCCATTCCCAGTGAATATCTGCAGGACTGGTTCAAGCGGCGCACAAAGAACAACACCATCAACCGCATGCTCATCAAGGACACGAAGAGCGGCGTTTTCACCTATTTCTGCGAAGGCCATGATGATAACAGCAAGAATTCCCAGTCCGCCTTGGAAGCCCGATATCTGGCGGTGGATGCCAAAAGTCTCCCCCCTTCCCGGTACGGTTCCTTCCCCGGCGCCGACCAGCTGGCTCTTCTTCTCATTGCCCGCTACCACAATGACAGCAATCATCAAAAGCCCACATTCACCGTCATTTATCCTCTGGGACGGGCAGAAAATACGGTGCCCAGCTATGAAAACCAGCCCATCGGAAAAACCATCAGCGAACATATCGAAGCAGTGGGCGGCACCATGGCAGGGAAGAATATCCCTGACATCGTGCTGGCCGTGAATACCCCCATTGCCTCCACCGGCGAATCGGGGCAGTTCAGTAATTTCGGAATGCTGAAGCAGAGCACCACCGATTTCATGAATGAAGTGAAAAATGTGGTGGACCGGGGTATTCCCGTTTCCATGGTGGACGTGTATTTTGCCAACGGCTCCGACAATACCCTCATGAATCTCATGGTGAAGGACAACCTGCTCTATAAAGTGGCCGCCTACAACGGCTGGAACACGGCATCCAACACCATCGGCTACGCCATCGCCCAGGCGGTGCTGGCTCCGGATATGTCGAAAGAAGATCACAAGAACATGCTTACGGAGCAGTACATCGACAACTGGGCCTACCAGGCCAACGTGCGGAAGAACATCGCCCGTATGACAGAAAAGGAAACCACCAACATGGTGCCCACACCTGCCATCAAGGAGGAAATGATTGCGGAAATCCAGGAATTTGCCAAAAAGAAAATGGGCCTTGACCCGGCCACCGTATCGGCCGACTTCCCCTGGAACCGTCTTTTTGAAATCAACGCCCTTGTGTCCTCCAAACCAAGATACAAGGTCTACCTCACCCGGGCTGAACAGCAGCGCATAGCAGAAGAAAAAGCCGCCGCTGAAGCAAAAGCAAAGGCGGAAGCAGAGGCCAAAGCAAAGGCCGCCGGCAAGACGCCGGCCCCCGCTCCCGCTGCTCCCTCGGATGAAGGAAATGACGGGGATATTTCGACCATTGTGATTAATAAGTAAGGGACCGCAGAGCGGCCCCGGGCTTAAAGGGGAAGGTTAATTCCCGCTCCGCAGGCAAAGGTTGAGGATTATGCTGTCCAGGGAAGCACTGATTAATTCATAGAGTCGGATTTCATTCTTGCATTTTTTATTCAATGCAAAGAATAAGTCGGCGCGAATCATTCCGGAGTGAGATCTCTCGACTCTGTGGAGACTCTGCATAGAGTCTCCAAGTCAGCCGAAGTTGGCCCTGCGTAGAATGGTATTGGAGCAACATTGTCATTCTTACCCACGTACACCCTTTTGCCACTTCGTGGCACTTCGCCCCGGTGGGAAGCGTGTCACTTGATTCTCAGTCGCCTTTGGCTCCCTACGAATCAAGTTCCCTTGCCACCTCAAGGGGAAACGAGGAAATTAGAGGTGCCTTCCTGTTGTCGGCTGACCGACCCCGGATGACGGTGGAAGGCGGGGCTCCCCAGTCCCCAGTCCCCAATCCCCAATCCCCAATCCCCAATAAAAAATTCCCATGACCGCCAAGTCATGGGAGTTTTTTTATTCCTTTACTTTTTTCTTCATTTCCACCGCCGATTCCAGTGCACTCTGGGAGGAGTCGCTGCCGGAAATCATGAGGGCTATGTCTGCCAGATGTTCTTTTTCATTTAGAAGAACGGCTTTCGTGGCTGTCCTGCCGCGGGAGACGGTTTTCACGATTTTGTAGTGGCGGTCTGCGGCGCAGGCTGTCTGGGGCAGGTGGGTGATGCAGAGAACCTGGATGGCATGGGAGAGGAAGGCGATTTTCCTGGCCACCTGGAGGCCCACTTTTCCGCTGATGCCCACGTCGATTTCGTCGAAAATGAGTGTCTGCTGCCGAAGGAGCCGGGAAATGACCATTTCGATGGCCAGGGCGATACGGGAAATTTCGCCGCCGGAGGCGGTATCTTTCATGCTCCGAAGGGGTTCTCCCATGTTGGCGGAGAAGTAGAATTCCATTTCTTCCGCCCCGTTGGGAAGGGGCGTTTGGGCTGGAAGCAGGTGTAGCTTCATCCTTGCGTTTTCCATGCCCATATCTTTCAGGGAAGATACCACTTTTTCCAGAATGATTTCGGAGGATTTCATCCTTTCTTTATTCAGCACTTCCGCCTTTTTCATGAGAAGCACCGTGAGGTCTTCGTAGTTTTTCTGGAGAGCAGCGTTGTCGTAGATGATTTCTTTCAGAGAGTCGTATTCTTCCCTTGCCTTCTTTTCGTAGGCCAGGACATCGGATAGTTCAGGTCCGTATTTCCGCTTCAGCTCCATAATGACTTCATTCCGATCCTGCAGGGTTTCCAGTTCGTCTTCGGAGAAATCAGAGCTGGCAATGTAGTCTTCCATACTGCCGATGGCGTCTTCCAGGGAAAAGGAGGCGGAGCGGAGGGATTCCAGGATAGGATTCAGGGATTCATCGTACCGGGCAGCCTGGGAAATTTCCTTGTCCGCTTCAGCAATGGAGTCCTGGGGGCCGCCGTCGGCGGTAATGGTTTCCAGGGCGCGCCTAAGGGAGCGGAAAATGCGCTCATGGTTCTGGAGGACCTGGAGTTTCTTTTCCACTTCTTCGTCCTCCCCTTCCTGGAGGGAGGCAGAGGAAATCTGCTTCAGTTCCCATTCCAGAATGTCCAGGCGTCTTTCTCTTTCCTGTTTCCTTTCCCGATAGTCGTCCAGGGCGTCCTTCAGTTTCTTCCATTCCTTATAGGAGCTGCGGTAGGACTGATAGGCTTCCATCACCGCGGGGGTGCCGGAGTCCACCATTTTCTCACAGAAGGGAATGGAAAGAAGCTCCATGTTGTCGTTCTGTTCATGGAGCCGTACCAGTTTCTTTCCCAGCTTCTGCAGCTGCTTCACGGTGCAGAAACTGCCGTTAATGGTGCAGATTCCCCGGCCGGAACGGCTGAGTTTTCTGGAAATAATAATCTGTCCGCTGTCGGAATCAATGCCCTCTTCCTTCAGCTCGTCCACAATGGAGCTGTCGGCGTAGAAGACACCTTCCACCTTGAAGAAATCGGCGCCGGTGCGGATAAGGTCCGTGCTGGCCCGGCGGCCGGTAAGCATGGCCAGGGCGTCAATGAGGATGGATTTCCCCGCCCCCGTTTCACCGGTAAAGACGGTGACTCCCTGGTCGAAATCAATGACCGTGTCTTCAATGATGGCGAAATTGATGATATGAAGACTCTGCAGCATATCAGCCACCGCCTCAGGACTTGAGCATGCCCTGGATATGGGACAGGAGCACCGGCACGTCCTCCGGTGTCTTCAGGATGATGAGCACCGTATCATCCCCTGCCAGGGTGCCGATGATGACATCGTTCTTGGAATGGTCGATGGCAAAAGCCACAGAGGACGCAGAGCCGGGGATGGTATGGAGCACCACCATGTTCATGGCGGAATCAATCTTCACCACCGCTTCCTGGAAAAGGATGGCGGTGTGGCTCTTGGACATGACACTCTGCTTTTCATTGGAAAGGGCATAGCGGTAATGGCCGTTCTTATAGGGAATCTTGATGAGCATAAGGTCCTTGATATCCCGGGACACGGTAGCCTGGGTCACGGCAATGCCTTCCTTCTTCAAAGCCTCCGCCAGTTCCTCCTGGGTTTCAATAACCTGGTTCTGTATGATTTCCTTGATTTTCATGATTCTGTATCTTTTCATAATAGGTCTCCTTCTTCCCGTTCCTGCGGGAATGGAATTCTGCATAATTGGTTCATTTAAAATTGCATATTTTTTACAATTTTAAAGCATTTCAGCGGCCAGGTCAAATATTTTCTGCATAAAAATAAATTTAGCCAATATTTTACCTGTATATTTTACATTTCACCGGTTATTTATTCACATTATGAAACAGCAGCGGATGCATATTATAATTGTTGCAAATGGATTGCAATAATTGTACTGCATGGCGAATAAAATTCTGTTATAATGAAACCGATATAAAAATCTTTGTTAAAGAAGGAACGCAATATGGATAACTATATAGGAAAACATCTGCTCATTGACTGCTACAACTGCGATATGGATTCCATCGAGTCATCTCAGACTGCCCTCCAGGCTCTCACCGACGCTGCTGAAAAAATCGGCATGGAAGTGAAGGATACTTTCTTCCATGAAAGCGATAACGAACTGACCGCCGCTGCCTACGGTCCCAAATCCCACATCTGCATCCACTGGTACCCGGATTTGTGCTATGCAGCCGTGGACATCTACAGCTTCGACATGGATCTGAAGCCTGCCCGCACCATGGCGGTGCTCCGGGCCTCCCTGCATCCTGAAAAAATCAGGGCCACCTCTGTAAAGCGGGGTAATATCAACCCGGACATGAAGCCAAATATCAAGTCCAAGTCCACCACCCTCCACAAGTTCAAGAATACAAGGCAGCAGATGAAGACCGCTGGCCAGAAGGTGGCCAACTATATGCGCCACAAGAACGAAAAGAGAGATACCCTGGGGCCGGAGTAACAATGACGGGGCCTCTGGCCCCGAAGGTTCAAAGGGTTCAGAAGGTTCATGGACACGCCCTTTGGGCGTGAAGGTTCAGAGGGTTCAAAGGGTTCAGAAGGTTCAGAGGTTGGTGGTATCGCCCTGCGGGCGATGAGTATATAGCCGCCTTTCGGCGGCAGCCGCTGCATACTAACCTTCCTGCCCCACTCTTCATTCTCGCCGCCGGCGTGTCAATTTCCACATAAAAACCCCGGAAAATCATTCCGATTTTCCGGGGTTTTCTTATGCACATATGCTGTTATGCGCGAAGGGTAATATTTGCTTTTTCCAGTGCTTTGACGATTTTTTCAATCCACTGGTCCACTTCTTTATCGGTGAGGGTGCGGTCTTCTGCACGGAAGGTGAGGTTATAGGCCATGCTCTTGCAGCCTTCCTTGACCTGTTCGCCCTGGTAGAGGTCGAAGAGTCGGAGGGTTTCCAGGTGTCTGCCGCCGGCTTTGCGGATGATTTCTTCCACTTCGTCGTTGGTGAGTTCTTCAGGCACCAGGAGGGAGAGGTCCCGCTGGGAAGCCGGGAATTTCGGAATCTTGGTGTAGTCGATGGTTTCGTCCACCATGGTCATCAGGTGCGGAACAAAGATGACAAAGCCGTAGACTTCTTTCTTGATGCCCCATTTGTCCAGTACTGCCGGATGGAGCTGTCCGAAGGACATGAGGGTCTTTCCGTCTTTCACAAAGTCCGCGGAGATACCGGGATGGAAGACCGGATAGGTGGAACGGCGGATTTCATAGTCCCTGACGCCCAGGGCTTCCAGCACATTTTCCATGATGGCTTTCACGTCGAAGAAGTCGTATTTCCTGCCGTTATTAGGATAGCCTGCTTCGTCGGGGCTTCCGTAGAGGAGGCCGGAGAAAAGTTCGTATTCATAGGGCAGTTCCTTCAGCGGCAGTTCTTTAGGCTGGTATACATGGCCGGACTCGAAGATGGCTGCTTCTTCGTTCTTCTGGGAGATATTGTAGGAAAGGGTATGCATGAGGCCGGGAAGAAGGGTGGTCCGCATATCCGGATATTCTTCGGAAATGGGGTTCATAATGGGAATGGCATTGTACACCTTGTGGCCCCAGGGGAAGTTCAGTTTTTCCAGGTCCTTCTTGTCCATGAAGCTGTAGTTTACCACTTCAGAGAGGCCGTCGGCCACCAGGCTGTCGGTGATGCGGAAAATAACATCCTGTTCCTTGGACATGGCGCCTTTGGCAATGGCGCTCCAGGGGGTGGTGATGGGGATGTTCTTGTAGCCGTATACCCGGGCCACTTCTTCTGCCAGATCCGGCATGCCGCTAAGGTCAAGACGGAAATCAGGAACCGTGACAGTGAGGTTTCCATCCTGTTCTTCCACTTTGAAATAGAGGTCCCGGAGAATCTCAATCATCTGTTCCTTGGGCATGTTAATGCCGATGTAGTCGTTAATTCTCTTTACCGTGGTCTTAATGACCTGGGGTTCTGCTTTGACCGGATATTCATCCAGCATACCTTTAGCTGTGGTGGCAGCGCCCTCTTCTTCCAGGAGCTGGCAGATGCGGTTGATGGCCATTTCGCTTCTGGCAGGGTTGATGCCTTTCTCATAGCGGCCGGAAGCTTCGGAGCGAAGGCCCAGGCGGCGAGAGGTCCTGCGGATAGAAGCGGAGTCAAAAACAGCAGATTCAAGGAATACATTCTTTGTTTCAGCGGTGACTTCAGAGTCAAAGCCGCCCATGACGCCGGCTATGCAGGCTGCCCTGTCATCACCGTCAGCAATGACAAGGTCCGAAGGATTGAGCTGTCTTTCCTGTCCGTCCAGGGTGACGATTTTTTCACCTTCATGGGCGTGGCGGCAGGTGAGGGAATGACCGGCTACTTTATCGTAGTCATAGGTATGGAGGGGCTGTCCGATTTCCAGCATCACGTAGTTGGCAGCATCCACCACGTTATTGATGGGACGGATGCCGTTGCTGCGGAGTCTGTTCTCAATCCATTCCGGGGAACGGCCGATTTTCACGTTTTCCAGAAGGCGTCCGCAGAAGCGTTTGCAGTAGGCCGGTTCAGAAATATGAACGGAGGCCCGTCCTTCGATGGGAGCGCCTTCTTCCTTCACGGAAATCTCCGGCAGGGTCACTTTCTTTTTGAAAATGGCACCGGTTTCCAGAGCCATGCCGATCATGCTGAAGCAGTCTGCCCTGTTGGCGGTTAGTTCCATTTCATAGACCACATCGTCCAGGTCATAGAGTGTATGAATATCCACGCCCACCGGTGTATCTTCCGGAAGGATAAGGATGCCCTCGTGATTCAGGGCGGGGAACAGGTTGGCGTCCATGCCCAGTTCTCCCAGGGAACACATCATACCGGCGGATTTCACGCCGCGAAGTTTGCCTGCCTTGATTTTGATATCGCCGTGACGAAGGCCGCCGGGTGCCTTGTTGTCATGGGCAGCAGGTACATGGGCACCGGAAAGGGCACAGGGAACAATCTGCCCTGCCTTTACGTTGGAAGCGCTGGTGACAATCTGCACCGGTTCTTCCTCCCCCACGTCCAGCTGGCAGATGAGAAGGTGGTCAGCGTCGGGATGTTTTTCCACAGACAGGATTTTACCGGTAACCACGCCTTTAATACCTTCTCCCGGACGGATGACATGCTCAACAGGAATGCCGTCCACTGTCAGCGTTTCCGCCATATCATCCGGATTCATTCCCTTTATATCTACTAAGGCTCCCAGCCATTTTAAAGAAACATTCATCTATATAATCTCCCTTCCATTAGAACTGCTTCAGGAATCTTACATCGTTTTCATAGAAATTACGGAGATCATCGATTCCGTAAAGAAGCATGGCGATACGTTCGATGCCCATGCCGAATGCAAAGCCGCTCACCTTTTCCGGGTCGTATCCATTGAGCTTCAGCACCATGGGGTGAACCATGCCGCAGCCCAGGATTTCCAGCCAGTCCGGATCCCCGTCTTCCTCACCGGTACGGGCGGCAAAGGAAATATCCACTTCCGCCGACGGTTCGGTGAAGGGGAAATAGCTGGCGCGGAAACGAATCTTGGTGTCAGATCCGAAGAGGTCCTTCAGGAAGATTTCCAGCGTACCCTTCAGGTCTGCAAAGCTGATGCCCTTATCCACCACAAGACCTTCCACCTGGTGGAATACGGGAGAATGGGTGGCATCGTTATCCCAGCGGAATACCTTGCCCGGTGCAATCATGCGGATAGGCGAATTCGGTTCATGTTTGCGAAGAGTTCTGGCCTGTACCGGAGAAGTATGGGTGCGGAGCAGGATTTCCGGTGTAATATAGAAGGAATCCTGCATATCCCTGGCCGGATGGTCCTTGGGCAGGTTCAGACATTCGAAATTGTAGTAGTCCTGCTCGATTTCCGGTCCTTCCTCTACGGAATAGCCCATGCGGACGAAGGATTTCATGATTTCACGGAGCGCCTTGTCCAAAGGATGGAGATGTCCGATTTTATGATGACGGGCGGGAAGTGTGATATCCACCGTTTCATGCTTGATTTTTTCTTCCAGTCTCTTCTGCTTCAGTTCTTCCATCTTCTCTGCAATGGCAGCTTCCACATCACTCCGTACCTGGTTGGCCAGAGCGCCAATCACCGGACGCTGCTGGGCAGAAACATCCTTCATGCCTCTTAAGATGGCAGTGAGCTTTCCTTTCTTGCCAAGGAAAAATACCTTCGTATCCTGCAGCTGCTTCTCATCCATGGAAGCGGTGATTCTTTCCCGGGCTTCCTTCTTCAGGGTATCCAGGTCCTTTTCCATAAAGGAAACAATCTGTCCCCTCACCTGATCCGCCAGATCAGACAATGTTGTATCGCTTTCATGAAGTTTCTTCATATCTCCCAGAAAACCGGTCAGCTTTTCCTTCACTGCCTCATAGGTTTCCTGTTTACGGTTTTCATCCCTTGCGGCCTTCAGTATTTCCTGCGCTTTGGCTTTCAGCTCATCCAACTTAGTATCCATGTATATACCTCCTGTGATTGATCCGGGCATTTTCTTCCGTATGCAAAGAGGATGGAATAAAAAAAGACCCGCCCCACTAAGGGGCGAAGTCTTCATCCGCGGTACCACCCTGATTTGTACTCGAAAGCTTTAACGCAGCCCTGCGTCCGGCCTACTCCGTTCAGCCGGCAGCTCCGAAGCGAACTAAGCCCAGCCGATTCTTTCCGGTGTCTCACTGGTACCGGATCCCTTTGTAGAATCCCTGCCGGCTCCTTCTTCATCATAGCCTCAATATATGAAACTATTTTAACATGCCTGCCGGAAAAGTCAATAGGGGAACGCTTTGCGGCCCCCGGGTCCAGAGGGTCCAGAGGGTTCAAAAGGAAAGGTTAACGGGCCTGCGGCCCGTGGGGGCTTTGCCCTTCGGGCAAAGGGTTGTATTCGCTCCGCTCAGGGGGCAAAAGGGTATTGAGCTTTATAACCCTTGCGCCTCTTTAAGAAGAGATTGCCACGAGGTGGCGCAGGGATGTACGACGCAGCGAGTCGAGGTGCTGCTCTATGCCGTAGGGACTGCACCTTCTAGGGAAGCGCTGATTAAATCACTGTCTGCTTTTATTCTTGAATTTTTATGCAATGCAAGGAATGGGACGACGCGAATAGCGAGCTATTTAAGGAGACTGATGACGCAGCATTGGATAAAAATACATATGAAATTCGATTCTGCGAATGAATCAGTGCTTCCCTAGCAATCACTCACTTACTCCACGTACCGAGATCCTTCACTGCGTTCAGGATGACAGGTGGAAGGCGTGGCTCCCCGACCTCAATCTCGATCTTCGATCCCAGCCGCTTCGCGGCTGCGTGTCACACTCCTACCGCTTCTCCCAGTATTTTTCCCACGCTGTCATGGAAGACCAGGTCGCAGGCACTGTCCTTTCCCGTTTCATCCTGGTTAATCATGACCAGCGCATCGCCGGAAAAGTAATCAATGAAGCCGGCGGCGGGATAAACCACCAGGCTTGTGCCGCCGATGATGAGCATATCCGCCGTCTGGATAGCATCCATGGCATCTTCCATGGTATCCATATCCAAAGGCTCCTCATAAAGCACCACATCCGGTTTCACAATGCCGCCGCAGTAGGGGCAGTGAGGCACAGGAGCGCAGAGGGAAAGGAAACTGTCCACATCATAGGAACGGCTGCACCCGGTACAGTAATTTCTAAGAATGGAGCCATGAAGCTCCATTACATTCCGGCTGCCCGCCTTCTGGTGAAGGCCGTCGATATTCTGGGTTACAATCCCCGAAAGCTTTCCCTCCTCCTCAAGCCTGGCCAGAGCATAATGGGCCCTGTTTGGTTTAGCAGACACCATGGCTTCTGCAAAATTTTTATAATAGGTAAAAAATTCCACCGGATGCTCCTCATAAAAATGATGGGACAGCATTTCCTCCGGTGTCCAGGGAAGATCCTTCTTCTGCCGGTAAATTCCATTAGCCCCACGGAAATCGGGGATATGGGACTCCGTAGATACACCGGCGCCGCCAAAGAAAACAATGCGGTGATGGCGCGCTATCATATCCTTCAGTCTGTCCAAGTCAGTCATGATGGTCTCCTTCCTGCCGGATGGCAAAATTCACAGTCTTTTCTTTTATTTTATCATTTCTAGGGAAGCGCTGATTAAATCGTTATCGGATTTCATTCTTGTATTTTTATTCAATG
>OOBU01000793.1_pt1 | contig 11061 bp, 6 predicted proteins | sample 1671501 | NCBI WGS metagenome assembly OOBU01 (sample SAMN06348163, study PRJEB24527) | human gut metagenome | biome: human gut; feature: ankylosing spondylitis patient; material: feces | host: Homo sapiens | place: China | collected 2015-10
AGTACACTTTTCGCGGAAAAAATATGGAATATTGTGAAAAAAAGTTTTTCTTCTGGTTCTACCGGCTCTGATTTAATCTTGTATCTGTATAGTTAATATTTTGATTTAAAGCCTGTTATCGTCAGTTTGTAGATCTCTTACTAAGAGATCTGCATAAAAGGCCAATAAGAACGAATAACGAGTTTAGATGGAATACCTGTTTCTGAGACGTAAAAAGACGAGCAGCACTTCTGTAAGGCAGAAGACATTGCTCTATCGTGCCGCCGGTCGCGAATGGACGGCGCGGTTCTCGTCACTGTCGGATGTCCGTCCGGCAGACAGCCTTATATATAAAGGTATATTGTATCAGTTGGAGATACGCCGGGCGTTCCTCGATTCCTCTCTTTCGTTAAAGAAACTGAGTATGATGCTCGAAACAAACCAGACTTACCTGAGCAATGCGGTGAACCGCTACTTCGGTTGTCATCTGAAGGAGTTGCTTAACCGCTACCGGGTGGAATACGCTAAGGAGCTGCTTCGCAACGGCGGTTGTCCGCTGGGCGAGGTTCCGTCACGGAGCGGTTTCGGTTCGAAGAGTCCTTTCTATCTGGCTTTCGTCCGTCAGACGGGTATGACTCCGAAACGGTATGCGGCGCGCGAGAGGAACCTGGTGAACTTGGAAATAGAGAATGAAGTCCTTTTATAACAGTATATGTATAACCAATTTTTAGTTTTTTAAATTTATAAATTTAAATCTTTATTTATGAACAAAAAGTTTTTAAGTGCAGTTCTGTTCGGAGCCTTGATGGTTTCGTCAACAGGAACATTTGTGTCTTGTAAAGACTATGATGAGGACATTGACCGCATCGACAAGGAACTGGTCGATATCAAGTCGGCTCTTTCAGCTTTACAGGCAAAAGTTGATGCTGGTAAGTATGTTACCAACGTAGTGAAGAACGGTGACGGTATCACTGTAACCTGGAGTGACAATTCTACAAGTACCATTGAAACTATCAAAGGTGACAAGGGTGAAGACGGTAAGAATGGTACAGTTGTGACCATCATTGACGGTTACTGGGCATTTGACGGTGTGAAATCTGAATATCCTGCAAAAGGAGATAAGGGTGACAAGGGTGACCAGGGCGAACCGGGTGATGCTGCCGCTGCCGGACATGATGCCAAAGTGAACGAGGAAACCGGTTATTGGCAGGTATGGGATGCTGAAAAAGGTGCATACGTGGATACCAAATACATTGCCGGTGGTCTGAGAGTGGTTGAAGTTGCCGGTGGTTACAACTTCACTGTAACAGAAGCAAACGGTGAGCCGAAGACTATCTTTATTCCGGGTGGAGCTGCATTGTTAAGCATTATTCCTGAACTGAACGGACAAAACTATGCTCAAGATTTCGATATCTATTATGGTATATTGAATAATGACGTGGATTGGGCAGGACATAAAGCTGTAAACGGCAAAATGTTGAAAGGTATGTATCCTACTGCCGACCGCGACATCAAGATGCAAGTGAATCCCGCAGGTGCTGATGCTGACGCTTATGACTGGGCGTTTGTTTCTACAGACAACACCACTCCTTGGGGATTGAATTTTGGTGCTCCCCAAGCATGGACCGGCAAAGCTACTACAGCTACCCGTGCTACATCGGCCAACGGTATGTGGTTACTGCCTCGTGACGTACAGAAATGGGATTTGGATGCAGCCGGAAGCCAGGGACGTCCTGACTATGCAGGCCAGTTCAAGGCTAATGATGGTGACAAGTACCTGTTTGCACTGAAAGCTACATCAAAAAATAATGGAGAAGTAGTAAAATCCCCGTTTGTATATACATTCAAAGCCAGCAATGTAAACGCAACTGAAAACATTCACATTAATGGTTTGACATTTGCTCCTTCAGGAAGCTCATTCTTGTATGGAAAGGAATATACTCCTTCCTTCGATATGCTAGGATTTAGTTCTGACGGCTATGATCAATGGGCAGAAGATTCTGTATTGGTATATGACTACTATCTGGAAATAGACAAGAGCAAGATTACAGATGAATCCATCAGAAAATATGGTGTGGAGATTACTGCAGACGGTTATCGTTTCATCGCTAAGAAAGAAGCTGTAGTGAACAATACTATTCCGTTCATTTACAACTACATCTTGATAAACGGTCAGAAAGGTAAGACTTACTTCTCTGTCAACTTTAATGATGAGGCTGTGACTGTTCCTGACAAGTTCCTGGAAGATATCGTTGCACCGTTCAATGCTACGGTTATTGCCGATCAAACCAGATGGTATGGATGGAGCAAGGCACTTGACTTGACAGAATTCTTCAACACATTGGGAGATGCAGGCAAGAAATATGGTAGCAATGACCTTGACTTCAATGTAGAACTGACCGGTGGTGATCCTATCAACAACCAAGGTACTTGGGACCGTGTTGCATACAATGGTGCATTGCTGGACAAATACATTGAATTTGATTATGTAGACGCAACCGGCAAGTCTTGTCTGACCGGAAACATCCGTGATTTGGATAAGATTACCGCATTGAAGGTAACATTCAAGGTTGACAGTGAATTAGGAGGACATGTAACTGCTCCTTATTACACAACAGACGGTCGTCAGTATAGTGGTGACAACACGAAGATTGCATTGCCTTTGGACAACGCATTCCGTGTAGAAATCGCAACTCGTTATGATCAATACGAAGTGGCAAGAATGAACTTCTCATTCGAATTGCAGATGCCTACTAACTGTCCGATCAAACGTGAATCTGTAGCTAACCGTACATCTGCTTGGTCTAAAGACAAAGACGGAAATGATGTATTGAAAGTATATGGTGAAAAACTGTTGGACCGCTATGATGCTGTTGCTGCTGATATGCGTGATGCATTCAAGGGAGTTTATAACTACCAGAATGGTGCTTACAATGCACAAGCAAATGTTGAAGCTAACTGGTATGAAGTATTGGTTCCGACTAATTCGTTCCAAATTATTGGTAAGACTAATGAAAGCTATGCAACTCTTGCCGGTATCTCAAATAGCTCATTATATACTGAATGGAATACAATCGGTTTCTATGGCACAGCCGGCAACATGGATGCATATACTTTGACCGATGTTAAATATCATCACTTCAATGTTTATACAGAAGCTAAGGATGATATTATATTACAGTTTGCCAGCCGTATTGCTGACTCTAAGGTTGCAAAAGTAGCATCTAAGGGTACAAAAGAGAATCCGTTCATTGCAAAAGCTGTTTATTCAACAGATGGTTTGCAGACAATTTTGAAGTATGCATTCGAAGTAAGCAATACTGATTTCACTTTGGCTGATGCATTCGACAAACCGTACTATCTGTTTGACCGTGCTGCCGCACAAGGTGTAACTGCTGCATTACGTGCCGAATTGAACTCTTCATTGGTAAATAACAGACAAAGCATTGTTGTAGATAAGGCTGATCCTTCATTCTATGGCTTGTATCCTTCTGCCAAGATGGATCAACAGGCTACAAATGTGGTGACTTATATCTTAGACGGTGCTGCTCAAACTGCCAATACCAACAAGATGAAGTTTGATATTGCCAAGGAAGTAGGTAATGGTAAGGTTATTGAAATCACATATCATATCACAGATGTATTTGGTATGACTAAAGACTTGACATTCTATGTACAGACTTTGAACTAATTGGATCTAATAATAGAGTCTTAAAAAGTGAGAGTGACTTTCGGGGCACTCTCACTAACAATTCCAAGATAAGACTTTCTCCGACAGGAGAATCTTATATAATAAAAACTTTAGATTTATAAAACAGAATCTCTGGCTTGTGACAAGCCGGAGATTTTTTATGTATATAACGGCAATCATCTCAGCGTGGAGAAAGAATATGAAGAATCTATGACGGATTCAGCGATGAATGTTTCATGGTAATTTGCTGATAAATATGCAGTTATGCGTATATGACGGATTTGAAGGATTTTACAACGGTTTTACTGTTTTAGGTGAAACTTGACCATTCATCAGTTTCGGTCCTAGAAGTTTAATCAGACTTGGTTGCCCGCAGTATCTCGCGTTTTCCCCCCGGAGGGCCGGGAAGGCGTTCTACTGTGAATCCGGCTGTTTGCAGCATCCTTCTTACCACCCCTTTGGCACAGTAAGTTGTCAGGATACCTCCTTCATTCAATACCTTGTATAAAGTATCGAAAAGAGATTGTTCCCACATTTCGGGTTGTTTTTCGGGAGCGAAGGCATCAAAGTAGATGATATCGTATAAGGGAACGGCGGGACGGCTGCCTTCCTCCGGGTTGAAAAGCCGGGTAAAATCATCTTCAATTTTATGTAATGTGAACCAAGGGGATACCTCTGTTTCTGTGTTCCAGGGCGCCCGGTGAATGGCGTAATAATCCTCCTCATGCTGTTTGCCGATCAGGCGGGGGTAGTCCAGTTGCTTCAAGGTTTCTTCGGCTAACGGATAGCGTTCGATACCGGTATAATGTACTTTCCGTCGGGTCTCTTCTGCTGAAAGCAGTGTCAGAAAGGCATTCAGCCCTGTTCCTAGTCCTATCTCCAGAATGTGGGGCTCGGAAACGGGAGAATGCTTTAATCCCATTTCGATAAAAATATGTTGTGACTCCGTCAGTGCCCCTTTCACCGAATGATAATGTTCGTCCAGTTCGGGTACATAGAGGGTATAACTTCCATCTGCTGTTTGTTCCAGTTTCATAATTTTAATGCATTAAAGCGGAGGCTTCCAATACTCCCCATACCAATAAGGCGTAGCGGAGTATCTTTCCGATGGTCATAGCGAGAATGACAATCCATATATTGGCACGCATCATGCCCAATACAATGGATATGGCACTTCCCAAAATAGGGATAAAGGCGAAGAAAGCCATCCAGGCACCCCGTCCGTGTACAAACCGCTCCGCACGGTCCATCTTCTCTTTTTTTACATGAAAATATTTCTCGATCCATTCCATATTGCCCAGATGTCCCATCCAGTAGCAGGTCATGCCTCCGGCAACATTGCCGGCGGTGGCGGCGGTTATACTGATCACCGGGTCTAAGCCCAACGGACCTACACAGGCTGCCAATACGGCCTCCGAACTGAAGGGAAGAACACTTCCGGCTATAAAAGAGCCTAGAAAAAGACCCCAATATCCCCAGTCGATCAGGAATTGAAGAATTGCATCCATAAATTGTATATAGTTAGAACTATTAATAGAACAAATGTAATGATGAAAAAGATGCCGGTAAAGCGGTTGTGGGTTAAAGTAAATAAATGTCCTGTTAAAATGGATCCTACAATGACCTGCATCTGCAACAGGATGTCGAAATGCTGTGGCTGTAAGATACCCAGTAAATAAATCCAGGCTTCAACGGCGATCAGGAAAAAAAGGAATATACGCGTGCGTACCTTGTCTAAATAAGAAACATGGAAATAATGCACGCTGCTGACCAGTGATATCAAGGTGATGATTCCACAGGATATGATTCTGTCCATCCCTAATGTCCCATAACTGATGGGTTGAAAATGAATAAGCTCCTGTAAAGGGTGATAGAAGAGATTCATTTTGTCGTAATAGAACGCATAGCCGAAAAAGAGCCAGTAGGGCACACAGAGTCCTGTAAGTCCGGCAAAGAAACTTTTGAGTGACAGGGATCTGAAACTGATCATCCCCAAATAGAACAGAGGTACAAAATAAAGCAACTGTGGAAACAACAGGCTTCCCAGTCCGATGAAAAAGAAAGCGTGGAATATACTTCCCGCCGGATAGGGAGATTCGTAGCTGCTGAATAATTGGGAAATAGCGATCAGAAAAGTGAGTGGCGCAAAAACGGCATACTGGAAGGAATGCAGAAACAGGCAGGCCGTGGACAGGAATACGTAAAAGCTGACATGCAAGGTACTGCGTGTCCGTATCAGCGTGAAGGCGGTGTTTATCTCGATCAGCAGATAGGCAGTCAAAGCACAGACCAGCAAATTGATTACATCCTGCCATTCATTGCCCGTGATGATCCGGAGAAGCAGGCATATAAGGATGGCAACAGGGAAGGTGAATCTTCCCTTTGCCATATCTATTTGGAATTTGTCATAGCCTGCCATGGGGTGATAGTCCGCTGATTACAGGTCGAATCCAATATCTGAACGGAAATATTTCTTGTCGAAATTGATTTTCTTCGCATTGGCGAATGATTGTGCCAAGGCTTCTTCTTTATTGGCACCGTAGGAGCTGACTGCAATGACACGTCCGCCGCTAGTGACTACCTGTCCGTCTTTCAGTGCTGTTCCTGCATGGAATACAATGCTGTTTTCAATCTCTTCTACTCCGCTGATGGCAAATCCCTTGTCATAATGTTCCGGATATCCGCCGGATACCAGCATGACGCATACTGCCGAACGGGGGTCTATCTCCAGGACTTTTTCATTCAGATTGCCTGTTGCCACTCCTTCAAGCAGTTCCACCAAGTCACTCTTGATGCGCAGCATGACACTTTCCGTTTCCGGGTCGCCCATGCGTACATTGTATTCAATGACCATCGGTTCGCCTTTTACATTAATCAGGCCGAAGAAGATAAAGCCTTTATAGTCGATGCCTTCTGCTGCCAGTCCTTCTACTGTGGGGCGGATGATACGTTCTTCCACTTTTTCCATCCATGCTTTGTCGGCAAACGGAACAGGAGATACACTACCCATACCACCGGTGTTCAGCCCTTTGTCGCCTTCGCCGATGCGTTTGTAGTCTTTTGCTTCGGGCAGAATCTTGTAGTTCTTTCCATCGGTCAGAACGAATACGGAACATTCTATACCGCTCAGGAATTCTTCAATCACTACGGTGGCGGAAGCGTCACCGAACATTCCGCTCAGCATTTTTTTCAATTCTTCCTTGGCTTCTTCCAAGGTGGGCAGAATCAGTACGCCTTTTCCGGCGCAAAGACCGTCGGCTTTCAGTACGTATGGAGCTTCCAATGTTTCCAGAAAGGCTAGTCCTTCTTCCAGATTTGCGGCAGTGATACTTTTGTAACCGGCTGTCGGGATATTATGGCGTTGCATGAAGCCTTTGGCGAACTCCTTGCTGCCTTCCAGTACCGCACCCGCTTTTGAAGGCCCGATAACAGGAATGTTTTTCAGCGCTTCATCTTTTTTGAAATAGTCATAGATTCCTTTGACTAACGGGTCTTCGGGACCTACCACTACCATATCTATATTATTCTTTACTACAAACTCTCTGATTGCTGTAAAGTCATCTGCTTTAATCGCTACATTCTCGCCTACATTACTTGTGCCGGCATTTCCCGGGGCGATATAGAGTTTCTCGATTTTGGGACTTTGAGCAATCTTCCATGCCAGGGCGTGTTCACGTCCGCCTGAGCCTAATAGCAACAGTTTCATAATCTTATCTTTTGTTTATTTTAAGTGGTCTTCAAAATAGCGTGTAATGCGTTCATACAAGTGCACACGGTCGCGTCCGAACATATTATGACCGTCGCCCGGATACATAAAGAAATCGGGTTGGGTTCCGGCATCAATGCAGGCACGGAGGAAACTGATGCTGTGCTGGGGAACACAAGTGGGGTCATTGGCGCCAATGATCACTTCCAAGCGTCCTTTCAGGTTTCCGGCTCTCAGCTTCAGGTTGGCGTTCTTGTAGCCTTCGGGGTTGGTTTGCGGAGTATCCATGTAGCGTTCGCCGTACATTACTTCGTAGTAAGCCCAGTCGATGACAGGACCGCCGGCTACTCCTACTTTGAATAGTTCGGGGTAAGTCAGCATCAAGTTGGTGGTCATGAAACCACCGAAGCTCCAACCATGTACGCCAATGCGGTTATTGTCCACATAACCCAATGATTTTAAGAAATCCACTCCTTTTACCTGGTCTTTCATCTCTTCGGTTCCCAATTGGCGGAACGTACAGTTCTCAAATTCCAGTCCCCGGTTGTCACTGCCCCGGTTGTCAACGGTCAGCATGACGTAACCCAGTTGTGCCATGTAAATATCCCATCCGCGGGCGTCATAGTTGCGGTTGTTGTGGATTAGTTGGGCATGTGGTCCGCCATACACGTAGATTACGGCCGGGTATTTTTTGTTGGGGTCAAAATTCACCGGCTTTATCAGGCGGTAGTATAAGTCGGTCTTGCCGTCGGCTGCCTTGAGGGTACCGACAGTGATTTCGGGCATATTGTATGCTTCCAACGGATTGGTGGCGGTCAACAGGCTGATAGTCTTTCCCTTTCCGGAAGTGGGAACGATCTCGATATTCCGGGGAATGGTGAAAGAAGTATAATTGTCTATCACATAGTTGCCGCTACCGGACAGTTGTACATGATGCATACCGTCTTTATTGCCGATGAGGCGGCGTTTGCCTGTCTTTACATTCACAGCGTATGCGTTGCTCTGCAAAGGGGAAACCTCTGTGCTCATGATGATGACTTCCTTGGTCTTTTCATTGAATCCGAGGATGTTTTGTACTACCCAGTTGCCTTGGGTAAGCTGTCTGGTCTTGTAGCTTTCCCGGTAAGAACCTCCGGCCGCGGCTCCATGTGATTCCGGATATACGGAAGTCTTGGTGTCCATCAGGTAAAGATGGTTGTAGCCGTCGCGCTGGCTCTGATAGATGAACTTCGTGTGGTCCCACGGCAGAAAGACGATGGGATGTTGGGGCTCTACATATTTAGTATGCTTCTCTTCGTAAAGGGGATTGCTTTTCAGTGGCTCTCCTGTTTCCGCGTCATAGCAGCATAGCAGGGCATGGTTCTGGTCACGGTTCAGTTCAATGACATAAACGCTTTTTTCGTCAGGACTCCAGCTGATATTGGTAAAATAACGGTCGGTAGGGTCTCCGGCTTTCAGATAAACTGTTTTTTGGGTCTCCGGATTGTAGATGCCGACAGTCACTTTGTGGCTGGTCATTCCTGCCATCGGATACTTGTCCGGCTCCAGTGTCGCTATGCGGGTGGAGGTATTTACTTGTGGATAATCGGTTACCATGCTTTCGTCCATGCGGTAGAAAGCAAGCAGATTTCCTTTCGGACTCCAGAAAGTACCTTTCGAGATACCAAATTCCTGACGGTGTACACTTTGTCCGCATACGATGCCTTTCGGTTCGTCGGTGACTTGTTGCGTTTTCCCGTCGGCAGTCGTTACAAACAGATTGTTGTCAAGGGTATAAGCCAATGAACGGCTTTCCTTGTTCCAGTCCTGGTTGGCGGCTTTAGGAGAGAGAGGCTGACTCCATATTATTTCCTTTTTAGTTAAATCGATCAGCACTTTATTGGATGTGGTATTTACCAGCATCATCTTTTCAGCGTATGGGAAAGATGCATTCCTGAAGTGGTTGATTTTCCCTAATTCCTTGTTTGCCAACAGTTCATTCACTTCCTGCAAAGTGATAAGTACGTTTTCCTTCCCATTTGCCGGCTGGATGGTTTTTACCTCTTCTATGTCGGCGTTGATGCATACATCTCCCCACCATTGCAAACCATACAGATTTTGTGGAAGCAGGTTATAATAATTGTTTCCTCCCGGCATCAAGTCTTCCAGTGTGAAACTTTTCTTGTCTTGTGCCCATGTTACAGATGAAGCCATGATTAATAAGGCAATCAGATTGATTAATTTTCTCATAACTGTTTATTCTTCTGTCTTTTCCTTATTGTCGTCAAATTTACGGGGACTGCTTTTGAAATTGTCGCGGCCTTCACGTCTGTCACCAAAGTTGCGGTGTTCTCCTCTTTTGAAATCGCCACGTCTCTCACGTTTGTCATCAAAAGAGCGTCTTTCTCTGCGCTCTCCTCCTTTGTACTCTCCGTGTCCTTCACGTCTGTTGTCAAAACTACGACGTTCTCTGCGTTCTCCATATTCTACCTTTTCCGTGTTACGGCGCGGGCGGATTTCTTCCCGGCGGGGCTTGAATTCCCGATCGGCGTTCTCACTACGGAATTCTTTGAATTTGCCGTTGAATAATTGGTATTTGCGGAATTCACATTCCAACGAACCGTTGAACAGGGGGATTTTTATAGAAGGCTTTAAACCAATCTGGTCGAAACATTCTTCACGGTAACTTAGTACCCATGCATCATTGCCGGTGAAAGAGTGTTTCAGACGTTCGCCTATCATTTGATACAGGCCCAGCAAATCATTGGTTGAGATACGTTCTCCATAAGGAGGGTTGGTGATGATGATGCTTTTTTCTTTGGGTTGCTCAAATTGCTGGAACGGTTGGATTTTTAAGATAATCTCCTTGCTCAGTCCGGCTGCTTTCACATTGTGAGTGGCAATTTCATTTGCTTTCGGATTATTGTCATATCCAAAAATCTTATGTGTGAACTCACGTTCCTGTGAGTCGTCATTGTAGATGCGGTCAAATAGTTCCTGATCAAAATCGTTCCACTTTTCAAAAGCGAACTCCTTGCGGAATACGCCGGGAGCGATGTTACGTGCTATCAGGGCGGCTTCGATAGGTATTGTTCCTGAACCGCACATCGGGTCTATCAAATCACATTCGCCTTTCCATCCGGTCATCAGGATCATACCGGCTGCCAGTACCTCATTCAAAGGAGCTTCTACAGCTTCCTGGCGATAACCCCGGCGGTGGAGTGACTCGCCCGAACTATCCAGTGACAGAGTGCATTTATTTTCGGCTATATGGATGTTCAGTGCCACATCGGGATGGTTGATGCGTACCGAGGGGCGCTCTCCTGTCTTTTCACGGAAATAGTCCACAATGGCGTCTTTTACTTTGTAGGCTACGAACTTGGAGTGACGGAACTCGTTCGAGAAAACCACAGCGTCTACGGCAAAACTTTTATCTTTATCCAAGAAGTCTTCCCACGCAATGGCCTTGATAGCTTCGTAAACTTCATCGGCATTCTTCGCCTCAAAATGTTTGATGGGTTTCAGGATGCGGATGGCAGTACGCAGGCAGAAGTTTGCCCTATACATCATTTCTTTATCGCCCGTAAAGGCTACCATGCGTCTTCCTACTTCTATATTGCTGGCTCCCAGCTCGGTGAGTTCTTTTGCCAGTACTTCTTCCAGTCCCTGGAAAGTCTTGGCGATTAGCTCGAATTCTTCCTTCATC
>OOBU01000796.1_pt1 | contig 11026 bp, 10 predicted proteins | sample 1671501 | NCBI WGS metagenome assembly OOBU01 (sample SAMN06348163, study PRJEB24527) | human gut metagenome | biome: human gut; feature: ankylosing spondylitis patient; material: feces | host: Homo sapiens | place: China | collected 2015-10
TAATTTTATGATTTAATTTTATCTCATTTTTAAGTAAAAAGAAAGCCATATTGTCTGAATTCTTATAACCAATATCATATAAGCACAAAATAATACAAAAATATAATTAAATTAATAATATATAGTAAGAACTAAAATGATAAAAGCCTTATATTCGATCATTTTCTTCGGAGGCCTTGACTTCCTGGGGTTAACGGATGAGGGGCGGGCCCCTACGGCACTGCCCAAAAAAGAATTTGCAAAAAGACTTGACAAGATAGCACCAATCCCTTATACTAAACAACGTTGATAAGACATTCCCCGATAGCTCAATGGTAGAGCACTCGACTGTTAATCGAGTTGTTGTAAGTTCGAGTCTTACTCGGGGAGCCAATTAAAGAATAGGCCGGACGGTTGTCCGGCTTTTTTTGGATATGTACTGAAAAAGTTTTGAGGTGTGTATAGGTGGCAGGAATAATCACAATCGATAAAGAAAAATGTACGCGGTGCGGCACGTGCGCAAAGGTCTGCCCGAGCTGTATACTGGAAATGGATACCGAAGGCCCGGTCTGTATCAATGACCTGTCCTGTATGTCCTGCGGTCACTGCGTCGCTGTGTGCCCCACGGGGGCCCTTGACAATTCCCGCTGCCCGAAGGCTGAGATGGATCCCATCACCCGTCCCATGCTGGACCCGGATACGGCGCTGGAATTTCTCCGTCAACGCCGCAGTATCCGGAATTTTCGCGATGAATTGGTACCGGAAGAAAAGATCCGTCAGCTTCTTGAAGCAGCCCGGTTTGCTCCGACGGCTGCCAATTCCCAAGGTATGTATTACCTTGTTATTCAGGACCGGGAATTGATCAAGAAAATCACAGACTGCGTGGCTGACTGGATGCAGGAACAGATTGACAATAAATCCCCACAAAAGCGGTATTTCATAAAAGTCCTTCATGTGTACCGTGAACGGGGCATTGATATCATCGGACGCAACGCCCGTCAGCTCATCTTTGTTTTGGCTCGCCGCCTTAATGTGACAGGCCCCAGCAACAGTGAGCAGTCCCTTGCTTATGCGGAACTGTACGCACCGACCTTGGGACTTGGCACGACCATCATGGGCTTTATTGAAACCTGCCTTCGTGCCGATTATGCGCCGCTACGGGAATTGCTCCAGATTCCAACAAAACAGGTGGGGGTTGGTTGCCTGCTCGTAGGCTATCCGCGCTATCGCTATCATAAACTTGTAGACCGTCAGCATCTGAAAGTGGAATTTCGCTGAAAGATGCACAGCCAAAAGGAGGGATTTTGATGATCCAAGGAAAAACCATCATCAGTGACGAAGTGTTTGTCGATATTGTTCGTGCTGCTGCCCAGGACCTTGGGCATGTGACCCTCTCGTTAAATGAAGGAAGTTCCCTTTTTTCCCTGGCTAAACGGGTTACGGACAAGATGGTTCCCCAAATTTCCGTCCGTAAAAGTGATACTACCGTTGACGAAAACGGGACCGTTACGAAGGGTCATGTCAGTTTTGAACTAAAAGTGGCTGTTGAATATGGATCCAATATCCCCGAAGTCGTGGAAAACCTGCGTCAGGTCATTGTGAAAGAAGTGGCTGCCCTTACCGACTTTTATGTTGATTCTGTCGATGTAGTGGTCGCCCGCTTGGTGAACATCCAGAAAGAAGCGGACCCCCTTGTGACAGAACAAGAAAAAGCGGCTGTCCCGGAAGCAGAAAAAGAATCCCCTGCAGCACAGGGATAAAAAATAGATTCCCATCTGATTGCATGAGTTCAGATGGGGATTTTTTTATGCATAGACCGCTTTGTTCCCTGTCCAATTGGCCTTAGCCTGCTTTTTTAGGGTGGCAGCAGCCTATTTGATGCTCGTTTAGGTTGCCCTATGGCAAGGGCGGAAAGTTTCCGTTCAGAATATCTGGAAAAAGAAAAATCCGCCGTAATTTTGACTGGGTATAGGGGACTGTCCTTTTCTTTTTTCCCGATCTTTCTGTATAATGAAGATAAAAGATGAATCCATTGCGGCGGACACCTTCATCGGTGCCCCCCTTACCGATCAAAGGAGACTGACCTATGGAAATCAAGAAAGTGGCACTGATTGGAGCTGGCGCCATCGGAAGTTATCTTATCTGGGGGCTTAGCAGGCTGGCTGACCTATCTTTTACTGTCATCGCGGATGGAAAGCGGGGAGAAAGGCTTCGTGAAAAAGGGCTTGTCATCAATGGGGACACTTTCCGCCCCATGGTACAAGGAGCGGAAGAAACGGGCCCTGTAGACCTTATTTTTGTGACCGTCAAATATGGGGCGCTTCCTTCCATTTTACCAGCCGTAAAAGCCCTTACCGGTCCTCGTACGATGATCGTCAGCCTTATGAATGGTGTAGACAGTGAGGCCGTTTTGGAAGCGGCCGTAGGAAAAGGTCATATTGTCCCAGCTCTTCTTCGGATTGCTTCCCATCGGGAGCGTGGAAAAGAGGAAATCGATCGAGTGACTTTCAAGGAACCTCAAGGTATCCGGGGACTTTACTATGGAAAACCGGCGCCCCTGTCACAACGGGATGAGGTACAGCTTGAAGCCTTGAAGGCCTTTTTCGCACGGACTCCGCTCTTGACCCATATGAGCCGTACCATCGAAAGTGATATTTGGGCCAAGTTCCTCTTCAATATTGGCCAAAATATCCCTCAAGCGATTGTAGGCTGCGGAACTGGAGCCTATGCTGATTCCGAACACGTACGTTTTTTGAAGGAACGGCTTGAAGAAGAGGTTGTCCTTGTGGCAAAAGCCAAGGGAATCAGTCTTCATACGGCTATCTTGGAGCCTGGGAAAAATGGCAAGGGCGCGGGCTATACCAAGAGTGAGAGCCCTGCCGTGCGCCATTCCACGCTGCAGGACTTGGATCACCATCGCCATACGGAAATTGATATGCTGTGCGGCCGTATGGTGGAAATGGGAGAAGCCCTTGGCATCCCTACGCCCTATAATGCTTTTGCCTACCATGTAATCAAAGCCCTGGAAGAAAAAAATGATGGTTTATTTGATTATGAATAAGGAAAAGGGAGGCGCTCGTCATGGGATTTTTTGTGAGGGAAAAACTCGTCTATAAGGAGCTTGGCAAAAAAGAGGAATGGAAAAAAGCCCAAGCCCTCCTTAAAGAGGCAGGATTCGAGCTTTCTGTAACGGAGCTTTCCAGTGAGGCCCCCATCTGCGGCTGCGGAGCTAAGCTTGATATCCGGGATTTTGGTCCCCAAGGCAAGATTGACCGCAATTTCTACTATATCGATGTGCCTGAAAAGGACTATGAAAAGGCGAGGAACCTGCTGATGGAGGCGGGGGTTCCCACACAATAATCCTCTTTTTACAGAAAAACTTCGATATTGTTGTATCAAAACGTACAAAAAGAGGAGAATAACAAGAAATTATACTACGAAAATATGAATTCCTTGACAATTGTGCGTACAAATTGTAAACTCATACCCGTTAATAACCCTTCATCGAGAGCAGCTGAGGGATTTGGCCCTATGAAGCTGCGGCAACCCCCGGATGGGAAGGTGCTAATTCCAACAGGCCTTGCGGCTTGGCAGATGAGCGTTCAAACGAAGGTCAGCGTCATCTGTATAGATGGCGCTTTTTTACTGCTTGTCGATGGGGAGGAAAAAAGGAGAGGTGCACAATGAACTTCAAAAAACTGACGGCAGGGACCCTGGCGGTCTTTGCAGCGGCTGCACTCCTAGCTGGGTGCGGCGGCGAAAAGAAGGCGGAAAAGGCTCCGGAAGAAAAGAAAAAGATCGTTGTGGGCATTACGCCGGGCTACTCGGAAGAAATCATGGAGTTTGTCAAGGGCGAAGCTAAAAAACAGGGCCTTGATGTAGAGCTGAAGGTCTTTTCTGATTATGTAACGCCGGACCAGGCCCTTGCTCAAAAGGAAATCGACCTGAACTCCTTTCAGCATGGTCCTTTCCTTGATGCCTTCAACAAGAAAAACGGCACAAAGCTGGTCTCCATTGGCAAGACCTACTTGGCTCCTTTGAAACTGTATTCAACCAAAATCAAGGATATCAAGGATCTGAAAGATGGCGATAAGATTGCCATTCCAAATGACCCTTCAAATGGCGGCCGTGCCATCTTGATGCTGAGCAAGCTTGGCCTCATCAAAGTCAAGGACGGCGTCAAGGCCTCCGATCTGACGGTCAACGACATTACGGACAATCCGAAACACCTGCAGATCCTTGAACTGGAAGCGGCTCAGCTGCCGCGCAGCCTAGATGATACGGCAGCGTCTGTCATCAATGCCGGCTACGCCAATTCAGCCAAACTTGACCCGAACCTTGCTATTGCCAAGGAAGACAATACGAGTCCTTATGTCAATATCATTGCTGCCCGTGAAGAGGATAAGGATAATCCCACCTATGTGAAATTTGTCAAGATCTTCCAAACAGATGCCGTTAAGAACTATATCAACGAAAAAGCCAAAGGAGCCCTTGTTCCTGCGTGGTAATCATTGAAAGGAGCTGCCAAGATGACCGTACCCACAAAAGAAATCCTTGCCGACCATCTTTCTCAAATGATCCAAATGAAGACGGTCTCAAATTCCGACGTCAACAAAGTCGATTGGTCTGAATTTGAAAAACTCCACAAGCTTTTTGAAACGCTTTATCCCCATGTCTATGAAGTGATGGAAGTGGACCGCGTGGGGCAGGCTGGTCTCCAGTTTTACTATCATCCAAAGAAGACCGCAAAAAAGCCGCTTCTTCTCATGAGCCATCAGGATGTGGTGGAGATTGGGGACCGCAGTCAATGGAGCCATGATCCGTTTTCGGGTCTTCTCCTTGATGGCTCGGTCTATGGTCGGGGCACGACGGACTGCAAACATTTGGTCCTTAGTGAATTGGAAGCCTTGGAATCCCTTTTTGCCGAAGGCTTCCGGCCTGATTACGACCTCTACCTGTCTTTGGGCTACAGTGAGGAAGTGTATCTTGAAAATGATGTGGACGGGGCCCAGCGCCTCGTGGACCATTTAGCGGAAAAAGGGGTCCATATTGGTACCATCCTTGATGAAGGGGGCGGACTTTTCCCGGAAGCTGGCGGGCGTCTTGCCGCTCGTATCGGTCTTGGCGAAAAAGCGGCCGTCAACTACGAAATCTACTGTGACCGCAAGGGCGGGCATTCGAGCAAGCCAGGCAATGGCACGGCCCTGGGCGCTGTCGCAAAGGCGGTGGTTGCCATTGAAGCCCATCCGTTTCCCTATCGGTTGACGCCGCTTGTAGAAGCACAGCTTTCAGCGACGGCTCCCTTAAAGGAAGAACCGGTACGCCGCATTTACGCCGATCCGAAAGGCCATTTTGAGGAACTTTGCGCCCTTGCGCAGGAAGATCCTGCCCTTGATGCCATGCTTCATACGACGGTGGCGTTTACCATGGCCAAGGCAAGTACCCAGCCTAATGTACTGCCCAGTCATGCCGCTGTGGGACTTAGTGTCCGCGTCCTGCAGGGCGATACGGTGGAATCGGTCAAAAGACGTCTCCAAGGGTTCCTGCCGGAAGGCGTCAAGATCCGCCATATTTCCGGCAAGGATCCTGTACCCGCCTCGACACCGGACAGCGATTCCTATCGCCTTCTTACAAAGATCCTGCATGCCGCTTATGGCGATGGACTCCTTGCCATTCCATTTCTCATGCTGGGAGCTACGGATACGCGCTACTACAAGCCCATTACCGATACGGTCCTTTTATTTACGGGCCATGTCCATGACAATCGGTGGGGCGCTGCCCATCAGGTAAATGAACACATTCCTGTGGACGCACTGCCGGCGAGCGTGGAATTTTTTAGGGAGTTCTTGAAGCAGTATTAATTGGTAGTCGGCGCACAAACCGAGCCGATTTGATAAAAAGCCATGCCCCAAATGCTTCCTTAAAAGCATTGGGGGCATGGCTTTTGTGCGACAGTTCGTCTCATGTTTGAGGATGCTTTATGCCTGAAGGCTTTCCCTCTTTTTTATTCGGCGCTCAAATCGCGCCGTTCCCGTGAGGTCTTTCCTTAAAAAATCGCCTAGGAATGATAAGAAACGTGATTTCGAAAAGATAATGGGCGCTGGCCTTCCGGTCTTTTGCCTTGCTTTTTCGAGTAAAGATAAGGAGAGGAACACTGTGGGGGGCCAGCCTTACAGCTTCGATGAAAAAGGTGCTGCTGTGGCAGCACCTTTCATGGTTCTTTTTTAGTTATTTTGCCAGTCGTTCCCGTTCCTTTTTGGCAAGGTAGGGAAGGATGACGCCGATACCAAACAGTACGAGGGGAGTCAAGATATTAAGGGTAAATTGGAAGGTCCAAGCTGGCGAATAGGCTGCTACACCGCGGGGGAACATCCCCATGAAGCAGGCATAGGCCGTAAAGAAGAAGCACCAAGCACCGGCCATTTTTCCGACGGCCGCGCTTTTGACAAAATGATAGTCAGATTGGAAGCGGTCCTGATGTTTTTTGAGCATCATATAAGCATAAAAGACCCAAAGGTAACGCAGGGGCATGCAGACAGCATTTAGACGCATGAGCCAGTTGTAGAGGCTTGTCATATCGCCAATACCGAGAGCTGGCACGATGATGAGGATGCCCACAAGCAGTGCAGTCAATTGATAGCCTGTAACAGGAACCCCACGGCTGTTGATTTTGCGGAAGCGTTCAGGAACGAACTTTTCATCAACGTCAGCCAGAAGGATCTTGATGGGCGCGTCAATGGAAACAGCCAAGGTCGAAGCTTGTCCAATAAGGGTGCAGAGAGCAAAAATAACGACAAAGGTTTGACCGACGCCGTAGTATTCCCCCAATTTTGCAAAGCAGTAATAGGAGCCATTCATCATGAGGTCCTTGGGAACATTCTGGGGGTCAAACATGAGTCCCATGGCAAAGGTACCCAAAATAGCTGTGACACAGACCATGACGGTCATGAAAATCATGGAACGGGGATATTCACGGCTTGGGTCCTTGAGGTTATTGACATAGGGGGAAAGACGCTCGCAGCCGCCGACGGCAAAGACGAGGATGGCAAGGGTTGTCATATAGTCAAAGTCGAAGGCGGGCATGAGGGTTTCCATATCAAGACGATAGGTAAAAGTCTTTGCTTCTGTAATATAGGGAGCCGCGAGGGCCAGCAGAATGTAAAGAAAGGACATGATGACTTTTGTGGACCCTGCCAGGGCGCCGATGTGCTTCAAGGAGCGGATGCCCCGAGAGGCATACCATAAAAAGAAGAAAAAGAGAATGAGGGCAATGGATTGAAGCATCAAGGGCGACATCATTTTTGTCAGCGAACCATTGCGAAAAATGGCCCAGCCCAAGGCGACGAGCATGCTTTGCGGTTTTTGCGCTAAGTAGGGCATGTGGCAGATCCAGTAAGTCCAGCCAGCAAAATAAGCCAATTTAGCGCTCGACGTGGACCGAATCCAAGAAGAGACGCCGCCTTGGCTGTCTTTGAAGGTGGAACCCATTTCACCGACCATGAGTGTGTAGGGAATGAAGTAGATGGTGAACATGATGATCCAACTGATAACGGCTTTGAGTCCCTGATTGGCGTAGCCATTGACGATGTTGCCAAAGCCCCAGACAGAGGAAAAGGTCATGAGACCCAGGGCTTGCCAGGTAAGGATCTTGTTCTTGCTGGATGTGGGTTGATTCATTGCGAATACCTCCTAGTGGAATGAGAGTGGAAATAGGTGAACCATATGAAATTACCATTATCTTAACAGAAAATTTTGCAAATTGCTACAAAAAAGTCAATTCTTGACGTTGGGGTTTCCTTTCCCATTATAAAAATCGGTCCAACGGCCGTTCAAAAGTGAGGGCGCCGCGGCAAGCGGTCCTCTTCTTCTTGTGACCTTTCATCTTAATAGCAAGGAAGCTGGTAGGTTGGGGGGAGGAAGGCGCCTCCTGCGCCAAGTAAATCAGCAAAGCCTATTGAGGAAACCCAATAAATCAAGTACACTGTAACAAGAGACATCGTACCAGAAGTCAATTCAATAACCAAAGGAGGAAATTTTCCATGAACCAAACCATCAAGTCCCTGCTTTCTTTCATTAAGACCAGTCCATCGCCCTATCATACGGTTCTTTCCAGCAAGGCCGTTCTTGAACAAGCGGGCTTTGCGGAACTTAAGGCAGAAAAGGACTGGAAGCTGAAACCCAATGGCAAATATTTTGTCACCATTTTTGATTCCTGTCTCCTTGCGTTTAGGACGGGGAAGAAGGGCACGCGGGGCCTAAAACTTGCGGCGGCCCATACGGATTTTCCCTCTTTTCGTCTGAAACCTGCCCCCGAAGTACGGACCCAGGGGTATGGTACGCTCAATATTGAAGGTTATGGCGGAATGATTGTGAGTACCTGGATGGATCGGCCCCTTTCCCTTGCTGGCAAGATTGTGACCCGGACCGAGGATCCCTTTCAGCCCAAGACCCATTTTGTCGATTTTGGACGGCCTCTTCTTACCATGGCCAGCCTTGCCATCCACATGAACCGTGAAGTGAATGATGGTTATAAATGGAACAAGCAAAAGGACATCCTGCCTCTTGCTGCACTCATCGGGGAAGACGAAAAAGAGGGTGCGTTCTTTGAAAAGTTCCTGGCAAAACAGATCGGGTGCAGTGAAAAGGATATCCTTTCCTTTGATCTTTCTACTTACCCGACAGAAGATGGCTGCACCTTTGGGTTACATGATGACTTTGTGTCGTCTCCGCGTCTGGATAACCTCACAAGCTGCAAGGCCTGCCTTGAAGGTATCGTGAACGGCAAGGTGGAAAAGGGTGTTGCCCTTATCGGCCTTTTTGACAATGAAGAGGTGGGGAGTACAACAAAGCAGGGGGCCAATTCCCTGGTCCTTCATAATACTCTGCACCGGATCTACCAAGGCCTTGGCCTTACGGAAGAGGCGCTTTTTGAGGACCTGGCAAAGGGTTTCATGCTGAGCATCGATGTGGCCCATGCTTTCCATCCGAATTACAGCGATAAGTGTGATATCACAAATCGGCCTGTCCTTGGCCGGGGATTTGCTCTCAAACAGGCCTGCAGCCAGTCCTATGCTGGTGACGCGGAGGCAGTTGCCGTAATCAAGGGACTTTGTGACAGAAAAAATATTCCCTACCAGCTTTACGTCAACCGCAGTGACATCAAAGGCGGCAGTACACTTGGTTCCATGGCGTCTGCCATTACTCCAATCCGTACCATGGACCTTGGTGTGGCACTCCTTGCCATGCATTCGGCCCGTGAAACAATGGGCGCCAGCGATCAGAAGGCATTGGAAGATTTAGTCACGGAATTTTTTGCATAAGAAAGGAGGGCGGCGGCCATGGTCGTTTGGATCATCGATGAGGAATGGACTGCGTACGACGTGGAAATATCCCTTCTTACGAAGGCCTTTCCCGGCGTCACCTTCCGCCGCTCTTCCTATGATTTTTGGCATGACCTTGAAAAATTTGGCAGCACTGTGGATGGGCTCATTGCCCAGGTGAATGTCCCCCTCGGTGACGAGGTCTTCATCAAAATGCCCCGTCTTAAAGCCATTTCCCTCTATGGAACAGGCTGCGAAGCTGTGGACCTTGAAGCTGCCCAAAAGCGCGGCATCGCCGTGCGCAATGTGGCCGGATACGCGTCTGAGGATATTGCGGAATATATCATCATGGGCATCCTTTTCCTCGTGCGTCGCATGCCTTTACTCCTCAAGCGCGGCGAAAACTCCCCGTGGGGCGTGCGAGCCATTCCCGTCCTGCCGCACCGCCTTTCAGGTCTTACTTTAGCCATCGTGGGCTATGGCCAGATCGGGCGCAAGACAGCTCTCAAGGCCAAAGCCATGGGCATGACCGTCCTAGCCTATAACCGCAGTGATAAAAGCCTGCAGATGGAGGAAGACGGCGTCATTCCCGTAACTTGGGAAGAGGCTTTTTCTAAAGGTGACATTGTGAGCCTTCATCTAGCGGCGTCACGGGATACTGCGCATATCGTCGATACGCGCGCCCTGTCCCTCATGAAAAAAGGCACTTATCTCATCAATACAGGTCGCGGGAGCCTCCTTGATGAAAAGGCCCTTGCCGAGGCTGTAAGAAAAGGGACAATTGCGGGCGCGCTCCTTGATGTGGTGGAAAAGGAGCCTTTTACTGACGAAAGTCCCCTCTATGGTATGCCTCAGATCATCGTAACGCCCCATATTTCCTATGCAACGGAAGAATCCTTCGCAAAGCTCAAACAGGAGGCGGCAGAAAACCTCGTGGCCTTGATGAAAGGGGACCGGAGAAATAGTTTAACGTCGTAAAAAGGAGATTGTGATGAAACGAATGGTTATGGCCCTGCTTCTTTTCAGTTTGCTCGTGAGTGCCCTTGCGGCGGGATGCGGCATCGATCAGCGTAAACGGGACGGCAGGACCGGTGCGTCGCCTGTGAAGGCCGTACCGCTGCAATATTAGAAAGGGCCTTTTCCTTCGTTTCAAAAAAAGTAAAAAAAGTTTGTTGACACATGAGACGTTTTACTGTATACTAAACAAGTCAGTTGCGAAAGACGCTGATACGGCCCAGTAGTTCAGTTGGTTAGAATGCCGCCCTGTCACGGCGGAGATCGTCGGTTCGAGTCCGTCCTGGGTCGCCAATGCCTCGGTAGCTCAGTTGGTAGAGCAAGGGACTGAAAATCCCTGTGTCCGCAGTTCGATTCTGCGCTGAGGCACCACTTTTTTATGCGGAAGTAGCTCAGTGGTAGAGCATCACCTTGCCAAGGTGGGGGTCGCGAGTTCGAATCTCGTTTTCCGCTCCAAATTGTTGGCGACATAGCCAAGCGGTAAGGCAGAGGTCTGCAAAACCTTTATCCCCAGTTCGATTCTGGGTGTCGCCTCCAATTTTTTTATTGGATGTTCGAATCTGCCGAGGTGGCGGAACTGGCAGACGCAAGGGACTTAAAATCCCTCGGAGAGTGATCTCCGTACCGGTTCGATTCCGGTCCCCGGCACCATTTTTTAGGTTCTTTGTCAAATGTTGGGGTGCCCCACAACTAAATCGCCTTTTAGGAACTCG
>OOBU01000802.1_pt1 | contig 10935 bp, 10 predicted proteins | sample 1671501 | NCBI WGS metagenome assembly OOBU01 (sample SAMN06348163, study PRJEB24527) | human gut metagenome | biome: human gut; feature: ankylosing spondylitis patient; material: feces | host: Homo sapiens | place: China | collected 2015-10
CATCACCACCACCCCCAGCGTGCGCTACCGCCTTACCCTGACCGACGGCACTGTAGAGATGATCGACAACCCTTCCAGCTACCCGGACCCCAGCAACATCGTCAAGCAGGAGGAGCCCTTTGTGGATGTGCACCTGTACACCCCCAACGACTATGTGGGCGGCCTGATGGATCTGTGCCAGAACAAGCGCGGCGTGCTGATCGATATGAAGTATCTGGACGATGTGCGCGTTGATCTGCACTATGCTCTGCCGCTGGGCGAGATCGTGTACGACTTCTTTGATGCCATCAAGAGCCGCAGCCGGGGCTACGCCAGCTACGATTACGAGTTTAAGGAGTACCGCGAGAGCGACCTTGTCAAGCTGGACTTCCTGCTCAATGGCGACCCTGTGGACGCGCTGTCCATGATCGTGTTCCGCGATAACGCCTATGCCAAGGGCCGCCGCATCTGCGAAAAGCTGCGGGATAACATCCCCCGCAACCTGTTCGAGATCCCGGTACAGGCTGCCATCGGCGGCAAGATCATTGCCCGTGAGACGGTCAAGGCCATGCGCAAGGACGTGCTGGCCAAGTGCTACGGCGGCGACATCTCCCGCAAAAAGAAACTGCTGGAAAAGCAGAAGGAAGGCAAAAAGAAGATGCGTCAGCTGGGCAGCGTTTCCCTGCCCAGTGAAGCCTTTACCGCTGTGCTCAAGCTGGACAGCGATGACGATTAAACTTTATAGATCAAAGAGAACCCGCGCTCTGGTATGCTGCAATGCACCCAGCGCGCGGGTTCTATCTGTTTTTTCACAACCTCAGTTTACAACAAAAAATGAGATAGGCACCCCCTTTCGGGGAAACCTATCTCATTTTTTGTTGTTGGGACTATTTTGCAACAGTCCCTTTACGTTGGGGCGTTAGGGGGCCGCTTACAGTCTCTTGACTGCTCTTTTCCGATTTGCTTCTGCCCGGATTATACATGATTTCAGTGCGAAAGTCATCGAAACCTGCGCGAAACGTTCTTGAATCTGCGTGAACGAATCATCTGGGCAGCAAAAAAGCCCCGGAAAGGCTGTCTGTGTGCCTTCCGGGGCTGCTGTGAAAGATGACTGCATCAGTAATACTTTTCAGTCAAAAAGTACTACTGATACACTGCTTCGAGGGCTTTCTCACTCACTTTTCTGCTTCAGGCGGGCGTATTCGGCATCGGCCTGAATGGCTGCAGAGGTGAAGCTGTTGTTGTTCCACCAGCTGATCAGCGCGGCCACGGTGGTGATGCCGGCGGTCACCAGCTGTTCCACAGTCTGGCTCTCAATGGGCAGCATAGGTTTGCCCAGAGCGCTCAGCACCTGATTGGTCAGGGCAAGCAGCAGCACAGCGGTGCGGGCGATGGTGGCGGCAGAAATTTTACCAAAGTTCATATCAATTCCTCACTTTCTCATTTTGTTCAAGGTCAGCGATGCGGTGGTTGGCCACCTTCATCTGTTCTTCTAAAATCGGTACGCGGCGGGCAAAATTGTTATGCTCGCGCACCTCGCGGGTCAGCTCTTCGAGCTTGGTGTCGGTCACGGCCTGACTGCGGCTGTTGGCAATCAGCACGCCGATCAGGGTCACGGCCCCGGCAATGACAGCGGATAAGATCGTTTCCATTCCGTTCACCGCCTTTACCCGACCCACCGGCTTTTTGCTTTGCGCACATCCACATGGACAAAGCCTTTTGCGGGGTAGCGGCCGATGCCGCCGGTGCCGGGCAGCAGGGTCTCGGCGTAGGCGGCAAGCTGCTCCACCGGCACGCCGGACACCCGGATATCCGCGGCACGGCCATACTGATGCTGGCTGTAAACCGCTCCGCCCACAGCCTTGTTGTGTGCAGCGGTGCGGTAGCCGCTGGTAATGACCACCGGTGCGCCAAAATGGTCACGGATGGCCTGCAGCACCTGCACCAGTTCGCTGTCCACAAACAAAGGGTCGGTGCCGTCTTTGCAGGCAAATTCCTTTGCGCGGAAGCTGCGGCTCAGCAGCGTTTCGCCATCCCTTGCGCGGGAGTAAACGTTAAGCATGGCCGTCCTCCTGCAGCAGCGCTGCCACGGCATCCCTCAGCCGGGCGGGCACATCCTCCAGCGTTTTGATGCCCTTGCGGATCAGGGCCGCATAGATCCTTGCCATTACACACCACCTCCTTCGTACAGTTCACACAGGGCCAGCTGCAGGTCGGTCAGCTGGCAGGTCAGGCTGGCAATCGTCTCGGGCAGACGGGCTGCTTCCTCGGCCTGCTGGCGCTCTTTTTCCCGCGCGGCCAATTCTTCTTCCGTATAGCGGATGTATCTCTGCACCGGCACCTGTTCGGTCCATGCGGCCTGCGCAGGCACGCCCGGCACATCGATGACCTTCCGCACATCCCTGCCGCCGCCGGGATACTCCGTTACGGTCTCGTAGTGGCTCACTTCCTCCACGCCTTCCACGGCGGGGTGCTCCACTGGCTCGGTGCCGCCCACCAGATACCCAAGCGTCAGGTCAGGGGTCTCAATGGCTGCACCGTTCTCGTCAATGATCTTCATGGTTCAAAACCTCCTTTCTCAGGCCACGCGCCGCCAGATGTGCACATAGTAGGCGGCAGGCTGCACGGTGGCGCTGCGGCCGTAGATGGCATTAGACTTGGATGCATCCAGACTGAACTTATATACATCAGAAAAGGAATTGTATTCGCCCGTAGATGCGATCACGTTGCCGGCAGTGAATGCGCCGGATACCTTATGTTCACCCTTTTTTACATCCGCGACAAAAGAGCCTGTGATGTTCGGCAGTCCGGCCTTTACTGTGGTGCCCGCTGCGTGGCTACTGCTGGCACCCATCAGCACGCGCTCCGATGCGATCTGCTCCCATGTGCCGCCAAACAGGGCGGCAGGGCTGGTGGGGTCGGTGCTCTGGTAGATGCTGCCCACCGGGTAGGCAGCGGAGCTGGGTGCGGCCAGCAGAGCATCGACATCTTCCTTTGTATAATAGGAAGAAAAATCGGCACCGAAGGTGCGCAGGGCGTTTGCCTTTTCGGCAGCGGTCCATTCCCCGGCGGCTGCGGCGGTGGTCAGAGCCTTCTTCACGCCATAAGGCAGCAGGACTGCGGTCAGCGGCAGAAGTGCATCCGTCATGCTGTCCAGCTGTTCGCGGGCAGCTGGTGCGGTGATCAGGGTTCCGTCGCTGCGCACGTTGATGCCGCAGGCGGGGTCCACCCGCACTGCGCCGGGGGCCGAAGCCGTGGGCACCGTGCTGCTGCGCAGATAGGGCGACAGATCCGGCATGGCGGCAGTATCGGTCAACACGGCCCCGGTGTTGGGGTCCACGCTCAGCACCCGAAGCAGCTGGCCGGAGACCGGAACTGCCGGGCAGGGAAGCGCCCCCACATCCTGCGCCGTCAGTTTTACGATGCCGCTTTTGCCGTTCACGCTCACTACCTGACCGTCGGTAGGCACCAGCTCCTCTGCCCGTGCGGCAGCAGCCTCGGCACGGGCTGCACAGCGGGATGCAGCGGCACTGTCGGCGCTGGTGCGCTGTGCCGCGGTCTGGGCCTGTGCCGCATTGGATGCCGTGCTTGCAGCACTGGCTGCGGCACGCTGTGCGGCGGTGGAAGCGGTACTGGCACTTTCCAGCACACGCGCCACGAACTGCTCATACTGCGAGGGCGGCAGCTCTTCCGCGCCGCCGTCGGTGGGCAGGATAGCGTAGGTGTCGTAGCTGCCGGGCCGGGTATAGGCGGCGTAGCCGCTGGCATCGATGGCTGCCAGCATCCACTGTCCGCCGGTGCTTCCGGTCAGGCGGCGGTCCACGGTGACGCAGTGCTGCGTGTCCAATGAGACCGGTGCCAGCAGGGTGCCGTCGCTGCGGCGCAGGTAGAGCGCAACGGTGCACCCGGCCCATGCTTCCGGCAGCGTGAAGCACAGCTCGTCCACACCGGCAGCGTTCTGTGCACCGAGGTGCAGGCGGTGCGGCTGGGACAGAAATTCGGTGCCGCCGCACTGCCTTTGAATGATCTTGATGTTCACTTGAAAACCTTCCTTTCTGTTTTTTGTTTGATTGTACAGCCGCTGCCCGGCAGCTGCCAGTGTGGTCTTTTGCTGCACAAATTTCTGTGCTTCGGCATTTTGCCGGAAGGCGCTTTTCATGGGTAATTCGCACAGTTCTTTGTGGGTGAAAAATGGGATGAAAAAGAGGTGGCTTTGTACGGAAAACCAGCGATTTTTGGCCGCTTGCCGCATGGGAAAACGAACCCAAAAGTGCAGTTTCCGGTGCAAAAAGTCCAAAATAAATGTTAAAAATTCGTGAACAAAACACCCCAGAAAACAGGTCGAAAATCGGAAGGAAATAACCGAAAAAACAATATTTTGGAGAAAACAATGTTAAAGTTGCACAAAAAATAACGTCAAAAAACTAACAAAGTATGAGAAGGTGATTTGACAAATGGCCATTGGACTGGTACAATAAGAGCCGCTCAACAGAACCAACAGACGTTGCAGCGTTTAAAATTTATCTGGATGAAGTAAAAAGCCGTCTTATATACGGCGCGGCGCGGGCAGATGGGGTCCGGGCCGGGAGGGTAACTGCACCCTCCGCAGCGGAGTCCAAATTGTATACGATGCTCGATTTTACCAAAAAGAGGGCATCGTATTTGATTGTGGGGCCAGATGGCTTCTGCCCGCCCCGCAGTCCGGGCGGCCGGGGCATGAAAAACATGTCCGCAGCCGCAGCCAATTTTGAAAAGAGAGGAGTTGTCTCGTATCGCTTCCGTAAAATTGAAGAAAGCATTGTCTGACTGCAAGCATGCAGTCTCTCCCCGTGTGCTGGCGTTTTGTGTCATGGTCGTGTGCCTTGTGGCTACACTCAGTGTGACCGCTGCGAATCTGCGGCTGACCTACGTCACAGACTCCAATGGTGCCCGGCAGGTGATCCTCACCTCCGAGACCGACCCTGCACAGGTTATGAACCTTTCCGGCATCCAGTCCGAAGAGGGCGATCAGGTCTATTACACGGCCTACAGCGGCAACCTTGCCGCCCTGAACATTGAGCGCGCATTCTCCGTCAGCATCACTGCCGACGGTCAGGAGTACCCCGTCAAAATGGTGTTCGGCACCGTGGCGGATGCCCTGAAGCGTGCCGGTATCACCCTGGAGGGTGACGACTACACCGAGCCTGCTCTGGACCAGCTGGTGAGCGCAGGTTCCACCATCACGGTGCACCGCGTGGACTACACCGACCGTGTGGAGACGCAGGCCATCCCCTACGATACCGAGTACGTCTACACCAGCCTGTATTTCCGCAACACCGGCCGCGCCACCACGGTGCGCCATGGTGCGGAAGGCCAGCAGACGATCACCACCCGCGACCGCTATGTGGACGGCGAGCTGGAAAACAGCATCGTGGTGGATTCCACCACCACTGTGGAGCCGACCAACCACATCGTAAAGACCTATGGCGCAGGCGCGCCGGTCTCCCCGCTGACCGGACCGGACGGCACCACCAATGCACCCGCCTCTTACAGCAAGGTGCTCACCGGCAAGGCCACCGGCTACTATTCCAAGACCGGCAAGGGTTCTTCCGGTCTGGGTCTGGGCTACGGCACTGTGGCTGTGGACCCGGATGTGATCCCCTACGGCACCAAGCTGTATATCACCTCCACCGACGGCAAGTTCGTGTACGGCTATGCGGTGGCTACCGATACCGGCATTGCCGTGCAGAAGGGCCAGATCCTTGTGGACCTGTTCTACGAGACCTACGCCGAGAGCGTGATCAATGGAGCCATTCAGGTGAACGTCTACGTGGTGGACTGAGCAGGCTGAAAAGAACCGGGGAAACCGGAACTGAAAATTTTCAACAGAAACAGAGAGCTTCTGTACACCTTCCCTTTGGGAGGGTGCGCAGAGGCTCTTTTTTATTGTCAGATTGGCAGGATTCACCATAAAATTTGTAAAAATTTAGCGGGTATGTATATAAGAGAAAAATATCAATGAAAAGATTATGGTAAATTTTACAGTAAAATGCGGCGAAACTCTTGAAAAACAGACCGAAATTCTTTAATATAAAAGGGTAAAAAGCTACAGGTGCGCTTTGTGCATCTGTACGGGGAGGAGCAGTCTATGAAACCGACCGAGGAGAAGATCCAGAGCAATGCATCGGACCTGCCGGTGTATCTGTTCAAACAGGGCAATAACTGTGAAGCATACCGCTACTTTGGCGCACACATGGAAACGCGTGCCGGTGAAGCAGGTGTGGTGTTCCGCGTGTGGGCACCCCATGCTGTAGCCATCAGCGTGGTGGGCGACTTTAACAGCTGGAAGCCGGGCAGCCACCCGATGCGCAAGGTGGATGGCGATTCCGTATGGGAATTGTTCATCCCGGGCATGAAGGAATATGATGTTTATAAATACTGCGTGACCACCCGCGCAGGTGATCTGGTCTATAAGGCCGATCCCTATGCGTTTCACGCCGAGACCCGCCCGTCCAACGGCAGCAAGGTCTACGATATCAGTGGTTTTGCGTGGCACGATGATGCATGGCAGGCAGCACAGAAAAAGGCTGATGTGATCAACAGCCCGATGAATATTTACGAGATGCACGCCGGCAGCTGGAAGATGAAGGAGGGCGGTAAGCCCTACAATTATTCCGAGCTGGCAGACGAGCTGATCCCGTATATCACAGAGATGGGCTATACCCATGTGGAACTGCTGCCGGTCATGGAATATCCGTTTGACGGCAGCTGGGGCTATCAGGTCACCGGCTATTTTGCACCCACCAGCCGCTACGGCACCCCCAAGGACCTGATGGCTTTTGTGGATAAGCTCCATGCCGCCGGCATTGGTGTGATCATGGACTGGGTGCCTGCTCACTTCCCGAAGGATCAGTTCGGCTTGTACAACTTTGATGGCGAAGCCTGCTACGAGGACCCGAATCCGAAGCGCGGCGAACATAAGGAGTGGGGCACCATGGTGTTCGACTTCGGCCGCAGCGAGGTGCAGAGCTTCCTGATCTCCAGCGCACTGTATTGGCTGGAGCAGTACCATATCGACGGTCTGCGCGTGGACGCGGTGGCATCCATGCTGTATCTGGACTATAACCGCAAGCAGGGCGAGTGGGAGCCGAACAAGGACGGCGGCAAGGAAAATCTGGAGGCTGTTGCTTTCCTGCGCAAGCTGAACGACACCGTGCTGGGCCGTCACCCCCACAAGTACATGATCGCGGAAGAATCCACTGCATGGCCCATGGTCACAAAGCCTGCATCGGACGGCGGCCTTGGTTTCAACTTCAAGTGGAACATGGGCTGGATGAACGATATGCTCAGCTACATGAAGACTGACCCGCTCTTCCGTTCCGGCAACCACAACAAGGTCACCTTCAGCTTCTTCTACGCCTTCAGCGAGAACTTTGTGCTGCCCATCAGCCACGATGAGGTGGTGCACGGCAAGGGCAGCCTGATCAACAAGATGCCCGGCGAGTACGACGCCAAGTTTGCAAACCTGCGCACCTTCTTCGGCTACATGATGGCCCACCCGGGCAAGAAGCTGCTGTTCATGGGTCAGGAGTTCGGCCAGTTCGCCGAGTGGAACGAGACAAAGCCGCTGGACTGGATGCTGCTGGGCTACGATAAGCACACCGAGCTGCAGACCTACGTCAAGACCCTGAACGCCTTCTACAAGGAGCATCCCGCCTTCTGGCAGGTGGATTACAGCTGGGAGGGCTTCCAGTGGATCGTGCCGGATGACTCGCAGCAGAGCGTCATCGCCTTCCTGCGCAAGGACACTTCCGGCAAGCAGATCCTTGTGGTGTGCAACTTCAACCCCGTCCTGCGCGAGGGCTACACTCTGGGCGCACCGGTGGCAGGCTCCTACAAGGAGATCCTGAACAGCGACGATGCAGAGTTCGGCGGTTCCGGCGCAGTCCACAACAAGGCCGTGCGCACCCACAAAAAGCCGATGCACGGGTTTGAGCAGAGCATCACCATCACCCTGCCGCCCATGAGCACCCTGTATTTTGAAGTGCCCGCCAAGCGCACCCGCAAGGCCGCAGCGGACAAGACCGATAAGGCGGGAAAAAAGACCGCAGCCAAAAAGGCAAAGACCGCTGCGGAGAAAGCTGCAGCAAAGGTGGTAAAGAAGCCGGGCCGCAAGCCCAAGGCAGAAGCTGCCGCTGCAGAGGAAAAGCCGGTGAAAAAGACCGCCCGCAAGGCAAAGGTTGAGCCGGAAAAGGCCGAGGAAGCACCCAAAAAGCGCGGACGCAAGCCCAAGGCAGAGGCAGAACCCAAGGCGGAAAAAGCACCCGCAAAACGCACCCGCAAACCGAAGGAGCCCAAGGAATGACCCGGCTCTTCGGCCGACCCATACCGCACATGTTGACGCTCATTTCCGAACAACGGAAATGTTAATGTTAAAGGGGAGAATAAAGCTATGGCAAAAGAAATTGTGGCAATGATCCTTGCCGGTGGACGTGGCTCGCGCTTGTACGCGCTGACACAGAAAACGGCAAAACCCGCAGTGTCCTTCGGCGGTAAGTACCGCATCGTGGACTTCCCGCTGTCCAACTGCGTGAACTCCAACATCGACACCGTTGGCATCGCGACCCAGTATCAGCCCCAGAAGCTGAACGAGTACATCGGCAACGGCCAGCCCTGGGATCTGGACCGTCTGCACGGCGGCGTGCACACCCTGCCGCCCTACGAGCAGGCAAAGGGCACCGACTGGTACAAGGGCACTGCAAACGCCATCTACCAGAACATCAGCTTCATCGACAGCTATGACCCGGAGCACGTCATCATCCTGTCCGGCGACCAGATCTGCAAGCAGGACTATGCCGACTTCCTGCGCTTCCACAAGGAAAAGGGCGCAGAGTTCTCTGTGGCTGTTATGGAAGTGGACTGGAAGGAAGCCTCCCGCTTCGGCCTGATGGTGGCTGACGAGAACGACCGCATCACCGAGTTCCAGGAGAAGCCCCCGGTACCCAAGTCCAATCTGGCTTCCATGGGCATCTACATTTTCAACTGGGATGTGCTGAAGAAGTATCTGGAAGAGGACGAAGCAGACCCCAACTCCAAGAACGACTTTGGCATGAACATCATCCCCGCCCTGCTGCGCGACGGCCGCAAGATGTACGCCTACCGCTTTGCCGGCTACTGGCGTGACGTGGGCACCATCGACAGCCTGTGGGAAGCCAACATGGAAGTGCTGGATCCCGAAAACTCCGGCATCGATATCTTCGACGAGAAGTGGAAGATCTACAGCCGCAACCCGGTCCTGCCTCCGCAGAAGATCGGCCCCCGCGCTGTGGTGCAGGATTCTCTCGTCACGGAGGGCTGCAAGATCTACGGCAATGTGCATCACTCTGTGCTGAGCGCAGGCGTTGTTGTGGAAGAGGGCGCTACCGTTGAGGACGCAGTCCTGATGGACGGCGTTGTGGTCAAGGCTGGTGCTGTTGTCAAGCGCTGCATCCTGGCGGAGGATGTTGTGATCGGTGCAGGTGCACGAGTGGGCGGCGATGGCCCCATTGCCCATGTGGGCACCGGCCTGACCGTCGGCGCAGGCGCAACCGTCAAGGAAGGTGCCAAAGTCTTTGAATCCGTCAAGGAGGGTATGGAAGTATGCTGAGCCAGAACACCAATGCGTTGGGTATTATTTTCCCCAACAGTTATGATAATACCGTCCCCGAGCTGGTGACCGAGCGCGCAATGGCTTCGATCCCCTTCGCGGGCCGCTACCGTATGGTGGACTTTGTTCTGTCCAGCATGGCAAACTGCGGTATCTCCAATGTCTCCATCGTGGTGCGCAAGAACTACCACTCCCTGATGGATCATCTGGGCACCGGCCGTGAGTGGGATATGGCCCGCCGTCACGGCGGCCTGAACATCGTGCCGCCTTTCGCTGAGAAGGGCGTGCGCATCTATTCCGGCCGTGTGGAAGCTCTGGGCTCCATCATGAACTTCCTGGAGAACCAGAAGGAAAAGTACGTGGTCATGAGCGATGCCAACGTTGCCCTGAACTACGACTTCAACGCTCTGCTGGCTGCCCATCAGGCAAGCGGTGCCGATGTGACCGTTGCTTACCAGAAGACCGAGATCCCCGAGGGCCGCAAGAATGACAACTACACCCTGACCGTTGATGCCGACGGCCGTGTGACCGAGCTGCTGTTCAACGATTACCGCCCCGGCGTGCAGAACCTTGACCTGAACATCTATGTTCTGGAGCGCGAGACCCTGCTCAAGCTGGTCCGGGATGCAACCTCCCGCGGCCTGATCTACTTCGAGCGCGATATTCTGGCCCACAATGTCAACATCCTGAACATCCACGCTCTGGAGTACACCGGCTATGTGGCACATGTCTGTGACATGAAGAGCTACTTCGACGAGAACCTCAAGCTGACCGATGACGAAAATCTGGAAAAGCTGTTCCCCAAGAAGAGCCCGGTCTACACCAAGATCCGCGACGACAACCCCACCCGCTATGTGCCGGGCTGCAAGGTGACCGACTCCATTCTGGCCGACGGCTGCGTGATCGAGGGCACGGTGGAGAACTGTGTGCTGTTCCGCGGCGTCAAGGTCAAGAAGGGTGCCGTCGTCAAGAACTGCGTGCTGATGCAGGACACCGTTGTGGAAGCCAATGCCGAGCTGGACTGCGTTGTTACCGATAAGAACGTGAAGATCACTGCCGGCAAGAAGCTGTCCGGCACCGAGAGCTTCCCGGTGTACGTGCAGAAGAAGCACATCGTCTGATTTTACTGAGTTATCCATAGGGGCGGCTTCCTCCCCGGTAGCCCCTCTTGAGAGGGGCGGGGGCATCTGTGTGCCCCCGCCTGCTCTTTTGTAAAAATGGTTCGTGCTGCCTGCAAGGGCGGTGGGGGAGAACGAAAATATCCCACTATATGAAAGGAGCGATCCTATGAGAATCCTGTATGCTGCTTCGGAAGCTGCACCCTTTGCAAA
>OOBU01000805.1_pt1 | contig 10888 bp, 13 predicted proteins | sample 1671501 | NCBI WGS metagenome assembly OOBU01 (sample SAMN06348163, study PRJEB24527) | human gut metagenome | biome: human gut; feature: ankylosing spondylitis patient; material: feces | host: Homo sapiens | place: China | collected 2015-10
TCATCTGACGTGACAATCAACCTTGACTGTGCTGACGGATATGCCGAATCGGTGGCTACCACGCTAACGCCGATGAATTTTAGCTCAGGTGCTTGGGGCTTCGGCCAGAACATACCGGACAAGGATATCAGCTTTGAGTTTAGCTCTAACGATTTTGTTTTCCACAATCTGGGGCTGATACCCTTAACAGCGGACGAGCGACCGGCAAAAATCATCTTTAACGGTGACGCGCCTAATGGCTTTACGATCACCAACAAGACGACCGGCCAGTCTTTCAAGTTAACTCGGGGAGTGAACCGGTCTGACACCGTCATCATCAACGGCATCATGCCACTGGTCAACGGCGAGCAGGCTTATAAAGACAGCAATCACGGTTATCTGGACTTTGCGATTGGCGAAAACCAAATCCATATCGATGGTGCCAGTAATTTTGACGTCAAGTTTGATACGAGATTCTACTACTAGGGGGGATGATAATGATTAAACTGCTAATCACCAGTTATACTGGCGACCAGTCAGTATTGCTGGCATATAACGTAGCAGTCACTAAGACGATCAATAGCTATCCGACTCTGTCATTCGTATTTAATGCAGTTGGCCAGAACTTGGTAGCAGAGGATATGCTTGGTCCCAGAACGCTGTTTACCACACCTGATGGTCAGCAATATCGACTGACAACTTCTAATCCTGTGCCCAACTCGGAATTTCGGGTATATACCGTGTCAGCTACACATGTTGGCCATGATCTGCATGACAGTTACATTATGAATACTTTAAGCGGCGTCCAGTCATTGAGAGCATGTCTCGACCTAATGACTCAAGGGACGCCTTTTAAGTATCAGATTGATGGTAATTTCAATGATCATGATTTTGGCACAGGCACGATTGGTGGTGGTCATGGGGATGACGTTCTATCGGCAATTGCGCAAGCATGGGCCTGTGAATATTGGTTTGACAACTATACCGTGCATATTGCAAAAACGATCGGCAGTCAGGACGCTTTCACTTTTGTTGATCGCGTCAATGCTAACTACATTAGTTGGAATGAAGACTACTCTAGCTTCTACACAGCAATCCACGGTTTTGGAAAGCAGATAGAACAGACTACAACCGTTGATGATGGGAGTTCATCTTCTGGTGGTAGTGCGCAAGAAGTCATCAACTTTGCCAAACAATATGCGGGCACACCATATGTCTGGGGTGGCAATACGCCCAGTGGCTGGGATTGTTCTGGCTTTGTGGCTTATGTCTACAATCACTTTGGCATTGCGATGCATCAGCCGACCACCTACGAAGAATATCAAGGGACGGTTGTTGGGCCACCATATCAGACCGGCGACATGCTGTTCTGGGGTGGGCGTGGCAGTACCTATCACGTTGCATTAGCGCTCGATGCCAATACTTTGGAAATGGCTGCTAATCCAGAACGAGGCACCGTTGTACAAGCAATCAGTGCTTGGCAGCCAAACTTTGGCGTTCGCAATGACAAGATGGCTGCGCTTGTAGCGCAGTCAAGCGGTTCTGATGATTCCACGACTACCACGTCTACGGTATATAGTTGCCAGGCTGACTACATTAGTCCGCTCGCAGCTAAAAGCGGTATTGGCAAGATCTGGCAGGATCCATATACCAGCGACACAATCACTGACGAAAATCAGCTTAAATCTGCGCTCAAAAGCCAGTTGCATGATTATCCAGACGTGCAGTACTCAATGAGTTGGGTGACGTTTAAAAACAACAGCCAGATCACAAACAACATTGATATTGGCAATACTGGCTGGCTAAGAGATCGGCACGGGCTGGATGTCAATGTGCGGATCCAAAGCTATACCAGGTATTTAGACGATCATTCAGGTAATAATGACGCCATTACTTTTGGCAATAAGATCTTTGACTCAACGACTTGGGAAGTACGTCAGAGCCAGTCACAAGACCGCTCCAGATTGATTGCTGAACTGCAGAAAAGTAGCGGTAGTGATGTCCGCAATGACAGCACGGTAACGATGACGGATGCACAGATGCAGAAAATCAAACAAGTGACGATTGGGGGCGACAGTACATGACGATGGCTAATGTGATTGATATCTCTGAATATCAGGATCCAGCTAAGTTTGACTATCAAGCCGCTAAGTCCAATGGCATTAAGGCAGTTATCATCCGCCTGTCTGTCGGCAATCGCAGAGATAATCATGCTGCTGAACATATCGCCAACTGTAAAAAGTATGGGCTTAAATGGCATGGCTATCACTACTGGTATAACTTGAGCGGTGAAGCAGCGTTCGCAATTTCAGACGCGCAGAGCCTTGGATTGACATCGAGCCAGTACTTTTTCCTAGACATGGAAGATAAAACATTGTCCAGTGACTGGTCAGCACAGTTTGAATCTTTCAGATCAGCGGTTGGTGACAAATATAAGATTGGTCTGTATTGCTCTGATAGCCCTTATAAGAGCCATTTTGACAATGCGAAAATGGTCGCTGAGGGTGTCTATCGGTGGATTGCAGCATACAGTTATGAACCAGCTAACTATGACACCTGGCAGATGAGTGGCGAAGGATCTGGCGGTTTTGGATCATACACTGGGGATGTTGACCGTGACTATGACAAGACAGGCAATCTCCTCAAGGAAGAGGCGCAGCCAATTACGCCATCTACTACACCCTTGTATCGTCAAATCATTGGTGAGGCCGGATATGATACAGATTCAGGAATCTATGGGCTTGGTCGCTCCTATGATAATGGCAAGACTTTTCATGTCATGGATACGGTTTATGGTCGGATCTATCGTCAGCAAGATGGCGATAGTATCTGGCCTTTTTTACAGCCAAAAGTCGGTACGATCAAAGGCGAGAAAGGTGATGCCGGAGCTGACGGCAAGTCGGCGTACGAAGTTGCCGTAGCCAATGGCTACAGTGGCACACAGGCGCAATGGCTTGCTTCGTTAAAAGGCGCTGATGGTGCGCCTGGTAAAGACGGTTCCAACGGTAAAGACGGCCAAACGTGGCAACCGTATATCGCGGACGACAAGCACTGGCATATCCGACTAATTAACAATGTTGACATGCCGGCTATCGTCGGCGTAATTACGCAGGGCGATGCTAACGACCTCACGATGGACGACAACTATCGTATCGATGGCACGGTTGCCAACGTACCGTCAACCAGTGGTCTGCTGACGATTAGGGCCAATAGCGGCGAAGTATGGCAGACATATATCGACAGTGCGACTGCCGACTGCTACACCCGTACAAGGCACAATGACACGTGGTCTAAGTGGCGCTGGACAACGCAGTGGCCTAACAGCTAGGGGGTGAGTAGGTGACAACACAAGATATTGACTTGGGCGTGGTAGCACGTGGTCCACAAGGGCCTAAAGGTGAGCAGGGTAATGTCGGCCCAGCTCCTACGCTAAAAATTGGGACAGTGACCAAACTGGGGCCTGGCCAGACACCAACAGCTAGCTTTAGCGGTGGCAATGGTGCCTACACGCTTAACATGGGGATTCCGCAAGGCGAAACAAACGCTACTGCTACTAATGCGCTGAATGTTGCAAATAGCGCGAATGCTAAGGTAAACGGATTAAAAACCAGTAGTCGGAATTACATTAAGGATTCCCAGTCGTTTACAATGACGGGCAACGGGACCGATAACTACGACCTTTCTTGGTATGTTTATGATGACGCTTTCTTTGCCAACCCACTTTGTCATGGCACAAATAAAACACGCTTAAGTTTTGATTTAACACCAAGCAAGGCGCTAAGCACTGCTAAAACATATCGTATCTACTGGCGGCAACCACCATATATTACTTTTGGGACGATTACAGTACCAGCTAATACGACTGATAAACAGCACTATGAGCTCGTGATAACTACGCCAACTACGCAGAATCAAACTAGTCAAATCTTTATGCGGTTTATGGCTGACAGCACTAGCGATGTTAGCTATACAATCGAGAACTCGATGCTGACAATCAGTGACGCTTTTGCGGAATGGCAACCGGCTCCCGAAGATATTCAGTCTGAGATTGACGCTAACAAAACGGCCGCCGCTAACGCTCAGAATACCGCTAACAAAGCGTTAAGCAAAGCTAACAGCAATGCAACTACGTTAAATAACAAGGTTAACAAGTCTGACCTGACGTGGGCTAATATCTCGGGCAAGCCAAGCATACCTAATGCCGACGATACGACGACTGTATCAAGCGGAGACCTTAATAACTACACGACTACGGGCAAGTACTACATGCCTAACGCATTGTCTAACTACACTAATCATCCGACCACTGGTACTGATATGGGCGACTGGTTTGTCATGAAAGTCGATGCATATCACAGCAGCGACATGATAGTGCAGACAATCTATCAGATTAACTCTGGTGATGTTTGGATACGGCAGCGATGGAGCAACGCCTGGAAATCATGGCGTCAGATCAACTTCTGGTCATAGAAAGGAGATGAGAAATTGGCAACAACTGACATTGACTTGGGCGTAGTAGCTCAAGGGCCGAAAGGCGATAAAGGTCCTAAGGGCGACACTGGTGCTACTGGTGATCGTGGTCCAACTGGCCCACAGGGTATCCAAGGTCCTAAAGGTGATACCGGTCAAACTGGTCCACGAGGTGAGCAAGGCATTCAAGGCCCTAAAGGTGAACAGGGTATTCAAGGCCCACAGGGGATTCAAGGGCCGGCCGGCAAGCCTTTTGGCATTAAGAAGACCTATGCAACCGTAGCACTGCTTAACGCTAACGGGCCAAACGATTTGAGCGAAGGCGACTTTGCGATTATCGACTCAACCGTTAATGACGCTGACAATGCCAAACTGTTTGTATGGACTGGCGGCAAGGCATCACTGGTCACAGATATGTCCGGTGCTCAAGGTGTACAAGGCCCGCAAGGTAAACAAGGCATTCAAGGTACACAAGGCCCGCAAGGTGTACAAGGTGAGCAGGGCGCTACTGGTGCTACTGGCATGTCGGGTAAGAGCTATAAACCTTACATCAACAAGAGCGATGGTCACTGGCATATGACGGTTGATGACCCTAATGATGTATTGACTGACCCATTTGCGGTTACGGCAGTTACTTCCGGCACGTGCGATGGATTGACGACTTCCGGATATTATGGTGTTAATTCAGCGAGTGTTAACGGTAAGCCAAACGGCGAGACTGGCCTGCTCAAAGTCATTAACGCCGGTGGAATCATTACTCAGACCATGCACACGGTGTCGGACAATCTTTATATCCGCAATAAGCACAACGGCGCATGGACTTCATGGCGTCAGACGACTCAATGGAGCTAACGAAAGGTGGTGACTAGATGGCTAACACTGTACATGCACGTGGCGAGTTCCAACTCAATACCAACTACCACGTGCTCGATATTGTATCTAACGGCGACCGCAGTTATGTCTGCGTAAGGGCCAATGACGGCGAAGACGTGACCGATCAAGAATACTGGATGCTGCTTGCACAAGGCCCGCAAGGCATTCAAGGACCAAAAGGCGACAAAGGCGATACCGGTCAAACCGGCCCGCGAGGTGCGCAAGGTATCCAGGGTATTCAAGGCCCTAAAGGCGACCCTGGCTCAATTGCTACGACTAATCTGCCGTCAGCTGACCTTAACAATGTCAAGTCTAACGGGTACTACTACACCGGCGCGCAGGAACTTACGAATAGCCCACTATCCGGGAAGACGTACGCCAACTTGATCGTGGTGGCAAGCACTACTGGCAATAACGGTACGCAGTTTCTGCATGATACCAACAACAACGAGCTTTATGTGCGCTCGTGGAATGCAACTAGTGCCTGGACCGCTTGGCGTCAAACCACCTACTGGAGCTGATGATATGGACTATCAAAAAGGCTATGTGCTGATGAGCGACTTAACCGCGCTGACAAGCTCATACCGTATTTGTGTACAGCACGTGTACGATAAAGTGTCTTGGCTCTTAGATGCCGTCAATGGCGTTTTTATGGATACTGACGTGCCTAAATACACGGTGCCAGACTTGTCAGACGAGCTGATCAATCGTAACGCCTACATCTGGCTCAAGCACCTAATGCAGGACGTGCAGACAGCGGTTAACAGTGTCGTCGCATGCTACAACTATCACTCGCTGATTGATCAGCAAACCGGCGAGCTGACAAGCACTGTATCGCTATGGATACCTAACAGCTTGTCGCTAAATGATGAGCTGCTGAACAACTTAAACAACGATTTCAAGTCGGCTAACGATACGTTAGACCGGCTTTTTGATTACGTAGAACCGTATATGTAAAGGAGGGGAACAATGGCAGTTAACGAGTATGTCGAGCTTGACATCTTAAAGCCTGGCACAACGCTGATCGACCTGACCAAAAACTTTCAAGGCCGGGTTGGTGACAGCCGGGCTTTCTGCAAGCTTTGGATTAAAGCCAATGGATTGCCATACGACCTAACTAAAGACAGCCGATCGGTCGGCTTTGCCGGCAAAGACCCGGCAGGCGATTTATATCGTGCCGTCGGCTGGGCTGACACGGATCAGCCTGGCGACAATGCTCAAACGGGACGGGTAACGTACTACTTTCCGGACGGCATGTTCAAGCATGAGGGCGACTGGGACAAGGACAGCACCTACTTTTACGTGCAGGACAGCAAGGGCACGGTATCAACGGTCAACGTTTGGCTGCACGTCTTGCCTAACATGGTTGAGATGGGCGTCAACACCACGCCTTATCAATCAGATATGGACAAGGCTGTGGCTGACGTACAGGCAAAGGCTGACGAAGTTAAGGCACAGCTTAGCAGCATTTTGAATGGCTCGGCCTTTACCGGCTTAACGTCGCAGCTTAAAGCAACACAAGACACAATCAACGCGTACAACACGTTAGTCAACAATAAGCAAGTGCCTACCACTGAGCAGATGCAAGCATATGTTAACAGTTTCTTCAACGCTGAAACGTCAACCGCTGACCTTAACACGCTGGTAACGCCAGGCAAGGTCTACTACGTTGCCAACACGAGTGCCAGCAACAATCCCAACGGCAAGGCTGGGTTCATGTCGGTTAAGGGCACGTCTAGCAACCTGGTACAGGTCTTCGTGGACGGTGAGGCTAACGAGTTTATTCGCAGTCGCTTCGCCAACACGTGGACGGATTGGCGCCAGACAACAGCATGGAATTAAGAAGGAGGTAGCAATATGACTACGTTTGTAACCCGTGGGGGGGGGCGCACGCGCTCACCTGATTAACCGTAACCGAGCACTCGCCGGAAAGGTGGTGCTGGGATAATGGCTGTAACGAATATCACTGCTGGACAAGAGGACTGGCTGTCCACACTCAATAATGATTTAACCGAGCTCAACAACCGCGACAGTGGTACGTGGACGAGTAGCGGACTAACCGCTATGAACGGCTACACGCTTAACAACTGCATTTACTTCCACGGCGTAATTGGTGGACGAAACTATCTGATGATCAACGGCAATGTGTCAATCAGCTCTGGATCGATTGGTGGCCAAACCAGCCGGGAAGTAATTCAATTGCCGACTACAATCAAAGGCTGTGGCATGAGAGTTACTGGTTTTGCCTACGTTCAAAACAGCAACAATGGCTATCCACTGTTGGTTAACTACAATGCAGGTAATCAGCGACTCTCGTTCACCAACATAACGGGTGTCAGTATGACGTTCACGTCAATTGACTTCGGTATCATCATGACTGAGTAACCATATCAGCCAGTCCTAGAAAGGACTTAAAAATGCCGGTATCTACTATTACCGCCGGTCAAAAGGGCTGGCTCGCAACTCTTAACAACAATTCGAATTTAATCAACAAACTGCCTATTGACGGCAGAGTATACGTTGATCACGTGGGGACTTTTGCCAATGGTGCAAGTGCCAGTGACATCGCATGCACCTATGCGCAATTCAACGGTTTCAAAGTTGTTAATCTCTACATCATCAACTTAACCGTGCCGACTGGTGCTTTTGGCAAAAAGATTCTCAACTTGGCTGACAACATCAAGCCTACTAATCCTGTGGCTTTCGTTGCCAACCAAGCATCGTTTATCAACACATCTAATGCAAGTTTGTTAAACGATTTGTATTTCTGGACGACCGCAAATAGCGACCAAAAGTTCATCAACACATCGTTTACTTACGTGCGTTCAGACAACTAAGAAAGGAAGTAAAACATGGCGGACGAAAACGCAAAGCAAGTGCTCATCTACACGTACGACACGACCGACCGTCTGCATGCTCTCACCGGCGCAGTCAGCGTTGCTGAGGGTACTGCACTCACGGACGGTCAGACGGACGTCGCACCTGCTGATAACAACCAGTTTTGGAACGGAACTAAGTGGGTTGGCGGTGACCAGCTCGTCACGGCCTATCACTATGACGCCAACGGCTACTGGGACGGTTCGGTGCTGATCCCAGACGGTGCGCCACTGCTGACGCAAGAGACGACCGTTGCCCCACTCGACAAGGACGGCCGCGGTATGTATAAGCCTAAGTTTGACGCTACACAAGGCAAGTGGGTTGAAACGCTGACGCAAGAAGAGATCGATGCGCTCAACAAGCCAGCTCCGGCTAAACCAACTGCTGAGCAACAGATGATCAGTCTGCTGGGCCAACGGGTAGCCAAAACTAACGCCGAAAACGTACAGATCAAGCAGGACAACGCGCAACTTAAGCAGATGGTGTCCATGCTTGGTCAGACGGTTGCTCAGCTTAAGGCGCAATCCACGACCACGACTAACTAAGGAGAGTGAGAAATTATGATGAGCGAATTTGATTTTGTCAAACAACTTTACTTGTGGGGATTCCCCATCGAGTGCTATGTAGAGTACAAGACGATCACTAAAGACCAGTACAAGGAGATCACTGGCAAGGACTACGTGGACGCAAGTACGTCTACGTCAGCCGGTGCCAGTGAATCCACGAGCACGGCTACCAGTCAAGCCTAGCTAACTAAAACATAGTCGCCAGAGAAAGCTAACAGTACCTTATGGGGCGGCTTTGAAGGGGGATTAGAAATGTGCCATATCATATCTTAATGATCCATCAAATTAGACATATGGTTGATGACCCACTGATCATCGCTTTTGTTTGGTGTGTGATCATCGACGTAGCGACCGGCTATATCCGGTCAGCTTTCGTCCGCAAAACCAACTCAACTAAGGGACTGTTCGGTCTGGTCAAGCACACAATCGTACTGGTCAGCATCATCAGTATCTATCCATATCTGATCAGTCTGGGCTATGCCTGGCTGGCACAGACGATGGTGTGGGGTTTTATCTTAAACTATCTAACATCAATCACGGAAAACTGGGGCGAGATGGGGCTGTGGTTGCCGCCACAGGTTAAGCAGATTCTGGTAAAGCTCCAGTCAGACTATGACGCAACGGACTATAACGCCATTACTGGCGCTAAGCAAAATAAGGGAGGCAAATAAGCATGGCTAATCTCGTCATGGATATTTCTAGCTATCAGCCAGATACTGTTAGCTTTTTTCAAGCTGCTAAAAATGCAGGTGTTAAAGCCGTCATCGTTAAGCTGACACAAGGCTCAGCAGATGGCGATGCGTACGTCAATCCTAAGGCACAAGCGCAGATCAACAATGCACGGTCTGTGGGCTTGCTCGTACACGGCTATCACTATGCACGCTTTAACGGCAATCAAGATGCACGCAACGAGGCTAAGTGGTTTACTGACCACGCTAAAAAGTTTGGCTTGGGCCCAGAGTCAGTCTTGGCACTGGACATTGAAGACAAAGCCAACGCCAAGTATGCAACCAGTGATGCCAATGCATTTCTGCAGGCGGTCAAGGACGCCGGTTATCCTAAGGTCGACATCTACTCAATGGCGTCTTGGTTCTGGCAGGGCCGACTCAACGCAGCTCAGCTGATTGCTAAAAACAAGTGGGTTGCCAACTATGGCGTCAGTCAACCTGGCGTTGACAACGTGGGCACGTGGCAATGGACCGACAATTATAAGATTGCCGGCACCGGCGTTGATATGTCGTATGACTTTAGCGGATTCTACACCAATGCAGATGAGTCAAAGGCTGTTACGCCAACGCCTAAGCCTGTTAACAAGCAGATCACGTGGACGGACAACTTAGGCGACACCTGGCACGCCGAAGACGGCAAGTTCGTTAGCAACACAGCCCTGCACTTGCGTTGGGGTGCACGGCCTAGCGCATCCACAATTGCAGTTCTGCCGGCGGGCAGTGTGATCAAATATGATGCCTGGACGCGTGGCAACGAGTTTGTTTACGTGCGTCAACCACGTGGTTACGGCTATGGTTATGTAGCAGTTCGCAACGCTCACACGGGCGAAGCGTACGGTAGGTTTGAATAGCGATATAATATAAATAATTTAATATAAGCCCTACACATGGCACAAAAAATACTAAAAAGAAAAGAGGTGAGTCCTCTTCTTAATTGACACCAGCCGTGTGTAGGGCTTTTTTTGTATATTTGTATCTAATATGATATACAATAGTAAGAAATCTATTTTTAGGCTAACAAAAGGTGGCAAAATGGTGGCTTTCTTTTTCTAAGTCAAGTTTCTTGACAGCTTATTAATTAGAGGCTAGCATTAATAGCAACACTGAGAGGTGCACCGTACGCTAGTGCACCACCCCCTTAGCTGTCTAGAGACGCCTAGGGGGTTTTTTTAATGAAAGATGGACTTGTGAAGTAGTCACTAGGTAGCCATTAGGTAGCAAAAATGTGAAAGCATAGTGATACAATATTGAATGTATTTACTAACTTAGATAAAAATGAAATAGGTAGTGACATGGCATTAACATCACTATGGGATGTTAGTGAATACCGCCATTAATTCCGTGAACGTACTGGTAAGTCCGCTCGTATTCCTGAACGCCGTCGCGACGTTAAGT
>OOBU01000806.1_pt1 | contig 10876 bp, 8 predicted proteins | sample 1671501 | NCBI WGS metagenome assembly OOBU01 (sample SAMN06348163, study PRJEB24527) | human gut metagenome | biome: human gut; feature: ankylosing spondylitis patient; material: feces | host: Homo sapiens | place: China | collected 2015-10
GTTGCCGATATGCGTGGTTCGGCCGATGAGCTGATGCGCGGCATGGGTTTGGCGGATATCGAATCGCGCGTGCGCGCCCTTGGCGGCACCGCGGTCTGCGGGCCGTATGAGGACGGCTGGCGTGTGTTCGTATCCGTGCCGAAGAAGCGTTGGACCATGGAATCGAGGGATTGATGAGAATCGCAATCGTGGATGATGATCCGATCGTCTGCCAGTCGTTGGAGACGATTCTGACGGCCACCGGCACGGCCGAGGTGCTATGGATGGCAAATGACGGAGACGCCGCCGTGCGCCGTTATTTCGAGACACCGGCGAGCCGACCGGACGTGCTGCTGATCGATATTCAGATGCCCGGCACCAGCGGTTTGGATGCCGCGCGCGAGATTCTGGCCACGGACCCGGCCGCGCGCATACTGTTCCTGACCACGTTTGCGGACCAGTCGTACATCGCGCAGGCGATGGGACTTGGCGCCAAGGGCTATCTCATCAAACAGGATGTGGCGGCGGTCGGGCCCGCGCTGCAGGCGGTGATGGCCGGTCAGGTGGTGCTCGGCGCGGAAGTGCTCGGCAAGCTCACCGAACGAACTCCGGATCCTGCCGATTCCGACGATTCCAGAGATACCGCCGATTCCATCGAGGGCCTGCTTGGCGAGCGCGAACGTGAGATCACCGCGCTGGTCGCCGAGGGCCTCGATAACCGCGACATCGCCGCCAGACTGTTCCTGAGCGAAGGCACGGTCCGCAATCGCATCAGCGCGATACTGGACAAGCTCGGCCTGACCAATCGCACCCAACTCGCCATCCTCTGGCTCAACGCCCATAGGTGAGGGGGCTTTTGGTCAAGTAGGCCTCTCCCTCCGACATCGCTTCGCGATGCCACCTCGAACGCGATTCAGGACAGCTTGCAGCTGACCTCTTATTCGCTCGTTGTCACTCACCCTCGCCTAAAAACGCCTCCGGCGTTTTCTTCACGGCTCGGCTCATCAGAGGGAGGTTGTGAAAAACCAACCTCAGCTGTTTTTCATGACGATACTGTCGATGGTGTTGGCCACGCGCTCGCAGTCGTCGGAGCACTGTTCGAGGTGACGGTAGACGTCATGCCAGGCGAACACCTGCAGCGGATCGGTGCAGGTGGTGTGCAGCGTGCGCATCGACTCGATGAACAGGTGGTCGGCGTCCGTTTCGATCGTGTTGATGGCGAACACCAGTTCGCGCAACGTCTTGGAATGCCGGAATCGCGGCAGTTCGTTGACCAGCTCGCAGATGCTTTCCGTGGCGCGCACCACCATATCCGACATCTGGACCGCGTCGTCGCGCATGTCGGTCACGTTGTCGTAGTACATGCGGTTGAGCACGCCTTCGATGCTGTCGGTCACGTCGTCGAGCACGTGGCCGAGCTCGTCGATGTCCTCGCGGTCGAACGGCGTGATGAACGCGGTCACCAGTTCGTCCATCATGTCGTGGCGCACCTCGTCCGCTGACTTCTCAATCGCGTGCATGCTGTCCATGCGTTCGCGCAGCTGGCCCGGATTGAAGTCGTGCATGACCTCGGACAGCAGCTTCGCGGCCTGGCATGCGTAGTCCGCGCTGCGGCGGAATCCGTCGAAGTAGAACGTGTCTTTTTGTCTCGCCATGATGGGTGGATTCCTTTCTAGAACACGACCATGAACAGTTTGGCCATTACGAAGCTGATGAGACCGCAACCAGGGAAGGTGAACACCCAGGTGAGCATCATGTCGCGCACCACGCCGAAGTTGATGGCGGAGAGGCGGCGTACCGCGCCCACGCCCATGATGGCGCTGGTCTTGGTGTGCGTGGTGGAGACGGGGATGCCGAGCACGGTCATGACGAGCAGGCACAGCGCGCTTGACAGATCGGCCGAGAAGCCTTGGTATTTCTCGAGTTTCACCATGTCCTGGCCCACGGATTTGATGATGCGTTCACCGCCGACGGACGTGCCCACGCCCATGATGGTGCTGCACAGAATCATGAGCCAGATCGGAATCATCACACCGGTCACGCTGGGTTGGCCATTGCAGAACGCCATGCCGAGGAACAGCACGCCGATGAACTTCTGGCCGTCCTGCGCGCCGTGCATGAAGCTCATGGCCGCCGCGCCCACGATCTGCGCGTAGGTGAAGAACCCGTTGGTGCGGCGGCGGTCCATGCCAGCGCAAATCAGGGTCACGGCCTTGCATACCAACCAGCCGACGGCGAAGCCGAACAGGAGGCTTGCGACCAGACCGTAGAGCACCTTGACCCATTCTCCCATGTTGATGCCGCCGATGCCGCCTTGGATGGCGATGGCCGCTCCGGACAGGCCGGCGATCAGGCTGTGGCTTTCGGAGGTGGGTATGCCGAGCAGCGAGGCGCCCACGCTGTATACGACGATGGAGAACAGCGCCGCGCATAGGGCGATGAGCGCCGCGTTCGTGTCGCCGCCGAAATCGACCATGTTGCTGATGGTGGAGGCCACGGAGGCGTTGAGCTGCGTCATGATGAAGACGCCGAGGAAGTTGAAGATGGCCGCCATGATGACGGCGGAGCGTACGCGCATGCATCGTGTGGTCACGCAGGTGGCGATGGCGTTGGGTGCGTCGGTCCAGCCGTTGACGAAGATGACTCCCAGCGTCAGCAACGTTGTGACGGTCAGAGCCGGGTTGGAAAGCACTTGTTGGAGGAAATGCGCCAGTGAGACGTCCAAGGGGAATTAACACCTTCTTCTTCGGGGGCGGAAGCCGTCACACTGATTGTAACGGAAGAATGGCTACGTAGTTCCCATGGCGCGCGGGTTTTATGGTGTTGTTATGCTATTGCGGCCTGTCAGCAGCAACAACTGGTATTGGGGTGGAGACGGTCGTATTCCTCGCGGGCGCGAATGAATTCGATCTCGCTCATCGGTGTTTCGCCGGGATGCTCGGCCGCGAAATGCTCAAGATAATGGTCGTAGCGGGCCTCGCCGCTGATCTCACGCAGATACCAGACGATGCCGTGCCATACGGCAACGAGTTTGCCGAGCATTTTGTCTCCTTTCGCTGATTATTGGCTCCCCTTGAAAAAAGGGGAGCCAATGACGCACTACGCTGCAACCTGCCCGTTCCGCACAAGCTCATGCAGCTTGGCGCTGTATTCGCGCTGCACCTTCTTCTCAAGCGCGGTGGCGACCAGGCTGGAGGGCGCGAACCACTGGGATTCCACGAACGGCTCCTCGGACGTCGTTTCGGCACCGTACTTGCCAGCGGCGAACGTGCGCGCCACGACCACGATGCCGACTACCACGAAGACGCCCATCATGACCAGGAAGAACACGGAGAGCACGCCGTCCAGATACGCGTTGGACAGCGCGGCCTTGGCGTTGGTCAGCGCCTCGCCGGTCAGCTCGCCGGAGTCGATCTGCGCCTGATACTTGGAGGCGGTGGTGAAGTAGCTCAGCGGCCCGAAGATCTTCTGGAAGTCGGCGGTGAAGGTCACGGCGATGTCCCACACGAGCGGTACCACCGGTATCCACAGGTGCTTCCAGTAGCCCATCTTGGCCACACACACGGTGATCAGCACGAAGCAGGCGGCGGCGAGCAGCTGGTTGGAGATGCCGAAGATAGGCACCATCGCGTTGATGCCGCCGTTCGCGTCGGACACGCCCATCCACAGCAGTCCGCCCCACAGCGCGGTGGCGATCAGCGTGGTGATGATGTTGCCGGGCTTCCAGGTCGGGTCGGCGAACTTCTTGAGCTTGCGCACGTTGCCGAGCATTTCGCCGATCTGGTAGCGGGCCACGCGGGTGCCGTTGTCCACGGTGGTCAGGATGAACAGGGCTTCGAACATGATGGCGAAGTGGTACCAGAAGGCCATCGAGTCGTGGCCGCCCAGGTAGGACTTGAGGAAGTTGGCCATGCCCATGGCGAACGTGGTGGCGCCACCGGTGCGGGAGACGATGGAGGTCTCGCCGATGTCGGCGGCGGCCTGCTCAAGCGCCGCGGCGCCTTCGTAGGTCTTGGCCGCGCCGTTCTCGTCCACGGAATCCCAGGTGACCTGCATCTGGTTGCCTTCGATGTCGGAGACCTTCATCGACTCCACGGCCTTGACGGCGGCATCGGCCTGTTCGCCCGGCGTGGAGGTGGCGGAGATGCTCACGCCGGATGCGGCGGTGATCTGTGCGGCGGACATGTTGGTGGAGAAGTACACGCCCTGCGAGATGGTGATCGCGGCGATCAGCGCGATGACGGCGGTGAACGATTCGACGAGCATCGAACCGTAGCCGATCATGCGAATCTGGTTCTCCTTCTCCACGGCCTTCGGGGTCAGGCCGGAGCTCACCGCGCCGTGGAAGCCGGAGAGGGCGCCGCAGGCGATGGTGATGAACAGGAACGGGAATAGGTTGCCGGAGAAGGTCGGGCCGGTGGAGGTGGAGGCCAGTTCGGTCAGACCCGGCACCTTGACGGACGGGTTGGCGATGATGATGCCGATGACGAGCAGCACGAGCGTGCCGATCTTCATCAGCGTGGACAGGTAGTCGCGCGGGGTGACGAGCAGCCAGTGCGGCAGCGCGGCGGCGGCGAACGAGTAGATCACCAGGGCGATGACGAGCTGCTTGGCGTCCAGTGTGAACACGGCGGCCACGGCCGGGATAGAGGCGATCCATCCGCCGGCGACGATGTCGAGCACGAGCAGCACGAAACCGAGCAGCGTGGTCTCAATGACACGGCCGGGGCGCAGGAAACGCTGGTAGCAGCCCATGATCAGGGCGATCGGGATGGTCATACCGATGGAGAACACGGCCCACGGCGAGGCGGCCATGGCCTTGATGGCCACGAGCGCCAGGAATGCCATGGCGATGGCGGTCATCACCACGAGGAAGATGGATAGGATCATACCGCCGAACTTACCCATTTCATCAGTGGCCATCTGGCCCAGAGAGCGACCGCGGCGCTTGGCGGAGATCCACAGCACCAGCATGTCCTGCACGGCGCCGGCGAAAATCACGCCGAGGATGATCCACAGAGTGGAGGGCAGGTAGCCCATCTGCGCGGCCAGGATCGGGCCGACGAGCGGTCCGGCGCCGGAGATGCCGGCAAAGTGCTGGCCGAAGAGCACGCGGCGGTCGGTGCGTTCGAAGTTCGCGCCGTCATGCACGCGCTCGGCCGGGGTGGCGTTCGCGTCGTCGATGCGCATGATCTTGATCTGGATGTAATAGGCATAGAAGCGGTAGGCGATGGCGTAGGAGCTCAGCGCCACGACCAGGAACCAGATGGCGGAGATCCGCTCACCGCGCGAGACGGCCAGAATCGCCCATCCGCAGGCACATACGATGGCGATGGCGGCCCACAGCAGGGCCTTCTTCCATGTCCATACCATTTTGGGACGCACGCCTACGGGCAGTCCCTTCGAATTGCGAATCACACGTTCGGCTTCGTCCGGCGTGTAATCGTCCTTGAATTCCAACTTGCCAGGTGCCGGGGCCTGGGCTGCGGCGGTGGTCATAATAACCCTCTGTTCCTCTTCAATAACCTTTGCGGGAAAGGTTCTCTTCATTGCGACCCTTTTGGGGTATCTCTCGTCTGCTTATGGCACTGGTTGGAAGCGTAGCCACGGCATGTCGCGCCTCAGGAAAATGTCCCAATATGTGAGCTTGGCCACATGTTCACGGACTGCGTTTCATGCCGATTACCCGGGATTCGCACCGCGATGTGCGAAAATGGACACGGTGTCAATCAGGAGGTGCACAGTGGTTGTAAGCATGGATTCGAGCCGCACAATGCCCGATTGGGTGAAGTACGGGGTGTTCTGGCACGTGTATCCGCTGGGCTTCTGCGGTGCCGATATCAGGCCCGCCGGCCCGCGCCAGTTCCATGGCCGCGGCCTTGACGCGATAATTCCCTGGCTGGAGTACGTGCGCGATCTAGGCGCGTCCGGCCTGCTGCTGGGTCCGGTGTTCGAGTCGGCGACGCATGGATACGACACGCTCGACCATATGCATATCGATGTGCGATTGGGCGGGGATGCCGCGTTCGATCAGCTTGTCGCGGCCTGCCGGGACATGGGATTGCAGGTGATGCTGGATGGCGTGTTCAATCACGTGAGCCGCAATCATCCGGCCGTTCAGGCGGCGCTTGACGAGACCGCCGGACGCTTGAATCCGGCCGACAACCCGTGGCATGGTCTGGTCCGCGCGCATGTCGGTGATAATGGCGAACCCGCTTTGGATGTGTTCGAGGGGCACGGGGATCTGGTGGCGCTGGACCATTCGGCTGACGAGACCGTTGACTATGTGGTCCATGTGATGAGCCATTGGCTGGATCGCGGAGCCGCCGGCTGGCGCCTCGACGCCGCGTATGCCGTGCCGAGCCCGTTCTGGGCGCGCGTGTTGCCGCAGGTCAAAGCCGCACACCCGTATTCGTGGATTTTCGGCGAGGTGATCCATGGCGATTACCCGCGCATCATCGAGGAATCCACGATGGATTCGATCACGCAATACGAGCTATGGAAGTCGATCCAGCATGCGCTGGAGACGGAGAACTTCTTCGAGCTGGATTGGAACTTGAAGCGGCACAACGCGTTCCTGGATTCCTTCGTGCCGCAGACGTTCATCGGCAACCATGACGTGACGCGTATCGCATCGCAGATTGGCCCGGCCAAGGCGGCGTTGGCATTGGCGGTGCTCATGACGGTCGGCGGCGTGCCAAGCATCTATTACGGCGACGAACAGGGCTATGTGGGCGTCAAGCAGGAGCGTTTCGGCGGCGATGACGACGTACGTCCGAAGTTCCCCGGCTCCCCTGCCGAACTGTCCACGCTGGGAGAGCCGACATACCGGCTGCATCAGGCGCTGATCGCGCTGCGCCGTCGCAACCCATGGCTGCTGGATGCGCGTACCGAGGCCGTGAAGCTGGAAAACAAGCACTTCGTCTATCGTTCGACGAGCGCCGACGCCCAGCATTCCCTGACCGTGGACCTCAACATCGAGCAATCCCCCACTTTCACCATCCGCAACGCCGATGGCAGTACAGCGTATCAATACTGAGCTCCCTCATCAGAGGGAGCTAACTCATTCACCTCTGAATGCCTCGGATCAGCAGGTCGAGCAGGTAACCGTACGACCGGTCGACCCGCTCGCGGCCGCGTGTGCGGGGTTGTGCGGAACGCAGTTCGAATTGGATGAACCCGTGTATGGACACCCAGATGGAGGATGCGATTAGATGGGGGTCATCGCCGCGGAATACAGATGCTGCCTGGCCGTATCGAATGATCTGCGTGATGGCGTCCAGGCAGTGCTGGGCCGAGTCCGACGCCTGCCCCATCCAGACCAGCGCGTAAATGCCGGGGGCGTCCAGCGCGTGTTCACGGTAGATTATGCCCGCCCTGCGCAGGCGCAGCACGGGGTCGGATTCGTCAATGGCGATGAGCTGTTCGCGCAGATCGGTGAAGTATGTGTCGATGAGCGCATCGCACACCGCCTGCTTGCCGCCGATGTGCTGGTAGATGCTGGTGGGCGACACATCGGCCTGTGCGGACAGCGCACGGATGGTCAGACCATCCACACCGTCCCGTTCCACGATCCGCCTTGCCGCGTCAAGGATTCTCCCGTGGATTTCAAGGGTGGGCGTGCGTTTGGATCGGGGCTGCGATTGCGTCATATCCGTTATTCTAGGGTGCGTACAGGCCATTACCGCCGTTTCGGCATGGCCACGATCACAACGACTGCGGCGATAAGTGCAACCGTCATGGCCGCTAGGCAGGCGAACAGGCATCCGCATCGCAAACACCGGCCTATAACACAATCAGGCCCGACGACCATCAAAGGTCGTCGGGCCTGATTCATACGCGCTGTCGGACTAACGGCGTCCAGACTTCATACGGAATGGCGCATTGTGGCGATTCTTCTTGGAATGACGGCGGTTCGGGCCTTCCGTGTTGCCGTATTTGGCGATCATGCGGCGTTCGTGACGCTTGGCACCTTCTGAACGCTCGTCGCGTACGATGCGGTTCTCGTTCTTGCGATGGATGCGCTTGCCGCCTTCGCCCTGACGGGTGTTGCGCATGGACTGTCTGCGGCCGTCATGGGAGCGCTCGTCATAGGAGAAGCCGTAATCCTCGTGGCTGCGTTCATTGCGGCGAGGCTTGCGCGGACGCTCGAAATCGCGGGAATCGGACCGTTCGAAATCACGGCCCGCATTGTGCCTGCGGCTGCCGAAATCATCGTTGCGACCGTATCCGGCCCTGTCGCGCTTATCGAACTTGTCGCCCTTGCCGTACCGATCATTGCGACGGTTCTTGCCGTGCTGGTCGCGGCCATTGTCCTGACGCTCGTCGTACCGGTTCTTGCCGTATCCGTCGCGACGGTCGCCCTTGCGGCGCTCCTCGCGGCGGTCATCGCCATGCTCGAACAGATAGTCGCGGCGCTCGGCCTCGGGGTTGCTCATGCCGGCGCGGCGTTCCGCACGGTTGCGGTTCTTCTTCACGGCCTTCTTGCTGGCCTTGTCGCCGTGCTTGCGCTGCGGCTCGCCTTCGGCAACAAACTCGCCGCCTGCGTTCTCGTGCTGGAATCCGGTCTCGGCAACGTTCTGCTCGGCGCGGTCGCGATTGCGATTGTGCTTGCGCCTGCCGCTGCGGCCGGACTCATCGCCCGCCGCGTTCTTGGCGCCCCTGTTCTTGCCCTTGCGCGGGTTGCCCACGGGCTGCGACTTGTCGAGGCTCCAACCATCCACGCGCTCGGCGCGGTCGCCCACAAGCTCAAGCACTTCGGGCGAATCGTGGGTCACTTCGATCATCTTGGTTTTGATGCCGGCCTGGTTCAGCAAGCGGCGCGCCTCGCGGCGCTGTTCGGGTAGCACGAGGGTGACCACGTCGCCCGCCTTGCCGGCGCGGGCGGTACGGCCGGAGCGGTGTACAAAGGACTTCGGGTCGGCCGGCGGCTCGACCTGCACCACGAGCTCCACGCCGCCGACGTCTATGCCACGGGCGGCCACGTCAGTGGCCACCATGACGCGCACATCGCCGGAATCGAATGCGGCGAGGTTGCGATCGCGCTGGTTCTGGTTCAGGTTGCCGTGCAGCTCGGCGGCCGGAATGCCGTTCTGCGTCAGATTCTTGGCGAGCTTCTTGGCCTGGAACTTGGTGCGGGTGAACAGGATGCGGCGACCTTCGCCCGAGGCGAGCACGCGCACGAGTTCGTGCTTGTCGCCGCGCGTGGTCTCGAACACGTGGTGGGTCATCAGGTCAGGTTCGGTGGTGGCCGAATCGACCTCGTGCACCTTGGGATCATGCAGGAAGGTGTTCACCACTTCATCCACGCCGTGATCGAGCGTGGCGGAGAACAGCATGTGCTGGGCGTCGGGCGAGATCTGCTCAAGCAGTCGCTTGACCGGCGGCAGGAAGCCCATATCGGCCATTTCATCGGCCTCATCGATGACCACGACTTCGACGGACGAGAGCGTGAGCGCCTGCTGGCGCAGCAGGTCCTCAAGGCGGCCCGGGCAGGCGACCACGATATCGGCGCCGGCCTTCAGATCGCGGATCTGGTGGATGTACTTGACGCCGCCGTACACCGTGGTGGTGTTCATGCCGAACGTGTGGGCCAGCGGCATCAGCACGTCGTTGATCTGGTTCGCGAGCTCGCGGGTGGGGGCCAGCACCAGGCCGCGCGGGTGCGGCAGGAAATCGTCGGCGCGGCGCTCTTCCAAGCTGGCCTTCTTGCGACGCTTGATTTCCTTGCGGAACTCCTCCATCGCGATTTCGCCAAGCGAATCATAGGAGCCAAGCCGGGTGACCAGCGGAATGGAGAAGGCGAGGGTTTTGCCGGAGCCGGTGCGCCCTCGGCCGAGAATGTCGCGGCCGGCCAGTGAATCGGGCAGGGTGTCGGCCTGAATGGGGAATGCGGTCTTCTTGTCATCTGCCGCAAGCACGCGCACCAGCGGTCCGGGTACGCCAAGTTCGCCAAAGGTAAGGGGGCGGGATTCCGCGCTGTCGTTCATCTGGAAATCAGCGGAATCGTCACGATCATCGAAATTATTACGGGGCACAGTGGCCTTTCATGTCAAAGGTTATGCAAATTACGCAAGCTTTCCGAGCTTAGCGTAAGCCCCCTACTTTACTTGGTGCTCGCCACGCTGTCATCCCACTCTTTACTTATGACCCCATGGGGCGGGAACTCGCCCATGGGGCGGTAACTTGCCCATGAGGCGGTTTGAAGAAATTGTGAAACCGCAGAATAAAGCCATTTTCGTCTACCGCCCCATGAGGGTTTTACCGCCCCATGGGATGTTTGCCGCCCCATGGGCCAATTACCGCCCCATGGGTTCTACCACCATGTAAGGCGAGCACCGCTCCATGGAACACGCAAATGGCCCCTACCCGTGAAGGTAGGGGCCATTGTGCAAAAGGGCTGAGCCAAGATACAGCCCAGTAGCCCTAAAACACACTACAAAATATCCGGATCGTCTTTGGCAATAGTGCCGGTTGCCTTGCCAATGGCCTTCAGGCCGTGGTAGGCCACAAGAATCACGATCGTGCCAATGGCAATGCCGTTGAAGGAAATGCCACCAACAGTGAACGCGAATTGGCCGATGGCAATGATCATGGTGATGGCTGCCACCATGATATTCAGCGGCTTGTCGAAGTTGACCTTGTTCTCCACCCAGATGCGGATACCGATCATGCCGATCATGCCATACAGCAGCGTGGTCACGCCACCGAGCACGCCGGCGGGGATCGTGTTGATCACGGCACCGAACTTCGGGCACAGGCTCAGGATCAGGGCAAAGGCGGCGGCGCACCAGTAGGCGGCGGTGGAGTACACCTTGGTGGCGGCCATCACACCGATGTTCTCGCCGTAGGTGGTGGTGCCGAGATCGGAAGAGCACACGTCTGAACTCCAGTCACG
>OOBU01000820.1_pt1 | contig 10753 bp, 7 predicted proteins | sample 1671501 | NCBI WGS metagenome assembly OOBU01 (sample SAMN06348163, study PRJEB24527) | human gut metagenome | biome: human gut; feature: ankylosing spondylitis patient; material: feces | host: Homo sapiens | place: China | collected 2015-10
ACGCACGGCAACGTCACCAAGCGCCAGCTGCAGCTCGATCTGCAGCTGAGCCTGCCGACCATCACCGGCAACATCCGCGCGCTCGAACACGACGGCATCATCGCCCCCGGCCCCCTGACCGACTCCACGGGCGGCCGCAAATCCCAAAGCTACCGGTTCAACCCGAGTCATCGCACCGCAATCGGCGTCACCATGCACCGCAACACCCTGCGCCTATGCGCCATCGACCTGCAGGGGCGCCCCATCGCCACCCTCTCACGCACGCTCCCCTATGCCAACACCAACGCCTACTACCAGCGGATGGGTTCGGCGATCAACGATTTCGCCGCGGAGACCGAGAAGGCCCACGGCCCCGTGCTCGGCGTATCCTTCGCCATCCCCGGTGCCATCTCGGCCGACGGCACCGTCATCACCTTCAACGACTCGACCGGAGCGACCGGCGTCACCATCGACACCATCGCCCAGTCGGTGCGCTACCCGCGTCAACTAATCCGCGAGGCCGCGGCCATCGCCATGACCGAAACGCTGCACGACGCCGCCATCAGCGACGCCATATGCCTGTACCTGAACCGCAGACCCAGCGGCGCGCTCATCATGAACGGCCGCCTGCACCGCGGCCCGAACCTGTGCGATGGCGCCATCGAACACATGACGCTCATCCCAGGCGGCAAACCGTGCCACTGCGGCAGGCGCGGCTGCATGGCCGCCTACTGCTCTCCCGAAAACCTGCCGGAGGACTACGAGAGCATCCCCGGCTTCTTCAGCGTGCTGGAGCAAGGCGAGACCCATCACCGCGAGCGCATGAACGACTGGCTCGACCACGTGGCGCTGGCCATCGCCAACGTGCGGTGCGTCATCTGCGCCGACGTCGTCATCGGCGGGGAGGCGGCGCTGTACCTCGACCACGACAACATCGCCGACCTGCAGCGGCGGGTCACGGCCCTCAGCGTATTCGGCACCGACCATTTCACCCTTCGGCTGAGCCGCAGCGACGAGAACAGCGGCGCCATCGGCGCGGCCATGCAGTTCACCGACCCCTACATGGACGCGCTGTGCGGCTGGGACACGGGCCCGCACCCGTCCTCGCCCGCTCCGACACGGACGAAAATCGACACCGCTACAATGGGTGTATGAAACACGCGATACCTCAGCGGTATGCAATCCCTCATCGCTATGCGACACGACCGGGCCTGTACTTCACGGAAGACGGCGGCGCCGATGTCATCGTCCGTTCCGAAACAGCCGATCAGGTGTGGCTCTGCATCTACGAGAAGGTCGATCAACCCACCGCCTTCTTCAACGACGCCATCCGCATCTTCGATGATTCAGCAACGCCGTTCATCAACGAAATACACGAGCACGCCGTCTGCACGCGCATCATCGAGCCCATGTACGTGCGCGAGACGCTGTTCCGCATGGATGGGCCGAACTACGGCCTGTGGTACGTGCATCTTCCCAAGGCGTGGGACGGCATGCGCTACGCCTACCGAGTGGACGGCGCGTGGGATCCGAGCAAGGGGCTGCGGTTCAACCCGTACAAGCTGCTGCTCGACCCGTATGGCAAGGGGATCGACGGCCGCATGAAGCTGTCGCCGGCCGCGTTCTCATACCAGTGCGACGTCAGCGAGGACGGCAAGGTGCGCGGCTCCGCGTTCGGGCCGATGAGCACCGTCGACGCACTGGGCAACATGCCCGTGTCGGTGGCCATCGACGACCGGGACAAGACCAAGCACGACGCCGACCCCTCGCACCCGCACGTGCCGTGGAGCAAGACCGTGCTGTACGAGCTGCACGTCAAGGGATTCACCGCGAACGCACCCTGGCTGCCCAAGGAACTGCGCGGCACGTACGCGGGTCTCGCCCACCCGACCACGCTCTCGTACCTGCAATCCCTGGGCGTCACCTCCATCGAACTGCTGCCCATCCAGGCCAAGCAGGACGAGCTGTTCCTGCAGGAGCGCGGGCGGCACAACTACTGGGGGTACTCGCCACTCAGCTACTTCTCCCCCGAGCCTTCGTACGCCACTGCCGAAGCCCAGCGCAAGGGGGCCCGGGCGGTCCGCGACGAGGTCATCGGCATGGTGCGCGCGCTGCATGAGGCCGGGTTCGAGGTCATCATGGACGTGGTGTACAACCACACCTGCGAAGGCGGCGTGGAAGGGCCGACGACATGCTGGCGCGGTCTGGACGCGCTCTTGTATTACCGGCGTCAGAAGGGCAATATCGGGCGGCTTGAGGACACCACCGGCTGCGGCAACACCTTCGACTTCACCAACACGCACGTGGTGACGTTCGCCGTGGACTCGCTGCGGTATTGGGCCAAGCGCATCGGCATCGACGGGTTCCGATTCGATCTCGGCGTGTCGCTGGCGCGGCTGGACGGGGACTTCACCAAGCATCACCCGTTCCTGTATGCGTTGCGTTCCGACCTGCTGCTCGGCAACCTGAAACTCATCATGGAGCCTTGGGACCTGGGGCCGCAGGGATGGAGGACCGGCGGATTCGGCATGCCGTTCAGCGAGTGGAACGACCGGTTCCGCGACACGGTGCGCCGATTCTGGATCACCGACACCCAACCGGGGGCGCCCAGCGGTATCGGCATGCAGGAGATGGCCACGCGACTGTGCGGTTCGTCCGACCTGTTCGCCACGGAGCCCGGGCGCGGATGCGTGTCCTCGATCAACTACGTCTCGTGCCACGACGGATTCACGCTCACCGACCTGACCCGATACGCGGTCAAGCACAACGAAGCCAACGGCGAGAACAATATCGACGGATCGAACGTGAACCACTCCGCGAACTTCGGTGTCGAGGGGCCGTCCGACGACCCGGCGATCATCCGCAAACGCGAGCAGGCCGCCATGAACATGCTCGGCACGCTGATGCTGTCGCTGGGCACGCCGATGATGCTGGCGGGCGACGAATTCGGCAACTCGCAGAGCGGCAACAACAACGCCTATGCGCAGGACAACGACATCACCTGGCTGAACTGGGACTGGATGTACCAGACCCGCAAAACCATGCAGATGCACCGCCTGGATACGGTGTCCCGACTGCTGTCGATACGCAAGTCGCTGGGACTGTACCATCACGAGGAGTTCTTCACGCGGCTCACGCAGCTCGGCCTGTTCAAGCCGTCGAGCCGCGTGCAATGGTATCTGCCCGACGGCACCACGCCGATGGATCGGGACTGGTTCGACACGACGATACGCAGCTTCGCGATGCGACTGCTCTCGCAGGATGAGGTCGATGTGCTCATCGTGATCAACGGCGTCGACGAGGTACGCCGGTTCACCCTGCCGAGCGACTGCTCCTGGCAGTGTGACTGGAGTTCCGCGACCGCGATCGGACTGCGGCCGGCGCCGGGCGATCGGCTGCAGCGTATCGGCAAGAACCAGGCGCTGCGCAGCAACTGGACCATGTCCGTCAGCGAGAAGGACAACATCCATCAGCTATTGAAGACCATTCAGGCGTCGCTGGCCGAGCAGGACAAGCTGGATCTGTTTGGCGCCACCACAGAGCATGCCGATGTGCTGTTCGAGGATGACGAGCAGGCCCCGGGCGTTGGCGCGGATGTTTCGGCGACCATGTCTGCGGCCAGTACCGTGCATGGCGCTTCCGCGTCGACCCGTGATGACGGCAACGCTACGGTTAACGGGTCGGCGGTATGGACGATGCCCGCACTCAGCATCAGCGTGATGCGCAGGCTGCAGTAGAGGTGCTCATAACGAACGAGGCCCTTTCGGGAAACGATGTTTCCGAAAGGGCCTCGCGATAGCCAGAACTGGCGTATATTAACGCTTCGAGAACTGCGGAGCGCGACGTGCCTTGTGCAGACCAGCCTTCTTGCGTTCCACGACACGGGAGTCGCGGGTCAGCATGCCGGCCTTCTTCAGGGCGGCGCGGTTGGCGTCACGGTCGATGGCGTTCAGAGCGCGGGCAACGCCGAGACGGATGGCACCGGCCTGACCGGTGGTGCCGCCGCCGTCAACGAGGACGATCGCGTCGAACTTGCCTTCGAGCTTGAGCAGCACGATCGGGGAGTTGACCTCACGCTGCAGCAGCTTGGAGGGGAAGTACTCCTCCAGGGTGCGCTTGTTGATGGTCCACTTGCCGGTGCCGGGAACCAGACGCACGCGGGCGACGGCTTCCTTGCGGCGGCCGGTGCCGTAGCCCGGAGCAATCGCGGAAGTGCCGGTGCCGGCACCCGCGTTGGTCTCGGTGGTGTAGCTGGTGAGCTCCTCTTCGGTTGCCTGAACCGCGGAGTCGTTGGTGTTTTCAGCCATGATTCTCTATCTCCCTTCGGTTCACTTGGCCTGCTGCGAGACCTGAGCGATCTCGAAAACCTGCGGCTGCTGCGGGGTGTGCGGATGCTCGGCACCACGGAAGATGCGGAGACGGTCCAGCTGCACCTTGGACAGACGGTTCTTCGGCAGCATGCCCTTGACGGCAGCCTTGATGATGCGCTCCGGCTTGTTCGCCAGCAGCTCGGCGTAGCTATCGCGACGCAGGCCACCGGGACGACCGGAGTGCGAGTACAGTTCCTTGCCCATCTTGTTGCCGGTCAGAGCGATCTTGTCGGCATTGATGATGATCACGTGGTTACCGGAATCGGCGTGAGGCGCGTAGGTCGGCTTGTTCTTGCCGCGCAGCAGCGTGGCGACCTGAGTGGCCAGACGACCGAGCACCACGTCGGTGGCGTCGATGACGTACCAGTCATGAGTCAAATCGGCTGGTTTCGGAGTGAAAGTTTTCACTGGTGTACCTTTTCTTGCTTATTGTGTTCCGGGCTTGGACTGCCGCGCTGGTCAGGCTTGGCGGTTTCGGCCTCATTATCCGTGGGCTCCCTGAAAGTCCTCGATGGCGAGTGGGAAAGCGCTTTGAAGGACCCCTTAGGGAAACACAACAATCCTCTATGATAACGCCACCTTTGACATTTCGCAACGCCGCACGACACACTTCATCATCCGGCCGAACGACACCTCATGTACGGCCGGATGGCATGCCCATATCGCACCCTCAGCGCCCCTGCATGACCTTGGCAAGCGAGAGCAGCCGCGTGTTGGAGAACAGCTCCTCCAGCGGCACGACATTGCCCTTGCCGTCGGCCAGCGGGATGCGCCAGTTCGGATATTCGTTGTTGGTGCCGGGCTGGTTCTGGGCGCGGCGCTCTCCCACGCCGTCCACGATGGACGCCGCGAGCAGCTTGCACGGGGAGCCGCGCAGACCGCGGTACAGCGCCTCGACGATCTCCTGCTCGTGGGCTTTCTCGTCCTTCAGCAGGTCGGGGTCGAGATAACCGTTGACGATCAGCATGACCATCATGGCCTTGTGCTCGGCGCGCGCGTTCTGCTCGAAGTCCTCGACCGATCCTTCGATCAGTCCCAGGCGCTCGCGCAGTTCGACGTGCTCGTACGCGAGATATCCGGCTGCGGGCGGCAGGTCGTGCGTGTTCACCGAAGCGAGCGAGAACTCGCGCCAATCCTTCGGGGCGCGGAACTTGCCGTCCATCTGCTCGAACCATTCGACGGCGCAACCCAGCACCTGATGCGCGGACAGCGACGTCGAGACGTGGTCCGGCACGACGCCCAGATCCTCGCCGACGACCACGCCGTGGGCGCGTGACGCCTCAAGTGCCAGGATGCCGAGCATGATCTCGGAATCGTACTGCACATAGGCGCCGTCCTTGGGCGTGTGCCCGGAGGGGATCCACCACAGGCGGAACAGGCCGAGGATGTGGTCGATGCGCACCGCGCCTGCATGGGCGAACATGCCCTGCACCATGTGACGATACGTGAGGTAGCCGGTGTTCTCCAGCTCGATCGGGTTGAGTGGCGGCTGGCTCCAGTCCTGCCCCTGCTGGTTGAAGTAATCCGGCGGCGCGCCGACCGTGGCGCCCTTGGCGAAACACTCCGGGTTCCACCACACGTCGGAGCCGGACGGATGCACGCCGACCGCCATGTCGGCCATGAGGCCGATCTGCATGCCGGCGTCCTTCGCGGCCTGCTGAGCGGCTCCCAGCTGCTCGTCGGCGATCCATTCCAACCAGCGGTAGAAGTCCAATGTGTCGGGGAACTGTCGACGCAGCCCCTGCACCTCTTCGCTGTTCTTGTCGAGGCGCTTCTCCCAGCTGTCGGCTTCGCCGGTCGGCGCGCCCCACTTGTCGTAGCACAGGCACCACGTGGCGTAGGCCTCAAGCCCTTCGGCGGACGTGCTCTTGTAGTCGTCGAACGCCTTCTGACGCTCCTCGCTGCGCCCGGCCTTAAAAATCAGCCACAGGGCGTGCATCTTCACGCGCCACATCGAATCACGGTCGATAATCTGCGCGTCCCCGTTCAGCGGTTCGGCCTGCGCGTGCAGCTCGCCGATCTGCGATTTCAGGTCATCGCCGAGGCCGGCATATTCCTCGATCGCCTCGGGACGAATGTACGTGAAGTTGATGAAGCGGCGGGAAATCGGCAGGGACGGCGACGGGGTGAGCGGCGCTACCGGCTCGCACGCGTGCAGCGGGTTGACCAGCATGAAATCGGCGCCGGTCTTGCTGTGCGAATCGACCATGAGGGTCTTGAGGTCCTCGAAATCGCCCACGCCCCAGGATCCGGCGGACCGGATGGAATACAGCTGGGCCATCCAGCCCCACAGCTGGTCATGTTCCATGGCCGGCAGCATCGGAATACGCTCGGGGGCGCTGATCAGCGTGGCATCCTGCGTGCGGTCGCCCACGCTGACATGCAGCGTATGGTATCCCATCGGCAGATCCGCGGGTATGGTGATGGATGCCGTCGCCACGAACTTGCCGTCGACCTCGTACGCCTGCGATCCGTCTCCGGCTCCCGGCTCCAGCGCACCCTGGTATTCGTCGCCGTTTTCCAGCGTGATGGTTGCGGAGGGAATCTGCATGATACCGGTGTTGAGCAGCACACGATCTTCCTTGCCGACGACATGCAACACGGTCGGGGCGACGAGACGCCCGTGGCGCTCGCGAAGGATACGGACAACGGAATCATCGATGGCGTCATCGTCATGGGCGTCCACGCCCAACGCACCCAGCAACGCCTTCAGGACATCATCATCGATCTCGTGATAGTCGTCGCTCATGCCGATGTAGCTCGTGGCCAATCCAACCAGACGCGCCAGATGGATCAGCGGACGCGCGAGACGCTCCGCACTTTCTGTACTCTCTGCCATATTCCTTAGTGTAAGCCCGCTTTTGCGCGGCACGCTTACGTATACCGCGAATTGCGCCAGATTTTACCCGCGATTATCGCCTGATCCGCCGGCGGTGGACGGGTCGGAACGAAACGGGGTCAGTACGGGGGTGGCAGGAGGGAGCGCAGGGAGGGTGTCGCGCAATGATGCGTCACGAGGCGTCCGAGGTCCGGCTCGCCGCGGCTTTCGCCACTTCGGGCGAAGGGTCGTCGCGCAACCGGTCGAGCGTCTCCTGCGAAGTGCCGGGGTTCAACGCCACCGCGCGCCGCACCATCGTCGCGAGAATCGCCGGGGCACCGGATTCCTCCGATACTCCGAGCCTTGACAGCACGTCCAGGGTGTCGGCGTCAAGATCGGTGTTCTGCGCTCCCTCCAGCCGCATCTTCCATGATGTGCGCTTGTTGCGCAGCGCCGCGTCGCGCACCTCGGGGACCTCGTCCTTGGTCAGGCGCCCCACCAGCCAGTTCTTGTCGTCCTCGTTGGCCGCCACGGCCCTGCGCACGTCCGGACTCGGGTCCGTCGACAGCTTGACCAGGATGTTCGGGAACGGCATCGTCTCCGCCAGCATGATGCGATCTTCCAACGGCGTGTGCCGGTTGCCGGCGACGGCCTCCAGCAGTGCCGTCGCACGGGAGAACGCCGCCTGATCGGAACGGTCCGGCAACGGACGGCGCGCGAACCCGGACAGTTCCGCGCTATCGGTGGAGTGCCGCAGCCGCTCATACGTGGCGGTCAGAGGCTCGAAGGGCGTGGAGTCAGTGGCGCTGTCGGGCTGAGACTGCGCTGCAGTCTGCGCTGTGGCCTCGCGCACCGTGGCCTCGTCATCATGTCGTTGCATCTCGCTCATAGTCATCACCATACCCGAGGGGTCGCCGAACCGAACCATATCTTCCGCAAAGTATTGCGTTCCTGCTGACGGGTGAGCTGAGTACCGCAAAACCACCCCCAGACATGCTGCGCATAACATCGCGCCTGTTTAGATTGCGACGGGACGGCTTATCAGTTCACCGGATTCGGGCGTCACCGTCGCGCTGAACGCCTCACGCACGCGCCGGAAAAATTCCCGCTCACGCTCCACCGGCACCACCGCGTCCAGTACGACACGGTCACTGTACCGCTCATTCTCCAGCGCGGCCCCGCAATCCGAGGCGAGTTGACGGAACACGTCAAATTGCGGGTACTGCAGCGCTGTCGTGTATCTGCGGCACGTCTCGATGGACGCCAGTCTGGCCACCTTGACGCCCAGCGAGGCGGCGGACGAATACGCGCGAATCAGCCCGCCCGACCCCAGCAGGATACCACCGAAATACCGGGTGACCGTCACTGCGCAGTTCATCAGATCTCCCTGCCGCAGCACGTCGAGAATGGGCTTGCCGGCGGTGCCGGATGGTTCGCCATCATCGCTCATCCTCTCCCGCACGCGACCATCGCCGTCGACGCATATCGCGGCGTACGCCACATGCCGGGCCTTGGGGTGCAGCTGGCGAACGGAATCGACGAACAGCAGCGCCTCGTCCAACGCATCCACATGGCACACATCGGCGATGAACTCGGACTTCTTCTCCACCAGTGCGTCATGCGCCGGCCGGTCGGACGTGTCAAGAACGGTTTTCATCGGTGATGTTCCACTCCTTCACGACGTTCTTGTCGGCGCCCATCGAATAGATGACGTTCCATATGCGCTGGCGCACCTGCGCATCCTGCGATTCGGACCAGCATGTGCCGTTGGGATGGTCGCTGGAGATCGGACACCACTGGTATGAGCCCTGCCGCATGTTCGCGGTCGGCACCCAGTCAATGCGGCTGACGCGCCATGCCCCGGCCACGCCCTTGCGGCCGGCGAACTGGATGCGGGCGGTCACGCCCTGATTGTTGACGATTCTGCTGGCGGGGGCGCTGACCGTCACCGTGTTGCCAAGCCCGTAGATGATCCACGTGCCGTTGTAGTTCTCGATGGGCTGCGCGCAATGGCATCCGGCGCCGTAGATCACGTCGAACGCGCCGGTGTCCGCGAGCTCATGCGCCTCGGAGACCTGCCACGAATCGGCGTAGTCGATGTATTCCTGCACCGAATGCATGGCCATGGCCACCACGTCGGCGCCCTGTTCACGGGCGGCCTTGGCCTTGGCGACGGCACGGTCGATGTCGGACTGATGCTGGGGGTCGCCGGCTTCGCGCAGGCGGTCGACCTGCCAGTCATGGTCGGCGGTCATGCCGTTGAGCGACACCGTGCCGGTGACCAGGCCGAGCTTGCCGCCGCCCGTGGGCGAGTCGATGACCAGCGGCTTGGTGGAGTCCTCCTCGTTCTTGTACGAACCGGTCTGCGCGATGCCCTTGGACGCGAGCGTATCCCACAGGCGAGCGATGCCGTCGGCACCCTGATCCCATGAATGGTTGGTGGCGTGCGTGCAGGCGGTGTAGCCGACCGAGGCCGCGGCATCGGCGACCTCCGGCGGCACGTTGAATACCGGATAGCCGGTGTAGGGACCGCCGCGTTTGGCGATCGGCGTCTCGAACTCGCACACGGCGATGTCGGACGCCTGGATGTATGGCTTCATGGTTTCGAACAGCGGCGTGAAATCGAACGCCGTGCCGTCGGTGGCGGCGGTGTTCGCACCGGCGAAATGCTTCCACAGGTTCGGATGGAACAGCAGGTCGCCGTTGACCAGCATGGAGATGCAGTCGGTGTCCGGGCAGTCGGGCGAATTGCCATGGTGCTCCACAACCGGTTCGGGTACGGCCTGCTTGTTGTCGAGATCGACCCGGGTCACCGTCGCGGCCTTGTCCGGTTTCGCGACGGGAGCGGCGGCCTGCATATGCCGCACGACCAGCCATCCGCCGCCGACGAGCACCGCCACGATGACCAGCACGACGACGAGCGCCCTGACGGGCGAATGCGATGCCGTCGTCCTGTGATGCCCTTTTCCCCGGATGTGCCCCATCGTACGCTCCTCGCTCATCTCGTCCTGATGGTTCTCAGTCTAACGCCCGTCAGCTACTGTCCAGTAAGCGGACACGACACGCGCGGGCGAATCTCCCCTACGACACAAGCACAGACGTGCGACACGCGCGGGAAACCGGCATATGCAATCACATTGCGGCGGCATCTTTCTTACTATGTGAACGATGACATCATCGTGTCACGGTAAACGAAGGGGGTAGAATGACTGCTTGGAGACGGACGGACAATGGCGTACCTCCGCCCCCCCCCTGCTTCGCTATAAGGGACGGTGCGCCTTGCCCGGATGGCCCGTCGCGCGGATTATGCACGACCGGCTTTCTCATATCATGACCACACAAATCCCAGCGAACATTCAGCTTTTCGTGGCTTACCGATTCCCTACCAGTCACACAGCATCGATCCACGCGCCGGCGGCTCCAGCCTGCTGCCATAATACGGGCTGCAATAGTCGTTCTTGACGTCCCTCGAGAAAGGCCCGGAAAAAGCAAAAAGCCCCGGGCAAACGTCCGGAGCCTAGTCGGCGGAGACAGAGGGATTCGAACCCTCGAGCCGCTAAACACGACTAACACCTTAGCAGGGTGC
>OOBU01000852.1_pt1 | contig 10300 bp, 9 predicted proteins | sample 1671501 | NCBI WGS metagenome assembly OOBU01 (sample SAMN06348163, study PRJEB24527) | human gut metagenome | biome: human gut; feature: ankylosing spondylitis patient; material: feces | host: Homo sapiens | place: China | collected 2015-10
GAATAGCGAGCTATTTAAGGAGTCCCATGACGAAGCAGTGCATAAAAATTCTTATAAAAGCAGACTCTATGAATTAATCAGTGCTTCCCTAGCCCACTAGTCCACCAGCTCACTAGTTCACTAAGAAATCCAGCGGCAGCTCTCCCCTTCCGGCTCGCTCCGCTCGCCACCTCCCCCTGAAACAGGGGGAGGCAAGGGGCGTTACGGGATTTACTTTTGTTTCACCAGTGCCGCATGACGAAGAGCCAGAGCCCCTTCCCCAGGAAGGCAGAAGCCCTGCACCATACGGTAAGCGGTAAGCCGACAGCCGCCCATGCCATCTAACTTCTATCATCTATCGTCTAATATCTTCCCTCACAATATCCGCTTTAATGACGATGACGATTTCTGATTCTTCCGTCGAGGTGCTGCGGCTCTGGAAGAGCCGGCCCAGAAGGGGGATATCTCCCAGGATAGGCACTTTTCTCATGGTTTTGGCCTGTTCCTTGTCAATAAGCCCGCCAATAGTAAGCATGTCTCCCGATTTCAGCCGCACCATGGTATTGGCGGAGCGGGTAATGATGCGGTAAGCCTTCATTTCCGGCACCAGGTAGGGCGTGGCCACTTCCGCGTGCACGTCGGCGGTAATGTCATCGCTTCTGCTGATAATGGGCGTATAGGTCAGCTTGATGCCGGCGTCCTTGTATTCGGTGGCCGTAGTTTTGACGCCGTTTTCCATGTGCTCCACAATCACCGGAATCCGGCTGCCTATGAGGATTTCCGCTTTTCTTCCATTCATGGTGACCACGCTGGGCCGTGCCAGTACTTTGGCCTTTCCCCGGGTCACCAGGGCGTTCAGTTTGGCTTGGAAAAAGAAGGTATAGGGATGGCCTGCCAGGGAACGGCCGTAGGAAATCCCGGCGTACCCTTCAGGAATGGTGACGTCCCAGCCGTTTCTTTCAATATTTCTGATTCTTGGATTGCCGTCGCTGTCATAGAGAATATTGCCGCTGTCATCGGTCACATAGCGCTGCTCGCTCCAGCTGTCCCGGTCATAGGAAGCGCTGCCGGTGAGGCTTTTGAAATCCCAGTCGATGCCCAAGTCTTTGGCATAGCTCTTATTGACAGCCACCACTTCCGCTTCCACCTTCACCTGTTTTTCCGGCACGTCAAGGGCCTTCACCAGACTTTCCGCCTGCATGAGCTCCCTGGGCGTACCGCTGATGATGACCGTATTGGCGGAGGGGCTGAAGGTGACTTTTCCTTTTTCCATCACCTTTCCCAGTCCCTCTGCCACTTCTTCGGCATCCGCATAGGACAGGCGGAAGGCCCGGGTACCGGGCACCGCATTCTTCTCCAGTTTGCTGTTGAAAACAATGAGGGTACTGCCTTCGGTCCTTGAAGAAAGGCCGCAGGAAGCAAGAATGGAGCGCAGCGCCTCCTGTGGCGTCACATGGTCCAGGCTGGCGGTGACCGTTTCTGACAGGTCTCCGGAAAATACCAGATTGCGTCCCGTCATTTCCGCCAGGGTGCGGATGACTTCCCGGGCCGGTGCGCCGCTTACATGAAGGCTGAAATTTCTCTTTTCCGAAGGCCTTTCTATCCTGACAGAGGGCTTTTCTTCTTTGATGGAGGGCTGCATGCCTTTTTCCAGTTCCTCCGCCACCGTGTCATGGACGGAAGTATCCCATGATTCCGTCCTTCCTTCTATGCCAAAGGGCAGGCAGACAAAAAGGGCGCAGCATAAAAGAATGCTGCTGCTCCTGGCTAACGTATGGTCAATGTGAGACTGTTTCCGCCGGAAACGAGGGTCACATTTTTGTCCTGAATCTCCAATACGCTCCATGGGCCTGCCCTCTCTCCTTCTTTGACAACTACAGAATTTCCATCCATCTCCAGCATGGCCCGCCGTTCAGAACCGTAGGCCATGACTCCCTTCAGCACAGGAAGGCCAAAGCCTGCGGATTTCTCCTTTTTACTTGGCCTTGGGGCCGCTTCTGCAGAAAAATTTTCTGCCGCCTTTCCTTCCACTGCCAGGGGCGGCGCTTTTTCCTTTTCCATGGAAGACAGGGCGTCTGCATGAAAGGGGTCCGGCAGAGGCTTTCCCCTGCGATGGAGGGCGGCGTCATATTTCAAAACCGGCCCATCCTCCGTATCGGGAAGCACCTCCACCGTGGCCGGTTTCGGCTTCTTTTCAGGAAGAAGTTTTCCTGCCGTACCGACGCCGTAAATGCCCCAAAGCGTAAGAGCAGTCACCGCCGCTCCGGCCAAAGGAAGAATCCATCTGCGTTTCATCGCCATAGGAATTCCTCCTTTCGCAATAAGCAGCATACCCTTACAAAGAAGAACTCACCGGCAGCCACCAGCTGCCAGCTCACTAGCCCACTAGCTCACTAATCAGAACTTAAAGTCCTTCGGCATAATCATGAATCTTGTTTCTTTTTCAATATCATCATACCGGATCCATGCATAGAAGGAATGCATGTCTCTGTAGTAAGTCCAGTAGCGGTGATTCAGCTTCCCGTTCACCGTATCAATGGACCAGGCAAGACTCAGTGCATCCATGCGGGTAGCCTGCCAGCGGAAGCCCAGATCCAGCGGTTTTTCACTGCTGTAGCTGTCGTAGGCATAGGGCGTATATCCCTTGATATCGCGGTCCGTATAGTAAATCCAGGAAGAAAGGGGACCATAGCCGCCGGAAATGCCTATGGAATAATAACCATTCCTGCGAATATTATTGGAATAGCTGTAATAATCCTTAGCATATCCCGCTTTCCAGCTGAAATTCATAAATTTCCCCAGTTTCCAAGGATTTCCGGAAACATAGAGGTCAAAGCCCTTATAGGCACCTTTGATGTCCCGGCCGCCCCAGTCTTCATCCCAGTAGCCCCATTCGCCATGGGCGCCTACATAGAAACGGGATTTCCCCAGATAGAAATGATTGGTATCAAATTCCAGGGACGGTCTCTTTTTCACCCAGATGCCGCCGTCATCATTGGTGGAGCTTTCTTCCTCCGAATAATGCACTTTGGCTGTACCTACCGGCGTGCGGTAGCGGATACCAATATCCGGCTTGTAGCCGGACTTGGTGTACCAGCGGTTCTTCATGTATGCTATGCCATTCGTACTGCCGCCAAAGGGCATCGCGATTTCATTGTGAATACCCATGCCGTTATCGCTGTCGAAAACCGGCCGCGGAATCAGGGACCACAGGCTTACTTCACTGTCATCATGGGCAAGGGAGCCGGAGTAGCTGGACAGGGTAATGAGGGTTGTATTTTTCGCCATGAGCTTTACGTTATGGGCGGTGTAGTGGTCTCCGGGATAAATATCGATGGAGTCTGCCTCAATGCGATAATCCGGCACCTTGGCCACAGCGTGCTTCGTGGTGAAATAACCCTTCTGCACTACCAGTTTATTGGCATTTCTGTCATACACGCCGCTTGCGCCTCTGAAATAATAGGTTCCCTCTTCCCAGCCGTCCATCTTTTCAAAGCGGCCAATGGATTTGGCGGCGTCATAATCCGCCCTTTCCGCTTTCAGACGGGTGGTAGGATTCACCCAGCGCACTTCTCCGGGGATTACGTATTTCTGGGCAATGGAGTTGCCATATACATATTCTGTCTGGTAGGTGTCAAGCATGTGCTTGATGACCACCTTCCCCATGGCATCCACATCGCCGGTGGTATCGTTGTACCGCATACGGTCAGCTGTCACGTACATGGGGTTTTCTACGGAAATCCCGCTGTCCCGGACTGCTTCCTCATTTCCATCTTTATTTTTATTTTTATTTTTTGGTTTGTCCTGCTTTGTTTTGTCCTGCTTTTCCTTCGCCGGCTGCGCTTCTGCAGCCAGTTCGTAGGAGGTGGCCGGCCGGGCAACCCCTTTGGCATCAAATACCAGAGGTGTCCCTGCATCAGCACCGGCAGCAGGAATATCCGCCGGACCGTCCGGTTCCTCTGCCCCTGCCGGCATGGCCAGCAGGGAGGCCAGCACAAAGGGGGCCAGCAGTTTCATATATGTTTTCGTCATTTATTCATTTCTCACGATAACTACGGAAGGAGCTTCTTCGGCGGAGCTGCCTGTCTTGGCAGTCTCCGTGTCCTTCTCCCGTACCGATTCTAATTCTGCCTTTGCTTTCTCATTCATGGCAGTGGATGTGTCATTTGCTTTGGCTTCCACTTTTGCTTCAGCCTTTTCCTCTGCCTTTGCCACAGGAGCAGCAGCAGTTTCCGTTTCCTTCACTTCATTGTCCGCCGCTGCTTTGGCAGTTTCCGTATCCGCTGCTGCAGAACGCACCACCCGTTTCCGGATGACCGCATTCGGCGCACCGCTGGTGAGTTCCAGCCCCTTGGTGGTGACGGCTTCCTGGGTTTCAATGTAGAGGGTGCTTCCTGCCGGAAGGCTCACGTCCTTGCCCTTCACGAAGAAGCCGCCCACCAGGCCGATGGGCCCCAGGGCCAGGGCGCCGATGGTGGATGCGCCGACGGCGGCCGCTTCCATTTTCAGCTTTTCCTTGGCTTCCGGACCCAGCACCGTAGGAATCACTTCATCGTCCACGGAGAAAACCTGGTCAAAGGAAATATCCAGAGCGCCGCTCCTGCCGAAGCTCTTTGGGCGGCTCACCTTCGTCACCACGCCGCTGCCCTGGGCGCCCTTGGGGAGCACCAGCACATTGCCTACGCTCACATCTTCCTGTACCGTAAAGGTCACAGGGTCTCCCACCTGGTTCGTCTTGCTGCTCACATCATCGTTCAGGGAAATCTTGAACACCGTATCAGCCGGAAGCTCCACCGTTTTCATTTCATAATGCTGGTCGCCGTACACCGACTTTTCCAGATTGGCCAGACGCTGGTCGATGGCTCCCTTCTTTTCTGCACCGTAAACCTTGGTTTCCAGGTCCCCCATCCTTGTTTTCAGGGAGTCGGACCTGATTTCATCGGTGAGATAATATTCCATGGCGTTTACCCTGGTAGCAATGGAGGGCTGGGCGTCATTATCACTTTTCACCACATCGGTATAGAGGTTTGTAATCCGGTTATCCAAACCACTGGCGGAGGAATTGCCGTTTCCGTAAATCAGGTTGTCCGCATTGTCCACCCGGCTGATAAGGGAGCCGCTCTGGGCACTGCCGTAAATCACTTCATCTACCCGGTCAATCCTGTCCGACAGGGTAGCCGGTTCTTCCGCAAAAACCGGTGCCAGGCACAAAAGGGAAATTCCCGCTGCCAATATTGCTTTCTTTATCATAGTATCACCCTCCGTCATACTCTTATACTCTTACATCAATCACCGCAGAAACGCCTACTCCCTGTACACGACTGAAGGAAGCAGGATTTACGCTGTCCATGGGGATCAGGCCTTTGATACGGAAGAGCTTGTCATTCCAGCTGATTTCCAGCTGCCCCACAGCCTCTACCTTTTCCACCTGGTCCGCATCGCCGATGACCTGGGCGGCGCCGATGTATCCGCTGTTTCCGATACTCACGATAGGCACCACCTTGGTGGCGTAATTCGTGCCGGCGCCTTCCTTCATCATCACCGAATTAATGGCACTGTTAATTGATTCTCCATATTTAGAAACAAGGAAGCCAATGCCTCCTACTTTAGCCACTCCGCCAAGGACGCTGCCCAGGCTGAACGCATCCGCATGAATCATGGCGCCGGTGCCGAGCATGCATGCCGCCAGCGCACAGACTGCCAGTCTTTTTAATTTCATCAGTGAATCCTCCTTTAACGAAAATCCATCTTCAGAACCTGTTATCCAATTATTTTTTCAGCTGTCTCAAGCTGCCAAATTTTGCCTACACTTAAGAATATTATAAATTAAAAAGGGGCTCTGTGCAAACAGAAACCCCTTTTTCCCGCGCGGGAGGCGCGGTCTTTTTCTTTTACTTACTGCTGTTTTTCCTGTGCTTCTCTTTTCGCTTCAAAAGAACCGGGCTGGGCCATGACACTCGGCTTTTTCAGCTGGTTGTAAGCCTGGATCATCATAGCACATTCCACCCGCTTCTTCTGGATTTCGCAGGTAATATGATAAGGCTTGTGGATGTCGCCGGCAAATGCTTCGTTATTGGCATGGCAGCCGCCGGAGCAGAAGAATTTCGCCCAGCAGTCCACACATTCCGGTTTGGTGAAAACATGGTTGGTGCGGAAATCATGCATCATTTTCATGTTCTTCAGCCCTTCGTATACATTGCCCAGTACATATCCTTCCCGGCCAACGAACTGGTGGCATGGATAAATGTCGCCGTTCGGCACCACCGCCAGGTATTCATGGCCGGCGCCGCAGCCCCGGAGACGCTTGGGGAGGCAGGGCCCCTTCCAAAGGTCCATATTGAAATGGAAGAAGAAGAATGGACGGCCCTCCTCTTCCCGCCGGATGAAGAGCTTCGCCAGACGGTCATACTCCTCCTTCACCCTGGGCAGGTCCTCTTCCTTAATGGAATATTCTTCCGTATCTTCGCCTACCACAGGCTCCATGGAAACCGCCGGGAAGCCATGGTCAAGCATGTCCTCCACGTCGGTGGTAAAGTCCAGGTTGTACCTGGTAAAGGTGCCGCGCACATAGTATTCTTCCCCATTCCGGTGGGCCACGCAGTACTGCAGGTTCTTCACGATCTGGTCATAGGTGCCTTCTCCGTTCACATCGGGACGCATGCGGTCATGCATTTCCTTCCTGCCGTCCAGGGACAGGATGAGGCTGATGTGGTTGTCGGTGAGATATTTCACCTTCTCCTGGTCCAGCAGCATGCCGTTGGTGGTGAGGGACATTTTGATTTTCTTGTGGTGTTTCTTTTCCTGCTTATGGACGTAATCAATGGTCTGCTGCACCACATGCCAGTTCATGAGCGGTTCGCCGCCGAAGAAATCCAGTTCGCAGTGTTCTCTGGGGCCGCTGTGGGCAATGAGGAAATCCACGCCCCTTCTTGCCACGTCAAAGGGCATGAGCATGCGCCACTGGCCGTAGCCGCCCTGCCCTGCAAAGCAGTACTGGCAGCGGAGATTGCAGTCATGGGCAATGTTCAGGCACAGCGCCTTGATGATAGGCCTGTCTTCGATGGCCATTTTATAGTTGGGGTCCATAGGCGCAAAGAGGACTTCCTTCTGAATCAGTTCATCCAGGTCATCCATCACTTCATTCAGTTCCTTTTCCTCATAGGAAGAAGACAGATTGGCCAGCACCATATCCCGGTTTTTTCCGTTATAAAATTCCAGTACCTTATATGTTACGTCATCCACCACATGAACAATGCCGCTGTTTACATCCATCACAATGTTCATGCCGTTCTGACGGAAACGATGAATCATGGGCTTTACATTATAATCCATGAATAATCTCCTTTTCATTGCGGCTTTCGTACCGCCAATTACAATCTTTGTATCTTCCAAAGAAGAAATAGAAAAGCCCCCGGCCTTAGGGCCGGGGGCTGGGCCGTAAAATCAGGCTCTCTTTGCTTCCTTGGCTTCTTCCTGAGTCGTGCAGATCAGGTTGCCGATGGTGCAGCTTGTCTTGCAGGCAGACTGGCAGGAAGTCTGACATTCACTGCAGCCTTCAAACTTAATGGAGTCCTGCAGAGAAGACTGATTGATTGTAACGATATGTTTGGACATGATGTCACCTCCCCGAAACAATTTTTCTGAAATAATCATATCATAGGAAAGAGGGTAAATACAAGTAAAAATTATGTTGGATAGATGGGGAGATGGTAGATGATAGACGATAGACGATAGATAATAGACGACAGACATCAGACATCAGACTGTCAGACTTCAGATGTCAGACTTCAGATGTCAGACTTCTGTAGCCAGCTGCCAGCAGCTGACTCACTAACTCACTGTTCACTAGCTCACCAGTCCACTAGTTCACCAGTCCACTAGTCCACCAGCTCACTAATCCACCAGCCCACTACAGCAGATGATACAGGCCGTACATGGCACCCAGGGGGAGGAGTGTCATAGCCACCAGTGCGGCCAGGCAGCCCGTTTTCTTTCCATGGACGGCGAACCAGTCATCGGCAATGCTGTTCATTTCCTTATACTCCCGCTCCAGTCCCTGGATAATGCGCCAAAGCTCCCGGCAGTCCTCTTCCGTCAACGCTTCCTCTTCCGTTTCCGCCGCCGGAGTTTCCATTTCCCGTTCCTTTTCTTCCGCTTCCCGGCGGGCCTTTTCCTCTGCTTCCGCCATCTGGCCCTTGATATGGGATCTCCAGTCGCCGGTTTCTTCTTCCTTCTTTTCTTCCTCTTCCTTCCTCTTGGCCTCCGATTCCTTTTCTTTCTTTTCCTCTTCAAATACGCCGCTCTCTTCCCCTTCATCTACCGCCTTCAGGAGCTCATCCTTCAGCTTCTGGATATCTTCGGTGTACTTATGGGTGGCTGCGTCCCAGAGGGTATAGTCCAGCTTTTTCTTCATGTCGTACATGGTGCCTGAAGTGGCCTGCTGGAAGAGATACTGGGTATTGTCCATATCCGCAAAGATTTCGCCCACTTTGCCCTTATGCTTGAATTTAGACTTGCCCACCTTTACGAAGTACATGAACGTACCGATATGTGCTCTTAAATTGCCGATAGGGCTCTCCTTTTCATGTCCCTTATCAAAAAATCCCATGCATAGTCTCCTTCTCCCATAGGAAATATAATCCGTTCAAACAATGAATTATTTCTATTATAAATGATTTCCGGAAAGCTTTCAAAGAAATCATTCACCACAGCGCTTCATATCCCTTTTCCATCGTCACCAGTCCTACCCCCATGGCCTGCATCAGTCCGGAAAGGCAGGGCAGATCCCGAAGGAAGCTGTCCGTCTGGCTTTCCCCCTCCTGAAGCAGAATCCGGCTTTCAATCCGGGAATCTTCAGGAAGTTTCATTTCCTTTAAAAGCTTCTCCCCGTCCAGCATGACCAGATGGGTAAAAGCGCGGAGCACCGCTACCAGGAGGGTATCGGAGGATTCCGGCACCTCTATCACCCGCACCAGGGAAATCATTTCCTTCCCCTCCCCCGTCACATCATGAACCATCATGGCAGGCCGTCCGGTCTGCTGGAACCGGCTTCCCAGAAACACCAGGTCATCCGGAAGCACCCGTCCGAAAGGCGGCAGCACCTTCTGCCGGCGAATGTGGGCAAACATATCGTTCCGAAGAATTTTCTCCGTCCGCATGCCTTCCACCCGCCGATACAGCCCCCGTGGAAGGGTCATCCATATATCCCTGTGGTTTAGAAGCCATTCGCCCAGCACCTGGCAGCAGGGCTCCTCCGTATCCCATGTGACGCCCCGGCGGTTGATATAGTCCTTCTGGTACAGGGACTCCGGATGGGCGCTGTCCTTTTCTATAAGAGAAAGCAGCTCCGCCTTCGTATACTGTCCGTACAGAGGAAGCCCCGGGTTTACCGGAAGCAGATGGATGCCATGAAATAAATAAAGCTCTGAAACCCCAAGCAGCACTCCCAGACGCCTTAAGGGCAGGGAAATGGAACGTCCTTCGCTTCTGCCGTACCTTTCGTTGGATGCTCCCGTCACAAGCACAGAAGCTTTCAGCACAAAAGGACCTGTCACGCCAAGAGCGGAAGCCACCGTAAGCCGGTTCACCGACTCCTTCCACGACCATACCCGAAGAAGCCGCCGAAGGGGCATTTCCTTTTCCGACTCCTGCCTCACATCGTAGAGCGTCAGCACCCGGCCCATCCGGTCCATGGAAGAAATCGGGAAGGACCCCCATTCCTCTGTCCTGCCATCCTTCAAAAGGATGCCCATGTCCAAGGCCAGCCCCCGGGCAAAATCCTTCTGCGCCAGTATAGCTGATGCCAGCTTTCCGCCATCATCCGATGCCCTTCTCACCACCGTCCGGTACATGGACCAGTTCCGGTCCGTCTTTACCAGACCGTCCCCATGGGCCAAAAGCCATTCCAGTACCACCTCTTCATACCGTCTTTTGGTATCAGCAGTGACGCCATCTTCCTCTATATAATCCTTCGTGAAAAGAAGATCCGGATGAAGCATATCCTTCTCCAGCCGGGCAAGCAGCTCCTCTTCCCTGTAAGCCATCATAACCACCTCGTATTCTCCATCTATCTTACCACATATAGTGGGATAGTGGGCTAGTGGGCTAGTGGGACAGTGAGACAGTGAGACAGTGGGACAGCGGGATAGCGGACAGCGGATGGCGGATGGCGGATGGCGGACAGCGGACAGCGGATAGCGGATGGGAGCTGGGGACTATCTCACTAGCCCACCAGCTCACCAGCTCACTATTTCACTAGGGAAGCGCTGATTAAATCGTTATCGGATTTCATTCTTGTATTTTTATTCAATGCAAGGAATAA
>OOBU01000854.1_pt1 | contig 10285 bp, 11 predicted proteins | sample 1671501 | NCBI WGS metagenome assembly OOBU01 (sample SAMN06348163, study PRJEB24527) | human gut metagenome | biome: human gut; feature: ankylosing spondylitis patient; material: feces | host: Homo sapiens | place: China | collected 2015-10
TGAGCATCGGCGTTAGCAAGATTTTCGTGCATGATTTCGTCCATGACGGAACCTTTTGCCGGCGTATTCTGATTTTGCTGTGTCACTGTTTCGTCTCCATTGGATTGTGGTCTGTAGGCGACAGTTCCGTACGGACCGTAAATATCTGCTCCGGGCTCGGGGATCTTTTCTCCCGGGAATCTCGGTGCGCGAAGCCCATAATAATTCGGGTACGGAGAAGATGGCAAGAGCAGCATCAGCAAAACTACAAGATTAAGAAGCGGAATTAGCTGAGCAATGACCCAAAACCCGCTGTGGTTCCTGTCATGCAGACGTCGTACCGTAACCGCGAGGGACGGGAAGAAAATCGCTATGCAGAAAATCAAATAAAGGCTTCCGAAAATCAAAGCGAGAACAGGATCTTTTGGAAAAACAGGTATACCCTCGGACATTGCTTCTTCTGGGATGTCAACAAGCTTGGATATGAACCAAAATACCCATAAAATCAAAAGGTTGATGATGGTGAAAGACCAATACTCAGTACGGGAAGCACGCCCCTGAAACGTAAAGTATTTACTAAAGCAGTAGCGATACCACTGAAAATACATTTTTTACTCCTTTGTTCTTGATTCATTGTATTGGTGTTCGGGAGTATTTGTTTGTCGAGGTTCCAAAACGTGCAATAAAAATCCTCCCGCGTTCCCTGACGAAAATCTCGGAAACCAATAGAATTTCAGAAAACATTAAGGGCCGATTTATGAGAACTATCCCAAAGCTTTTCTTTTCCTCTGCCTTAGCAGGTTCCGTACTCGTCTTGGCCGGGTGCCAAACTGCAGAGCCTTACGTTTCTTATCCTTATGAAGTCACGGCTCAGAATGCTCGTATTTTGAAGCGGCTGGATGTTAAAGATGTTGCAGTCGATCAGGTACGTGTGGTTAAGGCGATGGATCTTGAATGTGCCGGAAACAATATTTCTATTCCCGGCCAGGAAGGATTTAAAACAATCATATTCCTATTCCCGGCCAGGAAGGATTTAAAACAATCAACGGAGCATTTTCTAATTATTGGCGTAATGCCTTAATGTCTGACTTAAATCAGGCCGGAATCCTGAATCAAAAAAATCCTAAGGTCAAAATCTATAACTTAATTGACAGCGTAAAGATTCAGGCAGAACCGACATTCTTAGCTTGGCGCATTAACATGGAATTGTTCTCCTCCAACGGGCACTCAATGAAACTGGACGTGGTTTACAACGCGCCCACCGACGGACTTAAGAACATGCAGGACGGTTGCCGCCGGGTTGCCGAGACCTTAAATAAGGCGGTAAAGTGGTCTGTTCTGAAAGCCATCAGCGATCCGAAATTTGAAGCTCTGGTCCAGCCTGGACTCGATTTCACGCCTTCGATGAAGGCCCAAAGCTTCCAGTCCCTGTTCCTGGGAGAAGACGAGGACGATCGCTGGGTCGATAAAGCTCCGAAGAAGCCGGAAAACTAAAATTAAGAACACTCGGTCTTTAAATTGGTGGGCGGAAGGGCGCCTCTGCGGAAGGGTCAGGGAGTCACTTGGTACTTGTTAAACAGTGGCTTCCAACGCGACGGGTATGCTTCTTTTTGTCTATCCGCAAACCATTGCGCAAATTCACAGACCGCCTTATCTTTTGCATCTTCTTTTCGAATGGCGACAATCATTGTCCACTTTGGTCTGTGCCATTCCGGAAGAAGAGGTACTAAGCGGCTTTCCTCAATTTCTTCCTTGCAGTAAGCGAGAGAAAGGTCAACCGCAATGCCTTTTCCCATGAGAGCGGCTGTTTTACAAGAGAAAGCATCTCCGAGATAACGAAGTTTAAATTCCGGATCCAGGTTAATTCTTTCGTCACCGTGCTCTAATGTCTTTGTAATGGGGTAAATCCTGCTTTCTCTAAGAATTAAGGGGTGAGCTTTTAGTTCATCCAATGATTGGGGAGCTCCGTTTCGTCGAATGTACTCAGGACTTGCAAGCAGCATGTTGTAGCTGAATCCGGCGTCAAAGAGGACCATTTCATCCTCATCGTTTTGGGGCAGGTACGGAAGCATGGCAACATCTGTCTCATTATCTAAAAGGTGCTTATGGTCGCAATCATTGAGGAGCCGTATCTTCAGATTTGGGTGCGCGCTTGCGTATTTATCCATCAACTCGAAGAGATCGTCTCTTGTCATATTCACCGGTAAAGACAAGCGAATCTCAGTCGGCTTTAGGAGAAAATCCTGGACTTTGTATTCGATCTTGTTTTTGGTCCGGAGCAATTCTTTTGCTAACGGCAAGATTTTTTCAGCGCCTTCCGTTAGTTTGAAAGGCCGACAGGAGCGGTCAAAAAGAATAAAGCCAAGATCAGATTCAAGCTCTTTTACTATTCTTGAGACAGTTTTCAGATCCATATCCAGTTCGATAGATGTCTTGGATATGTTTTTTGTCACGGCCGTTGTCAAAAAAACTTGCCACGATAAAAGATTTTCTCTTGGCTTCATCACATTAAGTATTTAATTCTCATTTTTTAAGAAGTAATTCAGGAGTTAAAGCTTCTTGATTTTGAGTATAGCCATTAAGCTTACTAAGTGAAACAACCATTCAAGGAGAAATTATGAAGCTAAGATTGAGCCTTATTGTTTCAGCTGTTATGCTTGCGGTCAGCAGTCAAACAGCTGTTTTTGCTAAAGACGGTACATATACCGCAACGACTCTTGGACGAAACGGTGATGTTACGGTGCAAGTTAGGATTCTTAACAACAAGATCGAGGATGTAAAAGTTCTCAATTGGAGTGAGACGCACCCTGTCGCCGATCTGCCGAAGCTCAAAGTTCCTCAGGACGTTGTCAAGTATCAGTCGACCAACGTTAACAACGTTGCCGGAGCAACGTTAACGACATTCGCTATCAAAGCAGCGGTACAGGACTGCCTCAAACAAGCTGGTTTGAATCCCAAAGATTATGCGAAGGCAGTTCCTCAGCCGAAAAAGGCCGGAGGAAAAGTTGAAGAGAAGACTGACGTCATTGTTGTCGGTGCCGGCGGTGCAGGCCTTTCCGCTGCAGTAGCTGCAGCTCAGCGCGGCCTCAATGTGATAGTCGTTGAGAAAGCTCATTTTGCCGGAGGCAATACCTCTGTTTCCGGCGGCTGCTTCAATGCAGCGGATCCTGAAGGCCAGAAACCTATCTCTATGACGGAAGGTCAGAAAGAATCTATCGAGAATCTTCTGGGTGAAAAACCCAAAAATAAACTTCAGGAAAAACTGATCAGTCAAGTTAAACAGCAATGGGATGCCTATAAACAGTCAGGTTCAAAGAGCTTGTTTGATAGTCCCGAACTCCATGCGCTTCAAAGCTGGAAAGCAGGAGATTACAAGGCAAATTTAGCTCTCGTTTACAAGCTCACAAAGGAGGCTCCGGCAATTCAAAAAACTTTAGCCGGAATGGAAAACTTTAGCCGGAATGGGCCTTGTCTGGCAAAAACAACCGACACAATTTGTCGGAGCTTTATGGCCGCGTTCTCACCGCGCAAGCAATTACAAATCCGGTGTAGGCTACATCGATACGTATCTTGACCTCATCAAAGGAGAAAAACTCCCGATCTCTTTCATGATGAGCACGCCGGCAAGTTCCTTAATTACCAAAGACGGAGCAGTGGTCGGAGTTAAGGCTTCGGGACCGGACGGGAAAGACTACACACTTTATGCCTCTAAAGGTGTGATTTTGGCAACTGGCGGTTTTAGCGCAAATGTGAAGATGCGCAATCAGTACGATGAAATTTGGGATAAAAAGCTGGACAATCAAGTCAAGACGACCAATATGCCTGCGATTACCGGCGACGGTATTAATATGGCCGTGAAGGCAGGGGCAGGACTCAAGGACATGGGCTATATCCAGCTTCTTCCGACCACTGATCCTGCAACCGGTGCAACTAACCATAAGATTGTGGAGTCGACCAATATCTATGTGAATAAGCAAGGCAACCGTTTCGTAAACGAACAAGGCAGAAGAGACGTGCTTGCAAAGGCTGCCCTTGCCCAGCCTGACCATGTCTTCTATGTTATTGGTACGGAACAAACATTGTTAAAGGATAAAGAAGGACGAGGGCCATACGGTATCTTGATTTCCGACCTACTTAAACAGAAGAAAGCATTCAAGGCCGATACGCTGGACGAGCTGGCGAAAAAACTTGGCATGAATCCGGATAATCTGAAGCGTACGGTCGCGAAGTGGAACGAATTCTGCAAGACACAGAAGGGTGATGAGTTCGGCCGTATGAGCTGTGAGGAAGGAAACAAGCTTCCCGGCGGTCCGTACTATGCCTCTGTCATGACTCCGTCTGTACACCATACAATGGGCGGCGTGACGATCGACGAAGACACCCGTGTACTCGATAAAAACGGCAGGCCTATTCGCGGTCTTTACGCAGCAGGCGAAATTACCGGCGGTATCCACGGGACGAACCGTGTCGGATGTAATGCGGTTCCCGATGCATTGATTTTCGGCACGATTGCCGGTCGGGAAGTCGGTAAGTAAGCATCCAAGAAATGGAGAGGGCCGGAGTTTTCGGCCCTGCTACATAGGATTAAATACTAAAAAGATTAGAAGTTAGATAGAAGCCTCGGAGGTTTGGTGCCAGCAGAGGCTTGTTCTTAATCGTTGAAGGCGTGAAACCGGTTCTTCAGGTCACTGGTTAAGCAATTTTGAGAACCGTTTCTGGGTTCTGCCACAGATAGAAGAAACGGGTTCTGGACTGGTTGTACCAGCGAGGATTATTGAGATACCAGCTCACCGTCTCTTTCAGACCCTCTCCAAGAGAAGTCTTGTTTTGTAAACCGAGAACTGTAAGCGTTGACTCGTCTTTAGAGATATCAGATGCAACCGGGGAAGTTGCAACCTCTTCGATGAGTGCCTGATAACGACCGACCGGCGGCGGTAGGGCTTCATTTAGACTCTCGCAGATCACGTCAGCTGCTTCAAAATTTGACATGGAGGAGGCGGGTCCGGTCAAATGATAGTGTTCCCCGATTTTACCGTTCTTTTCAACTAGGACAATGGCGTCGACCACGTCTTTGACATAGACGAGGTCAGAAACCTTTTCCTCTGGATTGACAACGGGTATCGTTTCACCTCCAATCGCGCGATAAATGATCATGGAGATCGGACTATCAGGCTGTTGGAAAGGTCCGAATGCGGGCGGTACGAGTAAACTGCTGATCGGAAGGCCGTCTGATGCATAACCGTCCAATAATTTAAGCAAGCCGGCGTACATCTTGCCGTAAGTTCCTAAAAGCTTGTAATGCTCGGAGACAACTACGACAATCTTGTGCAGCTTAGTGTCGGCCATGCCGTTTCGCCATTCTTTGACCGTTTCAAAGAATGTACGAAAATTTTCCAAACTGGATTCTTCTTCCGGGTTTTTAGGTGTTATGCAGAAATAGATCGTATCGGCAGCGGCCATGAGCAACGCCTGACGAATTTCCTCAGGATTGGAAATATCGCAGCGAGCAAAGCTGTGACGGCTTTGCTGCATGAGCTCGGCAATATTGAGCAAGTTTCCGAGACCGGAAAGATTGTCAAAATTGAAGACTTGTTGTCCGTCTTCAATGAGCTGATAAACCAGGTTGGTGCCTATGAAGCCGGCACCGCCAAAGACTGCTGAACGATTGCTCACTTTTTTTCTCCTTATTTGTGATTTTAAGTGGGCTCCCCACAATCGCAATTGGTATTTGTCAGTTAGGCTTGACCCTAACTGATGGGAAATAACACGGTATTTGTCCGTTTCATCGAACATCTCGGGATTTCCCTCAAATCATACAAATCATCAAAATATTTCTGAATGACAGTTCAAAAAACTTTCAATCTCTGACGAGAAAGTCGAAGAAAAATACCCAAGGTTACACTATTTTTGCGAGCTAAAACTTTTCATCTTAATGGAAAAGAAAGTTCCGTTAATGAGCACGAAGGGTCACAAGGCAGGCAATGCTGTGATAGGGTGGCGATGTCTAAATTATTTCTTTCGGAAATCAACAATGCTTAGAAAGATTATGACTGCTACTATTTTAGCCGCGGCTGCGATGGGCGTAAATGCCGAGGATTTTTATCTCAAACCTGCGCCTAAAGGGATGGAAATGAATCTGCCCGTTACCGTTCAGAAGAGTTTCCCAAACGACAAGGCTCGCATCATTTTCTCAACAATGTCTGAAGCCAAGGACTTGGCTACAGCGCAGAGTGAAGTCAATAAGACCATGGCAGAGGCCCAGCAGTCTGTGAAAGATTTTTCATCAATCGCAAAGATCCGCAACGGAGGATATTACACGCAGCCGATTTATACTAATCCCAAGAAAGGGGAGGCTCCGGTGATTACAGGATGGCGAGCCCGTCAAAACATCATCGTTGAGACAGAAGACGTCAACGGCGTTGCCTCATTGGTCCAGGTCGGGCAGCAGGCAAAACTAGCACTTGAAAACGTTTCATATTCTCTAAGTGAGGAAGCGAAAGCTGCAGCACAGGATCAGCTCTCAAAAGATGTGATCGATGCCTTAAATAAGAAGGCTGAATCCATCGCAGTAGCAATGAAAGTTGCGCCTGATGCTCTTCGTATTGAAAAGCTGAATTTCAATTCGTTTGATTTCGCACCGGAGGGGGCAGTATTTGCGGCCAGAGCTATGGGTGCAAACGCTGCGTTTAAGACTGTGGAGACACCTGTTTTTGAAGCTGGAACATCCAACCTCTCGATGTCGGTGTCAGCTGTCTTGAAGACGGAAGGCGCCGAGTAGTTTTCTGCATTCACCGACCATTCACGGCTTGAAACGTATTAATCCAAAGAAATTTGTCTAAAATAGGCCGTTAAAAGGGGAGGGCCGTCCGCCTTCTCCTTTCCGAAAAATAAACCTATTAAGGAGAAAAGGTTTGAAATCAAATTCTTCATATCCCATCCTAGCTAAAGAAGGTTGGGGAATCATCGGCGCCGCGATCTTTATTACGCTGTTAGTATGGTGGCTGATCGGAGGATTCATTTCCTTCATTTTCTTTGTCCTTTTGGTCTTTGTCATCCAGTTTTTCCGTGATCCTCCTAGAGCGATCAGTCAGACTCCGCATAGCGTTCTTTCAGGAGCTGACGGAAGAATCTGCAAAGTTCAAAAAGTCGAGAATCCCTACACCGGCAAGGAAGAAATTCTTATTTCGACCTTCATGAATGTGTTCAACATTCACTCCAACCGCAGCCCGATCGGGGGTACTGTTGAGGCTATTTATTACAAACCCGGCAAATTCTTGAATGCCGACCTCGATAAGGCCAGCATGGAAAACGAACGCAACGCCATCATCATCAAGTCTGATGAAGGCCCTGTGATTACCTGCGTTCAGATCGCCGGCTTGATTGCCCGCCGCATTATCTGCCATCTCCATATCGGTCAGGAAGTTACTCGCGGCGAACGCTTCGGTTTTATCCGTTTCGGTTCCCGTGTCGACGTCTACGTTCCTCTCAACTCTGAAGTTCTCGTTTTCGTGGGTCAGAAGGTTCGCGCAGCGGACACCGTCCTTGCTCTCCTGAATCCTCAGGAAGAAGAAAAACCGGAAACTCCGGTCGAAGCTCCCGCTGTTGAAGCCGTAGAAGTGACCGAAGTTGCTGCAACTGCTGACGCTGCTCTTGCTGCCGAAACAAAAACGACAGAAGAGAAGACTCAGCAGCAGGCTTAATCAGAAGGAGAACGCTTAAATGCCTTTACAGCGAGATAAAGCCAAACAGTTGCATGCCCGTCGGAATTTTCGTCCGCATCCTCGCGTGACACCGAAGGCCATCGTTCGCGAACGCATTGATACCGTCCGTAAGAAGGGGATCTATCTGCTTCCGAACTTGTTTACGCTTTCGAGTTTGTTCTCAGGCTTCTATGCCGTCATCATTGCGATGGCAGGCGACTTTGAAAAAGCCGCTATTGCGATTTTCGTGTCCATGATTTTGGACGGCTGTGACGGCCGTGTGGCTCGTCTGACGCATACTCAGAGCTCTTTCGGCGTTCAGTTCGATTCCTTGGCCGACATGTGTGCTTTCGGTATGGCGCCGGCAATGGTGGTCTACCAGTGGGCTCTCCATGATTTAGGACGCTTGGGCTGGGCTGCCGCCTTCGTATATTGCGCCGGTGCGGCACTTCGCTTGGCTCGCTTCAATGCCAACGTGGATGTTGTTGACAAGGGCTTCTTCCAGGGTCTTCCTTCTCCTGCAGCCGCTGCTTTAGTCGCAGGTTTTGTGTGGCTTGCGGTTGACCAGAGAATGCCAGTTAACAGCGACTGGCTGCCGTGGCTCGCAATGGTTATTACGGTTTATGCCGGTCTTACCATGGTCTGCAACGCACCGTTCTACTCCGGCAAGAGCTTCCATTACGGTAAGAGCGTTCCTTTCTGGGTGCTGATCGCAGCGGTGATTCTGTTGTTTGTACTTTCAACGGATCCGGCTCTGATGGTCTTTATCCTATTCTGCTTGTACGCACTTTCCGGTTTTGCTTATCAGTTCTACCTCTGGTACACAGGTCAGCCGAATCCGGTTATTCCGCATCGCTCTGAAGTGGAATTAGACGAGCCTGCAGATCAGGTCAAGTAATCTGATTATCGTACCTACAAACCCGAGTCAAACTCGGGTTTTTTACTACGATAAAAGTTATATTTTGATATAATTTAATAAGAAAGGAGTATTGAAAATGACCACTTTAACACTTCGAAAAGTTGGCGGATCCACCATGCTTGCCCTTTCTCCTGCACTTCTTCAAATTTTGGGACGGAGAGCTGGAGAACAAGTTGTTATAAAAGTAGAGAGTGGGCGTCTGATCATTGAACCTAAGGTTGCTAGAAGAAGGGTTTCCAAATATAACCTTTCTGACCTCTTGAAAGAGCAAGAAAAAATACAAGCTGAGTTAGACAAAGACCGTGACTGGGTGACAAAAAAACGTCCCGTTGGAGAAGAAATTTTATGAGAAAGTTCTTTGACCGAGGAGACGTTGTTTTCCTTGACTTTGATCCCTCTCTGGGACATGAACAAAAAGGACGGAGGCCTGCACTGATTCTTACAAAAAAGATTTTCAATGAACAATTGCGAGTGGCTTGTGTTGCGCCGATCACTGGAGGAGGCTCTCTGGCTAGAGACAGATCGGAAGAGCACACGCGGCTTCGCTGTTACTTTGCAAGGAACAGGGCTAGAAACAACTGGTATTGTTCGTTGCGATCAAATCCAAATTCTTGATTTATCCGTTAGAAATTGCCAATTGATAGAGAAGGCTCCCGATTATTTAATTGATGAAGTTCTCGACAGAGTGATCAGTCTCTTTGATTAATAACTAAAGATTTTTCCGTAATTTATTTTTGGAAGTATGGGCTTTAAGCTTCCAAGCAAACTAAAATAAAAAACAGATTTCACTCGAAAAAGGTGCAATTCTTCAGGCACTATCGGGGATGCAGCAGGAGGCTCCGGCAAGGAGAATGCATTTGCTCGAAAGCATCGCTGTCTATGGGTAAGGCAGAGACGTTTATGCCGCATTTCAGTGATGCTCAGATCTCAACAATTTTTGTGGCCAGATACAACAATGACAACTGCAAGAGACAAGCTTTTTATTTTCGATACAACTCTTCGTGACGGAGAACAAAGTCCGGGCGCAAGCATGAGCCCGCAAGACAAACTCCGTATCGCTAAGCAGCTTGAATTCCTGGGTGTTGATGTGATTGAGGCAGGTTTTGCTGCCGCCTCTCCCGGAGACTTTGAATCCATCTGCGCAATCTCCAAGGTAATTCGTAACTCTACGGTTTGTTCGCTTGCCCGGGCAAATCCTTCCGATGTGAGAAAAGCCGGAGAGGCCATTGCCGCAGCCCCGAGACGCCGTATCCATACGTTCATTGCGACTTCTCCCCTTCACATGGAAAAGAAGCTCAATATGACGCCGGAGCAGGTCATCTCCCGTGCCGTTGAAGCGATTCGCATCGCAAAGGAATACACCGACGACATCGAATTTTCCTGCGAAGATGCTTCTCGCTCCCAGCCTGAGTTCTTGTATCGCATCATTGAGGCGGCAATTCGAGAAGGCGCAACGACGATCAATATTCCGGATACTGTCGGATATGCTGTTCCGTCCGAGTTCGGCGCCTTTGTTCGCGATCTGCGGGAACACGTCTATAACTCTGATCAGGCTGTTTGGTCCGTTCACTGCCATAACGACCTCGGACTTGCCGTAGCCAACTCTTTGTCCGGCGTGATCCACGGCGGCGCTCGTCAGATCGAATGTTCTATCAACGGTCTTGGCGAAAGAGCCGGCAACTGTGCT
>OOBU01000855.1_pt1 | contig 10284 bp, 5 predicted proteins | sample 1671501 | NCBI WGS metagenome assembly OOBU01 (sample SAMN06348163, study PRJEB24527) | human gut metagenome | biome: human gut; feature: ankylosing spondylitis patient; material: feces | host: Homo sapiens | place: China | collected 2015-10
CAAAGGTACGAATAAATGAGAAGTCTACAATGGTATAAACGCGGAGCCGCTTACTAATTAAGGTGAAGAGTGGTGAAGAGTGGGTGAAGAGTTGTCTCTATCTCTTCACCCCCCGAAACCCCTCTGTTTATGGGCATTTCCGGGCTTCAGGTGAAGAGTGAAGAGTTTCAGCTCATTCATGGCTCAGCATTTCGCCGCTCTTTCGTTTTCGATGGCAAAGTTAATACTTCCCTTCACCGATTCCAAATTTTCCCCGCCACCTTCCCGCTACTTTTCTGAAATCAGGGAAGAAACAAGGGGGCTACGGGGAAAAGTATGGGGAAAAAAGAGGAAAAACAAGCGCATATCCTTGCATAATCCGAAAATAAATCTTACCTTTGTGGCAAAACTTATTTTCTTAAAACAGACTGACAATGAATGAAGAAAAAGATGAAATAGAATTCAGCTACGAAGTCTTCGACCGACAGCTCGACAACTTCTGCCGAATGCTCAGCATTCTGGTAGATGCATGGGAAGATTACAGTCCGCAGGAACTTACCTTCGATATCCGTTCGCTCTGCACCAAAGCCACCCGGCTCTGCTATATGGCAGAGAAAGATATGGTGCTGCAGCACAACGACATAGCCAAGCAGCGAAAGGAGCAGAACGAAACCCACGAAGTAAGCATCAGCATCATCGTAATGCAGAAGTTTACACCCCTGATGGCGCATATCATGGAAGACATGAAAAAGGGAAAACAGATAGAAGGAAAACGGATGAAAGTGGCGCCGCTGGATATGACCCGCATCCTGCCGAAACTCAACGATTTTTTCGAAACCGATGAACTGGGCAAAGGAAGTACTATCGATGTAAACGAAGTAACCAAACTCCAGAAAGAACTGTTACGCCAGGTAAAACCCACTCATATCCCCGGCGTAAAACCCGTAGAGCGCCTCTGGAATCTCTTCCAGCTATACAGCATGGCATGTTATCTGATGCTCCACTTCCGCCAGCTGAGCCATTTCACCAACCTCGCCATGAGCGAAGAGCAGACCACCCGCCTCTTCGAAATGTCGCTACAGGAATATCAGGAAGAACCAAAGGGCATCAGCGACATAGACCGATACTTTACAACCCTGGAATATGATAACAACGGAAAGCAGCTTTCCGTCAGCCAATTGCTGGAAGTAAGAAAAACGCTAAAAGACGAGGTACCGGAAAATCTGCGCCTCGACTTTATGAAATATATAAGAGACACCCAACTGCTGGGCGCCCAGCTTGCCCACGTCAATTTTACAGCACAAGAATATCTCAAGCTGGTATCAGCCACCGTAAAATGGCACATCATCGAGCAGGAAATCTACGATTTGGAACATCCCGAAGGCATTCCGGAAACCCTTCCCAACGAGGTTTTCTACAAAGTAAAAGACGGCAAATACATCGACATGCAGAATCTGAAGGCTCAGATAGCCAATATGTTGAAATTTGTTACCCGCAAGAACCATTGGTTCTGCGTATGGTGTGTATTGAATCACAACTGCATGCTTCAGGACAACCAGAACTTCGAAGCCTTTGCCACCCAGATGATGACTCCCGAATGGTTTGGCGACATCGACGATTATCTCCATTTCTCGGGCGACAATCTCCGCGACTACCGCCGTTATTTCTCAGAGATAGATTATCCGCAATGGGAGGAAAAGAAGTTTAAGGAAATCAAGGACCTTTACAACATGACGAAATGGTCAGACAAGCTCCTCAGCAAGTTCCAGCATCTCTGCATCACGATGAATGGTGTGTTTGATAAGAAAAGCCTCTGATTCAGGCTTGTTTTATGCATAAAAAACAGCTTTTAAATACCTGATTTACAAAATAATATTAAAAGTTCACAAGTTTGTGGTCCACAACCTTGTGAACTTTCATTTTTTTGCTTATCTTTGCATCCGTAATCAAGCAAAAAAACAATGGAAAAGGCATTCGTATATGGTATGTCGGTTGCCGGAAACAACTTCACCGACCGAATAGAAGAAACCAAGCGCATCAAGGCAGACTTTGAGCATGGCATCAACGTCATTCTCATCTCTCCCCGACGCATGGGCAAGACTTCGCTCGTCAAAAAGGTAATATCCGAAATTGATAATCCAGAGATAAAAGTGGTGTATATGGACATCTATGACTGCCGAAGCGAATATGATTTCTACAATCGCTTTGCAGAAACCATTATGAAATCTATGAGTAATAAGCTGGAACAAGTAGTAGAAAACATCAAGCAGTTCCTGGTAAGAGTTTCACCAAAAATTTCCTTTAGTCCAGATCCTACATCCGAATATTCATTATCTCTGGGAATTACACCAAAGGACTATTCCCCTGAAGAGATTCTGAATCTTCCGGAAAGAATCGCTCAGGAAAAGGGAATCCGCCTGGTAGTCTGCATCGACGAATTCCAGCAAATTGGAGAGTTTCCTGATTCCTTAACCGTACAGAAACGCTTGCGTGGCGCCTGGCAGCATCATCAGAATGTATCATACTGTTTCTTTGGAAGCAAGAAGCATCTGATGGAAAATATCTTCCAAAACCGTCGCATGCCTTTCTATATGTTTGGCGAGATGCTTCACTTGGATTGCATTCCTACTGAATATTGGGTGCCTTTCATCTGCTCCCGATTCGAGAAATACGGAAAGAAAATATCTGAGGAATATGCTACAAGAATCTGTAAAACCATAAAGAACTATTCTTCCTACGTGCAGCAACTAGCTTGGAACGTGATGGCAGAAACCGAGAAAGAAGTAAACGAAGAAACCTTACAAAGTGGCATCAGCGCCTTGCTGCAACAATGTCATGGTCTTTTCGTACAGCAAACCGAGGGCTTAACCACCTATCAGCTCAATTTTCTGCGCCTCCTCTGCAGTGGCGTCCACTCAGGTTTCACCGCCCAGGCTGTAGCTGAAACCTATCCGCTGGGCAGCAAATCCAATATCGACCGCATCAAGAAAACCCTCATCGACAAGGAATTGATCACCCTGGAGAAGGATGGAGTTTTCATCGCCGACTGTGTGTTCGAGCTTTGGTTTAAGAAGGAAATGATGTAAAATAGTACAGAATATAATCCCAAAAGTACTTGCCATATCCAAAAGAAATTCTTATCTTAGCCTCCAACACCAATATGACAAAAGCTCACAAGCCTGCAATATTCTGCAAACTTGTGAGCTTTTTACTATATATTTTAGCTTATCTTACCAATACTTTCTTATGATTAATAATGTATACTTGACCAGACTGTAAAGCGGCAGCCTTAGTACCATCAAGATGATAAGCCTGACTTATCTTAGACGGTAGAGCCACCTGACTGATACCCGTATCCACATTATCTTGTCCTGGACCACTAGGGTCGGCAGGACTCTCAGGACTATATGCCACATGGGCAGTAATTCTAACGTCCTCGGTAGGCATAGTATAATAGAAACTCTGTTCCTTACTTATCAGTTCTTCACCCTTATACCATCCCAAGAACTTATACCCCATACTAAGATAGGCATTAAGCCATACGGACATACCCGCCTCTACTTTCTCGCCACTCGCCCGATTAAACGAACAGTTGCCACTGTCGTCACTATCCAGATAAAGGCGATATTTGTTCATTGGCGAAGGTTCGGCAGGGTTGACAGGCACATAATCGTATACAGCCTCAAACACTACGTTCTCATCGGTCATTGTGTATGAGAAATACTGCTGGTCGGTATATCTTTCACCATCCTTCTTCCAATAAGAAAACTGGTAGTTCTCATTGCTGGAAGACGTACTGATATAAACATTCTCCCCCTGCAGATACTTACCACCGCCCGAAGAATAGGCATAAGGAGAAGAAACGACTTCTACCTTAAACCTCACATTAGGCTCTGGTGGGCTAGAAGGGTTGAAATCATCGTCTGCAGGTAGCGATGCCATCAGCATGGTACTGCCCAATAAGAGCAGCAACCATGTGATAAAACCATATCTTATAATACTTTTCATAGAAAATGTACTTATTTTACCATAACCTTAGTGGTCATACCATCTACCTTTACGAGATATACGCCAGTAGTAAGATTGAGCATACCATCAAAGTCTCTTGTGGCGAGCAACATACCGTTGGTAGAATATACGGAAACAGTCTTGCCATTCAAGCCACTGAAGTTGATCCCCTGCTCTGTAGGCATTATATTAACACCAGTCTTGTTGATGATATCGGCTATGCCTGTAGTACCTCTTGTAGGAACTAGAACGAAACGGCTGTTATATGAACCTGCATCGGCAGCAAACTGATAGTCACCATCAGTTAAGTCGTAAGTTGCACCTGTCTCATTGTCTTGCAGCAACATAGGCTGGTCCATACGAGAAGCAGAGATGGAATAATTACCAGACTTCTTCACAGCGAAGCCAAGGTGTACACTACCCATTGGTCGCTCGTTGATAGCAAGGTTGCCTGCCTGGGCTTCAACAGAATAGAGTTGAGGAGCATCTGATACAGCCTCAAACTTAGCTGCATCACATTCCATTTCGTATGCCTGGCTCTTCTTAGCATTAAACACAACACGAGTTTTATCTGTATTCTTGCCATCCGTGATAGCGAGATTAATAAGCAAACGGTCTGGGGTTATACCCTTCTCCAGTCTTCTTGCTCTTGCCTTGCCCGACTTGGCAGTAGCTTCCTCCTTGGTCTGGCGGTCTTCAGCCTTAAACTCGATTTTGTCTACATCCGCAGGTTTCTGAACAAAGAATGCCTGGAAAGGATGCAATATCAGTTCATCATCACCTGGACGAGCTGCCTCATAGGTAGAACCATTCCAATAAGTGATAGGCGCATCATAACCCAAGTCAGCAACATCCATATAACTGGTCTGCACATTACCGATAAAGTTCCAGCTGGCATCCTGCACATTGCGAGCAGAGTAATTTCCTAACTTCTGAGAAATATCCTTAGCCTCCATGTTTCCAAATTGGTCTTTCTCTACGTTCAAGACAAATACACCTGCTGTAGATGTCTGGAAGATATAGCCTACACCTCGACGGAGAGAATCCTCGTCCTCAGCCAAGTCTACCCAACCGCCATAACCTTTATTGGCACGTGCTTCGCCATCATATTTGCGGATAACATACTTGCCAGGAGCCTTAATGTTGGCAAACTTGATATTGAATGGGAAACTCAGGAAGTACCACTGGTTGGCATTCATTGTGATTTCAAACTTCAGTTGCTTAGCATCCAAGTTGCCATCAGCGATGATAGTACCACCACCACCATTGTCTGAGCCTGTATTAGCTCCACCATTACTCTTTACTGTAACAAGGTTAGCCTCCTGTCTGTCTGTGCCTACAACCTTCAAGGCACCATTGTCCTTGATGTCGATGTTAGGGTCGCCCTCGAATCGTTTAGAGAGAACGAACACGTTGTCAAGATAGAAAAAGTCATAAGGCTCATCAAACTCCTTAATCTCACGGAACTGGCTCCACTGGGTATTCCAATAGTAGTTGTCAAAACTCTGTGTTGGCACCCAAAGAGTAGTAGCCTTGAAATTGGTAAACGTATTCTGGTCGATGTTGATAGGGAGAACGGTATAAGTATATACGTTGTTCAAGTTGTTGCAATTGTTGAAAGCCTTGTCACCGATACGCTCCAATGTGCTAGGTACTCTTACTTCCTGTAGTTTGCTACAACCATCGAAAGTACTCTCTTCAATAGTGGTTAAGCCTGGGAGACTGATACTCTCAAGATTTGAGCAATACTGGAATGCTTGATTAGCTATTGTTCTCAATGATGGAGGGAACTGAATAGATTTCAGATTTTGGCAATATTGGAATGCATCTGGACCTATAGATTCAACACTATCAGGAAGAATAACACTCTTTAATGAACTACAATTCGCAAAAGTATTACTACCTATATGTCTGAGATTTTTAGGAAGAACTATTCCTTCTAAGGCATAACAGCCGCCGAAAGTTTTATAACCTAAATTTTGACAAGAAGGCATAATGACCTCCTTAAGCATTGAGCAACCAGAAAAAGAGCCTTCTTCTCCCATAGGATAGTACATACCACCCATATTATAATCATTACCATAATAGTTCATAGAGATTAAACTTTCTGGAAGAACAACAGACTTAAGATTTCTACAATTAGCAAAAGCGCAATTTATGTACTTTACACTATTAGGCAACTTAACAGTAAGCAGTTTACTGAGGTCTGCAAAAGAGTGAGGTCCAAGCACACTATCTTGCGAACAATAACCTGTATAGTATTCGTAAGGATTAGCTACAACATCTACCTCAGACAAATCCAAATAATGGAGATTATCCATCTTATTACGCATAATCATAATGTCGTAACTATTAATACTACCCTTTACTTTCAGAGAAACAACACTTCTCAGTTTATCTTGTGGAATAGCTTTCTGGATACCAGAGGTTGTTGCCTGTGCAGTCGCCTCAATATCATAATCGAATTGAGTTCCCATTGGGAATATCCTATCCTTTATGTCTTTCCAAACTTCTGCATTCTGATAACTAGAAAGCATTGCTTCAGGAACAATAACTAATACATTCTTGCCAAGAGCCAAAGTATCAGCCACCTCCTCCTTAGACATAACATAATTATTACCCTTATCCTCTAATTCAGGAATCTCTGTAGAATTGAGAGTCAACAAAGTATTTCCATCAAAGCATCGATAACCAAGGCTCCTGATAGTAGCAGGAAGAGCCACTTCGTTCAAACTATTGCAAGAACCAAATGTGTAACCCCCCAATGATTGGCAAACAGGAATATTGAGGGATGCCAAGTTTGTACAATTTTGGAAAGCATATCCAGTAATATTTGTACACTTAGGCAAATCTAACTTCTGTAATTTGGTACAGTTTGCGAATGTACCATAAACGCTGCTCCATTGGTCAGTTTTCACTCCACCATTTATTGTAGTACAGATAGGCAAAGAAATTGATTCAAGTTTTGAGCAGTTATAGAAAGCACCATCACCAACAACTTCACAAAGAGGCAAATCCAAAGAAGTTATGGCAGTATTACTGAATGCAAAAGATGGAATTATAGTAAATTTATCTAAGCCTTTTATATCCTTAAGATTAGAGCAATTTTGGAAAGCATATTCTCCAAGATATTTACTACTAGAAATATCAATACTTTCTAGTTTCTTACATTCATAAAATGCATATTTATCAATTGCTGTACAATTAGACAGATTGATTGTTTTAAGATTAGAACAACCATTAAAAGCAGATTCACTTATTGAAGTAAGTAAAGAAGTATTACCAACAGATGTTAGACTATTACAACTAGAAAAAGCAGATTCCCCAAGAGTAGCACAACTACTAAGGTCTACTGATTTTAAAGAGTAACAACCATAAAAAGCGTAGTTATCAATATTCATACATTTTGAAATATCTCCAACTGTAGTAAGAGAACTACAATTATAAAAAGCATTTGAACCTATACTCTTACAATCTTTTAATGTAACAGTTTGAAGATTATTACACTGATAAAAAGTCATACTAGCAACATCCTCACAAGAACTTAAATCGATAGACTTAAGAGAACTACAATTATAAAAAGCATTATAGCCGCAACTAGTTATTTGCTCAGTATTCTCAACCTCAGTAAGAGCACTACAATTCTGAAAAGTATCCCCCCAAAGAGATTTCAAAGTCTTTGGTAAAGTAACTTTCTTCAAAGTCTTATTATCTCGAAAGATACTACCCATTTGTAATACGGGATAGTTTTTTCCTTGATAAGGAATATACGAAGGAACAACTACCTCATCCCCATATCCAGAAGCCCCATTAATTTGGACATTCGGGGCATTCACCCAAGTACCATCAGATAAGTTATACCCGGACGAGGCGTAACAGTTCCACGTTACTCCATTTTCGTCTGCATAATCAAAGTTTTGCGCCAAACTATGCAAAACTCCGATACAGAACATGACTGATAAAAGTAAAAATCGTTTCATATTCAAAAGTTTTAATTAATATTTTTTCAGTTATGGTAATCGTTGCGGTGGCTAATGCTATTCCGTTTTTAGGTGAAAAGTAAAAGGCGTGCAACCATTCCTTCAGTTTGTTACATCTATCGGTTACCACCAAGTGACCTGCACAACAACAAACGACAGAACAGTTCACACCTATAAGCGTGGAACTCCAGTCTGCTTGTCCTTATTGTCAGAATATTGGCGGTATTTATAGATGATGGGACAAGAGCCTAAAAGCTCAATACCTTATTATAATATGTATATAGTCTCTAGCTTTCTTTTTCTTAACTATTTAAAATGTTCGACAATCTTGATTATCCGTTTTCTTGCCAAAGAAGACATATTCCGCTCCTCAGCAATACTCTATGCTGCAAAATTAATAAAAACTTTCGAAAGTATATATAAAAACAACGTAAAAAAACAACTTTTCCTCCCAAATATTTGGTTTTTCGGATAAAAACATTCCGCAATTTTGCCAAATCGTAGTATTTTAGCATAGATTTGATAGAATTATATCTCACTCATCCACCATTATCCAAATATTAGCCTTATCCTTGCACCTAAATAATTATAACTGAAGAAGAAGATATAACTATCAATATAATCCAACCATCGTAACGGGAAGCATCCTGCTGCCAATTTTTCTTACCGTGTAGAAGAATCAAAGACGCAGAATCAGGTTTTACCAACTTGGCAAATCGAAGAAACATTTAAAATATCATTAGCGCAAATTATCCGCGGATAATTTGCGCTAATGGTATGAAAAAAGCACGTTAGCGCTGATTATCTGCATACTATACCTATATAATTATCCAAATATTGCAGATACGGAATATAATGGATAATTGGCAAGCCAATCCTGCTCTCTATAAGGTGACATGGATAGGCGCATACCTTTCAATCCCTGATTGCGCTCTACAAACACCCTCAAACTCTTAGCCTGCAAATTCTCCTCAGCCTTTACTTCTATCGGAATGATTTTTTCTTCATCCTGCACTAGAAAATCTATTTCACCACGTGAATTTTCTGCCGACCAATAATAGATAGACAAGGAAGATTTCTCCTTAAGCTGCTGCAGGACATACTGCTCTGTCAGCGCCCCCTTAAAATCTGAAAACAGCACATTTCCTTCCAGCAAGCTTTGGGCAGGAATATTGCTCATGGCTCCCATCAGTCCCACATCAGACAGGAATAACTTGAAAGCAGAAAAATCCTCATATGCAGCCAATGGCAACAGGGCTTTCTTACAACGGTTTACCTTATAGATCAACCCTGCATCTTTCAGCCATTCGATAGCGAGTTCAAAATCCTTTGCTCTGGCTCCTTCCTTTACGGCACCATAGATGAATTTCTTGTTTTCCTTGGCAAGCTGGGATGGGATGGATTTCCATACCATTCGGATACGTGGAACTTCTATGGCCGGAGCATGTTTGGAAAAATCACGCTCATACGCTTCAAGGATTCCTTTTTGAATGCTTCTGACTTCAGACAGATTTCCCTCGCTGGCAAAAGATTGTACTACAGCCGGCATTCCCCCGACCAGATAATACTGTCGCAGGCATTCCTCAAATTTATTCCGGAACATGGTTATCATATTCCAATCCTTTGACATCAGCAGTTCTACCATACGGCTTTCACCGATTGCATCTAGAAATTCAAAGAATGTGAGGGGATATAAATGCATGAAATCTACCTTACCTACAGGAAAAGAGTCATTCTGATGCATCGCAATTCCGAGCAATGAACCTGCAGCTACGACATGATATTGAGGTGCTTTTTCCGCAAAATACTTTAATGCTGTGATACCCCTGGGCGCTTCTTGTATCTCATCAAGGATAATAAGCGTATCTTCGTCTATAGTAACGCCTGTACTCCATTGTATGCTATTGATAATACGGGGAATATCAAAGTCATGTGCAAAAATTTCCCGGAGCATTTCATTGTCTTCGAAGTTCACATACGCACTACGGGTATAGGCCTCTTTGGCAAATTCCTGCATCAGCCAGGTTTTGCCAACCTGGCGGGCTCCAAGCATAATCAACGGCTTTCGGTCGTTGCTTGCTTTCCATTGATATAGGTATTTGATGGCATTTCTCTTCATAACTATCTGATTATTTGATATTTCTGAATGCAAAGATACATTTTTTATTTCAAAGAGTACAAAAAGTCGTCCTTAAAAATGTATAAAACTACAAAAAGTCGTCCTTAAAAGTGTGGAAAATCACAAAAAGTCGTCCTTAAAAGTGTCTTATACGTGAAAAAGTTGTCACCTTTAGGATGGTTAAACTAAATATGTTAC
>OOBU01000860.1_pt1 | contig 10229 bp, 10 predicted proteins | sample 1671501 | NCBI WGS metagenome assembly OOBU01 (sample SAMN06348163, study PRJEB24527) | human gut metagenome | biome: human gut; feature: ankylosing spondylitis patient; material: feces | host: Homo sapiens | place: China | collected 2015-10
AGTGGAACCGATAACTGCGGCTGCAAGCAGAGATCCTTGGAGAAACGAGCGACGCTTCAAAGCGGATGTTGTCATATTTTTCCTCTTGTTATGGTTTGAGGTGGTCTATGACTGTTATTTTCTAAAAATAAACTTTCAGCGCCGCCAAAAAATTTTCGAAAAGTTTACAAAAACATTACAACTTTTCTTCCGAGAGGTCTTCGATGTAATAACCAATACCTGAATAAGAGGAAATGGCCGAGCCTGGGAAGCCTGCAGCCGTTAGTTTCTTTCTTATTCTGGAGAGAGACACACGCAAATAGTTGAGTTCTCCGATAAATTCCGCGCCCCACACTCGGCGCAGCAAATCTTCATGGGTAAATATGGTTCCGGGGCGTTTAACCAAGATAAACAGAAGACGAAACTCGGTGTCGGCGAGCTTAATTTCCTGATTCTTATATCGACAGGTACGTTTATCCGGATCCATAACAAGCGGTCCGTTCACTGCCAAGGTCGGCGCTGCAGGCCCGGATTTAATCCCGCCGGAGCGTCTCAGGATGGCTCGAATCCTCGCCGTCATCTCTTCGATCGAGAAAGGCTTGACCACATAGTCGTCGGCTCCGAGTTCCAACGCCTGGGTTTTCTTGGCAATCTCCTCCCGGGCCGAAAGCATGATCACGGGGATTGACGATTTCTTTCTTAATTCTGCTAAGAAAGCCATTCCGTCGATCTCGGGCATCATGTAATCGAGGATAATAAGATCACAATGACCGTTCTTTAAGAACTCAGAAGCGCTCATTGCCGAATCGGCAACAGCAACATCAAATCCTTCTGTTTCCAGAGAGCGGGAAAGCAGTCTGCGGATCTTGCTTTCATCATCAACTATCAAAATCGTCGTTCTTTCCGTCATTCGTCTTTCCCTTTTTCGGTCTCTGTCGGAAGCGCCGGCAGTTCGAGCGTAAAGACAGTTCCCTCGCCCAAGGTACTGGCAACCGTAATCTTTCCTTTATGCAGCAGCACCAATTCTTTTGTAATGTATAAACCCAAACCTGTTCCGCCGATTTTTCTGGCCGGGTCCATTCGGACCTGATAGAACCGATCGAAGATCTTATCAATAGCAGATTCAGGGAGCCCTATTCCTTCATCTTCTACCTTGAGCTCCAAAAAATCTCCTGACTTCCTGGTTTGAATTTTCACTCGGCAGACACCGCCCTCTTTTCGATATTTATAAGCATTGGAAAGAAGATTCTGAACGATCTGCATAAAGGCCTGTTTATCGACGTTCGCCGCAGCAGCATCAGGTGAAATTTCCAAAGAACACTCAAAATCTTTAAAGCCGGAAAAATGTTTGAGCGCCTTTCGTATCATGGGCTTAATCAAACAGAATTCCGGGTGAATTTCATAAGAGCCTGTCTGGAGTTTGGCAACATCCAGCCAGCGGGAGATCATGCTTTTCATTTCGTCGGCGCTTTCCAGCAGCTCGGCCGCCGTCTCTTTGCTTTCCGGATCCTGAACCGTTTTGCTCAGGCATTCTGCCGCCATGCGCACTCCGGCAAGCGGCGTTTTAAAGATCGGAAGGGCGATTCCGATTAATTCATCTTTCAGTCGATCGATCTGCAATTCGGATGTCGCATCCCGCACAAACACACAGAAAACGTCTTTGGCTCCGCTCTCAAACATTCGAAGCTCAAGATCAAAACCCTGTGACTGAATAAAGAGATGTTTATCCCTGCTCTGATGCATTTCTTTGACCAAAGCCAAAAAGCGTTTTTTCGCTTCTTCCTCAGAAAGATTGAGAAGCCGAACGGCCGAGGGATTACAGAAACGCATTTCAAGTTTCTCATTAAAGAGAACAATGCCCTCCTTCATATCTGAAAACAAGGAAGTTAGAAGCGCCTCATGACGCTGGATTGTTTGAACTTGCTTTTTGACCTTCTCTTCAAGAGAAAAATTCAGTTCCTTCAGGCGGTTTTGCGCCGTAATCAGTCTTTCCTGCATTCGGCCGTATGTGCGCTGCAGCTGAACAAGCTCTCTCGGCGACTTAATTCTTTCGCTTTTGTCCGGAAGAATTCTTGCGGCTGTCATTTGGCGCGTCAGTTTTTCAACGGCTCGAACGACAGAGATAGAAGCCAAAAAGCCGATCACAATCGCCGTCAGGAACGTGACGAGCCAAACGAATACGTTGCGTATAAAAAGCTGGACCAGAACGGCCTTTCTATCAACGGTTCGAGAAAACACACCTACAGACCAATCCGTGACAGCCAGAGGTCGGACATAACCGTAGTACTCCGCATTCGAGAAAGTAAAGCTGCGATGGGTTCTTTCTTCAATCGTGAGATTGTGAAGCGGAACCGACTTTCCGGAAGAAAAGATGACTTCTCCGTTCCTGCCGAAAATACCGATTTGATAAGCATCTGTCGCAAAACCCTTTAGAACCTGTGCGGCAATCTGCTCAAGATCGAGCGCGGCAACAGCCAAACCGACGAAGCGCCCGTTCGAATAAACAGGCTTAGTAATATTCACAATCTTTCTGTCAGATGCGCCGACCGCTTGAACAAGGCTGGAAACCGACAGTCCATCCAAGACATGAGGGTTCTGCCAGTGAGATCGCTCTTTATGAGAGACGCCGATATTCGATTCCCCGTGTTTATTTTTCTGAGGAGAGAACGCCATGCTTACCGCCGACGGATTGTCGAAATGCATATTCAGAATATCCGGGGAAGCCTTGCGCAGCTCTTCTAATATCTGATTCAGTTTTTCAGTGGGCACTCCTTCTTCGGATTTCAAGATTTCTGCAGCGGCGGTTACCAAGGAAACAGCATTGTCGACTTTCGCCTCAAGACGCTCAGAAACCAATAATGAGATCTCAGCCCGCGTCCTATCATCTTCGGCGAACTCTCTTTCGACCGCAGTATATTGAAACCATCCCATGACCAAACAGGGAATGGTTACGGCCGCAGCCGAGATAAAAAATAATAGAGTCCGGAAACGCATGGGAAGTTCAGAGAAATAATCTTTAGAAATTATCCCCCGAGAAACTCAGGGACTCTCTGAGGATTTTTACTTAAGAACATTTTGGCTTTTGACAATTTCGGACGAGCATAATTTCTTCATTATTAAAACACTGCCTCGATCCGAATCATGGACATCACTCTTACCGTCATACTCGTCTGCTTCGTTGTTTTCTTTATTGCAGGCTTTATCGATGCTATTGCGGGCGGAGGCGGTCTCATCACAATGCCGGTCCTTTTGCTCTTAGGCGTTCCCGCTCACTACACGCTCGGAACCGGAAAGCTCGCTTCCAGCCTCGGTTCAATTACGGCATTGATTACCTTCTGGAAAAGAGGCGCCGTCATCAAAGAAGTCGTCCTGTTGGGCGTGATTACTTCCTACTTCGGCGCAGTAATCGCCTCTGCGACGACACTTCTCATTTCCAATGAGAAGATGACAATCATCCTGATTTTTCTTCTGCCAGTTGCGATTCTCCTTTCGCTTTTTTGCGGAACTCTCAAACTGACGGAAGAAGACCTTCCGAAGAAAGGGTTGTGGTGGAGAGTCTCGGTAATCGGTTTGTCCGTCGGTTTCTATGAAGGCTTTTTCGGTCCGGGCGCCGGAAGTTTCTTTTTGATCGGCATTCACCTCTTACTCAAGGCCGGTTTGGTTAAAGCTTCCGGTACGGCAAAATCATTTAATATCGCCGCCAATTTAGGTGCGGTCACAACGTTTGCTTCCGCAGGAACGCTTTATTACTCGTTGGCTCTCCCCTGCGCGGTTGCCAGCATCTTGGGCAACCGCTTAGGCGCAATCTATGCCGTCAAAATCGGTCCGACGCTCGTTCGCAGCATGCTCTACTTTGTTTTAGTCATGCTGCTGCTCTCGCTGATAACTCGCTTTGTTATTTAATCAAGACGCGGGGAACACGCTGGTTCACGTCGCAAAGAAGCTCGTATCCGATCGTGCCGAATCCCTTTGCGACTTCATTGACCGGCAGGTTCTTACCCCAAATTTCCACTTTAGAGCCTAGCCGGGCATTCGGCTGGTCGGTGACGTCAATCGTCAGCATGTCCATAGAAACGTTGCCGATAACAGGAACTTTCTTGCCCTCTACCACGACCTCTCGGTGCGGGTTGTCTTTACGGGGATAACCGTCTGCATATCCGCAGGCAACGACAGCCAGTCTTGTCGGCCGATGCGCAATAAACTTGGAGCCGTAACCGCAGGCCTCGCCCGGCTGCAGATCCTGGAAGGCAATGATTTCGCTCTCCAGCGTCATCACGGGATCGATGCCTAAAGAAGCAGAAGAAATATTGCCGTCGGGGCTTACACCGTACATCGCAATACCTGCGCGCACCGCTTCATCTCCGGCTTCATGCCACAAAATGCCGCCTGTGTTGGATAAACACATCGGCAACAGACCGCGAAGCTGAGTCAGCGCAGAAAGCTGATTTTGGACGGTAACCGGTTTGTCCTGTCCATAGGTCACTTCAGCGTTGGCAAAGTGCGCCAAAAGGTCGACGACTTCAACTTTAGGAATATGGTTCAAGCGGAATAAAACCTGCGGGATGGCATCCGGTCTGAAACCCAAACGGTTCATACCGGTATTGCACTTCAAGTGAACACGAAGCGTGTTCTTGAGTTCGGCTTTTTCCAGCCATTCAATCTGTCTTTCGTTGTGAATGACGGTTTCAAATCCGTATTCATCCGCGATGTCGATATCGGAGGCTGCAAAGACGCCTTCAATTAACAATACCGCTTTCGCCCAGCCGGCCTTGCGGATATCCACACCCTCTTTCGGATCAAGAAGCGCCAGTCCGTCGACCCAGTTATCAAAGATTGGAAGCAGACCGATCAAACCGTGTCCGTAAGCGTTGGCTTTAACAACGCCCCACAAAAATCGATTACCGCTTTTTGCACGAAGCAAGGACAAATTCTTTTCAAGTGCGTATGTGTCAATGAGGGCTCTAATCGGTCTTGTCATTCTTTTTTCCATGTCGCTGAAGACTATTGCGATATTTTAGAGTGAACTACAAACCGACAGGAGTCGTGGAAAAGATTTTTCTAACTGAAAATTTTCTCCAGAATCATCATCAGCCCGAAACCGCACATCAATCCGATTGTTGCGGTGCTGTGGTGGCCTCGCCGATGCGTTTCCGGAATCACTTCATGGAAAACCACAAACATCATGGCTCCTGCCGACAAGGCCAAACCCAGCGGATAGACATATCCCAGGCCGCCCGCTAAACTCACGCCGAATAAAGCGCCGACCGGCTCCATCAAACCGGAAAATACTCCGATCGCGACGGCTTTCCCTCGAGAAATATTGGTCGTGCAAAGTGCAAGCACCACGGCCAGCCCTTCCGGAAAATCTTGCAGCGCAATAGCGATCGTCAGAGGCACACCGATCTGCATATCTTTTGCGGAAAAGGAAATACCCATCGCTAAGCCTTCGGGAATGTTATGAATGATGATGGCAAGAACAAAAAGCCAGATGCCGCTCTTAACTTCGATCTCGGGACCTTCATAGGTCTGATCCGCATGCTCCATTAATGATGAGGAGAAAAACAACTCCCAGAAAAACACCGAAGAGAACCCAAAGAGTTGCTGCCAACTCAGAAGTAAAAAGCTTTTCACTGGCATCTATACTGGGAAGTAAAAGGGAGAAGATGGCCGCAGCAAGCATCATGCCGGCCGAACTCCCGAGCATCCAGTCTTCCGCTTTATCGGAAAGTTTATGAAAATAAAAGCCCGGCAGCGATCCCAGAGCCGTCGCTCCGAAACCGACCATACCGGCGGTGAAGGCGTATAGCGGTGCCTTTGCGCCATACACCGTCATATCGTAAATCGCTTTCAGACAGAAGAAAGCGACGAGTGCAAACAGGAGCAGACATCCGTAAAACCAACCCCGATGCTCCTTTGCATAGCGTGCCACCGTCATCGGCTTACTCATGTTCACTCCTAACAAAAAGATCCGACTTCGTCATTGATGTAAGTCTCAATTCCTAATTTTGAAATCGAGACTACTCTCAATCGCGTAAGTGAAGCGTCTTTTCTGCCTGACACGGACACAAAAAAGCCGGAGTTTTTAGTTCCGGCATTTTCTTGATTCTTGAGTAATCAATTACGGCGCAATTCGAATTAGGTATTCGTTCTCGCGAATCATGTTCAGTTTTTCACGGGCCCTGCTCTCTAAGGCTTCACTTCCTTGGCGAAGGCTGTCTGCCTCCCCTTCAAGTCTGGAGATTTCGAGCTCCAGCGCGGCATTCTTCTCTTTCTGAGTCTTCAGCTGATCTTGTAAATCCAGAAGCGTGGCATTGCTGCCCTTTCCGACCCACAAAGGATATTGAATGCCGCAAACGGCAGCGACGAGTACCAGGACTAGAAATCGAGGTACTCCGAGCTTTACCTTTTTCGTCAGACGCGCCATAAATTACTTGCGGATGTTGTAGAAAGCATCCAGGCCCGGGTAAACCGCGATGTCGCCGAGTTCTTCTTCAATACGAAGAAGCTGGTTGTATTTAGCCATACGATCGCTGCGGCTCAAAGAACCGGTCTTGATCTGACCGGCGTTCGTACCGACGGCGATATCGGCAATAGTCGAATCTTCGGTTTCGCCGGAGCGGTGAGAAATCACGGCTGTATAGCGAGCTTTCTTGGCCATTTCAATAGCTTCGAAAGTTTCTGTCAGCGTGCCGATCTGGTTGATCTTGATCAGGATGGAGTTAGCGATGCCCTTTTCAATGCCTTCCTTAAGGATGGATGTGTTGGTCACGTAGAGGTCGTCGCCGACAAGCTGCACGCGGTCACCCAAGGCTTCGGTAAGTTTGGCCCAGCCTTCCCAGTCACCTTCGGCCATACCGTCTTCGATGGAGATGATCGGATAACGGTCAACCCATTCGGTCATCTTGGCGATCCATTCGTCAGCGGTAAGTTTCAGGCCCTGACCCTTCTGGTTGTAAACGCCGTCTTCATAGAATTCGCTGGCAGCGCAGTCCAGACCGATAAAAACCTGCTCTCCCGGTGTGTAGCCGGCCGCCTTGATGGCGTCGATAATGAATTCGATAGCAGCTTCATGGCTGTCAATATTCGGAGCGAAACCTCCTTCGTCACCGACAGCAGTAGACATGCCGTGAGCATTCATAATCTTTTTCAGAGCATGAAAGATCTCGGCGCCGCAGCGAAGCGCTTCGCTGAAAGTCGGCAGACCGGCCGGGATAATCATGAATTCCTGGATGTCGAGGTTGTTGTTGGCATGAGCGCCGCCGTTCACAACGTTCATCATCGGAACGGGCAGCGTAAAGCCGTTGATGCCGCCGAAATAACGATACAGCGGAAGAGCGCATTCTTCAGCAGCTGCGCGTGCTACCGCCAAGGAAACAGCCAAAATGGCGTTGGCGCCGAGGCGGGACTTATTCGGGGTGCCGTCGAGCTCGATCATGGCGCGGTCAATTTCCGTCTGCTGGCTGGCGTCGTAACCGACAACTTCATCGCGGATTTCGTCGTTGACGTTGGCAACGGCCTGAAGAACACCTTTGCCGTTATAGCGGGAAGCATCGCCGTCACGAAGCTCAATGGCTTCGCGGCTGCCTGTGGAAGCACCGCTCGGGACTGCTGCGCGTCCGATCACGCCGGAAGCAAGAATGACCTCGGCTTCAACGGTCGGATTGCCGCGGGAATCCAATACTTCACGACCAAAGACTTCAACAATTTCGCTCATGTTTATCTCTTAAAAAGTTAATGCAACTGGTTTTCTAAAAATTCACCGGACTTTACAAGTCGGTCAATGCCCTGCAAATTAGTCAGCAGCGCTTCCATCTTATCGAGCGGCACCATGTTCGGTCCGTCGCTCTTGGCGCAGCAGGGATTCGGGTGCGTTTCCATAAAGAGACCGGAAACACCGACCGCAACAGCCGCGCGGGCCAGAGGAGGAACAAATTCTCTGCGGCCGCCGGAGCTTGTGCCCTGACCGCCGGGGAGCTGAACGGAATGCGTCGCATCGAAAATCACCGGAGCGTCGCAGTCGCGCATGATCACAAGACTGCGCATATCGGATACAAGGTTGTTGTATCCGAAACAGGCACCGCGCTCGCAAACCATAAAACGGTCTTCGGAAAGACCGGCCGCGGCAGCTGCGTGACGAGCTTTGAGCACGACCTGCTTCATATCCTGAGGAGCCAAGAACTGGCCCTTCTTGATATTGACGGGCTTACCGCTCTTGGCACAGGCGGCAATGAAGTCTGTCTGACGGCAAAGGAAAGCCGACGAACTTCTTCCAAAATACGCAGGCCGTTAGCCATTCCCAAGCCGCGAAAACTCGTATCCGAGGAACGATTTGCCTTGTCGTAGCTTGCTTTAAACACATAAGGGATCCCGAGTTTATCGGTGATCTCTTTCATCTTGCCGGCGATATCAAGTGTGAGCTGCTCGCTCTCGATGACGCACGGACCGGCAAGAAGAATAAAGGGTCGGTTCAGACCGACTTCAAAACCGCATAACTGCATGTCGATTACTCAGCCTTTTCGTGTTCTTTGTGATACTTGGCAGCCGCTTCAATAAATTTATTGAAAAGCGGATGGCCGAAACGCGGAGAGGAAGTAAATTCCGGATGGAACTGAACGCCGATGAAGAAGGAATGATCGGGGAGTTCCATGATTTCGGGAAGATTTTCGCCGGGTGTTCTAGCAGAAATCACCATACCGGCCTTCTCGAACTGGTCACAGTAAGAGTTGTTCACTTCATAACGGTGACGATGACGCTCGCCGACTTCCTTACCGTAAACTTCGGCAGCCAGTGTTCCGGGTTTGATAGGAACAACCTGTTTGCCTAAACGCATTGTGCCGCCGAGATCGCTGTCTTCGTCGCGTTTTTCGATAACGCCGGTGTGGTCCTTCCACTCGGTGATCAGGGCGACAACCGGATGCGGTGTTTCCGGATCCAGTTCAGTAGAGTTAGCGCCGCCGAGACCGCAGACGTGGCGTGCAAATTCAATCACGGCAAGCTGCATGCCGAGGCAAATGCCGAGGTAGGGAATGTCGTTCTTACGGGCGTATTCGATGGCTTTGATCTTGCCTTCGGTACCGCGTTTGCCGAAACCGCCGGGAACCAAAATAGCATCCATGCCTTTGAGGCAGTCGGTGCCTTCTTTTTCAAGGATTTCAGCTTCGATGAAGGTTACATCCACATGATGACCGGTATGGATACCGGCGTGAATGAGAGCTTCATTCAAAGACTTATAAGAATCCTTCAGGTCATACTTGCCGATCATGGCAAGTTTGACGGTGTCCTTCGGATGTTCAAGACGATCGACGACCTTTTCCCAAGCGGAAAGATCGGCGGGTTTCGGATTCAGGTCTAAGCAGCGGCAGACGATTTCATCCAAGCCCTGCTCATGCAGCATCATCGGAACTTTGTAAATTGTGTCAACGTCCCAAACCGAGATGACGGCATCCATCGGAACATTGGCAAACAGAGAAATCTTGGCTCTTTCGTCGTCCGGAATCTTACGGTCGGCTCGGCAAAGCAAAACGTTGGGGCTGATACCGATCTTACGAAGTTCGCCTACGGAATGCTGTGTCGGCTTTGTCTTTAATTCGCCGGCGCTGGCGATGTAAGGAACAAGTGTCAGATGGATAAAGCAGGTGTTGTTGCGGCCTGCTCTCAAAGACAGCTGACGAACGGCTTCAAGGAACGGCAGAGATTCGATATCACCGACCGTACCGCCGATTTCAACCAATGCGATATCGGGATCGCCGGCAGCATGAGCACCGCGGGCGATGAAATCCTGAATTTCATTGGTGATGTGCGGAATGACCTGAACGGTCTTACCTAAATATTCACCGCGGCGTTCTTTGCGCAGAACATTACGATAGATCTGGCCGGTCGTAAAGTTATTCGCCTTGTGCATCTTCGGCGTGATGAAGCGCTCATAGTGACCTAAGTCCAAGTCGGTTTCAGCACCGTCCTCGGTCACGAAGACTTCGCCGTGCTGGAACGGGCTCATCGTACCCGGGTCGACGTTGATGTAGGGGTCCATCTTGATGATTGTGACCTTGAGCCCGCGAGACTCAAGGATGGCGGCCAGGGAAGCTGCTGCAATACCTTTCCCCAGGGAAGAAACTACACCGCCGGTAACAAATACATATTTCGTCATCTTATTCTCAACAGAAAAAAAAAAGAGACGCGCTTCAAATGAGCAGGCGTGGCTTTACAAAATTCAATCAATTATAGCGGTCGGGAGCCTATTTGTAACTTCT
>OOBU01000866.1_pt1 | contig 10190 bp, 12 predicted proteins | sample 1671501 | NCBI WGS metagenome assembly OOBU01 (sample SAMN06348163, study PRJEB24527) | human gut metagenome | biome: human gut; feature: ankylosing spondylitis patient; material: feces | host: Homo sapiens | place: China | collected 2015-10
TTGTGCCCCCGCTTGCGGGGTGGCAAGGGAACTGGATTCGTAGGGAGCCCTTGGGCGACTGAGAATCCAGTGACACGCTTCCCTTTAGGAGAAGTCCCGCGAAGCGGGCAAGGGGGGAACGCATTTCCCTCGCCCGCAGGGCGGTTGTTTGGTTTCACTAGCCCACTAGCCACCAGCCACTAGCCCACTAATGTTGTTTTATCCAAACTGGCCCCCTTCTTTCTGAAGTTGCTGTCAGACTTTAGCCCACCAGAACCCTCGGCCCGAAGGGCCGTCAACCATCAAGCCCGCAGGGCGTGTCCATAGAGACCCACCACATATATACCACATGATAGCAAATATGCTCTCATTATTAGAGTGTACAAAAGGAGGAAGAGTCATGAGAACCTGGGAAGATTATAAGAACCATGTCAAGTCCATCAGCGAAGATGAAAAGAGAAACATGGAAGAAATCGAAGAAGTCAGTGCTATCGTTTCCTCCATCATCGAAAGGAGACAGGAGCTTGGAATGAGCCAGCGCGCCCTGGCAGAGCGCTGCGGCATCCCCCAGTCCTCCGTGGCCCGCATTGAGACCCTCAAAACGACGCCTAAGCTGGACACCCTCATCAAACTGATGCAGGCCCTTGATTTAAAATTGACAGTCGCCACTGCATGACATGCAAAAAACATCCCGGCCCCTTAGTCCTGGATGACTACAAAAGAGCTGTGAAGAAATAAATGATATTTCCTCACAGCTCTTTTATATATGCAGATTACCCTTTTTGTTCCATGCTCTCCTTCAACTTTTCCACCGTTTCGATGGAAAGCCCGGTCCCCTTTGCCACGTCAGCCACAGAAAAGCCCATGGTGAGTAAGCGAATAGCTGTCCGGTTTAAGGCACTGTCTTCGCCTATCTTAATTCCTTTTTGGAGTCCTTCATTCATTGCCTCTTCTGAAATATTCAAGCTCAGGTTGCACATGGTAGTCATCTCCTTTTCCATGTCCGGTGTCATGTTTATACCATACTCCTGCTCCAGGACTTCCTTTTTAGAATCAAAGGATCTTTTCCTTTCATTAAAAAGAACCTGCAGCAGGTGAATCAGTTTATCCTTATCTGCTTTTTTACCAAGACTGATAACAACTATATTGGGTAAATCGTAGTTTTCTGTCGCTTCCTTATAACGGTGGAGCAGGTGTTTCTCTTCCAGCTTGTAATGGTTGATATAGCTGTTTCCGCTGGGGGAATCCATGCAGATCAAGATGGAATAGACTTTCTTAATATTATTATAGTCCTTCCCTTCAAATTCCCGTTCCTTTTGTGAGGAAATCAGGCGGCAGCGACGCAATATCCAAGTCTCTTACATCACTGCAGATGACTGATTCCGGATGATCCGGGCAGATGTTGCGCGTATAGGTTCTGCATGTATCAGCATCGTAATCATTGGCCCAGGCATGCACCACATGGGAGTTTTCTTTCCCGCTTCTTGCCTGCAGTGCGCCCCAGGCAATGCCGCCAGGTCCACAAAAAACTCTCCCAGTCTGTATTCATTCACTTTATTTCCCATCTAATCAACCTCATTAGTTATATTTTTAAACTTTAATCACTATGCTTCAGCTCATGAATCAAATCTTTGATTTCAGAAACGCAGGCATCAGGATTCTTCTTAATTTCCTGTCCCCAGAAACGAATAACATGCCACCCATCCATTTCCAAAGTGTGAGTCACTTCCTGGTCCCTTTTGATATTCCGTCTGATTTTCTCAAGCCAGTAGGACGAATGATTACTATTCTTCAAATGCTGTGACAAAACATTCCAGTTTTTACCATGAAAAAACTCTCCATCGCAGAATATGGCTATGCGATATTTTTTTATGACAATATCCGGTTTTCCTATCAAATCTTTGCAGTTCTTCCGATATCGTATGCCGGAATGCCACAAAGCCTTCCTCAAGACAACTTCAATGGCCGTATCCTTTGAACGAATCCGCTTCATATTACGGTGTCTCTGAACCGGTGTCATATCATCCATAGTTATCACTTTCCTGCTAAAGCAATATGTTTTTATTTTATTACATTGCCAAGGGAAATGAAAGGTCACCCCCCATGCCAGCAAGCCGGTTACCCTAACGGCATGATGCCACAGGAAATCAGATAGCTGTATATCTCATCATAAAAGTTATGATTTCTTGTCGGATCCACCTCTTCATCCACACCTTTCGGAACAAAGAGGACCATTCCCTGCCGCGCCCTGGTCAAAAGTACCCTATAGGAATTTAAAAGATATCTCTGCTGCTCCGCCCTGTTTCGATGAACCCACTTAGACCCGCGGAAATTATAGTAGTCCCAATCCTTCTGTCCTCTACTCCGCCTCAAATCCGCATCCCAGCACACCAGGGCCCAATCAATTTCAAGTCCCTGCACTTTAAATTCACTGGCTGCAATTTCAAGCATGTTGGAGGAACGCATATCATCACTGGGTGCCAAAAACCAGTTTTTAACATCAATATCTTTCATCACGTAAATGCCTTCGGGCTTTAAGCGCTGTGCACTGCTGCAGGCCAAGACACCGGATCGCTGGGAGCCGCGAACCTGTTTTCTTACCCATTCCTTGGCCTCTTCATAGTTTCGGGTAATAAAAATTGGATATTTGGCATGAATATCTTCATAAACCTTTTTCGCATTTTCAGGCTTATTGTCTAAAAGGCTGTCCACAAATTCGCATTGTTTATCTGCCCGAAATGAACGTATGGATGTCTTTAAATGCAGCGCTTTGACCGCATGGCAGCGGCTGCAGTTTTCTATCATGGTACGATTGATTCCTTTATCTTCCACCTGGCTGAAAATATCAGGTGAATAGAATAATTCCCAATTCGGGAAATCTTCTACTCCGCAGCGGAACCATTCATTAATACCTACTTCACCATCATATATATCCTGCCCAAGACCTACAAGGTAAATCATAACAGCCCAATCCTCATGAAGATCCATGATGTTAAACATGAAATGGGGTTCACTGACTTTCATTGTTTCCTCATCATGTTTTTTAGTCATCTGCTCTTTATTCCACACACGCTGAGCCTCATCAAATATCAGAATATTTTCTGCCGTAGGCCGCGATAAAGCCGCATTATCCCGCTTAAAAGCATAGCTGCTCTGAATCAAGGCATCAATGGCCGCCTTAGTTTCATGGTTTAGATTCTTTTTATTTTCAAGTTTCACACTCTGCTTCAATGCTTCCCTCAGCACTTCCACCAGCGGCCCATTACCGGAAAGATAGACACTCAAATTATGGGTGCCATGAATTTCCTCTTCCTTCAGATTTTTAGCAACCACATCTAATCCTACCAGCGTTTTTCCCGCTCCCGGTACGCCGGTAATAAAGCAGACACATTTCTTTTTGTTTTGTCTGGCATAGGTGATGATTCTGTTAATTTCATTCTCACATTCATCTATATTGTCCTGCCCTGCTCCTGAATTGGCAATTTCACTGATATCATGTGTTTTGTATGCTTCCACTGCCGCCGCAATAATAGTTGGCGTCGGATGATAGGGAGAATTGAACCATTTCTCAAAGTCAATGACCTCATCATCCCCATACATACCAATAAGCTGGGACACTTTAGGAATTAAAGTCTCAATATTTTCTCTCTGCAAATGAATCTGCTTATCCGGATAGGAGCTTAAAGTCTGCTCTTTAGCATACTTTTCCGCTTCTGTGGCCACCAATATGGGACAGACATATAAGTTTTCCGATTCCTTATGAAAATTCTTGATATCAATGGCATAATCCTCAGCCTGCTGTGCATCCTGGGCAGTGAAAACCTTTTTGCCATTTTTAAATTCCAAAGAAAATACCATATGACGAATCAAAAGTATAACATCAATTCGCTTGCCTAAACGGACAATATCATATTCAAATATAATATCCCCTTCCATCTGACATGCTTCCAGTCTTTTCTGCAGTTCATTAATCTGGTTATCCCAGGCGTCCCGCTGCTCTGTGTTTATTTCAAAAGCATGTCTCACAAGCTGCCCAATGATGGAAGTCGAATTATCTTTAATAAATCCAGGTATGGAATTGCAGTAATAAGCCTTACCGGTCTGTGTAGAAAAGGTGTATTTATTCATAATAGGACTCCCATGTTTTGGATAAAGAGAAGGAAAGTTTCGTATAAATTCATTATATTACATCATCAAATACTTCTGTAGAGAATTTCAACTACATTTTTGTTATATAAAAAGACGCCTCTCCTATGGAAAGACGTCTTTCTCCATCTACCATTTTCAACCGCCCCCTTCCACCACTTCGTGGTTCCCCTTCCCCCGCAAGCGGTGGCAGGCAAGTTTTGAGAATCGGTGCTCCCCAATCCCGATCCCGACCGCGCCGTCAGGCGCCCCCCGATCTTCGACCCTCGATCCGTCCACCAATGACAGTCCAGTTCCCGCCTTAAGTGTCACATCTTCCTGTAATACCCAGTCTCATACCCATCGGCTCTCAACAGGAGCCCCGGCATCCAGTCTGGTGTCTGCTCCATGATATCCGTGATTTCATCCACCGCCGTTCCTTCCCTGCATTCCACGATGACTTCGTCGTGCACGTGGCCGCAGATGAAGTAGTCTTTGAGGTTATGCATGGCGTAGGCGAGGATGTCTCTTGAGATGGCCTGGATGATGTTTTCTACGAATTTGGGGCCGTAGGATTCGATGCGGCTCCATTTCCTCTTGGTATCAAGGCCCATGTAGGTGATGGCTGTTCTGCCATAGGTCGCGCCTGTCATGGCGGCGCCGGGATAGGCAAGGCGGCGGCCTGAGGGGAGAGCGATGAAGAGGGTGCCTTTTTTCATGTAGAAGGAAAGGCTGCCCACTCTGGTAACCCGGAGCTACTCTATGGCTTCCCTGACGGCCCGGTCCACCTGCCACCAGTAGGAAACGATGTGGGGATTGGCATGACGCCAGATGTTTACAAGGTTTGGCAGTTCTTCTGCCGTGAGCCCCATGTCCAATGCGCCCATGGCTCTGAGGGCCCCTTCTCCCCCGCCGTAGCCAAGAGCCAGTTCGGCGATTTTCCCTTTCTGCCTCAGGTCGCTGTTGATGCCGCCTTTCACCACGGGCTTACTGAACATTCTCTGTGCCGATTGGGCGTAGATATCCTTGTTTGCTGCAAAGGAATCGATTCGCCATTTTTCCCTTGCCATATAGGCCAGGACTCTGGCTTCGATGGATGAGAAGTCGGAAACAATGAAGGTATAGCCTTTTCGTGCCACAAAGGCGGTGCGTATGAGCTGGGAGAGGGTATCGGGAACGGAGCCGTAGAGGAAATCCATTTTCTCGTAGTCCCCTTCCATCACAAGGCGCCGGGCCAGGTCCAGGTCTTCCAGACTGTTCCTTGGAAGGTTCTGGAGCTGGATGTGACGCCCCGCCTAGCGGCCGCTTCTGGCGGCGCCGTAGAAACGAAACATGCCCCGGGCTCTCCCGTCGCCGCAGACGGTGTCAATCATGGCGCCGTACTTGGCAAGGGATGATTTCTGCACCTGTCCATAGAGCATGAGGGCTTCTTTGACTGCGCTCTCTTTCATTTTCCATCTAAAATTTACATTTCACCTTTTCCTGCAAAGCAGCCGTCAGCTGCATTCATCCGATACAATTCCCATTCCTTTCACTGTAGTCGACATAGTATTAAGAGAAGCCATTTCTGCAGTCAAAAAGGCCCTGCCTTTCGGCAGAGCCTCCACAACTTACTTATTTGTCGTCCGGTGAAGCAGCGTCATCTTCGGAAGAGAACGTATCCTTTCTGAATAAAGGAATCTCATAATGGTACTCAGATGAAATGAAAGTATCTTCCGTGGTTTCAACCACGCGTCCCTCCAAGTAGGAGACAATGTTTCTCCAGCAGGAACGGAATGCACAATCATCCTTTTCCATAGAGTCCCGCGCTTTTTCAAGAGAGCAGGAAGGTTTTGTCTCTGTATCCCGCTGCCAGATGAATCGATTCCCCTCCTCTGGCAAAGATACGGTCTTCTGCTCTGGCGAATGGGAACCCTTTTCAGCCTCTTTCTTATCTCCGGCAGAGTCATCATCAATCTGCGATGCGATACCTGACATGTCCGCCGCAGCTGTCACATGGAAGGCTTTATCTACAACCATCCGGACGAACTGTTTCCGTTCATCAGACTGCAGCGTATCCCACCCCAGAGACTGGATAACATTTGCAAGAATTCTGGCCTGTTCTGCCTTTGGTTTTCCGGAAAGGTTACGGGCTATATCCTCTGCTGAAATTTCTGCTTCCGGAGAATATACACAGAGAGGCTCTCCATAGGTTTCCGTGGAAAGACGGTCTGTCATGGCCTGCACATCAGGATTATAAACCCATGTATGCACGGGGCTTCTGTTGCCTGCAATTTCAAGTGCACAGTCAAGCCGTTTCATAATAGCGTCCCTGCTGCAGGCGGTGTGAATCAGCATAGGCTTCTTCTGCCCCTGCAGCTGATAGAGCTGGATGGTACCGCAGCCGTCCACGTCTTTGAAAACGGATTCAATATCATGGAAGGAAAATAATCCTGTCCCGCCTTTCTGGTATACACGAACAGGCACCAGCAGGAGGCCATCAGAGAATTTATAAGTAATGCCACGTTTTGTATTGAACAAGGAAAAACGCTCCACTGAAATCCCATGTGATTCCATGTCACCGATAAGATGGTTCATAAAGGTTGTCATGGAGCTATACTCCGGTGTCATGGCCTCATTATTGTCAAATAAAGAAAGTAACCTTGGATATTTGCCTGCGTTGTGGTCCGGAATGACACATCGCAGTTTTCTGATATTATTATTCATTATGTAAACCTCTCGAAAAAACAAACAATGATGATAAAAATGAACAGGTCCCCACTAATCATCATGTCATTGCTTTTTTGATAAACCATCTCACTTTCCTGACAAATCCGCATATTATTCCTGCTCCTCCTATTTTGAGGGACTCCCTTCCCTCGTCGACCCGATTCCTTTCTACCGAGAGGAAAACTGTAACGCCTGTTCGGAAATATTTCATTTCAGGCAAAGCACAGTGTATACTGCAGGAAAAACAGCCTTGCTGGAGGAGGGCACCATATACCCAAACTTCCCTGGAAGTGGAAATATTTCTTATCCGAAAGTGATAAAGTCTGTATTAATATCCCCATATAATACAGTGGCTTTATCCGTTAACAATAGCATACTTGATTTGTAAAAAAATGTAAAGAGTCAAAAACTAGATAAGACGGTCAGATATACTGTATTTATGGTGTGTATATCACGATAACGGAATATATAATCTTCTGATTTTATGCATTATTTCTGTATAATTTATCACATTTCTCATGGATACTTTCTATCTTTATTTCCGATGAAATTATCAGAACTTGTAAATTTTTCATTAGCTGCCATTATCCATTACGCTGTAAACCGCTGTATACCGCCAGTTTGGAAAAATTCCTTTGAAACAGATGAAATGAAGAATATTCTTTTATGGTAAATCAAAATGGTTAAATATGCAGTTATTCACAGTTTCAAAAAGAAGAATTGTTCCGGTGTGAATAACTATGAAAGTTTTTTATTAATAGATATAGGAATTTATAATATCCTGCCAACATGGCAGATTCATCTCGATATTTCTTACTTTTCTCTTGTTTTTATCGTTTTTCTTTCACTTACCTGCTCTTTTGTAATATATAAAACGATGTGAAGCCAATCAGTCCTATTTCCCAGAGACAAAAAAATCCCCGCCCATGGTGAGCGGGGATTTTTTCATTTCTTATCCTGCATCGGTGAGGTCATAGGTATTGACCAGGCGCATGCCGGAGAGACTGGTGGAGAGAAGGCCTGCCACTGCCTTTCCTGCATCCAGCAGCTCATTATCAGAGGCGGTGAGCTTGATCTGGTTGAAGGAAATGTTCTTGGTGGCTTTCTTTCCGCTTGCGGTGGTACCGTTTTCAACGATTACCTGCAGTTTGATGTCGGTCATGTTTTTTGCTGCTGCCATGATAGGTTACCTCCTTACGCCAACTCTTCCGTGGTGGTGGTGGAAATGGTGACTTTTTCAAGCTCCGTCACTTCCGCCCCGCTGCGGGTGATAAGAATGGGAATCAGTTTGGCCGCTGCCGCGTTCACTTCTTCCCTGGTGAGGCTGTCCTTGGGATTGACCAAAGTGACAGTCATTGTGGACTTACCGGATGTTCTGAATACAAGATTGAGCGTTTTCATTTCGCTCCCCTTTCCGAAGGGAACCACTTACAGATTTTTCAACCCCTCGGCCGCCGGGGTTGTTCTGTTTCTCATTTCTCCCTTCTGGTACTACTATCGGGGTATCTTTCATTTCTAGACCCCCTCAGGCAAAATATTTTTTGAAATTTTCATCATTTCTGGCCAGGGCCTGGATTTTCCGTTTGTGCTTGTACACATTCTTATAGGAAATGTGACAGATTTCACCGATGGTAAGCCAGGAGTACCCCTCCATGCGGAGGCGGAGCACCTCCTCCTGCCTCTTTGTAAGATGGAATCCGTGAATCAGTGCGTCCACTTCCTTTTCCGTAAGGGAAGGCTCCTCCATTTCATACCAGTTCTGGCGGGCTCCATCCATCTGGTAATCCCCTGAAAGGATACGCTTCTTCACTTCATCGTCTTTGACGCCGCTGTGTTTCAGGAGCATTTCATGCTGCCTCATGTAATTCAAGGCGGCATAGGTCAAATGTTTCTTCACATAGGCCGGGAAAGGAAGCCCCCTTCCTGCATCAAAGAGAGGAAGTTTTTCCAGAAATACCAGCCAAAGGGTCTGGGCCATGTCTTCGTACTCAATAGTCTCATAGGCGGTTTTCGAGAGCTTGTACACCAGAGGACGGAAGCATTCACATAAATCCTCCTTCGCCCTGCCATCTCCCTGCTGTGCTTTCAAAACAAGAGAATCAATATAGTCGTATTTGTTTGTCATTGGAGATTGTCCTTCTCCGAAGCGCGCTCCGGTATGTATTACCGGCTGGCCATACTATAGCATGGCTTTTTTCGACTCATGGTCGTATTTTTCTCATTTTTTACTCATAAAAATCGCTTCGAGCTTCCTGAAGGACAAATTTCACTCTTTCATAAAATCCGAAACTATGTTTTCATTCTTTCCTGCAACTTGAAAGGATAAAATCACCCATTTTCTTTAGCAAGCTAAAAAGCTCCGATAAAATCGGAGCAAATAGGTGCTAAAAAATGAAACAGCGGACTTGACAGGTTTTTGAAATCAAACCTGCCCTGCCGCTGTTTCAAGCAATAAAAAGACAGAAAAGCCCATCAGGGGAGTATCCAGGTAAGTTCAACCAATGAATCAGGCGTCCGCGCCTTGGCCCTCCCACCTGCGTGGGTGCTGCTCGGATCATGTCGTCAGAGTGAGGAAAGTCCTGCGATCGCTCTTCCTTATTGCCTTTCTGTCTTCATTTTTTTTAAGTTTTCTTCTGATTTCCCGGCCGGGTGGGCAGAAGCAGAGGGATAAAAAGTGAAATTTCCTGATTCCTCCTCATTCCTTAGCCCTGCTCATTACCATGGATAGACCAGAACAGTATGGAAATCGGATTCGTCATCTCCAGAGGCTTTTCACCCCTCTGGTATTAATATCGCAGAAGGTTTCATTTCTAGACCCCCTCTTTGAAAAATTTTCAGTAAAAAACTCCTTCCTGCGGAAGGAGCCTACGTGTAGTGGGCGGCCTTTAAATTATAGAAAGCCGCCTCTTATGATAAAACCTTTAAAACCGCCCTGTCAGGCGTTGGAAAACATGCAAACCTCGCTTCGCTCGAGGGAAATGCACCCCTATCCCCGCCTGCGGCGGTACTTCTCCTAAAGGGAAGCATGTCACTGGATTCTCAGTCGTCTACGACTCCCTACGAATCCAGTTCCTTTGCCACCCCGGAGGGGGAAGTCTGCTCTACGCTTTCCTTTGTAGTCATGTGGCACACTGCTTAGCACCCATAGTGCCCCCGCTTTAGCGAAGGGGAAGGTGGTGGCGAAGCCACCAAAGGGGGTGCCGCTTTTTCCTCGCCCGTCAGGGCGGTTGTAAAGGTTTTACTCATCAGCAAGGCCAACATACTGCTGATTGGCCACCTCCGGTGGCCTTTCCCCCTTTGGTGCCTTACGGCACCACCTTTCCCCCGCTGTGCGGGGGCACAACAACCCGTGCTTACTATAGAGAAACTTATGGATG
>OOBU01000873.1_pt1 | contig 10095 bp, 10 predicted proteins | sample 1671501 | NCBI WGS metagenome assembly OOBU01 (sample SAMN06348163, study PRJEB24527) | human gut metagenome | biome: human gut; feature: ankylosing spondylitis patient; material: feces | host: Homo sapiens | place: China | collected 2015-10
GACGCTCTTCCGATCTGGCGAGGACGCTGACCGAAGAAAACTATTCTTCATCCGTCTGCTCTGTCTGCTCCAATCGGATCGGCGGCGGGTCAGCTTCCAGCAGGTGCTGCTCGGCACGCTTCTGCGCGTCCTGCAAGAGCTGGGCGGCCTGCACGCTGGCCCGGAACAGCTCAAAATACATCGCTTTATAGTCCGGCGCGGCGCACACCTCCCTTTGCATTCGATGGGGATAGTTTTTCCTGCGCAAAGAGGGGTATGCATCCCCGGAAATTTGAAAAAAGAGGAATCCGTTATGAAAAACAAGAACCTTTCATGGTTCGCAGCTCTGCTGGTGTTTGCCCTGCTGCTGTGGTGCACAGCGGCAACGCCCGGCAAGATCGCGGACCCGTCCACCTATACCTGTGCGGTGTACAGCACCATCTTTTCGCTGCTGCCGCCGGTGATCGCCATTGTGCTGGCGCTGAACACCAAGGAGGTGTACACCTCCCTGCTGGTGGGCATCGCATCCGGTGCACTGCTATATGCCAACGGCAATCTGGAGCTGGCCATCAACACCCTGTTCTTCAATGAGGACGGCGGCATGGTGGCCAAGCTTTCGGACAGCAGCAACGTGGGCATTTTGGTGTTCCTTGTCATGCTGGGCATCCTTGTGGCCCTGATGAACAAGGCCGGCGGCTCTGCCGCCTTTGGCCGCTGGGCCTCCACCCACATCCACTCCCGGGCCGGTGCGCAGTTTGCCACCCTGCTGCTGGGCGTGATGATCTTTGTGGACGACTACTTCAACTGCCTGACCGTGGGCTCCGTCATGCGCCCGGTCACCGACCGGCAGAAGGTGTCCCGCGCAAAGCTGGCCTACCTGATCGATGCCACCGCAGCACCCGTGTGCATCATTGCGCCGGTGTCCAGCTGGGCAGCTGCGGTCACTTCCAGCGTGCCGGAAGGCTCCGGCATCAACGGCTTTACCATGTTCCTGCGCACCATTCCTTATAACTACTATGCCCTGCTCACCATCGTGATGAGCCTGTTCCTCATCTTTACCGGCACGGACTTTGGCTCCATGAAGCTCAACGAGGACAACGCCAAAAACGGCGACCTGTTTACCACCGCCGACCGTCCCTACGGCAACGATGTGGACGATGGCACTGATACCTGCGGCCATGTTGCAGATCTGCTCGCCCCGGTGCTGGTGCTGATCGTGGCCTGCATCTTCGGCATGATCTACACCGGCGGCTTCTTTGAGGGCGTGGACTTCGTTACCGCCTTTGCGGACTGCAACGCTTCTGCAGGTCTGGTGCTGGGCAGCAGCATTGCCCTGCTGTTCACCTTTGTGTTCTACCGCGTGCGCAATGTGATGACCTTTCAGGACTTTGCCGCCTGCATTCCCGAGGGCTTCAAGGCCATGGTCAGCCCCATGCTGATCCTCTCCCTCGCATGGACCCTGTCCGGCATGACCGGCCTGCTGGGCGCAAAATATTACGTTGCCAACCTGCTGAGTGGCTCTGCTGCAGCGCTGCAGTACATGCTGCCGGTCATCATCTTCCTTGTGGCAGTGTTCCTTGCCTTTGCCACCGGCACGAGCTGGGGCACCTTCTCCATCCTCATCCCCATCGTGTGCCATGCCTTCCCGGAGGGCGAGATGCTGGTCATTTCCATTGCGGCCTGCCTGTCCGGTGCCGTCTGCGGCGACCACTGCTCCCCCATCTCGGACACCACCATCATGGCATCCGCCGGTGCCCACTGCAGCCATGTGAACCATGTGTCCACCCAGCTGCCCTACGCCATTACGGCGGCTTCCTGCGCGGCAGTGTGCTATGTGATCACGGGCATTGCACAGGCTTTCCTTGGCGCAAACGGCAGCCTGTTCACCTCGCTGATCCTGCTGGCTGTTGCCATTGCCGTAGAGCTGGTGGTGCTCAGCGTGATCCGTGTGCGCACGAACAAAAAGGCGGCAGAATAAATTCCTGCCCAAAATTCAGCTGTTTCGCTTTGCGCCGCGGCCAAAACGTGGTATTTTTAAATAAAATGAACTATCGGAGGCACACGACCTATGCTGGAACAGGCATTTCAGGACGTATACACCAAATTCAAGCTGCATTTCTACCAGAACATTTTTCAGCGTTTTGCCACCCGGGAAGCCACGCTGACCACGGTGGAGTCCTTCTGCATGGAGGGCATCATGGCTATGGGCGAACCCACCATTGCGGAGTTTTCCCGCATGATGCAGATCTCCACCCCCAACGCGGCGTATAAGATCGGCAGTCTGGTGAAGAAGGGCTATGTGGAAAAGATCCAGTCCACCACCGACCGGCGCGAGTATCACCTGCGCCCCACCCAGAAGTATATCGATTACTACAACATCAGCTATTCCTACCTGCACACTGTGGTGGAGCGCGCAAGAGAGCGCTTCTCCCCCGAGGACTGTGCAAAGCTGGAGGAGATGCTCACCATTGTGAGCACCGAGCTGATGCCCGAGTTGGATATGCTCAAGAAGGACGAAAAGGCAGAATAAGCAACAAAGAACTCCCGGACATCCGTCCGGGAGTTCTTTTGTTTCCCCTTACTTCTGCTCTTTATCTACTACCTGGATCTTGCCCTTCTTCCACAGCACATAGGAGGTAAGGATGCCGATGGGCAGCATCACGATGATGAAGATGCCCACAAGGCCACCCAGCACGGAGCCGTAGCCTGCAAGGCGTGCGGCGAGGGAGAGCACCGTCATGATGACCAGAACCGGCAGCACGCCCTTGATGCCGCCCTTGACCACCTTGCTGCCGCTGGCAGAGCTGGCGAACAGGCCCAGCGCCATGGAGCCGAACAGGGCCAGCAGCGGGCTCTGGATGATGTCCTTCATGGTTGCCATAAAATGTCCTCCCGCTAAATACAGAATGAACGAAAAAAGGCGGGTATTTTCGGCCAGCCGTCCTTGTGATACGGACAGGATACCGGAAAAGACGGCATCTGTCAAATGAGTATGACGAAAGCGCAACCGGCATTTTAGGGATATTTCAGGAACAGGATCCTGCAAAGAACCTTTACTGCATTAAAATAATAAAGCGCTGACCGCGAGCCACTTTGTATCCGTTAAAAATTGCATAAAATTTAAAGAAAAAAACTGTCGTTCTGCCAAAAGCAGTGGGGATACACCTTTGCAAAAGCCGTGAGACCTGTTATAATACAGACATATTCATATCGAGAGAATAGGTTTATCGGCGGCAATGAGGCCAAAGAGGAAACCGGCATCGTATTTTGAGGGAAAGACCAATGGAACATGTAACCGAACAACAATTGACAAGGCGGCAGAGCACCGTATGGCGGGCATTGCGCGCCGCCGCACCGCAGACCATCCCGGTGCTGGCGGGCTATTTTGTGCTGGGGATGGGCTATGGCATTTATGTGCAGTCGCTGGGCCTGCCGGTGTGGATGCCCATGCTCATGGGCACGGTGGTCTACGGCGGTTCGCTGGAATTTGTGCTGGCAAGCCTGCTGCTGAGCGCGTTCTCACCCCTTTCGGCCTTTTTGATGGCGCTGATGATCCAGGCGCGGCATTTGTTCTACGGCCTTGCCATGCTGGAGCGCTACAAGGGCTACGGCCTGCGCAGCTTTTATATGATCTTTGCCATGAGCGATGAGACCTTTTCCATCACCTGTTCGGCCGAGCCGCCGGAAGGGGTGGACAGGGGCTGGTTCATGTTCTTCATCACCCTGCTGGATCAGTGCTACTGGGTGGCCAGTGCCGGTCTTGGCGCGGTGGTGGGCTCGGTGCTGCCCTTCAGCACCGAGGGTGTGGACTTTGTGATGACCGCCATGTTCACGGTGATCTTTCTCAACCAGTGGGAAAAGGACCGGCAGCACTACAGCGCCCTGATCGGCCTTGCCGCCCCATTGGCGTGTCTGGTGTTTTTTGGATCCGGCAGCTTTTTGCTGCCCTCCATGGGATGCATCCTGATCCTGCTGCTGGCCCTGCGTAAACCGATCGAAAAGGCCGAAGGCACTGAAGCAGAAAAAAGCGGCGAGGAGGTGGGCGCATGACCGCAGTCCAGATGGGCCTGACCATTGCAGTGTGCACCGCCGCCACCATGCTCACCCGCTTTCTGCCCTTTGTGGTGTTCTCTTCCAAGGATCAGCAGCCGCCGGAGGTGGTGCGGTATCTGGGCCGGGTGCTGCCTGCCGCCATCTTTGGTATGCTGATCGTCTACTGCCTGAAAAGCGTCACCCCCTTTGCGGGCAGCCGCGGCATTCCGGAGGCCATCGCCCTGCTGGTGACGGTGGGCCTGCACAAGTGGAAGCATGAGACCCTGCTCAGTGTCGCGGGCGGTACGCTGTGCTATGTGCTGCTGGTGCAGCTGGTGTTCTGAAAGAAAAAAGGACACGGCATTGCCGTGTCCTTTTTGCATAGCTGATTTAATGGTAGAAGGTGTCAAAGTTCACCTGACGGTAGAAGCGCTGCTGCAGCTGGTCAAAGCTTTCGCAGTTCTGCGCCAGCAGCCACATACTTTTGGTCACTACGGCCTCGATGGTCATATCGTGGGCTTCCAGAAAGCGGAAGCGGTTCTTCACCCGCTTGCCCACCTCGTAAACGCCCACGTCGCTGCCCTCGTAGGTGACCTGCGTGGTCATGATGAGCACCTTATGGGTGGTCTCGTAGTTGCCCAGGCCTTCGGCAAAGGCATCCATCAGCTGCTGCGGAATGCCGCCCACGCCGAAGCTTTCCACGATAACGCAGTCGTACAGGCGGAAGATCTCCGGGATGAGCGCCGGGGACATGCCCGGGGTCAGCTTGAGCAGGAACACCTTCGGGTCCAGCACACGGCTGAACTCCACCGGGCCGGTGGGCCATGGCGAGGGGATGTACCGCACCAGCCGGTCACCCTGCACCAGCGCCAGCTCCGGGAAGTTGACTGAGGCAAAGGCGTCGTAGCTGATGGTCTTGTTCTTCTTGGCACGAGTGCCCGCAATGACGTGCCCGCCAAACACCACCATTACGCCCCGGCTGCCCGGGTCGATGGCGCAGACCACGCTGTCCCGCAGGTTTTTCTTGGCATCCGTGATCTCGTTGGAGATGGGCTGCTGTGCGCCGGTGAGGATGATGGGCTTGTCCGCGTTCTGAATCAGGTAGGAGAGCGCCGCCGCAGAGTACGCCAGCGTATCCGTGCCGTGGCAGATGATAAAGCCGTCGTACAAAGCGTAGTTTTCCTGAATGGCGCGTGCCATCATCAGCCAGTGCTCCTGCCCAAGGTCGGTGCTGTCAATGCTGCACAGCGCCAGCGTTTTCGGGCAGCACAGTTCTTTCAATTCCGGCAGATGGGCAAGCAGCTCCTCGCTGGTAAGCACGGGTTTTAACCCCTGCTGGGTGCGTACGCTGGCAATGGTGCCGCCGGTGGTAATGAAAAGGATACGTTGCTTGGTCATAAAATAAGCCTCCGTGGCAGAAAATTCAGATGACTGAAACAGTATAACATACTCTTTTCCGCTTGAAAAGCGGCCAGCCGCCGCAAAGCGCAATTTTTGCGACCCGGTCACAGAAGTTTGGGGGAATTTGGTGTATACTAAAGAAAATGATAAAAGGAGAATGTTATGCCCAAGATTGTGATTATCGGTTCCGGCCCGGCGGGCATTTCCGCTGCGCTGTACGCTGTCCGCGCCGGGGTGGATACCACGGTGCTCACCAAAGGCCCCGGTGCGCTGGACCGCGCCGAAAAAATTGAAAACTATTATGGCTTTGCCGAGCCGGTCTCCGGTGCGGAACTGGAACGCCGCAGCATCGAGAATGCAAAGCGCCTTGGTGTGAGATTCGTCACAGCCGAAGCCGTGGGCCTGACCTATACGGATAAACTCACCGTAGAAACAGTGGATAAAAATTACCCGGCGGACGCTGTGATCCTTGCCACGGGTGCATCCCGGGCGGTGCCGCGCATTCCGGGCCTTGCCGGGCTGGAGGGGCACGGCGTGAGCTATTGTGCCGCCTGCGACGCCTTTTTCTACCGTGGAAAGGACGTGGCGGTGCTGGGCAGCGGCGAGTATGCCCTGCACGAGGTGCAGGCTCTGCTGCCGGTGGTGCACAGCGTCACCCTGCTGACCAACGGTGCACCGCTGACGGCGGACTTCCCGCCGGAGGTCACAGTCTATCCGCAGACCGTGGAGGCTGTTCTGGGCGAAACCGTTGTCACCGGCGTGCAGCTGTCCGGCGGTGTGCAGCTGCCTGTCAGCGGTGTATTTGTGGCACTGGGCGTGGCGGGCAGCACCGCACTGGCTAGGAAGATCGGCGCAGAGGTGGACGGGAACCGCATCGTGGTGGACGAAAAAATGCAGGCCACCGTGCCCGGCCTGTATGCGGCGGGCGACTGCACCGGCGGCCTGCTGCAGGTCGCCAAGGCCGTGTACGAGGGCGCGCAGGCGGGCACTGAAGCCGCCAAGGCCCTGCGGAAAGGATGAAAAACAATGTCGGAAACAACAAAGGAACACCGCGATTGTCTGGCCAAAGGTTTTCCCTTCTGGAACGACCTGACACCCGACGAACAGGACATGCTCTGCCGCTACACCCGGCCGGTGCACTACGCAAAGGGGGCAAGGGTGCACAGCCCGCTGGAAAGCTGTGTGGGCATCCTGCTGCTGCGCTCGGGCCAGCTGCGGGCCTACCTGCTCTCGGAGGACGGGCGGGACGTGACGCTCTACCGCCTGTTCGGCGGGGAGGTGTGCATCCTGTCGGCCTCCTGCGTGATGGACTCGGTGAACATCGACCTGTATATTGATGCTGAAGAGGACACCGAGGCCTACTGCATCAGCGCGGGCGTTTTCCGCAGGCTGATGCAGCAGAACATGCATGTGCGCTGCTACGCCTATCAGATGACGGCGGAGCGCTTTTCCGACAGCATGTGGACCATGCAGCAGGTGCTGTTCATGAGCGCAGACCGCAGGCTTGCCATTTTTCTTACCGATGAGCTGGCCAAGACCGGCGGCGACGAGGTGCGCATGACCCACGACCAGATGGCAAAATACATGGGGTCTGCCCGCGAGGTGGTGAGCCGGATGCTGAAATACTTTGCGCAGGAGGGCTGGGTGCGGCTGTTCCGGGGCGGCGTGCAGGTGCTGGACAGGAAAAAGCTGCAGCAGCTGGCAAGAGGAGAATAACAAAAAAGGGGCGATGTGAACATCACATCGTCCCTTTTTGGGTCATAGGTTATCCTTTGCAGCCCTGTTCTTCCCAGTCGCCAAAGTCGCTGGCTTCGGCGATCTTGGTGGGGTCGAATTTTCCGCTCTCGTCTTTGGGAGCAACGGCGGGGCCTGCTTCCACAGGGTTCTGGTTGGGAGCTTCCGGGTCGAACACCGGCTTCTCACCGCCCTCCGCGGGTGCCGCCGGGGCAGAGGCTTCTTCGGCGGGCTGGGCAGCAGCTGCCGCTTCTTCGGCAGGAGCTTCCGGCGCAGCTTCTTCTGCAGCCTTTTCGTTGGCAGCATCGGAGGCTTTGGTTTCCGCTTCGGCGTAGGCTTCGGCAGTCTTGGCGGCTTCCTCAGCGTTCTGCTCGGCGTCCTCCGGGAACTCTACTTCCTCCACATGGAGCGGGTCTTTCTGGTTCAGGATCTTGTCCAGTGCCACAATGGCAGCACCGGTAACGGCCACAGCAGCGGCCGTGCCAAGGATACGAAACAGTGTTTTCATGCCGGGACCTCCTTGAAAGATCAGATCAAGAGAATGTTACTACATCTTCCAGCGGCTTTTCGGCGGGCTCCACCGAAATGGCGGTGAGCACCGGGCCTTTGCCGCGGTAGATGTTGTGGAACTTGTAGCCTACCTTTGCGGTCACCCGCACCCATGCGCGCTGCTCCAGCGCCTTGTAGCCATCGTAGCTGCAGGGGAAGCCAACGAACTGGATGTCCTGCACGCAGCAGGTCATGGCGAAACGGCCCGGCACGAAGCTGTTCTTGCCGGCACGGTTGGTCTGGCACACCTGTGCAAGGAATTTGACCGTTTTGCCGGTATACTTCTGGGGCTCGTCCTGACAGTCCATGTACCAGATGCCGAAATCGTCATCCGGAATGTCGATAATGTCCGCGTTGATGTCAAAGGGCAGCGGATCAGGGATATCGTCGTAGGCCACGCTGCCGTCGGCAAACTCGTAGGCGATATCGCACTTGCGGGAAGCCTGACGCACCAGCTTGTGCAGCTCCTGACGGGCGGCATCGTTGTTCACGGCCTCAGCGCGGTTGAACACGATCAGCTCACTGCGGGCGATCTTGTCCAGCAGCAGGCTGCGCATGGAGTTGTCGCGGGCGTAGGTCAGGGCGGTGGTGCCGTCGGCGGTGGCGATGCACTGGTACACGATCCAGCTCTCGGGCAGAGCCTCGGCCAGATCCTGCAGCAGCCACATGCCGTTGTACTCAATGACCACACGGCCTGCACCGGATTCCTTTTCCAGCTTTGTCAGGTTCTGCGGGTTCAGCTCGGCCTTGTCCTCCAGCACCTTGACGGTCACGCCGGGAAAGGCGAACTTTTTGGGATTATACTCTTCTTCGCCCTCCTCGCAGATCAGCAGCAGGGTCTTGTCGCCGGAGTCGAAGTTGGGGTCTTCAAAGGTCTCCTGAATGAATTTGGTTTTGCCGCTTTCCAGAAAGCCCACAAACAGGTAGACCGGAATTTCTTTTGCCATAGGAATGGTTTCTCCTTAAAAAATCATTATCCAATCAGGCTCCCTCTCTGAGGGAGCTGGCAAACCCGTTAGGGTTTGCCTGAAGGAGTTCAGCAGCCGAACAGCTCTGCAATGGCCTTTTCGTTCAGCTTGGAGCCGATCACGACCAGCTTGCCGCCCACATCTGCACCGCGGGCACGCACTTCCCATTCGCCGGGCACATAGTCGAACTCCAGCCAGCCGTCTGCGCCGCCGTTCACGATGCCCTTGCTGCGCAGGATCATGCCGTAATTGCCGGTATCCAGCTCGGTGAGGGCGTGCTCCACTTCTGCCTTGGTGAATTTGCGGGCCGTCTCGACGCCCCAGCTGGTGAACACCTCGTCGGCGTCGTGGTCATGATGATGGTGATGACCGCAGCAGCAGTGGCCGTCATGGTCATGATGATGCTCGTGCTCGTCCTCGTCATCGTCGTCATCGTGGTCGTGATGGTGGCCGCAGCAGCAATGGTCATGGTCGTCATGATCGTGATGATGGTGCTCATGCTCATCGTGATCATCATCTTCATCGTGATCGTGGTGATGCTCGTGCTCGTCCTCGTCGTCATCATCGTGGTCGTGATGATGGCCGCAGCTGCACACACCGTTCTCGTCATCGTGGTGATGATGGTGGTGATGCTCTTCTTCCTCGTCCTCGTGGGAGTGCTCCTCATTGGCCTTTGCAGCCATGGCGATCAGCTCTGCCTTGAAGTCGTCCTTGGTGGACATGGCCTTCAGGATCTGCTCACCGGTCAGCTCGTCCCATGCGGTGGTCACGATGGTAGCGGTGGGGTTCTTCTCGCGCAGCATGGCGACCGCAGCAGCAATCTTCTCCTCGCTGGCGGTCTGGGTGCGGCTCAGAATGATGCAGCTTGCGTGGCTGATCTGATCATCATAGAACTCACCGAAGTTCTTCATATACATCTTGACCTTATTGACATCGGCCACGGTGACAAAGCTGTTCAGCTTCACATCCAGATGCTCGGCCACGCCTTCCACAGCGCGGGTCACATCGGAGAGCTTGCCCACGCCGGAGGGCTCGATGACGATGCGGTCGGGGTGGTACTGCTCCACCACCTGCTGCAGGGCGGTGCGGAAATCGCCCACCAGAGAGCAGCAGATGCAGCCGGCGTTCAGCTCGTTGATCTGGATGCCGCTTTCCTTCAGAAAGCCGCCGTCAATGCCGATCTCGCCGAACTCGTTCTCGATCAGCACCACCTGCTGACCGGCAAAGGCCTCTTTGATGAGCTTTTTGATTAGGGTAGTTTTACCGGCACCAAGGAAGCCGGAGAAAATATCGATTTTGGTCATGATTCAATTGCCTCTTTCTTTGAATAGCACACAGAGCCGCAGAGTGCTGGCTCAAAAATCTTACACTCCTATTATAACAAGGCTGTCAATGGGAAACCGCCTTTTTTGATGAGAAAATTGTAACTTTT
>OOBU01000881.1_pt1 | contig 10005 bp, 12 predicted proteins | sample 1671501 | NCBI WGS metagenome assembly OOBU01 (sample SAMN06348163, study PRJEB24527) | human gut metagenome | biome: human gut; feature: ankylosing spondylitis patient; material: feces | host: Homo sapiens | place: China | collected 2015-10
TATCCAACTGATTTCTCCTGGGGGAGTAGTTAGCAACTACGACATCGAAGCACCCGTCATGAAATCTGGCGGCAAGTACAAGATAAACTTGGAATTTGAGGAGATGAAACCTTACATGTATCTTACGAGCACGAAGATAGATGATTGGACTGAGGAATGGATTTATCGTGGTGAAATCCTGAATCCTGAAGATTAAGCGACCCTCTCATTTAAGCAAGAATCAAAACAAGAATATAAACATATAATAGTAAAAGACAATGAAAAAGAAAACTTATCTCTTTACCCTGATGGCAATGGCTTTGACATTGGGCAGTTGTTCTGACAACGAGAACGGTATCGGAGGCGAGACCTCCAAGTATATCACCGTTTCAACCAGTATCGGCAATATGACACGTGTTGCCACAGATGAGAAGGGTGGACAAACCTTTGAGGAGGGTGATGAAATCAGTGTGTATGCCTGGACTGGCGATGCAACTGTTGCTCCTGAGACAAGAGAGCGTGTGGTGAACAACGCTATCAACAAGTTGACTAACGGTTCATGGGTATCTACTCCACAGATGCTTTGGAAGAACAACCGAGACAAGCATTATTTCATCGGTGTATACCCTATTTCAGCAATATCCGACCTTTCTGCCGGAGAATATACATTCGATGTGAACAAGCAAACAGAAAGCGATCTCTTGGTGGCTGTCAACAAAGATGGCTTATCCTATAATGTCGATGAACAGCAAACAGTACCTCTCACCTTTACCCATGTGATGGCTAAACTTGTGGTGAACCTTACCTATAAGAACCAGTGGGGAACAGAGGGACCTACCGTAGATAAGGTAGCTGTAGGCAATGCCGCAAAAAAAGCAACCGTCAATTATCTGACCAAGGTTGTCACTCCATCTGCTGTAGCAGAAGACAAAGCCGACTTCGACATGCCTGCTTTAACCGCTAACAAGCAATATGCTTCCATCATCATCCCGCAGGATGGTGTTCAGAAGATTACCATCACCATTGGCGGAAAGGACTTCATCTACGACAACGGCACTCCTTTCAAGTTTGAGAGTGGCAAGATTACCACCATCAACCTGGAGGTAGGACGTGACGTCATAAAACTTGGCGATGTAAACATCTCCGACTGGGGTTCTACAGGCGAACCTATCAAGGGTGAGGCTTATGATTAACTTTCTTAAAATTAAAACATAAAATTCGACAATATGAAAGCAATTAAAATATTAACAATGGCAGCTTTGGCAACGGCAGTTTTTGCCAGCTGCTCCAGTGAGGATGAATTGGCACAGAGCAATTATCCAATGGATAATATGGTCAGAATCATGACAAGCGTAGATGGCATGAATACCCGTGCCTCTTATGGAAACAGCACCGACAAGCTTAATTCGTTTGGCTTCTGCATTAACAATGATAATAGTACAACCTATACCTATGATAATGTCAAGGTAACAAAGGAAGGCAGCAATTGGAATCCTGCTACCCAGATGTTGTGGCAGAATTCAACTACCGCTGTTGATATTCTGGCTTATGCGCCATATCAGGAGACTACCGAAGATGCAAATGGCAAAGTTAAAGTCTTCGGAAATAATGATTACGCTTTTGCTGTACAGGCAGACCAAAGCAATGCTAATGACTATACTTCAGACTTCATTGTTTATAGACAAAAGAACTTCACTCCTGGTACGGAATTGAATGCCAACCAAGCTGTTGACATTACATTCTCCCATATCCTTAGTCAGTTGAATCTGACTATCGAGCTAAGAGATGAGTTTAACCAAAACAAGGAAAAGCCTATTACGGCAGAATCAGTAACAGATGTAAAGATAAATGGAACTATCCTAAGTAGTAAGGTGGATTTTACAGCAGAATCAATAGTTGCAAAAGTTGATAACACCCAAGGTGCAACTGCTATTACTCCTGAGGTTGTTAAATTCAATGGAGCCGATGAAAAAACAGCCCATCCAACTTTCAACTATTCAGCTATTGTAATCCCACAGTCTGTCACATCTGGGAAATTTAGCATCGGTTTTAAAGTGAATGGCAATTCTTATGTTTGGACTGCTACAGAAAATGATGTTGTATTTTTGTCAGGGAAAAGCCATCAGTTGCATTTATTGGTAGGCAAGGATGTGGTACAGATAAGTTACATTGGGGTAAGTCCTTGGGGGGAAGAGCATACCGACAATTTAGAGACAGAATAAAAGTTTGTTTGACATTAATAGATACAAAATATGAAGATAACAAAATATATTGGCGCATTAGCATTTGTTGCAATGCTCGCTGCTTGCTCTAATGAGGAAGAGCAAGGTATAAATACTTTGAGCAATGTAGTTGAGGTTACAGCCAACGTTGGTAAAAATAGTATTTTTACACGTAGTAATCCAGTGGGCAAAACAGAAGAAGCTCTGTCTGTGTTTAATGATGGCGATTTAATCCGCATATTGACTAATGGTAAAACCGTAAATTACACTAAAAGTGGTGACAATTGGATACCAGAAAATGGTGACTATTTGTGTTGGACGGGTGGCGTACAGGAGTTCAAAGCAATATACCCTTATAGCGCAAGTGAAAACACTGTAAATACGATATATAGTGGATATGTGTCTGCTGACCAATCTACCCTTGACAAAATAGCCAAGTCTGATTATATGTGGACTAATCGAATTGATGCTGAAGCTCCTCAAGATAGAATGTTGGTGTTATATTTTCAGCGTCAAACAGCTCGTGTTGTTGTCAGAGTAAGTTCTTTTGGCAATGAATTCGATGGACTGAAGCCTGTGCTTACCGATGTAAAAGTTTATTCAAAACTTCATGTTTCGGCAGAAGAGCAAGTAGGAGAAAATGAGAACATAGAAGAAATCACAGCTTATAAAGATCCAACTCCTGATGAGAATGGCAATAATGTCTTCTATGCATTGGTTGCACCTGGTGAAAAAAAAGATGGAGAGAATTTCCTCAAACTCACAGTGACATACAATGATGAAGATGGCAATCCAACATTGTCAAAAGACTTGTTTGTAAAGGGTATTCCTGCTCACGAATATGCTCAGAGCTATACCTATAATGTAAAAATAGGTAAGGATAAGGCTGCGGTAGGAAATGTAAATGTTACTGATTGGAGTACAGGCAGCGTTATCGAAGGGGGCGATGCTGTAACAACTACAGAAAATGCCGTACTAATTATAAAAAATGCTTTGGCTGCGGGCAAAAAGAACATTGAAATCAAAAATTTGCCTGCAAATGCAGATAAGAGTGTGTTTGATGCTATAAGAGAAGCTCTAAAAGGTGCAAATGATGGCAGTATAGAATTAACTGTTTACAAAGTTGAGGCTTTGCCGTCTAATGCATTTTCGAATTGTCAACCGCTGAAAATAATTAACTTGCAAGATGTAAAGAGTATAGACGGGGTTGCTTTTCGGGAGTGTAATAGTCTTGAAACAATCTATGCTCCGAGAGTTTCATCTATAAGTGACGGTGCCTTTTCCAATTGTCTATGGCTAAGATCGGTGACATTAGGTAATATTTCCACCGCAGGTTTCCGTATCTTTGATGGTGTAGATACTAAATCTGTAGATTTAACTTTGTCAGAAGATCAAAAGGTTATGACAGGAAGTGATGATGAAGGCTGGAAATCTGAATCTGAGGATTATGAAGATTCTGATGATCATTTACGACAACGATTTCTTGGAAAAACATTCAAATCCATAAAATGTGGACTTACTAAATATCCATTTTAGAAATTAATAACATTAGATAAACTCCTAAGCTGGGCAGGAGTATTAGGTGCCCAGCAATTATATTTACCCGCACCTCACGGGAAACGACAAGGGTCTATATGCCACGATGACAAGTGGCGTATAGACCCTTCATCGTACCCTGATGTCTGTTTGGTGGATAATATGGCTGTATGGTGGTTTCGTGCTACCTGTTTTCATGGTTTGGAGTACCTTTGCGTCAATCGTGAGGTGCTCAAAACAAAATTATATTATGAGAACAGAAATGAAAGCATCAAACGAGTGTTTGTACCCTACCGATGTATTCTTGGTTAGTTGTGGTATGGGATGCAAGCGCATCACCGTCAGTGACATTGCTTATATTGAGGCAATGAAGGACAACTGTGTTATTCACATGATTGACGGCAAGTGTTACACTCAATCTTGCCCCATGGGAGACATTGAGCCAGAGTTGAACCCGAATATGTTCAAGCGCATTCACCGTTCTTTCATCGTCAACATCCGTTATATCGACATGTACTATTATGGATATGTCGTTTTGGAGAATGGTATGGAAGTACATATCGGCGATAAGTACCGTGAGGAATTGAAATCCTCGTTTCACTTTTGGGGTTCGAGAAATCGAAACAAGTAAGATTTTGAAGAAATAACAGGCTGGTATAGCCTGTTCGATGGACACAAAGCCCGTCTGGTGGAAATAGTTGCACCAGTCGGGCTTTCGCTATATCTTTGCACCATCAACGTTGAGAGGCGGGTCCTGAAAAGCCTAATAGTAAACGAGTAAGGAAAAACTAAAATCAAATGAACGGAATTAATTTAGTAACATTGATTGCGCTTCTTGAAAGATGGGAAAATGAGCATTTATCACGCTTACCAGCGAATACTTTACCTTTTTTCTCACAAGGAGGATGGGAAGGTTGGTTGCAAGTAGAATTGGCTACATTTTTCTTAGAAGCCCAGTATGATGTCGTTAGAGAGCAAAAAGCTTATGACAACAGTAAAAAAGCTGATTTGGTTTTTAATACCCTAACAGCTCAAAGTCCCGAAATTGTAGTTGAAATTAAATGTGAATCTATTTACATAGAAAAAGTAGATGCCTTCTTGAGTAAGATTCATGAAGATGAGCGTAAACTATCCACTCTTCCCGAACATAAATATGGAATAATGCTTGTGGGGGTTACAGAACAAGAAGCAGAAGATAAACTTATAATAGAAGAAGGCTACTTTTTGATTCCTACAGTACAGAATAATATGCATCTTCTGTATAAAGTAATAAAAGATGTATAAGCAAAAATTTATAATTCTGTAAACATCATCTGTGATTTTATAAGTTGCAGAAAAATTTAGAACCATTAATAAGAATAATTATGGCAATTGACACAACTCCTTCGCAGGTAGCAACCAATGCGTTGCAGGCGATTCCCTTCGGTAGTATTATCGGAGGTCCGTTGAAAGCATGTATCGAAGCGCAAGCTATGGCTGCGCAGACATCATGGCAGTTTATTCAAGAAGTAGGATTGAACACTGACCCAAATACTGGTCAGAAAGAAGCAGTAAATGTTTCTTTTCAGTTCATGCAGAACGGTCACATGGTTCAGTTGAATGTTCCACTGTTGACGATTGTACCTATCCCGTACATCGCCATCCACGACATTGACATCAATTTCAAGGCGAACATTTCCGCATCCTCTTCAAGTGTTAGTGAGCAGTCAAGTAGCTCGGCTCTTGATGTTGGCGCTGAGGCAAGTATTGGTGCAAAGTGGGGACCTTTCCACATGGATGCCAAGATGAAAGCTAACTATTCATCAAAGAAAGACTCAAAGGCTACACAAGAATCTAAGTATAGCGTAGAGTACACGATGGATGTGGCTGTCAAGGCTGGTCAAGATAGTATGCCAGCAGGTCTTGCCAAGGTTCTTGAACTTCTTGGTAATACACTTGATGTTTCTGACCCAGATGGAACTTTGGAGGTTAGTGCTCGTGAGCTTACCCTCACTGATGGTAAGGCAACCCTTATTGCTACCTACAAGAACAGCAAGGGCATCTTCGAGCCTGAATCTATCAAGATTGACGGCGTGACAGGTAAGGTAAGCGACGATAGCGTGGTCTTTGAACTCAAAGAGGCTAAGACCTACACTGTTGTTGCAGGTAAGAAGAAGGTTTCGGTTGATGTGCAGAACATAAAGCCTGACACAAAAACAGACACAACCAAACCATAATCTAATGTAAATTAAAGGAATCTTATGGCTCAATTAAGTACTATAATCAGTTCAATACTCCGTGATATGATAGTGGCACAACATGAGGCAAATATGTATGCCATGTCATTGGAGGATGTTTACAAGCAAAATGGACGCTTGGAACAGTTCGCCCTTCCGACAGTTGCTGTTGGTGAGGTGGAGCTTGACTTGCGCTATGGTGTGAAAAGTGACTCTGCCCAAACAGAGCAATACGAAATCAACTATCCTCTGTTGCGCAAGGTTGCCAAACAAATAAGTGTTGATTTTGCCAAGGCAATCATCAAGAGCACCCTACCTGTGTTGCAATCTCTCTTTCCTGAAGATGGAACGGATAGTGGTACTAAGGTGTTGGCAAATTTTGCCATAGATGATAATTTGAAAAGAAAATATAGTGCTTTTTTGAGCCGTAAGATTCTGAAAGCTATGCAGCTGAACTTCACTTCTCTCATCAAGGATGATGGAAGTGTCAACGAAAGTGTTCTACTTGACTGTATTCTTTCTGTATGTGATGAAAATTTGCTTGGACATGAAGACCTGCAAGTACTATTCAACAGACCTGATGGGGAAAATACCCGTAAAGATATACGAGATAACTTGGAGAACTTCTTGAAAAATATGATGCCATCATTATTGAAAGACATCAACTTGAAGCGCAAGCGAATCATACCATCTGTAGATGTAACATTGAACTCTGAGGAATTGGCAAACTTGCCAGAGGAATGCATCCATACCTTGCATTTCCACGTTTCGCCAAATAACATCAAACTATATTCTGAGGAATAAAATATTGTAGAACCATAAAATAGATAGATTATGCCTACAGGAAAAGATATAAAACGAACAAGTAGCCAAGTGATGGAGTTGAAAGACCTTATTTCTGGTCCGTTGGCTGCTACCATTGATGCAGACTCCATAGCGACCAGACGTTATTTGAGTTATCTGATGGAACTTGCTTTCGAGTCATACGACAAGGAAACAGGCAAGGTTGGTGAACTGCGTATGCTTGAGTTCAACTATCAAAGCCACGATGTAGATGGTACACATCAACAGCAGGTAAAGATACCATTGCTGACGTTGGTTCCCCTGCCATTACTTCAAGTAAAAGAAGCTGATTTCGATTTTGACATTCAGATAGTTGATGCCCTAAGTGCAGATACAGATGCCACATTCTCTTTGAAGAATGGAGCTACACCTCCGGAGAAAACAGCAGAGGGTGTCAAGCTACGAGTCTCAATGGCTTCCGCAAAAGTCGAAGGTTCACGCAAGAGCAGTTCACAACAATCGCTTACTGCCAACATGAAAGTGAAGGTAAGGATGGAACAGGCTGATATGCCAGGAGGTTTAGCCAACCTCCTGCATCTTACTACCAACAACTTACAGATGGAAGCTGTAGAAGAAGGAAAGGAGGCAAACCATGATGAATAATAAGCAAGCACAACAAGTGCCAGGTATGGCTTGCCCTCAATGTGGCAAGTTTATCCCAACCACCATCACTGAGTTGCTGACTTCTGGATACCTACGTTGTCCTTATTGCCTTTTGAAGTTGGATATAGACAGGCACAAGTCGGCTACGGCTCTGAAAGCTCTCGCTAAGGTGGAGGCTGCACAGAAACGAGTGGAAAGTACAAGTAAGTTTAACCGATAAACTCTTTATAACAATGTGGTTGAGAAGAATATGGACTAGAATAAGAGACACGGTCGTCAAAAAGTTTGGCGAATGGGTGGATAAGGAATGTCCCCTCACTGAGGATAAGGACGATTTTGTTGGCGAAAAGGTTATCAAGGAAGTCATGGATAAATCCTTGTTAGAAGAATCCATTATATCGTCTTTGGAAAAGGCTAAGAAGGAAAGGGTTGTCAAGGTAAAGAAAAGGCAAGGGCGCAATATTTGGGAAGTCAGACCTGCCACCTTTGTGGATGCCTACCTATTCCTCATAAACCTGTCGTGCATGAAACGTGAATGGTTGCAGAGACATATCAAGGCAGACAAGACAACGTTCAGCATGGAACTTGCCGATGGCTATGTCCTTGAACTGACTGAAGGTTGGAAGCGTATGGACGCAGAAGCCCTGCTACGCATCAGCAAAGACAGGAAATATACGATGAAGGTGTATTTCTATAAGGAGAATACGGCATGAAGAAGAAAGCCGTGTTTTACAATAGGTCAAAATGACAATAACATTTAAAAATTAGAATTTATGCAAACATTAAAAAGAGGTGCATCTGGTACTGAAGTTGAGTTGCTTCAGCGATTGCTCTGTAAAAGAGGCTATCATGTTGGAGCAGATGGTATATTCGGTAATGATACAGAATTGGCTGTCCGTAAATTTCAAAAAGACTACGGATTGGTATCCGATGGAATAGTCGGTCAACGAACATGGGATATGTTGCAAAGTGACAGTGCCCAGTCTTTGGCTTCCTTGCGTCTCACAGAATCGGATTTCAAACACGCAGCAGAGCTGCTTGGGGTGGAAGTTGCGGCAATTAAGGCTGTGCTTGAAGTAGAAACAGGCAACAAGGGCGGTTTCCTTGCAGTAGGCAAACCTACAATTCTATTTGAGGGACACATTTTCTGGAGTCAGTTGAAGAATAGAGGCATTGATCCTGCCAAACATCAGAAAGGCAATGAAGACATCCTCTATCCCAAATGGACGAAGACCCATTATCAAGGTGGCTTGAAGGAATATGACCGTTTGGAGCGTGCAAGAGCTATCCATCGTGAAGCTGCCGATTCATCTGCAAGTTGGGGATTGGCTCAGATTATGGGATTCAACTATCAAGTGAGCGGTTGCAAATCCGTCAGCGAGTTTGTGGAGATGATGACGGAAAGTGAGGGCAAGCAGCTGGAACTGTTTGTTCGGTTTATCAAAGGCAACCGATGGGATGGCTATCTTCGTAATCTTGACTGGAAAGAGTTTGCCCGACATTATAATGGCTCTGGGTATGCCCAGAATCAGTATGACAAACGATTGGAAAAAGCCTATGCAAAATACAAATAGGAATACATCTGAACCTCCCACTATATAGAAAAGTCTGCTATATAATGGGAGGTTGAATTGCATTATACACCTCTAAATTACTAATAGTTCCGTTGTCTAACGATTGCCAAAATTACTTTTAATCTCTTTAGACTCTCGCAATAGGCGATTGGCAATGCTGTCTTTATAAGCTGCTATTTCTATCATTTCATAATGGTGACGGACAGAATCCTCATAAGCAGTAACACGATTTCTCACATTTTCAATAACTTCTTTATTTGGGCATACAGAAAAGTTCTTTTCGATGTATCGAACATTGGGGTCATCGGATGGAAGCACCATCTTCAAAGCCCGATACTTCAAATCTGCCTCCTCCCAATCTTGGCGCTCTCGCCATTGGGTGAGATTGCCCCAAATGGAGAGAACAAGAGATAGAGCCAAGCCACCAATGAAAAGAAGAACAGACTTTGAAGTTGGCTCGAAGCGATGAGTCACTACTTTCTTCAGAGGTGTGTTATCCATTGCGTGAAGTTTGTCCTGCACAACTTTTGATGTGTCATTCAGTTCTTGTTTCACCTGATTAATGGTATCAAACAAGAGTTTACTTCGCTGTTCCTCTTTGCTTACTTCTTTCTTGGTAAGGTCGATATAGACGCATATCGCCTCTCTTAATTTTGCTAATTTGCCAATAGTTTCCTCTTCTCTTGCGGATACAGAAAGGATGGCTTTTTCAAGTTTGCTTGTATCAATACTTGCAGAGCTGAGAACTGTTTCCGCTCCTGCGTTCTTTGGTGAAGCAGAAAGTTCATCGACTTTCTGCTCCAATCTCTCAACTGTGCCGTAGATGGCTTCCAATAGTTCTTCTTTCATCTTTCTTTTGTTGTTTGAATGGTTTGTAACTTGCATCAAAGGCTAAAGCCTCTTCTGCGTTTCTTCTTTTTCTTCTTGGATGATTCATCCTCTGGGAATTGCTCAAAGGTCTGAGCATTGGCTGGAGCAAAAAGTCCAATGGAAGAAATACCATTCCATGGGTTTTGGCTGCTCTCCGACATG
>OOBU01000883.1_pt1 | contig 9989 bp, 7 predicted proteins | sample 1671501 | NCBI WGS metagenome assembly OOBU01 (sample SAMN06348163, study PRJEB24527) | human gut metagenome | biome: human gut; feature: ankylosing spondylitis patient; material: feces | host: Homo sapiens | place: China | collected 2015-10
TCGACGCCTTCATCCGCCATTGGGTGAACCACCAGCTCGAAGTCATCGAACGCCGTACCCGTTACCTCAAGCGCGAGGCCGAGGAACGCGACCACATCCTGCAGGGCCTGCTCAAGGCCATGGACGCCATCGACGAGGTCATCCGCCTCATCCGCTCCAGCCAGGGCCGCGAGGACGCCCGGCCGAAGCTGATGGAGTTCCTTGACATCGATCAGGTGCAGGCCGACGCCATCCTTTCCATGCAGCTGGTTCGACTGGCCAACATGGAACGCCAGAAGATCATCGACGAGCATGAGGAACTCATGCGCAAGATTGCCGACTACAACGACATCCTCGCCAAGCCGGAACGCCAGCGTACGATCGTCGGCGACGAGCTCGACGAGATCGTCGCGAAATACGGTGACGAACGTCGCACGAAGATCCTCCCCTACTCGGGCGAGATGAACGTCGAAGACCTGATCGCCGAGGAGAACGTGGTGGTCACCGTCACGCACTCCGGCTTCATCAAGCGCACCAAGGCCAACGAATACCGCGCACAGCATCGCGGCGGCAAGGGCATCAAGGGCGCCAAGCTGCGTGAGGATGACGTGGTGGATCACTTCTTCCTCACGTCCACGCATAACTGGCTGCTGTTCTTCACCAACAAGGGCCGCGTCTACCGCATCAAGGCGTACGAGCTGCCCGAAGGCTCGCGCGATTCCAAGGGCCAGCACGTGGCGAACCTGCTGCAGTTCGGTCCCGACGAGACGATTCAGACCGTGCTGTCGATTCCGAACTACGAGGTCGCCAAGTATCTGGTGCTTGCCACCCGCACCGGCAAGGTCAAGAAGACCGCGCTGGCCGAGTACGATTCGCCGCGTCAGGGCGGACTCATCGCGGTTCGTCTCGCGGCCGACGAGGAGACCGGCGAGCCCACGGACGAGCTGATCGGCGCCGCGTTGTGCAACGCCGCAGACGACATCATCCTCGTCTCCAAGCAGGGCATGAGTCTCAAGTTCGCGGCGGACAACGACCAGCTGCGTCCGATGGGACGCCAGACCGCCGGCGTGCAGGGCATGAAGTTCCGCGGGGATGACGAACTGCTCGCCATGGACGTGGTTCCGGAGGACTCCAAGCAGGACCTGCTCGTGGTCACCAATGAGGGCTTCGCCAAGCGCACCGCGATCAGCGAATACCGACTGCAGGGGCGTAACGGCTTCGGCGTCAAGGCGGTACAGCTCGCCGAAGGTCGCGGATCGCTGGTCGGTGCCCTGATCGTAAGCGAAGACGATCAGGTCATGGCGATCATGAAGTCCGGCAAAGTGATCCGCTCCAACGTCACCGAAGTCAAGCGCACCGGCCGCACCACGCAGGGCGTGACGCTCGCTAAGCCCGACAAGGGCGACGAGATTATCTCCATCGCCCGCAACGAGGAAACCGGCGAAGACGAAGTCGAGACGACGGATGATACGGCTGCGGCCGCATCCGCGACCACGTCTCCCGATACGGCCGAAAACACTCCGGATACCGCGGATAGCGTCGCATCCGGCAGTGATTCGGGCGCGGCATCTGACGAGAATGTGAACAACACGGATGACAAGGCATAATCGTCTCAGAAAACTGGTAGCCTCGGCTAAGAGTCATCGGGGAACGACAAGGAGCAACGATGAGTGACAACCTCGAACCCGGACGGACCGACATGTTCGTGCCCGGTCCGCATGACAATGCAGAACCGCACGAAGGTGTCCGCGAAAGCGCCCCTCGGGTCGCGCGCTCTATTTCCAACCAGCCGCAGCCGGAGAGCGAGCCGCGCGCCAACAAAACGCGTGCGTCCCTGCGTTCGCCGCGCCGTTCAACGCCGCGCGCCCGCCGCATGAACCTGTCGCTGACCCATGTGAACGCATGGTCCGTGGCGAAGGTGACGTTCATGCTGTCAATCGCCGGCGCGATCATCGAAGTGCTTGCCGCCGCCCTGGTCTGGCTGCTGCTTGACGCGGTCGGCGTGTTCGACCAGCTGAACAATATCGTCTCGTCCACCGGTCTGGCCGCCGACAGCCTGAACCTGTCCAGCGTGTTCAGCCTGTCCACGGTACTGTCGGTGGTCACCATCCTGGCGATCGTCGGCGTCGTGCTGGTGACGCTCCTTGCCACCATCATCGCGCTGCTGTACAACGTGATCAGCGCGCTGGTCGGCGGCATACATATCACTCTGGGCGACGACTGATCCAATCGAATCCCTGATACATCCCGTTACGAACCCCGCGGAGGCAACGCCCGCGGGGTTTTTATATCTCATCATCGCCGGCGCAGGAAAAGACTACACCGCCGCTTCGTGGAAGCCGTCCGCTCAGGCCTTCAAGGAGGCCAAGGTTCGTGGCGTTGCCGCTGATTGGCGACAGCGCCACATGACCGCGTTGCCGGCGCGGGTTGTCAGCACATGACGACGAATAATGGGAGTTCCCGATGCTCGGGAACCCCCATTATGTTGTTGATAGGAAAATCACGCTCTCAAAACTCGCAGATGCAGACCATTTTTGTTGAATTCGGCCCTGTATCTGCAAGTTTTGAGAGCGTGAGCTCGCGATAATCAGGCCGTGAACCTCACCGAAGCCCATGTGACCGGTGGCAACGAAACAGTCATCCGACCCTCATCAAGCGCGGCGGATAGCGGCTGCAAGGTGACGCCGTCCGGCTCGTCGACCGTATTGGTGCGGTAGATATCGTCGCTGGGCGGCATCTGCGAGCTGGTGACGGACGGCCACTCCCCCAGCCTAGGCAACGATGTCAGGTCGATTGTCACATCATGGGCGTTGTGCTCGTCACGGTTGACGAGCAGAATCATGCCTTCGCGAGTCTTTTGATCCCAAGTGGCCACCGCGACCGTGAAGAGCCGTAAGGCCGGCAGCGGCACCGGTTCCGCATGGGCACAGTACACGGACGAACTCGCCACCGCATCGACCACCGCCGACACGAAGGCCGGTGAGCCGCAGTACGTGACCACCACGTTCACCGTGCCCGCCGACGCCGCGCCTGAAGGCGCTCTGTGGCTGAGCTTCTCCGACATGGGCCTCGCCGATGACGCCAACGGCTACATCGACGATGTGGTGCTCGTCCGCTCCGACTCCAAGCCGACGCTGAAGACCACCGCGTTCACGCCGACCGTCGCCGAGGGTGAAACCGCCTCCGCATACGTGGAGCTCGACGGTCAGCCCGCCGCCAAGGAGGTCTCCGCCAACAAGAACGCAACCGTCGACGAAGTGGCCACCGCACTGAAAACCTCACCGCCGCACAGAACGCCCTGGCCGAGAAGCCGAAGCCGGCGACCGTCGAATCGATCAAGGTGGCCGCGAAGCCCACCAAGACCGAGTACACGGTCGGCGACACGTTCTCCGCCGATGGTCTGAAGGTCGTCAAGGTCATGTCCGACAAGACCGAACCGGGCAAGAAGCCTGGCGTGCAGAAGCCTGCCGGTCAGCAGAACGTCTGTCCAAGACCGGTGCCTCGGTGGCTGGCGTGGCCGGTTTGCGTTCCTAAGTGCGCGCCGAAACGACGATCGTGCGCACTTAAGAACGCAAACAGAGCCATCTGCGTTCTTATGTTCGCGCACTTGTCGTTTCGACGCGCACATAGGAACGCAAACCGGCCGTACCTGCTGCTGTTGCGTTGCTGCGCCGTCACGCCGTTGTGCCGTCACGCCGTCGCTGCCGTCCGGGGAACGCCGAAAGACGCGAAACGGGCCTGCGGCAAATCATGCCACAGGCCCGTTTCTCAATGCCGGACCACGCCGGCTAAATCCGTGATCTGCGAAAACCCGCGAAAATCAGCGGTGGGTGGTGCCCTCGTAGGTGTCGCTCCACGTCAGCGACGCCACGCCGTCGGCGATGGAGATCGGCATCTGTACGATCGGCGAGTTGCCGAGGTCATGCTCCTGCCAGCGGTCGCCGATGAACAGGAAGTGCTCGCTGTTGTACGGGTCGTCGTCCAGCGGCACCACGATATCGACCTGCGAATCGTAGGTCTTCGCACCCTCCGGCGCGAACAGCTTCCACTCGCTCCACGGGCCGTGCAGGTCGGTGGCGGTGGAGTACTTGTTGTCGTTGGTGTCCCAGCTGGTCAGTTGCGAGCCGAACCAGTAGTACAGGCCGTCCTTCTTGATGATGGTCGGCGATTCCAGGCCGTATGGGTAGTCGGTGGCACGCTCGCAGGCGACGTCCTCGACGATGGTGAGGTAGTCGTCGGCGAGACGGTAAATGTGCGTGCCATGGTCGCGGTCCTCGCTCATGATGTAGCCGCTGCCGTCCTCGTTCTGGAAGACGCCGATGTCACGGCTCAGGTAGCCGCGCCACGTGATGGTGGTCTGGAATGCGAACGGGCCGGTCGGGGCGTCGGCCACGGCGACGCCGATGTGCGCGTATCCGTAGTCGGGCGTTTCGGCATGAATATACATGACATATTTGCCGGTGGCGGGGCAATGCAGCACCTTCGGCCGCTCGCCGATACGGTCGGCGGCGAGGGCGGAGCCGTCTTCTTGCACATCAAGTACGATGCCGTGGCTGCGCCATGCGATGAAATCGGTGGTTGTATAACAGCACACGCCCTGGAACAAATTGCCGTTTACCTTGTTCTCGCCATATGCATACCAGGTGTCGCCGAATTTTTGCAGACCGATGCCGTGCAGCTGGGCAACGTCGCCCGAGGTGTCGTGAGGCAGAAAAGCTCCGAATCTATCAGCCATGATTTCCCCTTTCGTGATTATCTGCTGTTGATTATCTGTCGTGTCCGCAACTGCTTGTGACCGGTTACAGACTGAACCATTGTATCGTGAAAACCTTGCCGACATACGGAAGAATCGGAGTGCGCCCGGCGGTGGCGCTCCGGCAACGGCCGCGTGGGGTCGTGCGTTGCAATATGAGGCTCTCAAAACTCGCAGATACAAGGGACTATTCGTTATTTTCGCCCTGTATCTGCGAGTTTTGAGAGCGTGGTTCTTCCTAGATCACGCCGATTGGCGCTCCGCGATGGTCGTCGGCAGCAGCTGCACGTAATGCGGCTCCACGATGTCGCCTTGCAGCATGGACAGCAACAGCCGCGACATCGTCTCGCCGTGCAGCTGCGAATCCTGCCGCACGGTGGTCAGCTTCGGGTTCGCCAGCAGGGCGATTGGCGAATCGTCGAATCCCGTGACCGCGATGTCGTCCGGCACCCGATACCCGAACCGGTTCAACTGGTTGATGACGCCCAGCGCGATGCTGTCGTTGGCGCACACGAATCCGTCCAGCTCGTCAAGCATGGGTTGGAACTCGACCACGGCCATTTCGCCGCTGGTGCCCTCCCAGTCGTCCGCGTAGTAGACGTGGCGCTCGTTGAACCGGTCACCCATCGCCGCCTTGAAGCCGTCGAAGCGGTTGTTCGACGATGGTGAGTATCCGGGGCCGCACACGTACACCAGCTTGGTCCTCCCCTGGTCGAGCAGGTAGCGCGTGATGTCGCGCTGCCCCTCGGTGTTGGTGAAGTCCACGGCCGGGAACGGCAGGTTCTCGCGTTCGCTGACTTCCGAGAGGACCACCGGCCGCTTGACCGATGCGAACGTGTTGGCGAGCATGCTGTCCTCGCTCAGTGAGAACAGCAGGTACCCGTCCGAAAAGTCGCTTTGCACCAGCTGCGCGATGCGGCGCGTGGAGTCCTCGCTGTTGGCGATCAGCGTGACCATCTGGTAGCCCGCATCGCCGAGGACCTGGTTGGCGCCGGCCATCGCCCTTGACATACTGGCCTGCGCGATGGTCTCGTTCGATTCGACCTGGATGATCAGCGCGACGGTGAGCGTGCGGCGTTGCGCGAGTGAGCGTGCGGCGTTGTTCGGCGTGTACTGTGATTTGGTGATGGCTGCTGCGATGCGTTCGGCTGCGTCCTGCGAGACGTGGGTGTTGCCGTTCAGATACCGGGAGACCGTTCCGTACGATACTCCCGCGAGACGGGCGACGTCGCGGATGGTCGGTTTCTTCTGTGCATCGTCCATGGAATCCATGGCATCGGTGTTTGCTTCGTGTTGCTGGATATTCGCCGGTTGCTTATCGCTGTTCTGGTCTACCGGTGTTTCGTTGGAGCGTGCAGACGACTTCGTCCGAGTGCGGTTCGCCAGACGCCGGGTCGGTTTGCCGCTCGTTGATGCTACCTTGTTCGGCGCGTGAATAGTTGTTGACATCATTGTTCCTTTACGCGTGCGGCCGTCGTCGGACGACCGCGTACAGGTTCGAGTATACGCAGATGATGTAAACGGTCACAAGGGGTGTCTGTCGTTGTGCCGGCCGTGGCATGCGGAGCCTTTCCTCAGTCGCGGTCCGCCGCCCGACCGCCGTGTGGCTCGCCATCCGTGGCTCGCCTGTGTCGACGCATTCCGACATGGCCGCGCAATCTGTTGTATTTCGCGTTCGCGTTCGGATAATGCGGGGCATAGTCGTCCTGTCGGTTCCCGCGACGCGAGTACATTGAAATCATGACCGATCCGCTGCATATCCAACTCGCCGCGCGCCCTACCGTGGACGACTGGCAGCCCGACTGCGTAATGGATGGCTACCAGCAGGCGACGATCCATCTCGGCCATGATGACGAAGGCGATATCGTCGCCACATTCGTGCGCCGGGACCCCTCGAAGCTGCCCATGAGCGCGCGATGGAGGCGTCAGCGGTTCGCGCTGCGCGGGCACCGGCTCGCGGTGATGTACGTGCATGGGTGGAACGACTATTTCTACCGCCGTCACGAATCCGAGTTCTGGGAATCGCTCGGCATTCCCTTCTACGCCGTCGACCTGCGCAAGTTCGGGCGGTCGTTGCGGGATGGCCAGACCCCTGGATATATCGAGGATCTGCACGATTATGCGGCGGAATTCAACGCCCTACGCGACCTGGTCGTCGCCGAGCAGGGCGAGCAGGTGCGCATCCTGCTGGTCGCCCATTCGCAGGGCGGGCTGAGCTCGGTGCTGTGGCTGAATTCGCAGCGGCCGCATCACGTCGAGGCGGTCGCGCTGGACTCGCCTTGGCTGGAATTGCAGGGCAACCGCATGTTCCGCATACTGTCGACGCCCGTGGTTCAGGCGTTCCAGCTGGGCGGCGGCAAAACGGTGATGCCGATGCGCGATCCGGGGTTCTACGGCCGCTGCATCGATTGCGAGACCGGCGGAGACTGGGATTATCTGCGCCATCCGCTGGTGGACCCGCAGCGTTTCTTTCCCCGCGCCGGGTGGATGCGGGCGATCTACAATGCGCAGGCCGAGGTGTCGCGCCGGCTCGACATCCGCATTCCCGTGCTGGTGTGCACGTCCGACCGGACCATGCTGCAGCCCACATGGGATGAGGCGATGCGCGAGGCGGATTCCGTGCTGGACATCACGGCGATTCGCCAGGCGGCGCTCAACCTCGGCGATGTGGTGACGTTGGCGACGATTCGCGGCGGCCTGCATGATCTGAGCCTGTCGCGGCCGGCCGCGCGGCGTAGGTATTTCAGGATCGTGGCCGACTGGGCCTCTCTGATGGCGTGGCGGAGGGTGATTCCGCCTGCGCATCTGCGCACCGCGTTGGACGCAGTCGCGGCGGCCGGCAGTCATGTCGGTGGCGTGAATCCCGATGTCGGCCCCGACGCAAAATCCTGAGGTCCCGCAACGGCTCGCGGCCGGCGTCCAGCTGCGAGCCTGCGCAGGTCACGCCGACTGCCGCACCACCAGCTCGGTCGGCAACATCACCGTACGCGGCGAGTCGATGCCGTGAATCTTTCTGATGACGATGTCGGCCATCACCTTGCCGCGCATCTCCATGTGCTGATCGACAGTGGTGATCTGCGGGTTCGACTCCCTCAGCATCCGCGCGCCGTGGCTGGCGGTAAAAAGCCATTTCTGCCATTGGATTTCCTTATGGCGGTTTGGGTTAGATGACGGGCAACCCCTTGCTAAAATGAGAGGGCTTATAAATCCGTTTGTCTTAAGCAAAACCTCAAGAGTGACGCAACACTCTTGGGGTATTTTCATCAGGCGGAACCCCGCCAAACATGTTCGAATAAACAAAATCCCGGCCGCAAAAGCAACCGGGACAATGTTCAAGCGTCAACTAGATCGCGCGCTATCGCATGGCGTATCATGTCATCACGCCCAACGCCCAACCGCCTAGCTTTCGCGTCAACCAACGCCAACAGGTCCGCGGAAACACCCAACGAGACAATATCGGGATAATCGGCGTCCACCGGGAAAATAGGACCATGCATCACAGGTCCCTTACTTCCACCGTAATCGCCACGCTCGGCGGCTTCGCCCCAACGGTCAAACTCGGCATCACTAATCACAACACACTTCCTACTTTCATTTCACAACGCCGATAATATCGGCTGAACATTAATATTTCGTGGACTAGCCACGCCATAAAGACGCGCCTAGCCGGTAAGCCTGTTGATCTGGCGAAGCCGTTCGCTGCGGACGGCAAGGTCACGGTGACGGTGGCGCTCAAGGGCACGGACTTCGCGAAGTCCTTCGAGGTGACTGTCAAGTCCGCCGACAAGACAGCTCTGAACGAGGTGATCGCGGAGGCCGGCAAGCTCGCCGAGACGGATTACGAGTCCGTCTCGGACGAGTTCGAGGCCGCGTTGAAGGTCACCGCCGACGAGGACGCGACTCCCGCCCAGGTGGCTGACGCGCTTGCCGCGCTGCAGGCCGCCCGGAAGGCTCTGGTGAAGGTCGATGGCGAGAAGCCCGGCCCGCAGGAGCCGTCCACCAAGCCCGGCCCGAACGGCAAGGTGGATGCCACCGAGCCGAGCGGCCTGAGCAAGACGGGTGCCTCGACGATGGCGTTCGCCGTGGCCGCGGTCCTGCTGCTGGCCGCCGGTGCCGGCGTGGTGCTGCTGCGTCGCCGCGCCGAGTAAGGCGCGAGCCGCCATCCCAAGATTCTGGCATGTCGGGATGGCCGCCGCTGAGAAATCGGTGGCGGCCATCATTCCCCGCCGGCATGTCGTGACGACTGATTGCATGGGGCGCTTGATGCGGACGGGATGCTCCCGAGAGCCGCCTTCCCGGCCGCATTTTTCGTTGTTGCGAGAATCCGCTCTCAAAACTCGCAGATACGGGCCGTTATTGTTGGATTTAGCCTTGTATCTGCGAGTTTTGAGAGCGCGGGGTTGGTGGCAGCCCGTGCCTCATCCCGTAAAGGTCCCGTTTCTGGCCTGCGGTATGGGACTTTCTCCGGATGCGGGGGCAATCGACATGATGGCGACCCGGTGATCGCGCGCCGCCCCCGTTGGCGGGGAGCTGCCGCGAAGCAACTGGGGCGGCCAAACCTGCTGCATGACACGAAAGGCCCGCCGAAACCAATGCGAATACTGGTTTCGGCGGGCCTTCGCGCTATCCGCGAATGCGCACCAAACGTTACGCGCCTACGCGATCACAGGATGCCCTGCGCGACCATGGCGTTGGCGACCTTGACGAAGCCGGCGGCGTTGGCGCCGAGCATCAGGTCACCCTCGTGGCCGTACTCCTTGGCGGCGGCCAGGGAGTCGGCGACGATGGTCTCCATGATGTTCTTGAGCTTGGCGTCGACCTCTTCGAAGGACCACGACAGACGGTAGCTGTTCTGGCTCATCTCCAGACCGGAAACGGCGACGCCACCGGCGTTCGCCGCCTTGGCGGGGCCGTACAGCAGACCGTTCTTCTGGTAGACCTCGATGGCCTCCGGGGTGGACGGCATGTTCGCGCCTTCGACGACGACCTTGCAGCCGTTCTTCACCAGAGCTTCGGCGGACTCGCCGTTGACTTCGTTCTGGGTGGCGCACGGCAACGCGATGTCACACGGCACGGTCCACACGCCGGAGCAACCCTCGTGATACTCGGCGGACGGCACGCGCTCGGCGTACTCCTTGATGCGGCCGCGCTCGACTTCCTTGATCTGTTTGACCACGGCCACGTCGATGCCGTTCGGATCGTAGACATAGCCGTTGGAGTCGGAGACGGTGACGACCTTGGCGCCCAGCTCCTCGGC